>PVBE010351502.1_pt1 | contig 11655 bp, 9 predicted proteins | sample 1631181 | NCBI WGS metagenome assembly PVBE01 (sample SAMN08397723, study PRJNA350692) | Marine metagenome, whole genome shotgun sequencing project. | isolation source: water | place: Pacific Ocean | collected 2012-04 | reverse complement strand
TGAGGATGTTTTTCTTTTACTCCTACAAAAAGTTACCCCATTTTTTTAAAAAATGTGCTTTTCCACTTGGCAAAATCTTGTGTGCCTTTATTTAAAAGGGATTGAAAGAAGTAACTGATAAATTATGGGGTAACTTCAAAATAGTTAAACCTAATAACAGCAAAATTATAAGTTGGATTGAAGAAAAGGAAAACCCTTAATCTTTTGCAATATATTTGGGTGCAATACGGTAACTGTCGTATTTTACTAAATTATTACCAGTAATAACTTGTTTAATTTCCTCAACATAGGCTTCTCTCCTTTCTGAATAATCGATTAAATAATTAATAAGAACAAAAGGATCGTTGGTTTTAAGACGCTCAGCTCTAAAATCAGCAAATGGGCCAGTTGAAAGCGTAGTATAATATGCATCAATAGCCTGTTCAAGATTATTAAACTTTCTTAAATAGACTTTTTTGCCATGTCGGGTAGACGAAGCCTCAATTCTTTCTTGATGAGGATTGAAGGACCATAGACCAAAAGGGTTATTTGCTTCAAGGAAAAACCTCGATGTTCCCCAAGCACTTTCAATTGCTGCCTGAGCGAGGACTATACTAACAGGAAACGTATGAAGCCTGCTTTTTAGCAATTCCATATTAGTGGCATCGTATTTCTTATTTAACTTATCAATAAATAACGTGTCCTCAGGTGTCAATTCAGCCTTAAGAGCAAGTGAATTCACTCTTTGTAATACTATTGCAAGCTCTTCCTTTGCTACAAGAACTGCAGGCAACATCATATCGAAGAACTTCTTCTTCTTTTCAGCAACAGGCAAATCATTTAAGGAAACGGCACTTGTATATACATATGGTATTACTAGTGAATCTGTGATAGGAATTATGTCGTTAGCCGAGTTTATCGGTTTTTCAATAATTTTTATTTCCTTTCCAGAATCGTTGTTGCATGAAACATATAGGAACGCAAAAAGCGATACAAATAATAAAGGAAGACATTTGCTGTAGTTTCTCATACTCTCTTTTGGATTATTTATACCAAAAATATAATTTTATATGATAAATGCAGATTTTGGGCTTAAAAAATTAATTTGTTACTTTTGTTTATTTTATAATTGAAAGCATAAAAAGGATCTCAGGATTTTTATCGAAGGAAAGGGACAGGATGATTATAACCAAATTCACAAGCACTTTAGGTGAGGTATAATGATTGTTACAACCGATTCAAGTTATTGTGATTTTCAAGAAGTTATAAGTTGAGTGCAACCGTGAAACCAAAGAGTACTGTAAAAACCTTGAAAAGCAGAGGCCATTAAGTTTAGTTTAGAGACTTTAGCCTAACACACCAAATTTATGAAAAGGATCAAAATAAGTATTAAAAGAAGTTCTTTTTTCATTTTATTAGCCACAGCCACTTTTACAATGTTCTCAATAAGTGTTCTGTGGATTGTTACTGAGATAGTAAAATCAAGACAAAATCTGGTCGACGCAAAAATCTCCTACCAGACCGAGCAACGTATGTTATTGAAAGATGAAGTTAAATCCGTTGTTTCAATTATTAATTTCTCACGTAAATACAGCGATATTAAATCTAAAGATGAACTCCAAAACAAGATACTGGATTATGTGAGTTAGATAAGATTAAATCATGGGGGCTATCTTTTCATTAACACCTATAACGGTCGTGCATTAATTTTTGATGGAGTTAAAATTATAGGCGAAAAAGATATTAGGAATATGATTGATCCTGATGGTTTGAATTTATTTGAAATTGAACTCCAAACTATTAAGAACTCTGATGGGGGTTATTTTAGCTCTACATTTAAGAGACTTGACTCATTCAATCCTGTTCCAAAATTGTCATATGTGATAGGTTATAAGGAATGGGAATGGATTATTGGTGCTGGCATTTACCTCGATGACATTGATTTATTTGTTCAGAAAACTAAGAATCAATATCAAGCAATTTTGTTTAAAAAAGTACTTTACATAGTTCTTTTGTTTATTGTACTTTTAATTATAGTATTTGTTGTATCTAAATCTCTGTCAGGATTTATCAGAAGGGAATTCTTAGTTTTTATGTCGTTTTTAAACAAAAAATCAGAGGTTGATTCATTTATTGATATCAACATGCTTCAGGTGCAGGAATTTAGAGTATTGGCACACTCTGTGAACGCCATGATAAATAAACGTCGGGTTGCTGAACGTCTCCTTAAAAAAGAAAGTGATAAAGCTCACAAGTATCTTGATGTTGCCGGTGTAATTATTTTGGCCTTAGATACTAAAGGGAATGTTACTTTAATAAACAAAAGAGGATGTGAAACACTTGGGTTGAATGAAGCAGAAATAATAGGCAAAAATTGGTTTAAAAACTTCGTTCCACCAGCAGATAAACATAAATTATCCACTAGATTTTCTAAAGTAATATCTGGTAGTAGTAAAACAAAGTTCCTGAATGGTGAAAATCAAATTGTAACACAATCAGGAGAGCACCGAATAATATCTTGGCAAAACACATTACTTTACGATTCAAATGATAAGATTACAGGCAGCCTCAGTTCAGGACATGACATAACCGAAGGCAGGTTATTAGAAGCCTCATATTTTGAAAGCGAAGAGAAATATAAATTGCTGTTTGAGATAACCAGCGATCCTATCTTGATAATTGGAAGAAACGATACTTTTATAGATTGTAATAATGCTGCAGTTGAAATCCTGAAATTTAAAGATAAAAAGGAAATTATCGGTACCCATCTTGTTAATTTATCTCCAACCAAACAACCTGACGGCTCATTGTCAGTTTTAAAAGCCAAAGAGATGATAGCCAAAGCTCGTAAAGAAGGCTATATCAGGTGTGAATGGTTACAAATCGACAAAAACAAAAAACCGTTTTATGTTGATGCATCACTCACATTAGTCCCCATTTCTGGAGTTGAATATCTTTATGTAGTTTGGCGCGACATCTCTGAAAGGAAAAAACAGGCACAGGAGCTTATTATCGCTAAAGAAAAAGCCGAACAAAGCGATAATATTAAATCATCCTTCCTCCACAATATGCAGCATGAGATACGAACACCGTTAAATACTATGATGGGTTTTTCACAATTACTAAAACAACAAGACCTTGATTCAGGCGATATTGATAGTTACTTTGATGCTATAATTAGCTCAGGTAATCAGCTAAACAAAATAATTGATGATATTATTGATTTTTCAAAGCTACAATTAGGATTCATTTTAAGCTCTAATAAAACCATAGAGTTAAAAACATTATTGTCAGAAATTTTTAAAGAAAATTATCCTAACATCAATAACAAGCCAGTAAAATTCTTAATAAATACATTTGCTTCAAATAAAAATACTGTTGTTGAAACGGACCTAAAGCGGCTAAAACAAATTATGGTTCACTTAATAGACAACGCTTTTAAATTTACAGCAGAAGGAGTTGTGGAATTTGGATATAATATTTCCGCTAAAAATATTACGTTTTATGTTTCTGATACAGGGGTTGGAATTGAAAAACAACATTTTCAATCAATTTTTGAGAGATTTACAAGGTTGACTCATAAAAACCCGGAGATGCTATATGGAGGCAACGGACTTGGATTAAGTATTTCTAAAGCTATACTTGGATTCCTTGGCGGAAAGATATGGGTTGAATCTGAAAAAGGTAAAGGATCAAAGTTCTTATTTACAATTCCTTATAAGCCTCTCGAAATATCTTACAAGATACAAAAGAAATCTTTTGGAAGTAGCAATATTACAGTTGTTACAATTAACAAATCCTGGTTTACCCGTATATCAAAAGCTGTTCGCGAAACGGGCGTTAAACTCACACATATCACAAATGGTTTAGAAGCTATTGAGTTTTGTCAGAAGAATTATAAAACCGACCTGATGATAATGGATATTAATCTTAGTGAGATGAATGGGCTTATTGCAACAAAAGCCATTAAAGCATTCAAAATGGATTTGCCAATTATAGCATTAGTTACAGCTGAGAAAAAGAATATGACTAAGGAGGATGCATTAATTGCCGGATGCGATGATTACATAACTATGTCTCAATCGGATAAAGATATTCAACTTACATTATCTCTATATCTTAAAACAAACATACTGGCTCTGACAAAAGGGTGAGCTAGAAAAACATCAAATGAAAAACAAATTGATCTTCCTTATTGTACTCTATAGTTGGTGCCGGTACTTTTATAAAGCTAAATGCCTTAAAAACAAATCGTAAGAAAGATGAATTAGTTTTAATACGGGTCCAGTCAACATCAAACGAAAAGTAGTATTGACGCGTACGATTAAAATGTGGCATTTTTTTACCATCCCATTCAGGTGGATTAGAAAATGACCCAATCATACCAGTAGCACCATATCCAACTGATACATTTAACCATTGTGGAAATTTTGTTTCTTTTCTAATGAAAGAACTAATATTTGCTGATAACCAGTAAGTTTGTCCATTATAATCCTTCAACATACTCTGTAGTCCTGTTTCTCCTAATAAATCAGGGCGATACTGTGGAAATTGAGTGGCATGATATGAAAATTTGAGTCTTATACGCTGCTCCTTCCATAATAATTGTTGCCCGGTAAAAAAGGCAGCACCAGCTGTATTGGCTATCAGGTCGCCTGGTGAAGCTCCCCATTCTTCCGAAAATGAATCAAGAAGTTCAATAACGGTCAGTGCTGACCATCCCATTAAACCTCCATACAAAGCTGATTTATTATTGTTAACACCAGCCCAACGTAGTGACCAAAAAGCATAATTACTTATAACATAAGCAGTGGTTACATGTCCTACTTTGTCTACCTGAAGCCAGGCATTGTTATCATTATACCAATGAAATGAGGATAAAGTATTATCTTTATACCAAGCAAAATAAAGTACGCCCAAGGTTGCCCCATAAAGTCCTGCCCCGGTATAAATTACAGTATTCAATCTCTTCTTAATAATCGAATCGGGATATATTTGTTGTGTTTGTGAGCTTGCCCGTAGTAAACATAATCCGATTATAACAAATACTAAAATAATATGTAAATATTTTTTCCAGAAAGCCTTCATATTTAGGAATATTCGCTGAGAATTTTGTAAGTTGATATTGTTCTTTTCAATGGCATATCCTCACTTTCTTTCAGCTAAGAACAAAGACGAGCCTAGTACTTTAATTGTTAGTTCTATTTATAAATCCTCATTTTATCTAGTGCCTTCTGATATTTTCGTGCATTCTTGTTATGTTGAGTATTGGAGCGTGCAAATACATGGTAACCAGACAAATCGTCCTTAGCACAGAAAAAAAGATAACCTTCATTTTGATTATTAAGCACTGCTTCAATTGAAGAAATTGATGGGATACAAATAGGTGATGGAGGTAATCCTCCATGCTTATACGTGTTAAACGGTGAATCAAACTCTTTATGAATATTCAATACACGTTTAATATTATAATCATTAAGTGCATAAATTAGTGTAGGATCAGCTTGAAGCCGCCATCCTTTGTCGAGTCTGTTAATATAAACACCAGCTATCATTGGTTTTTCATCGTTTTTGTTGGTTTCTTTTTCAACGATTGAAGCCAATGTTACTATCTCCGGGATAGTCATTTCCAACTCCTCAGCCTTACCAGTTCTATTGGCATTCCAAAACCTCAAATATTCTTCATGCATACGAGTCACAAATCCTTTAGCTGATGTGTTCCAATAAAATTCGTAGGTATCAGGGATAAAAATTATTGAAATATTTTCGGGTGTCATACTCATTTTATTCAGCTCTTTAGTATTTGTCAACTCACTAACTATTGAAGAAGAATCAGCTTCAATTTGCTGGCTAATCCTACCAGCCAACTGATAAATATCTCTGATATTATTAAAAATTACTTTTACAGGTTCCTGGTCACCTGACCTTAGTAGCTTTATAAGATCCTGATTTGTCATATTATTTTTTAACACATAATGTCCAGGTTTAATCAAATCAGTATATTTCTTTTTTTCGGCCCACCAAATAAAATTATTGCGATGCACAATCAATCCTTTTTCAAATAGTATCTGCTTTACATCTTCAAAATTTGATTCCGTTGGGATATAAATTGATACATTTTTTCCATCTGGGGTCCATACATTTGGTTTATAAATTATCTGATAAAACAAATATCCTCCTGAACTTCCTACTAGTACTATTATTATTATTACCCATACCAAAAGTTTCCAGTATTGTTTTTTTTGTTTTCGGGTTACCCCATAATTTGAATGATAATACGGCATGGTTATGGTTGGTTTTGATTACTAGATTTATGTATGCTTTTACTATTTATTAATTGAAAAAGATGCTCATCAATCCACTTGTTGTTCCTTAAATTCCAATCCCTTTTAATACCAGTTTCTTTAAATCCTCTACTCGTGAAAAGGCCGATGCTTTCAGTGTTGTTCTTCTCAATATTGCAATATATTTGATGCAAGTTGAGATGGCCAAACATGTACTCAATAAGAATATCAAGAGCTGTTCCTGCATATCCCTTTTGTCTTTTGTTTTCAATTATTGAAATCCCAATTCCAGCCCGTCTATTATGAGCATTAAAATCAAAAACATCAATTGCACCAATGGTTCGAGTTTGTTCTTCTTCCTTATAATCAACCATAAATCTCAATTGATTAGCCGAGTAAATATCCTTATCAGCAAGTAATATATATTGCTCAATATCAAAACGTGAAAAGGGATTATGAGTATTACTTATATGCCACAAATTACTGTCATTCTCCATCTTAAGCAAAAACTCAACATCTTCTGGTTCTGGTACTCTTAATTGTATATTATCCTTTTCTAGCATTAAGTATACTATTGTGGAAAAAACCGATAAATTTAAAATAAATTTTCATGAAAGCTTACATGTTGCCTTGAATTTTTAATATTATCGGTGTAAATCAACTATGCCGATAACGTATTCGGTGTATCTGGACAATGTGTGATGGGTTACTGGTTTAAAATACAAATCTCAATTCGCATAGGTTTTTGATCAACCCGCTTAAAAAATATTCTCAGCTGGTTTTTTTTCTACTTTTGCACTCAGAAAATTCTTCGATCAGATGATTGACCAAATACTTACAAATACTTTACATAAAGCTGTTTTAAACCTTTATGGGCAAGAACTTCCAGGTAAACTTGCACAGGTTCAAAAAACGCGACCTGAGTTTGAAGGCGACTTTACTGTTGTTGTTTTCCCATTGCTAAAAATATCTAAGAGTGGACCAGAAAAAACGGCAGAGGATATTGGCAATTACATGGTTAATAAACTATTTGAAGTCACGGAATATAATATTATTAAAGGGTTTTTAAATCTGGTAATATCAAATAATTATTGGATAGACTTTTTCAATCAAACTCTTAATGATAATAATTTCGGCCGTCATAACGAAAAAAGCGGTGATCCTACCGTTATTGAATTTTCATCCCCAAATACAAATAAACCTCTCCATTTAGGTCATATTAGAAATAACTTACTTGGTTGGTCAGTCTCTGAAATATTAATAAATAATGGTCAGAATGTTAAAAAGGTGAATCTTATTAATGATAGAGGTATTCATATCTGTAAGTCAATGGTTGCCTGGCAAAAATGGGGTAATAATTCTACTCCAGAAAGTTCGAACAAAAAAGGCGATAAACTTGTTGGCGATTTTTATGTTCTTTTCGATAAAAAAAATAAAGAGGAAATATCAGTTCTTATCGATGAAGGAATTGAGATTGATAAAGCGACCAATAATACGCCACTTTTAAATGAGGCAAAACAAATGCTGAAGGGTTGGGAAGATGGAAATAATGAAATAAGAGATCTGTGGAGCACTATGAACCAGTGGGTTTATAAGGGTATGGATGCTACTTACAACAGAATGGGTATTGATTTCGACAAAATATATTATGAGTCTGAAACTTACTTACTTGGCAAAAAACTAGTTGAGGAAGGACTTAAGAAGGGTATCTTATTTCAAAAAAACGATGGCTCAATATGGTGTGATTTATCTGAAGATGGACTAGATGAGAAACTGCTTATCAGAGCTGACGGCACATCAGTATATATGACTCAGGATTTAGGAACCGCTCAACTACGCTATGATGATTATCATCCATCAGAATTAATATATGTTGTTGGAAACGAACAAAACTATCATTTTGATGTCCTTAAACTGATATTACAAAAGCTTGGCAGAATCTGGGCTGAACATATTCATCACCTTAACTATGGAATGGTTGAACTTCCATATGGTAAAATGAAATCAAGAGAGGGAACTGTTGTAGATGCTGACGACTTAATGGATGAGATGTATGCAACTGCTGTTAAAACATCCGAAGAACTCGGTAAGTTTGATGACTTTACTAACGAAGAAGCAGTTGAACTTTATAATATGATTAGCTTAGGTGCGTTGAAATATTTTATTCTTAAAGTTGATCCAAGAAAAACCATGACTTTTAACCCTGCCGAGTCAATTGACTTTAACGGTAACACCGGGCCATTCATTCAATACACTCACGCACGAATCAGATCAATAATAAGAAAATCAAAAAAAATTAATATTGAGAGTAATCAAAATATTAATGCTGAATATAATTTTGAACCTAAGGAAGTATCAGTTCTGAAATTATTGCACGATTATCCTGGTATCACAAAACAAGCAGCTGTCAGCCTAAGCCCTGCCCTTGTTGCCAATTATGCATATGAGCTTGCTAAAGAATATAACCAGTTTTATCATGAAGTTGTTATTCTTAAAGAAACCGAAGAAACTAAGAGAAACTTCCGTGTAGCACTTTCAAAATTAACAGGAAATACATTAAAATCATCAATGGCTTTGTTAGGAATTCAAGTACCTGAAAGAATGTAATGCATTATACTTGGTATCACAAATAACAAATCACCAAATACAATTCTCAAATTATGTCACGCAGAAAACAACCACTTCCACTTTTTGAACACCTTGAAATAATTGATGCCGGAGCTGAGGGCAAATGTATTGCCAAAGTAGATGAAAAAGTAATATTTGTTCCATTTGCATCCCCTGGGGATATTGTAGATGTACAGGTTACTAAAAAAAGAAAATCATATCTTGAAGGAAGTATAACTAAATTTCATACGTATTCTGACCAACGATCAGATCCTCGTTGTTCACACTTCGGGTTATGTGGTGGATGTAAATGGCAACATATCACATACAATAACCAACTGGCTAATAAACAAAAACAGGTAAAGGATAATTTCGATCGTATAGCAAAAGTACCCGTTGCGGAATTTCTCCCAATTATTGGTGCGGATAACGAGTACTATTACCGCAATAAGTTAGAGTTCGCATTTTCTGATAGAAGATGGCTAACAAACATGGATATTCCTAAGGAAGAAGGTGGTCCGCAAAATACTAATGGTCTTGGTTTTCATTTACCCGGTAGATTTGATAAAATTCTAGATATTGATCATTGTTATCTTCAAAAAGATCCATCAAATGATATACGTATGGCGATTAGGAAATATGCCATTGATAATAACCTTGACTTCTATAATGTTAGAAATCATGAAGGTTTATTACGTAATTTGATAATTCGCACTTCTTCAACAGGTGATTTAATGGTAATCCTTGTGTTTAGATACGACGATCTTGACATAGCCCAGATGTTGCAAACAATTAGTGATAAGTTTCCAGAGATTACATCCTTGATGTATGTAATTAATGAAAAACAAAATGATACTATCTGGGATCGTGATATTAAATTAGCCAATGGAAAACCATATTTACTCGAGGAGATGAAATCTCCGGATGCTAATACTAGTTTAAAGTTTAAAGTTGGACCGGTTTCATTCTATCAAACAAATCCTGACCAGGCATTCAAATTATACAAACTAGCATTTGATTTTGCTGGTTTCAAAGGAAATGAACTTGTTTATGACCTATATACCGGAACGGGTACAATAGCAGCATTTATTGCAAGTTCAGTTAACAAAGTTATTGGTATTGAATATATTGTAGAAGCAATAGAAGGCGCAAAAGAAAATGCTGCAATGAATAATATTGATAACATCGAGTTTTTTGCCGGCGATATCGTAAAAATACTTACTCCTGAGTTTATATCACAAAATGGAAAACCCCATATTATTATTACCGACCCACCCCGAGTCGGTATGCATGAAAAAGTAGTTAAGCAGATATTAGTTTCTGAGCCTGAAAAAATTGTTTACGTCAGCTGCAATCCTTCAACTCAAGCAAGGGACATCGCTTTATTATCAGAGAAATATGATGTGTTAAAATCGCAAGCTGTGGATATGTTCCCTCAAACACATCATGTAGAGAATGTTGCATTATTGGTTAAACGATAGAATTTTATTTCTGGTGACAGGATTAGGACAAGCATGAAATTTATCCTAATTATGGTTGTTACTAATTACTATCAAATAGATTTTATCCTTTTCAGAAGTTCGTCTAAATTAAATGAAATCGCAGGAACAGATATAGTTGCCTGAGAATAATATGGAATTCTGTCAATAAGCTTCTCTTTGATAAAATCAGTTAGCTCATTCTCAGGCTTGTAAACAACTAATGGTCTTTTCTGTTTTGAATTTTGCAAGCGATGTAATATTGCATTCTCATTCATATCGAGATATACACTGATTCCATTTCTATTAATTTGATACATAGCATCTAAGTAGCAAGGCATCCCTCCCCCGGTTGAAATAACGTAATTATTAAGATTAAAAGTTGATTTTAACACATCATGCTCTAGCTTTCTGAAAAGTTTTTCACCATATTTTTCAAAAAATGTATTAATACTTACTTTATACTTTTTTTCAAACGTAGCATCAGTATCAAGAAATTCCCAACCCAACCGCGACGCAAGTTTCTTTCCAGCAGTGCTTTTACCAACTCCCATAAAACCTATTATATAAATCCTTTTCATTAGCCTAAAGTTGGTCGGAGATAAGTTTCTTATGAATTAAGTTTACTTGGGGAATTAGAAAATTCTTACCATCGTTGTAAACCACGAATTGTGAGAGCTCGCATTTAACTTTATCACTTAGTTGATTTGCCATTCGCTCTCTAACCAATTCTTCCGTAGTATTATCACGTTCCATAACACGTTTAATTCGTATATCAAGTGGAGCTGATACGTTTATAACTACATCAAATTTCTTCTGAAGGTTGTTCTCAAAAATAATAGCAGCTTCGTGTATTGTATATATTTCACTATTGTGGTTACTACACCAATTATTATATTTTTCTAGTACTATTGGATGAATTATACTATTAACTATTTTTAAAGCCTCTTTGTCATTAAAAATAATTGAAGCTACTTTTTTTGTATCTATCTCGCCTTTAGGATTTAAGATAACATTAGAAAATATCGATATCATCTTGTCTTTAACCTCATTCTCGCCATACACTTTACGGGCCTCTGAATCAGCATTGAAAATTGAAATTCCAAATACACTGAACATACTAGCCACTATGCTTTTTCCACTTCCAATATTACCAGTTAAAGCAACCTTTTTCATGTGTATATAATTCGTTAAATGTTTTAATTTCAATTAATTAAAAAATCAAGTTTAAGAGATTAAATTTTCATGTGCGTACTCCCTTCTTAAAAAAAGAAATGGTAACAACGGTTGGTGCTTAAACTTGAGTG
>PVBE012653498.1_pt1 | contig 11657 bp, 12 predicted proteins | sample 1631181 | NCBI WGS metagenome assembly PVBE01 (sample SAMN08397723, study PRJNA350692) | Marine metagenome, whole genome shotgun sequencing project. | isolation source: water | place: Pacific Ocean | collected 2012-04 | reverse complement strand
GCCTTTTTCTAGGGCGTCTTCGTTGATTACTCCGCCTCTTGCTACATTTAGGATTCTTACTCCTTCTTTCATTGAAGCGAATTGTTCGTCTGAAATCATGTCTTTTGTTTTGTCTGTTAATGGTACGTGAACTGTAATGTAATCTGAGTTTTTGAAGATTTCTTCAAGTTCTGCTTTTTTTACCTTGAGTTCTGTTAGAACATCGTCAAGTACGAATGGGTCATGGACTAGAACGTTCATCTCGAATGCTAATGCTACTTTTGCAACTTTCTTTCCAACATTTCCTAATCCTATAATTCCTAATGTTTTGTCTTTTAGTTCAGTTGCTTTGTACTTTTTTCTGTCCCATATTCCACCTTTTAATTCGGTGTGAGCATGGATGATGTGTTTTGCTAAGAGCATCAATAGAACTAATGTATGTTCAGCTGCTGCATTTGTGTTTCCAAATGGAGTATTTTCAACAACGACTCCTGCTTCTGCTGCTGCATTTGCGTCAATGTTATCATATCCCACTCCTGCTCTGACAACTAGTTTTAGTTTTTTTGCAGCTTGGATGACTTCCTTTGTTATTTTTATTCCTGAACGGACTATCATTGCATCTGCATCTGCGCAGATTTGGATTAATTCTTCTTGTGAGATTCCTGGTTTGTTTTCGACTTCGAATCCTGCTGTTTTTAGAATTTCAGTTGCTTTATCGTTTACTTTGTCTGGGATTAGTATTTTCATTTTATTACCTCGCTAATAGCCTCAGTTAGCTCTCTCACTTCATCTAAGGTTAAATCTCCCATGTGGCCGATACGGAATGTCTTTTCTTTGATGTCACGGTAGCCATTACCGAATTCCATTCCTTTTTCTTTGACTTTGTTTATTGTGTCTGCGACATTTATTCCTTTTGTGTTGTTGATGCACGTTAAAGTTATGCTTTCGTATCCTTCTTCAGGAAATAACGAAAAACCATTGTCTATTGCCCACTTTCTGGTAAAGTCTGCCATCTCTTTGTGTCTATTGAACCTATTTTCTATTCCTTCTTCAAACATTCTGTCTAATTGTTTGTTTAAAGCGTAAATATGGGGAATTGCTGGTGTTGATATTGTGTTTTGCTTTTCATAGTAGTTTAGGAATTGCTGGAAGTCAAAGTAGTAGCCCCTGTTTGGGACTTCTTTTGAACGTTCTAATGCTTTTTCGGAACATGAGAATACTGCTAGTCCAGGAGGTAGTGCAAAGCATTTTTGTACGGATGCTAAGCAAACATCAATTCCTAGTTTGTCTACGTCTATCTTTACACCTGACATTGATGAGGTTGCGTCTACCATGAATACGATGTCTGGATATTTTTTTGCGATCTCCGAGATTTCTTCTAATGGATTCATCACTCCAGTAGATGTTTCGTTGTGTGTTAAGCAGAGAGTGTCATAGTTTCCTGAAGATAGTTTTTCTTCGACCATTTCAGACTTTATTGCTTTGCCCATGTCAACTTCGATGGTGTCTCCTTCTTTTCCACACTCCCCAACCATTTTTGCCCATCTGTCTGAGAAACTGCCACAAACTAAGTTTAGGGAGCGTTCTTTGACAATATTCCTTATAGCGCCTTCCATGACCCCTAATGCGGATGATGTTGATAGGAATACTCTGTTATTAGTGTAGAGTACTTTTTGTAGTTTTGGAGAAACGTCTGAGAAAAGTTTCTTGAACTCTCCGCTTCTGTGGCCAATCATAGGCTTTGCGAGTTCTTGCCTAATCTCTTCTCTTACTTCTGTTGGTCCTGGAATAAACAATTTTGCCATTTTATTAACCTCCAATTTTATTTATAACTAAACCTGAATATATTTTAGGATAGAAGAATGTTGATTTCTGAGGCATTGTTTCATCTGCTCGTGCTGTTAAGAATATTTCTCTGAGTAATGGGGGATTTAAGAAGAAAGCTAGCTGGTATTTGTTGTTGTCTAGTTTGTCTAGAGCTCTATGGTCTGATTTAGTATATTCTATGTTGGTTCCTTGGTATTGGTCTTCATCGCTGATATTTAGAATGTTATTGAATACGATTTTATGTAGTATGTTTATATCTAATCTTTGGTAGATGTTTGTTTTGTCTGGATAGATGCCCTTTAGGATGTTGTTATCTTTTAACTTAAGGAAGTAAGATTTCTTGTTTTGGAAAGAATACATCCCAATTACGTGGTTTTTTTGGTTGGTTTCTTTGTCAATCATTACATCTGTGGAGTCTATTTTACCCACTAGCTCTTCTGGGCTAGTTAGTTCTTCTATTTCGAAAGATTCTTTTAGTTTTGTTAAGATATGATCGATATCTGCTTCTTTTAAGCTATGGATGAATCTGTCAATCGGTAGAACTAAAAGGCCTTCATTAAATGAATTTACAAAACTGCAGAGGGTGTATTTTGCATCTTCTAAATCTGGGTTTTGGTTGCTGTACTCTAGATTAGATCTGTAACGGTGATGGCCATCTGCGATTATGCATTGGTATTTTTCCATCTCTGTTTTTATTTTTTCTATGAAGTCATTGTCTGAGATTTTCCATAATTTATGTTGGATGCTGACTTTATCGGTAAACTCCATATCTGGCTGGAGGTTAGTTATTTTTTCATTGATTAATGTGTCGATGATTCTTTCTCTGTCATCATATAGCATGAATATGCAGCCAAGGTTTGCTTTTGTTGCTGAGATAAAATTTAGCCTATCTTTGAATGGTCTTTCCATTGTTTTTTCGTGAGGTAGAACCCCTTGTCCGTGAGGTTCTAGTTTTATTAATGAGTTAAACCCTATCCTTGTTACTTGCTTTCCATTTAATTGGAATGTTTGTGAGTAAATGTAGATTGAATCTTGCCCGTCTTGTTCTAAGATCTTGTTTTTTTGCCATTCTGCTAGAAGTTCTGCAACGTCTTTGTAATCTTTTTCTCCGTTTTCTCCGTTCTTTCCTAGAAGAAGTCTAACATAATTGTATTCTGATGCATCTTGGAACTCTTGTTTTTGTTTTTCATTGATGACATCGTAAGGAGGAGTTATTACTTTACTGAAGTCTATAACTTTTTCTTTGTTGTACCTTATTCCTTTGAACGGTTTTATTGTTACCATTTTGTACAGCTATCTCTCTGGTTCTCATACAGAACCAGAAAGAGTTTGGACTAACTACTAGATGACATCCCGCCAGAACAAATTATTTTTTTGATGATTGTGTCCACCAGTAGAATACGATTTGGAGTTTTATATAAAAATATTTCTATTCTCAAATGTAGAGGTTTTAAATAGTCCGTGAGGTTTACGGAGTTATGATTAGGCTTTTATGATATACTCAAAATAGTCATCCCAAGGATTTTCTAAATTCATCATTTTTTCTATGCTAAGTTTTTCAAAATATCTTCGAAATGGCCTCATTGAGTTTCCGTGAGCAGAGATAGCTACATGGGTCTTTTCTTTTTTCACTTTTTTTATAAGGTCTTTTATGAAGCCTAGAACTCTTTTTTCAACCATCTTTATGCTTTCTCCTTTTGGAGGAGGGACATTGTAGGACCTATGGATAATATCAAACTCTGATTTTCCGAGCTCTTGTATAAATTTTGCCTTGTCTTTGCCTGTTAGGTGGTCTATTTTGTGCCAGTGTAGAAGTGTTTTGTAGGAGTCTGTTCCTTCTTTTTCCATAAACATTTTATGAGATGTGCCTTGCAGTTTGCCATAACAGCGTTCAATCATCCGGTCATCCGTGATTACTCTTTTACATTCAGGGTGGTATTTTAGAACTTCTTTTAAGGTGTCTTTTGATCTTGAAAGTCTTGTATGGTAAGCAATATCTATTTTTTTGTTTTTTAGTTTCCCAGCTATTATCTTAGCTTGTTTTATGCCAAAGGGAGTTAGTTTAGAATCTTTCCATCCGCAGAAGTAATGCTTTTTGTTGTAATATGTTTGAGCGTGTCTGAATAGGTAGATTTTTAGGTTCATTTTATACAATCTTCTTAAAATCCTTTCCTGCAACTTTTGCTTTAGTGCCTAACTCATCTTCTATTTCCATCAATCTATTGTATTTTCCAACTCTTTCTCCCCTTGATGGTCCTACTTTGACAAAGCCAGAGTTTACAGCAACTGCTAAATCGATCATAGTTGTGTCATTAGTTTCTCCACCGCCCCTATGACTTATGACTGTCATGAATTTATGTTTTCTTGCCAACATGCAGCAGTCAACTGTTTCTGTTAGGGTTCCTATTTGATTTAGTTTGATTAAAATTGCATTTATTGCCTTAAGGTCAATTGCTTTTTGTAATCTTTTAGGATTTGTTACTGTTAGATCATCTCCAATAATTGGTATTTTTTTGCCTAACCTTTCAGTTAATTTTGGCCAGTTATCCCAGTCATCTTCATGCAATGGGTCTTCTAAAGTTGTTATCGGGTATTTGTTAACCCAATCTTCGAAGTAATCTATCATTTGTTCAGAACTTAATTTTTTATTTTCCTTATTAAGTTTATATTTACCTTTTATATATATCTCAGAAGCTGCAGGATCTAATGAGATGCCTATGTCTTTTCCTGCTTTGTAGCCTGCTTTTCTTATTGCTTCTTTAATAATCTTGAGAGGAGTTTCATTTGTAGGTAATCCGCTTGGAGCAAAAGCTCCTTCGTTGCCAACATTTACACTTAATCCTTTTTCTTTAAGAATTCTTTTTAGGGCTAAATAAACCTCAATTCCAGAACGAATGTTTTCCTTAACAGACTTTGATCCAATTGGAGATACCAGATATTCCTGCAAATCTGTAGATTGGTCTGCATGCTTTCCTCCTTCAATTATGACCATCATCGGATTTGGGAGAATGAATTTTTTTATTGGAAGAGCAAAGATATTCCTTATGTGTTGGTACATAGGTGTGTTTTTTTGGTTTGCTGCTGCTCTTGCGACTGCTAAGCTTACTCCGAGTATAGCGTTAGCACCTAATCTCTTTTTGTTTTCTGTTCCATCAAGCTCAATCATTGTTTCGTCAATTTTTCTTTGTTTAGAAGCATCTAATCCAATGATTTTTTTAGAGATTATGTTATTTACATTCCCTACAGCCTTTAACATACCTTTTCCATTATAGCGCTTGCCTCCATCCATGAGTACAAAAGCTTCGTGAATACCAGCAGACGCGCCGTAGGGAACAGAAGCAGTACCTTTAATGCCCGAGTTTAGTTTACATGTAACTTCTATTGTTGGAGTTGAACCAGAACTAAGGATTTCTCTTGCTTTTACACTCTTAATTTTCATAAGATAGTTCTTTGGAGAATGTGTATTTAAACCTTTTGAAAATAAATCAACCAATATAATTTACTTCTTCGCCTAACTTGCCTTGTAATTTCTTTATTGCAGTTTGCTTAACTACATCGTTTAGTTCTTCTGTTCTCTTCATCAAATCTTTTTCAATCTCTTGTATTTCTTCGTCCATCTTTTTCATGTCGATTTTTAATCCTAATTTTGAGTTTAGTAGTTTTAATATTTCTTTTGCGCCTTGCATTCCCAGATACATTGGATGCGCATAAGTTTCTGCTAGGAACGATACTGCATCTATCTTTCTTTTTTGTGCTAGGCCTAGGAGAAGGCCTGAGACTCCCACAATTGGTCCTACTACTCCGTATAACTTATGGTTGACATTCTTGTCCTTATATTTTGCTACTGTCTTCTTTGAGTTTCCTGTACAGTAAATTTTAGGTTTTTTTGGAACTTCACTAAGTCCTATGCCCCCTAGAGTAATTACTTCTTTTCCGTTGAATTCTTCTAGGATGTCGAGTATCTTTTCTGAGAATTCGTAGGATGATACTTCATCTATTGGTTGGATGTCTCCTGCTAGGAATAAAATGTCTCTTTTTCCTTGCTTATAGTATATTTCAACCTTAGGTAATTCTACAAGGTTGTCTTCGTTAACAAAAACGGAATGTGGGAATGTGTGAGAGTAGATTTCAAATAATTTTTTTGCTTTTATTTCTTCAACAATAAAATCAACTGCTACTTTTCCAACATTTCCTATACCAGGTAAACCTTCAACTAGAATTGGATTTTTTAGTTTTGGCTTTTTGCCAATTGTTTCTATTTTGATTGTTGTCATCTTATAGCAGGCCTTCTTTTTTTAGTAATGGTTTTTTTACTGTTCTTCTATATTTTGCGTATTTATCTTCAGGACTGAATTTTGGTGGACGGGTGGCAATTGTTTTAGTATTGCATTTCTGACAAACTTCTTTTAGAGTATATGTATTGCAGTCTGGACATCTAAATATGTGTTTCATTCTTCAGTTCTTGCAAAACTTGCCTGGCCATCATTCTCTTCAATAAACCCTATAATTGTCGAGGTTGATTTTTCTAAGATTTTCTCTGCGTCCTTGTAGTTTTCTGATTTTACTGAGAGAGAATACTTCCCAGATCCTTCGTATCTTAACCTTAGTTTTCCTTTGCCAATTTCTGTTCCTACTTTTTCTCCTTTTTCTAATGATTGCTTTATTATGTCAACACCATCTGGGGCGTAAGTTAGTATTGTTAAGTTTCCCTTTATTTCAACTTCTGTCTCTTTAATCCTTTGCTTAATTGCTTCTTCTAATGTCTTTGCAACTTTTTCTTCGATGCCTAGTTTTTTAAGAATTTCGGCATCCTTTACCACATCCTGGAAGCAGGGGTATAGGCCGTCATATTTTTTTAGTAATTTTTCAGTAACTTGTTTGTACAAAGTAGTCAAGGGCATGTCCATGCTTTTTGCTACGAACTCAACTATCTTTTCTGCTAATTGTTCTTGTTTTATCTCGTTTATCTTTAATCTTTTTTGGTTATCGTTTACTCTCCTTAGTGAAAGATCAATATGTCCTTTTTCCTGGTTGACCTTTAGAACTTTACAGACAACCTTCCTTCCTTCTGAAACGAAGTCTCTAATGTTTCTTATTCTTCCTGGAGAAACTTCAGAAATGTGGATTAATCCAGATCTTCCGTATTCATCTAGGTTTACAAAAACAGAATGAAAATGTATTTTAGTAACGGTACATAAAACTAGCTCACCATCTTCAGGGTAACCTTGTTTTTTTAAAAGCATTTATTCCAAAACCTCTAGAATTCTAGCTTTAACTTTGCTTTTTCCGCCTGTTGGTTCTGCTAATACCTTACTGCAAACTAGGCATTTTATCTCTGAGCTTGTCTTTCCAAAGATGTTTTGCTCGTTTTTGCACTTTGGGCATCTTATTTTTATGAATTTGCTTGTTGGTTCTCTTACTTTCATTTTAATCCTCCAATTATAGGTAATGGTGGATGTTAGGGGATTTATAAGGTTTTCTACCAAAAACTATAAATACTTCCTTTTTAAAGTACTGATTATGGCTAAAAAGAGTGTGAAAAAGGGTACTAAGAAGGGTTCTGTGAAGAAGCCTAAAGTAGAGAAGAAGGCAGCTAAGAAGGTAAGTAATAGGGCTGCTGAGAAAGTTAATTCTAAAGTTGCGCCTCAAGTTGAGCAGCCAGAAAGGGCCCAGAGACATGAGGAAAGAAGAAGGCCTGTTAGAGGGAAAAATAGACATCATGGTTATATAATTCTCCTATTTGTTCTGGTGATAATTGCAATAATGATTACTCCCATGTTTATTGATGATGATATTTATATTGAGTCTGCTGGTGAAGAAGTAGTTATAGAACCGGAAGATATGGTTGAGATAATTATTGATCAAGAACCTGAGCCGGAACCAGAGGTAGTGCCAATTGAGCCTGCTGAAGAGAAAATTATTGTTGAGAGATTTTCATTTGCTCCGGATATAATAACAATAGAAGAAGGCACAACAATAAGATGGATTAGCGAGGATTCGAGAAGGCATAAAGTTGTTTGTTATATCAACAGCAGAAGGATATTTGTAGGTGATGAACTCTATACTGCTGGTGAAGAAGTTGAGTTTAGGTTTAAGGATTCTGGAGAGTATCTTTGCTTAGATTCTGTTTTTGGGTCTAGAATGAATATTATTGTTAAGCCAATCTCATTGTCTAGGTTGACTGGAAGTAGTATAAGAGATCTGCCAACTCAGAAAGTAATTATCACTGGGTTGTTGATGTTTGTTGTAATGCTTACTCTATCTATCTATATGTATTCAAATGAAATAATATAATTAATTAAATAGAATTATTTAAACTCGATTTTCTTTGCTCGAAATCCGCTTTTTTGAATCTGAGTCTTTTTACATTCCTTACATTCATATTTTAAATCTGATTTCTTTGTAGCTTTCTTACCTGTTCTTTTGAATTTAGTAATTGCTGGTTTAGAATACCTTCCCCTATTTCCTGTGCCTCTTGCAACTCCCCTTCTCCTAGCACGTACTTTACTACCGTAAGTCATACTTCTAGGACTCTTCTTCTTAACTATTGAGATTTTTAGTTCAGTGTGCTTTTTACAAAATTTGCAATATCTTTTTGAAGTTTTAGGAAGTTTCATAATGAGTTTAGAGAATTTTGGTTATTTAAAAAGGTTTTTGTTTTGTTATTACACCACTTTAATATCTTCAACACTAAAGTGCCTTTTTACGATATCTTTAAGGTAGTTTAGGTTTTTTCCCTCTCTACCAATCATAAGTCCTTTTGTTTTTGTGTCTGGGCCTGTTATTGTAACTGTGCCTTGGTCTTCTTCTATGTTGGATGCCCTTAATGGATATATCATATTTTGTATGAATTGAATAAGATTCTCGCTGAATTCGACAATTCTAATGTCTTTTTTTAAGATACCTTCAATCTTCTTTACGTTAATTCCTTGTTTACCCACGGCCTTTCCTATGTGGCCTTCTTGAACTATGAAAAGAAGTTTTTCGTTAGCTACACAATCCTTAACCTTGGTATTAGTTAGAGATTCAAACAGAGAAATATACTTCATAAGGTTCATGTCATACTTTATTCTTGTCACTACTTTCCACCCTTTAGTATAGACAACACAGAAATAGTATATGGTTTTTTGCAAAGAGTACCCAGTTCATCATTTGGATATTTAAGCTTCTTAATCTTTAATGGGCTCAATTTGTTATAATATTCCAAATCAGATTTTACATCTTCACTGCAGTTTGAGGCTAAATAAATCCTTTCAACTTTACCTAACTTAACATACTTCATGGTCCTTTTTGTGCCTATAACTAAGTTTTTGTTTTTGATTAGAGTTTTAATCTCTTTTACTTCGCTATCAACAATTTGTTTTTTTGCCATTTTATTATTTATTCTTCTTGGTTATTAATCCTGGTAAGCCTGTTCCAACTGGAATTGGCTGATTAAGCATTACATTTTCCACTACGGATGATAAAGTGTCAATTTCCCCTATCAATGCGGCATTGATTATGTGTTTTATCGGTGTTTCGAAAGATGCTCTTGCTAGTACTGATGCTTTTTCACTAACAACACCATACCTTGTTATTCCTTTTATCTTACCGGAGGTACACATTGTATCTGCCACTAACATGATATGTCTGATATCCACATTAAGTCCTTGGCTTTCAATAACGTTATATACTTCGTTGATTATTGCCTGTCTAGCAGCTTCTATACCAAGAACAGTTGCTATCTCAAAAATATTGTTTGTTGTTGTTCTTGAAGTATCAACTTCAGGTAATTGAAGAACATCAGCAAGATTAGAACCTGCTGTCATGATTATGTACTCTTCTCCCCTCTTAACTGGTAAAACCTGTGATATAGTTTTTATACCAGCTAGGTGAGTTGATTTGATCTTTTCTTTGATCTTGTAAATTTCATTTAGTGATTCTTCTTTGCTTTTTGATTTTAAGATTAATGTGTCGTCTTTTTCCTTAACTGTGTAATTTTTTGCAGGTTTTGCCAACAGTTTTATTATTTGAGCCGAGGTTATGCCTATCTCTTTCATCTTATCCTTAAGAAGGGTTATCTCAATTGCTGATTCAACAATGTTAATTGAGAATTCAGATGAAACTTCTTCAAGTAAAGTTTCTTTGATTGTCAAGGCTAGCTTTCTGATATCTTTTCCTAGTGAGTATGGTTTTTTTAGGTAAATTTCCATCATAGGAGTAGAAAGTGCGGCACGTCCATCCAGTATTTCAATAATCCTTGGTAATCCCATTGTAACATTCATCTCTGCAACTCCTGCGAAATGGAATGTATTCAATGTCATCTGAGTTCCAGGTTCTCCAATTGATTCTGCTGCGACTATTCCAACTGGCTCTCCAGGTACAGCATTTGCCCCTAGGAATTCTTCAACTGTTCTGTCTAGAATCTTCTTAAGTTTAGTAGAACTAACATCTTTAGGTAAATTCTCCTTTAAGCTTTCAATGATTCTTACAGGAAGTTTATCTTCATATTCTTTTGGAATGTTTACCATTTTTTTCACCTAAGTAATAGTTTTAATTATTCTCTTTATATTTAATATTCCGTCTTCTGATTTTGAAACATCCATTCCGTCTTCTCCGTATTTAAACTGGATGATTTTTGATGCTGTATCCCTTACTGTGTGATCATATTCAACTTTAAGATCTTGCATTGCATTTGCAAGACGCCTATATAAGTAACCTGACTTAGGAGTTCTTAATGCAGTATCCATCAGTGAGTCTCGTCCAGTTATTGCTGAAAAAAAGAATTCATGTGGGTCAAGACCTGTTTTGAACCCGTTACTGATGAATCCGTGTGCTTCTGGACTGAAATCGTCTTTCTTGAAACATGATAATGTTCTGCCTTTGTACCCTTTCTCGATTCTTTTACCCCTCATTGCTTGCTGTCCTACACAAGCTGCCATCTGAGCTAGGTTTAATAGATTTCCTCTTGCTCCGCTGTTAGCCATGACCATTGTATGAGTCTTTTTATCGGAATGTTTTGCAACTAAAGCTCCTGTTTCGTTTCTTGCTTTGTTTAGGGCTTCTAAAATCTTTAGTTCTAATGTTTCCCTTAATGTTTTTCCGGGGAATGCTTCTAGTTTATTGTTTTTGTATGAGTCAATAAGATTATTTACATCTTTTCTTGCATCATCAAGTGTTTCGCTAACTTTTAGTTTTGCGTCTTCTGGAAGGTCAGTGTCTGATATTGCTGTTGTGAACCCAGTTCTTAGAAGAACTTCTATTCCTAATCTGAATAATTTACTTAACATGTCTAACGTAAACTCTTTTCCATATTTTTTGTGAATGTTTCTTAGTAATAATCCTGACCCTTCACCTAAGTTTGCTCTATCCATTACTCCACTAATAAGCTGTCCGTCTTTAATCTGTACATAAGTATCTAGTTTAACGTTTTCTTCTCTGCTTAACTCCTGTTCGTAATGTCTTGCTTTACCTGTGAAGTTAAAATCATCAGGGATTAGTGTTGAGAATACTTCTTTTCCAGTTATTGTTTCTTTTTTAGGTAATTTTGAAAACTCAGTAACGCCAATTGCATTTAGTACAGATATTGCATCTGGTCTTGAGAAACTTAGTTCTTTTGTTAAAAGGTAATTACCAGAGATAGCATCCTGTACACATCCAATAACACTTAATCCATACTTTGGAGAGATAAGTTGGGTTTGGACTTCCATCAGAATTTCTGCTTCTGCTCTTGCTTCTTCTGTTTGTGGAATGTGAAGATTCATTTCGTCTCCATCGAAATCAGCGTTGTAAGGGTGACAAACTCCAGGGTTTAGCCTTAAGGTTTTTCCAGGTAGAACTCTAATTCTATGACACATCATTGACATTCTGTG
>PVBE012310030.1_pt1 | contig 11657 bp, 7 predicted proteins | sample 1631181 | NCBI WGS metagenome assembly PVBE01 (sample SAMN08397723, study PRJNA350692) | Marine metagenome, whole genome shotgun sequencing project. | isolation source: water | place: Pacific Ocean | collected 2012-04 | reverse complement strand
GTCTCGACACGTCGCGCTCGTCCAAGATTCTGAAATACCTCACCCCTGCGAAGGGCATGTAGCTGCCGAAAAAGACCTTGGGCTCCGGCCTGCCTCTCCTCTCCCTATGTGGACGGTGCCTGTGTTCCAGCTTTCCGGTCGGCATATCCCTCCTCCTTCCACTTCATCCCGTTCAGCCGCTCGGCCTGGCTAAGTGATTATCTTAATATCCTCGCTGGGGGAGTGCAGAGGGGGACACCCCCTCTGCCAGGAGGTTTGGGGGACGCGCCCCCACGGGAAAATCCCTGGCGGGCGGGTGGATGGGTGGGTGGGTGTAAATCACCTCCCTTGTTGAGATAGTTTCTAATCAGATAAGAGGCGCGAGGAACCACCTTATTCCGTAATATCCGGCCAACGCCACGGCCGTCACCTTGACGAACTTGCCCGCCCCAACAAACACGATGAAGCGCCAGAGAGGATACCGATTCGTGCCAGCCCAGATGCCCGCAACATCGAAGGGTATGGGCAGCACGGCGAAGCTGACCAGGATGGTTCCCGTCCACCGTTCCGTCGCACCGTTGAACCACCGGTACAGACGTCCACCGGTTAGGACGCGGCGTCCTCTGAGTCCCAGGTAATATCCCGTTAACTCTCCCAGGGCGCCGCCGATGCCTCCGATCAGTCCCAGCGAGAGAGGGTTGAGAGTGACGCCCATGGCGAAGGTATAGGCGGGCCCCGGCGTGGGTATGATGATCACCGCGCTGTTGCCGAGTTCCGCGGCGAACGCACCCAGGTAGCCCCACGGTCCCAGGCGGACCAATGTCTCCTGGAAAGTGACCATCGCGTAGACAACCAGTGCCGACAGACCCACCGCTAACCAGAGAGTCAGTAAGAGATGCCTGACCTGGTCCCGGGCGCCAGGCGTCGTGGCGTCGGTGTTCAGGAGACCGATAACCCTTGAGAACACGGAAGTCCGTGTTCCCCGATCACCATCCCACCGCTCGACGGTTACTCCTTCTTTGACCCTCACGTCCGCCATTGCGTATCTTCTCTCCGCTCTTACCTTTCCGGACAGGTCACCGAACCGTCTTTTTTATCATAGTCGGGAGCCGGAATCAATCATTGTGGCCACTACATCTCCCGACTACGAGACGGCCGCCAGTTCCTGATATGTAAAAACCCTCACCTTGACCGAACACCCCTGTTGCACATCCTCGGCGACACTGCCTTTTATGAGCCGCGCCAGTCCTTTTCGGTCGTGGGTGTACATGGCTACCAGGTCCACGTTTTCCCGTCCGGCCACGTCCAAAATGCCCCTGGATACCGACCTCGCCACGGCAACCCTGCAACACCATCGGTCCCACCGGCCGAGGTCCCCGCCAAACAAGCCCACTACTCCCCTGACGTACTCCAGCGCCCGCAGGCCCTCCGCCTCCTCACGCTGTATACCCAGTAACAGCTCGCCCTTTGCCATCCTTGTCTTGCCGGGCGGTATTACCATGAGGAGCACCACCTGGGCGTTCTCGTCTAGCTCCTCCTGGATAAGGCCGAACACCCCCTCCGCTTCTTTCGACCCATCCAGTGGGATAAGCACTTTCTGGTACCTGGCCCACCTCCATGTGCAGAATAAAAATTGGCCGCACTCACCCTACTTTTTGTAGGCTTCATGCGACCTGCGTGCCCATCTATTCACCGCCCGGTCCGGCCCCTGGTCTGCTTCTGACCGAGGATTCCCTGGTGCCCGACGGGTACCTTTGGCCAGTGCTACCGGCTGACGGGAGACCCTATTTCTACCGTCCTTGAATTCTGTTTTATGTGCCGATTACCTGCATACTAAAGATAATTCAGTGAAATGTCATAGTCAACATTGTGTCCATTATCACAACCAATCCGCAACGACAACTTCAGAAATACGCACCAATGATTCAGTTAAAGTTGCTCACAAACGTCTTTCGTACACCGCCTCGCTGCCTGCATGTGAGATTGCTGTCCCCGTAATTGACAGAGGCGGCCGTTCGACCGTCCCCTTATGGTCAACTCGAGCGATTACCTCGGCTAACCCGTAGGGGCAGGTTTCAAACCTGCCCCTACCGCCTACCGTCACCTCGAGCGGTCCCTTAATGTCACCTCGAGCGTAGTCGAGAGGTCTAAGGCCGTCCTCCATCATACCCCGTTCCGCTCTTGGGCCAGGATCTTCGACTGCGTTTCCCGAAGGGCAGGAATAATTACATCTGAGGGAAGGATCGACGCCCGGCGGGGCCCCCGGCAATTGAATCCCCGCAGTTTGTGTCCTACTCGACCCTTTTCACCCCCAGTTCCACCTCGGTCCCGTTCAGGTCGTGAACCTCCGTATACGCCTCCGACGGCGGCTTCCGGTTGATCGTCTGGTCCGACAGGGTCTCCTGCCGAACATACTCTCCGTGGGTAGCCATCATCGCCTCGGTCTCGGGCCCGCCCTCGTAATAAGTAACGATATGGTCGGCGATATCGAATCCGGCCGTGCGACGCATATTCTGGACCCGGTGCACCATCTCCCGCGCCAACCCCTCCTGTGCAAGCTCAGGACTGACCTCCGTGGCTACCGCCACGGTGTACCCGCCCTCCGACGAGGCGGAATAGCCTTCCATGGGAATCTGCGTGACCAGGACCTCATCTGGCAGAAGAGTGAAGGCGCCCAGCTTGATATCCCTGCCCGACTCCACGTCCAGCGCGATATCGGTCGCGTCCGCCGTCGCCAGCGCCCTGTTGATCTCGGCCAGCTTCGGCCCGTACTTCGGCCCCAATATCGGCAGGTTGGGCCGGATTTCAAACCGTATGACCCCCTCCACCTGGCTTGCCTCTCTGACCGACTTGACATTCAACTCGTCTAAAAGTTGAGGTGTAAGCTCCTGGATATACTCCCGTTCCGCCTGCGTGGGTACGCTCACCACCGCCTCCGCCAGGGGTTGGCGCACCTTGAGTCCGGCCATGTTTCGAGCGGCGCGTCCAAGACTGGAAAGGCGCATGGCCAGCCGGACCACACCCGAGAGCCGCCGGTCCACCTTTGACGCATCGGAAACGGGGTAGGAGTCGAGGTGCACGCTCTCAGCGCCGGCTCCGGTCGACCGGACCAGGTTCTGGTAGATAGCCTCCGCAACAAAGGGCGTGAACGGGGCCAGCAACCTCGCCAGTGCTGTCATGCACTCGTACAGAGTCGCGTAGGCCGAGAGCTTGTCCTCGTCCTGCTCCGAGCCGCCGTTGCCCAGAATGCCGGATTTCCAGAAGCGGCGTCGGCTCCGGCGCACGTACCAGTTGGAAAGATACTCCACGAAGTGCTCGACCTCGCTGGCCGCGCGGTCGGGATCGAAGTTGTCCAGGGCGTCTGTGACCTCGGCCACCAGGCCATTTAACTCCGCGATTATCCAACGATCCAGCTCCGGCCTGCTTGAAAGCTCGGGCGGCGTTGTCGCGGGATCATACCGGTCGATGTTGGCATAGGTGACCAGGAACGAGTACACATTCCACAGCGGTATCAGGAACCGCCGGCGCACCTCGTCGGCCGCACCGTATCCGAAATTCATGTTGGCCGCCGGGTTCTGTCGGGCGAACAGCCACCGCATGGCGTCGACACCCATGCGTTCGGCGCCGTCCTCGAACCATATGGCATTGCCCTTGCTCTTGTGCATCTCCTCGCCCTTATCGTCCCGCATCAGCGCGTAGCTGAAAACGGCCCGACAGGGCTCCGAGTTCTCCATTGCGGCCGCCATGGTCAACAGAGAGTAAAACCAGTTCCGGAACTGGCCCGGAAAACTCTCGGAAATCCAGTCCGCAGGGAACCACTTGCGCCAGTGGTCCTTGTCATGCCGGTACCCCAGGGTGGAGAAGGATACGATGCCCGCGTCCAGCCACGGGTTGCCGACGTCCCGTATCCGCGACACCTTTGCGCCGCAGCTTGAACAGCCAATCTTTACGGCGTCTATCCACGGGCGGTGAGGGGAGTGGCCACTGAACTCATCCCAGCCCTCCACCGCGCGGGCCTCAAGCTCATCCTCGCTGCCCATCACCTCGAAATTGCCGCACTCGCACTTGTAGATCGGCAGGGCCAGCCCCCAGTACCGCTTCTTGGATATCATCCAGTCGTCCATGTTGCGGAGCCAGTCCAGCTCCCTTTGCAGCCCGAACTCCGGTATCCAGCGGACCTTCCTGGTCGTCGCCGCTATCAGGTCCCGCAGCTCGTCCATGGAGATAAACCACTCGTCCACCAGCCGGAATACCAGCTCCGAACCGCACCGCCAGCACACCGGATACCGGTGAGTGTAGCTCTCCAGCCGGTACAGGACGCCCTTCTCCCGCAGGCTGTCGTAGATGGCCTCGTTCACGTCGTAGACGTTGCGGCCCGTCAGCCAATCGAACCCGTCGATGAAATCGCCAAGCTCGTCCAGCGGCGCGATGGTTGCCAGTCCCTGCTCCATGCCCAGGGCGAAGTCCTCCTTGCCCGCCCCAGGAGCGGTGTGGACGATCCCCGTGCCCTCACTCTCGCTGACCTCGTCCCACTCGACCACCCTGTGCTCCACGCCTTCCTGCGCCGGCAGCTCATCGAAGGGCCCCCGGTACCGCAGTCCCGCCAGCTTGCCGCCCGGCATCTCCTCTAGGATTTCGTGGTCGCCTTTAAGCTCCGCCAGCCTGCCCTTGGCCACGTACAGGACCTCGCCTTCCAGCCTCGCCTTCACGTACACCAGTTCCGGGTGCACCGCGGCCGCGACGTTGGACGTTAGGGTCCACGGTGTCGTCGTCCACACCAGCAGGGACTCACCCGGCCGGTCCAGCAGGGGAAATCGGACATAAAGACCCGGATGCACCACCTCCTGGTAGCCCTCGGTGACAATCTCGTGCTCCGACAGCCCCGTGCCGCAGCGCGGACACCATGGCATTACGTCCCGGCCCTCGTACAACCAACCACGGTCGAAACACTTTTTCAGAAAAAGCCAGATGGTGTAGTTGTTCTCGTCCGACATCGTGTGATACGAGTTGTCCCAGTCCATCCACTGGCCCAGCCTCAAGGACTGCCGGGTGATGATTTCTGAAAAATTCCTGACCCGCTCCTTGCACAGCTCGACGAACTTGTCGATGCCGAAGGCCTCGATGTCGCGCTTGGACTTGAACCCCAACTCCTTCTCGACCTCGACCTCGATCCACAGTCCCTGCCCGTCGAAACCGTTCTGGTAGCGCTGCTCGAAGCCCTGCATCGTCTTGTAGCGCAGGAACAGGTCCTTGTACATGCGCCCCCAGGCGTGGTGGACGCCCATGGGGTTGTTGGCCGTTATCGGGCCGTCGATGAACGAGTACCGCTTGTCGGCGCCCTCGTTCCTCCGCAGGTACTTGGCGAGAATGTCACGCTCCTTCCACAAGGCCATGACCTCATGCTCCATGGCGGGAAAATCGACCTTTGAGCTTACCGGTTTAAACATCCCTTGCACCTATTTCATCGTTCTCATCCGCAGGATTTTGGAATTCCCCCGGTCTTCTCCCCTTCAGGGGAGGAGATAGCAGGGGGCCAATCCCCGATTGTACCCATTTGGTCCCCATGCGGGTAGGGCGACAGAAACAAAAAACCCGTCCCCAAAGGGACGGGTTTGTCTGAACAGACGATACCCGCGGTACCACCCTGATTCCCCGATAACATCGGGGCGCTCGTTTCAGTCCGATGGAGCCAGCCTCAATCGGACCGCCCATGCTAACGGAGGGCGACTCCGTCGGAGCCTACTATTTCCGCCTGTCATTCCCAGACAAAAATTTCGGTCCGCGGCTCGGGAGGGATCTTCACCGGGGCGTCTCGCGTCTGCTCTCACCCTACGACAAGCCCAGGGCAGGCCCTGGGCGCCGCCGACCAGACTCGCTGTGCGACCGCTTCCCGGCTACTTGTCTCCGTCTTAGCCTTTCCAACGCCGGTGTGACAGGTCCGTGTTTTCCAGTCTCTGTAGGGCCAGGACACCGGCGCGATTTAAAAAAGATTAGCCCAGGCGCCTGAACATGTCAAGGACAAGAAGGGCCCAAAGTCCGTATAACCCCGCCGTCCATACGGTCTTAGAGCCTCTAACAGACTCGTAAATCGGGGGAGTCCAGAGGGGGTCCACCCCCTCTGGGGGGGTCTGGGGGTCCCCCCAGATTTATGTTCCCTTCCCCCTCTCCCTTTTGAGGGAGAGGGGGACACAGGGGGTGAGGGTTTTGAAATGGGCTCTTATCCTGCCAGCGTAGCATCCACGCTGAGTTCCACATTGCCCTTGAGTGCCTGGGATATGGGGCACCCGTCCTTGGCCGCCTCCGCCGCCTGGCGAAACGCAGCCTCGTCGGCGTCGGGGACCCGGCCTCGGACAGTGAGGGCGCTGGAGACGACCTTGAACCCACCATCGACCTGGTCGAAAGTGACCTTTGCGCTGACCTGGAGCTGGTGCGGCGGCGTGCCGGACTGAGCCAGGCCGGCCGAAAGCGCCATGGCGTAGCAGCTGGCATGTGCGGCCGCCAATAGCTCCTCCGGGCTGGTTCGTCCGTCGGCGGACTCAGTCCGCGACGCCCACGACACCGGTAGCTCAGAGAAAGTCTTGCTTGTCGCGGCGCTAACCACCCCGCTGCCGGTTGCCAGTACCCCGTTCCAGACAACTTCTGCTTCACGTACGGCTGCCATTGTTTTCCTCCCTGGCTAGAGCTTACTCTTCGGACTTCGTTGCCTTATTCCTGAGCATTACATCCAATAAAGCTATGTAATGACCCAGGAATATCTCTCACTCAAGTCCGTGAGTCAAACCCTGATTACCCGCACCGGCTGACGACAACCGCTCACCCTGCTCGCCCCGGATCGTCGGGGAGCATGTCGAAGGCCCACGCTGGTTGCCCTTCCTTCCACTCACACCATCCGTCAATTTGAGAAGCCGCGACCCGTTCACCCCTACTGTCATTCTGAGGAGCCTCGACTCGTCGGGGTGACGAAGAATCTGGGGTAGGGTCGCCCAACCTCACTCACGCTGTCCGACGTACTTACAATGAAAACATCGGACTCCCTCCCCCCGGAGAGCACCTGAAGTAGGAGCAGGTCGAACAACGTCAGCCCCATCCGTGCTGGGCGCGGCACGTAAGCGGAAGGTCCTACTCCTCCCCGGTCAAGGCACGACGGGGGTTATCGACGGTCATCTGGTCGTACTGCTCCTCCGTCACCCCCAGCGCCAGAAGCTCGCCCCGTAGTTCGCCTACCACGTAGGCGTAACCTTTGCCGCCGTATGACACGTACTCCGGCCGGAAGCAGACATCCTGGGACAGCAGCACCTGGCGGACCAGGCCCGCCTTGACCATGTCCAGTATCATCCTGATCCACGTGTCGTGCTCGTAAAGGGCCTGCCTGCCCATCCTGTCAAACTGGACCCAGGCGCCCCGGCGGGCTATCTCGGCGTGGTACTCGTGGCTGTTGTACTGGTGGCAGTGGCCGATCACCACCCGTCTCAGGTCGACTCCTTCCTCCTCCAGGATGTCCAGCTGGTCCAGCCCGACCGTATAGCAGAAGGTATGGGTGGCGATCGTCAACCCGGTCTCCTTGTGAGCGCGGGCGACAGCCCTCATGACCCGCTCCTCCACCGGGGACACCCAGGTGAAGTGCGAGCCGTTTTCACCCAGTATGCCCGCCTTCACGTCGGTGCCGTCGATACCCTCCTTGATGTCCCGGATCAGCTCGTCGGCGATCTCGTTCGTCCTCATCCTGTACAGCCGCTGCTCGTAGTACGGTTCCCGGTACCAGCCCGCTCCCAGGATGATGTTCAGACCCGTCCGCTCCGCCATATCTCGTATCGCAACCGCATGCTTGACCGGCAGCAGGTCGTTATCGTGGCCCCTCAGGCCGCCCGTCGTCTGGTCCACCAGCGTCACGCCGCCGGCGTTCTTGTACAGCATAAGCTCCTGGTAGGCCAATTCCTTGTCGTTGAGCATCGCATTCCTCCCCGGAGTGTCCCTGGTCAGGTCCAAGAAGATATGCTCGTGCATCAGCGTGAATCCCAGCTGGTCAGACGATATTGGCCCCGTCACCGACATTACCGTACCCATTCTGCCTCCTGTTTACTTAGACTCGGTCCGCGCCTCCGATAAACCATTGGATCACGAGGGAACGAAAAGAGGGTTCTGCCCCTTTTTCGAGTGTCTGGGAGCCTGCCTTGTCCGAAGTACTTAGAACCTCTAGCAAAACTCATCAAATGGAGGGAGTCCAGGCCCCGACTTGTCGGGGCAGAAACAAAAACCCTTGAGGGTGGGTGGGAACAAAGTACCGTCACGGATGATGGACCTCGTCCCGCCCGGCAGGGAAGACTCATCGGGACCAGGCCGACATCTCGGCCCGTAGTTCGCCGTCCAGCCCCATGTTGAGCGCCGCCACTGCGTTGTCCAGATGGCCCGTCTCCCGCGCCCCCACGATGGGCGCGGTCACGTGAGGGTTGGTCATGACCCATGCCAGGGCCAACCTGGCGGTGGGCACCCCCAGTTCATCGGCCTTACGCTGGAGCCTGTTAAGAATCCCGAAATTCCTATCGGTAAAATACCTCTCCACGTAGACCGGTATGATGTCGAACCGGCTCCCCGCTGGAACGCTAGCCCGGTCGGGAGTGTACTCACCGGCCAGGAAACCGGCCGCCATTGGGCTGTACGGCGTCACGGCCAGACCCTCCTCGGCGCACAGGGGAAGTACATCGTCCTCGGCCTCCGGAAAGATAAGGTTGTACTGGGGTTGAGCGATCTCGAACCGGCTGTATCCCCCGGTCGAACTGGCATCCAGCGCCTCCTTTATCTGCACGGCTGAATAGTTACTGCACCCGATGACATTAACTCGGCCTGCCCGGACCTCCTCCGTCATCGCCGCCAGCGTCTCAGCGATGGGTACCTCGGTGTCGGGCGTGTGCATCTTGTAGATGTCCACGTGGTCCGTGCCCAGCCGGTCCAGGCTGCCGCCCAGCGTCCTGGCGATATTTTCAGGACTGCCTCCGGAACCAACTTTAGTGCAAAGGGTGATCTTGTCGCGACACCCCCGCGACTGCATCCATCGGCCGACGATGCGCTCCGACGAACTGACCTCGCTGGTAACCTCCCGTTTATCGTCGATCCCGAAGAGGTCCTTCCGTGTTTGGCGTGACTGACCCCCTCCGTAGGACTCCGCCGTGTCGAAGAAGTCGATGCCAAGCTCGACCGCATGGTCCATCACCTTGTACGAGGTCTCCTCGTCGATGTCCCTGCCGAACAGAGCGCACCCCAGCCCGATGGCGCTGTTCGTGCGGCCCGTTCGTCCCAGTTGCTTTCGCTCCATCGTCGATCTCCCTTCGCTTCAGCCGGAGGCCTTGCAGCTCTTTTTGTTCCCTCGATAAGGTGGTGTCCAGAGGGGGACAACCCCCCTCTGGCGGGGTTTTTGGGGGCACCTCAAAAAACCCCTCGAGGGCGGATCTTCCGACGTTTCGCGACTCTCCAGACAGATCCGTGATCCCGGCATCGCGGGACGACATCAATAATATTTCAGAATCCTTCCTGGGGGAGTGCAGAGGGGGACACCCCCTCTGCCAGAGGGTTTGGGGGATGTGCCCCCAGGAAAAAACCCCTGAGGGCGGGTGGGTGGGTGTAAAACACCTCCACTTTTTAGATAGTTTCTTATGTCGGAGGGCGGGCAATAAGGCACCTTTCATCTGTAGTGTTGGCAAAGCCAGGCCGGCCCAAACCGCTGGTATCACTCCGGCGGCAGGCGGCCTTCCTCGGGCTTCGGCGAGCCGGCGCCGTGATATAATTCTGTCCCTACTCTAGCCCAAGTCTGGCTGCTCTCTCAAGGAGGTCTCGACATGGATGTCACTGGTAAGATCGCCATCGTTACGGGAGGTGGCCGTGGGATCGGCCGCGGCATCGTTCTGGCGCTGGCCGGCAACGGGGCCGACGTTGTCGTAGCGGACATCGTCGAGGACGACGCGAAGGACTTGGCCGGCGAGATTGAGGCGATGGGACGCCGCGCCCTGGCCTGCGTAGTGGACGTGACCGACCAGGCCTCGGTCGACCGAATGGTTGACGGCACCATCGACCGCTTCGGCAGGATCGACATCCTCGTCAACAACGCGGGCATCATCGCCGCGCCCGGCTGGGAGCAGCGGGAGACGTCCAGCGAAGAGGACTGGGACAGGATCTACGACGTTAACGTCAAGGGAATGGCCCGCGCCACAAATGCCGTCGCAGCCCGAATGAGAGAAAACAGGTATGGAAAGATCATCAACATCTCCTCCGTGGCTGGCCGGCAGGGCAACCCCTTCAACACCCCCTACGGCATCTCCAAGGCCGGGACCATAAGCCTCACCCAGGCGTCGGCCCTGGAGCTTGCCCCCTACAACATCAACGTCAACGCCATCTGCCCCGGACTGCTGTGGACCCCCATGTGGGAGCGGATCTCCTATCGCCACAGCATCGCGCCCGAGAACACCGAGGGGCTGACACCGCGGCAGGTCTTCGACGCCACGGTCAAACAGCGGACACCCCTCCAGCGAGAGCAGACCCCCGAGGACATCGGGTACCTGGCCGCCTTCCTGGCCTCCGACTACGCCGAGAACATCACCGGACAGACCATCAACGTCAGCGGCGGCTCCCACATGTCCTGACCCTCGGGCGGGTCTACAGGTGCGCTTCCATTCACCGATTGGTATCGGATGGGGAAATCCGCTAGCTCGCCCAAGGGTTATTAATCGTCATTGCGAGTCCTTCCGCGGAAGGACGACCCGTCGGGGCGACGAAGCAATCTGTCCGCCACCTTGATAGGTATTGGCGCGGACTCCGATTCTTCGGAGGAGGAGGGGGTGGGGAAATACAAATTACCGCGCGAAGCGCGGGGCGGGCTGGGTGGGTATAAACATGGGGTGGGGCTCTTATAACCTGCAACATTAGTGGTAAGAGCTTGCCGGGTTCCCTAAAACCATCGTCTTCCCTCTCCTGGCCGAAGCTCCGCAAACCGACACCCGTGGCTGTCGCGTGCGGCCCCGCCATGTGGACATTGAACGTCCTACTTAGCTATAATGTGCTTGGAGGCCATATTCCTCGAACCCTCTGGCCCGAACGGGTATGGCCGGGTACCGGTGGGGTGATGGGCCGAGGTGGTGGAATTGGTAGACACGCAGCGTTGAGGGCGCTGTGGCCGTTAAGGCTGTAGGAGTTCGAGTCTCCTCCTCGGCACCACAAAATATAGCAACGAGGCGACGTAGCCAAGTGGTCTAAGGCGGGGGTCTGCAAAACCCCTATTCGGCGGTTCGAATCCGCCCGTCGCCTCCAACAACCAAGCCCTTAATAGACAGTCTCCTGTGGATTACCCAGGAGGCTTTTCGTTGACCGAATCAGTGGTAATGGTCACGAAATGGTCACGACCCTTAGCTGACGGAGGGTTCTCCAGCCCTCTGGTCATGGTCCACCCACCGGCACCACCCCAGCTTTCTCATGTGGCGTGTGTGCCAGTAGACCCCCCCTGCTGGACTCCTTATCAGTTTGTAGGTAGGTCGCCCCGATGAAAGCCTTCCCCCCCTCGCGCACCTTAAGCAATGTGGGGATGGTGGGCGGAGACTTTGAATAATTGACTTGTCGGCTTCTCACATTCTCATGCTATGATGGCTTTGATCAGGAGCTGAGAGAGCACCTCATGAACTGGCGGATAGTTGAAG
>PVBE010221220.1_pt1 | contig 11658 bp, 6 predicted proteins | sample 1631181 | NCBI WGS metagenome assembly PVBE01 (sample SAMN08397723, study PRJNA350692) | Marine metagenome, whole genome shotgun sequencing project. | isolation source: water | place: Pacific Ocean | collected 2012-04 | reverse complement strand
GACGGGGGCGGCGACGGGGGTGGCGACGGGGGTGGTGATGACGGCGGCGTCGGAGAGGGCGAGGGGGTCGAGCCCGAGCCCGAGGACGACCTGCCCAACTACATCGTCACCGGCGGCGGGCCCCGCTGCCATGCGGTCCCCGGCACGCCCCACAGCCACGGAGAGCCCTGGATGCTGGTGCTCGCCGGTCTGGCGATCTTCGGCCTGATGCGCCGCCGGCGGTGGGTCGGGATCGTCGTCGTCGCGATGCTCATCGCGCCGGCCGCGTTCGCGCAGGACGGGTACCGGGCCGAGCAGTTCGACCCGGTCCCCAACTCACGCACGGACTACCTGTCCACCCACGGCGCACGCACGCTGCCCGCGGGCCAGGTGGGCGGGACCCTGTGGGTGTCCTACGCCGACGACCTGATGATCGCGCAGGACCCCGACACCGATAAGATCCACTCTCGCATCATCGACGATCAGCTGGTGGGCCACGCCGTGGTCGGCGTCGGTGTCGATGATCGCCTCGAGCTGTCGGTGGATGTCCCTTTTCTGCTCAACCAGACCTCCGGTGACCTGGCGTACATCGGTCGGCCGGGCGAGGAGCTCGCGACCAGCGGTGTCGGCGATATCCGGGTGATCCCCAAGGCCCGCCTGGTCGGCGGCGACGAGCCCACCGGCTTCGCGCTGGCGCTCCTGCTCAACGTCGCGCTGCCCAGCGGCGCCGAGGACGACTACACCGGTGACGGTCGGCTGGCCTTCGAGCCCCGCCTCGCCGCCGACCTGCGCATGACCGAGCTGTTCGGCGTCGCCGCCAGCGTGGGCTTCAACGCCCGCCCCGCCTCGGCGCAGGACAACCTGAACATCGGCAACGAGCTGACGTTCCAGGCGGCCACGGAGATCCCGCTGATGGGGACGACGACGTTCATCGCCGAGATCGACGGCTCCGCCGTGGTGGGCGAGGACACCTTCAATCGCGAAGAGGCGCCCACGGAGGGCCGCGGCGCGATCCGGTACCGCATCGGCGACAACTGGACCGCGACGGCCGGCGGAGGCGCCGGGCTCGTCAACGGCTTCGGCACCCCCGACTTCCGCCTGTTCGCAGGGCTGGGCTGGAGCCCGCTGCTCGATCCCGATCCGGACAAGGACGGCATCCTGGGCAAGGACGACCAGTGCCCGAAGGTGGCCGAGGACAAGGACGGCTGGAAGGACGACGACGGCTGCCCCGAGGACGACGACGATCCCGATGGCGACGGAATCCTCGGCGACAAGGACGCCTGCCCCAACGACCCCGAGGACAAGGACGGCTGGAAGGACGACGACGGCTGCCCCGAGGACGACGACGACCCGGACGGCGACAAGATCCTGGGCAAGGCCGACAAGTGCCCGGACAAGCCCGAGGACAAGGACGGTTGGAAGGACGCCGACGGCTGCCCGGAGGTCGACGACGACCACGACAAGGACACGGTCATCGACACGGCGGACAAGTGCCCGAAGGTCCCCGAGGACCTGGACGGCTGGAAGGACGCCGACGGCTGCCCCGAGGAGGACGACGATCCCGACGGCGACAAGATCATCGGCAAGAGTGACCAGTGCCCGAAGGAGCCCGAGGACTTCGACGGCGTCGCGGACGAGGACGGCTGCCCCGAGCAGGACGTGAAGATCACCAAGGACCGGATCGACATCGCCGGGAAGATCTTCTTCGACGTGAGCAAGGCGACCATCCGGGGGGAGTCGACGCCGCTGTTCAACTCGCTGGTGGACGCCATGAAGCGCCACGACGAGATCCTGCTGGTCCAGATCATCGGCCACACCAGCTCCGACGGCGCCCGCGCCTTCAACGTGCGGCTGTCCAAGCAGCGCGCCCAGTCCGTGGTCAACTGGCTGGTGAAGAACGGGATCGCCCGCAACCGGCTGCGCAGCGTGGGCATGGGCCCGGACGCGCCGCTGGTCGAGGAGAAGACCGACGCCGACCGGGAGAAGAACCGGCGGGTCGAGTTCAAGATCCTCAAGCGCCGGGAGTAGCGGCCAGAGCAACGATTGACAGGCGCGGGCAGGGTACGCACCCTGCCCGCGCCATGGCCTCGACGCATCCCTACGGTTCGTTCATCCGCCAGGTCTCGAAGCCTGCGCGGTATCTCGGCGGCGAGAGGAACCAGGTCCGAAAGGACTGGGATTCTGCTCGCTTGCGGATGTGTCTGGCCTTCCCAGATCTGTACGACATCGGCATGAGCCACCTGGGGACGAAGATCCTCTACAAGGTGCTCGCAGACACGCCCGGGGTGCTGGCGGAGCGCGCATTCGCCCCCTGGTCGGACATGGAGGCGCAGCTGCGGGAGCGCGAGCTGCCGGTGCTGTCGCTCGAGAGCGCCCGACCGCTGGGGGGACTTCGACGTGCTGGGCTGCTCGCTGCAGTACGAGCTGACCTACACCAACGTCCTGCTGCTGCTGGACCTGTCCGGGATCCCCCTGCGTGCGGCGGACCGGGGCGAGGGCGACCCGCTGGTGATCGCCGGCGGCCCGTGCGCCACGCACCCCGAGCCGTGCGCCCCGTTCTTCGACGCGCTGCTCGTGGGAGACGCCGAGCGGGAGCTGCCCGCCGCGCTGCTCGAGCTGGCCGATCTGGAGGAGGCCGGCGCCACCCGCGACGAGCGGCTGCGTGCGATGGCCCGCCGAGGCGGCTGGTACGTGCCGGGGCTGTACCGCGTGGAGCTCGAGGAGCGGACGGGCGTTCAGGTCGTCGCCGGGCCGGCGCTGGGGGCCGAGGACGATGCGCCCATGCCCGTGGTGCGGCGGCTGGTCGAGGACCTCGCCGACTACCCGTTCCCAGACGACTCACCGGTGGCCGCCGCCGAGGCGATCTTCGACCGGATGAGCATCGAGATCGCCCGCGGCTGCACCGAGGGGTGCCGGTTCTGCCAGGCCGGGATGATCTACCGGCCGGTGAGGGAGCGCGATCCCGAGGAGGTGGTCGACTCGCTGGTGAGCGCCGTGAAGAAGGGCGGCTTCGACGAGGCGTCGCTGACGAGCCTGTCCACGGCGGACTACTCGTGCATCAACCCGCTCATCAAGAGGGTTGCGCGCAAGCTGGCCGCGGAGGACGTGTCGCTGGCCGTGTCGTCGCTGCGGGCGTACGGCCTGTCCGAGGACGTGCTCGACGACATGCGGGCGGTCAGGGCCGGCGGCCTGACGTTCGCGCCCGAGGCGGGCAGCCAGCGCATGCGCGACGTGGTCAACAAGAACGTGTCCGACGAGGACATCGACGAGTCGGCCCATCGCATCTTCAGCCGCGGCTGGGACAAGGCGAAGCTGTACTTCATGATCGGCCTGCCGTCGGAGCGCGACGAAGACGTGATGGGCATCATGGAGACCGGCCGCCGCGTGCGCGACATCGGTCGGACCTACCTCGGCGGCAAGGTCGCCAAGGTCACGGTCAGCGTGTCCACCCACGTGCCCAAGCCGCACACGCCGTTCCAGTGGGCCGCCTTCGACAGCTCGGCGGACATCGACCGGAAGCAGGGGATGCTCAAGGACGCCGCCCGGCGGGCCGGCGTGAAGCTGCGCACCCACAACATGCTCGGATCGGTGATCGAGGCGGTGGTGGCTCGCGGGGATCGGCGGGTCGCCGACGTGATCGAGCTGGCGTTCCGCAAGGGCTGCCGCTTCGACGGCTGGGACGACCGGCTGAACTGGGACGCCTGGATGGAGGCCTTCGACGAGGCCGGCGTACAGCTCGCGCCCTACCTGACGACCCTGCCCATCGACGTGACGCTGGCGTGGGATCACATCGACGTAGGCTTGGCCGAGGGCTTCCTGAAGCGGGAGTACAAGCGGGCGCTCAAGGACCGCCTGTCGCCGCCGTGCGCCAAGCCCGTCGGGCAGCTGGTCCACCACACCAACGTGCAGGACGCGGAGGCCGACGAGCGGAAGCTGGTCTGCTACCACTGCGGAGTCGCCTGCGATCTCGACGCCATGAAGGCCGAGCGCGTCGACTTCCTGCAGCGCATGGGGTCGGAGCGGTCGGACAGCCTCGACGAGGGCGCGCCCGAAATGACCGTCCTCGCGCCGCTGCAGCCCGGCGAGCGCCGGAGCAAGGGCACCATGAAGCCGCCGGTCCGCCCCCCCAAGGAGGGGCGAAAGGTCCGGTACCGCCTCCGCTACGAAAAGACGGGGCTGGCTGCGCTCACCGGTCACCTGGATCTGGTGCGGGAGATGCCGCGCCTGGTGCGGCGGGCCGGGCTGCGATCCTGGCTCACGCAGGGGTTCAAGCCGCGCCCCGTCTTCACCTTCGGCCCGGCGCTGCGGCTGGGCTGGCAAGCCGCGGCGGACATGGTCGACATCTCGGTCGAACACGTGGGCGCCGCCTCGCCGCCCACCGTCGAGGAGGTCGCCCGGACGCTGACGCGGGAGTCACAGGACGGCCTGCAGTTCAGGGACGGGCGGATCCTGGCGGAGCATGAAGAGCCCATGTCCAAACGCCTGGCCGCGGCCGACTGGGTGGTGGTGCCCTCGAACGGGCTCCTGGAGGGCATCGGCGCGGACACCCCGACCGACGTGGTGTGGGTGCGCAAGGACAAGACCAAGACGGCGCCTTGGTCGTCGGTGGTCCTCGAGCAGGGGGTGCGCCTGGCCGCGGGGCTCCCCGAGAGCCTGGGGATCGCGCCCGATCAGCACGTGTTCACCGTGCGTCTGGCCCACGCCGAGTCGGTCCCCCGACCGACCGAGATCCTCGCCATGCTCACCGGCGCGAACGCCGAGGAGCTGGCCGCGCAGTGCTCCGTCGCGAGGACCCGGCTTTGGCTCACGGACGACGCCGGCACCCTCGTCGACGCGCTGACGAGCCCGTGCGAGACTCCGGCGGCCGCATGACCCGTCTCCTCTTCCTACTCATCGTCCTGCCGTCGCTGCTGGTGGGCTGCCGCCTCGAGCAACGGACCGTCCCGCCCGAGGATCTGCCCATCGGCTGCCGGGTCGACGCCGACTGCGCCGAGGGCCGCTGGTGCGACCTGGGGCAGTGCGAGCTGGTCGAGGAAGAGGTCGATCCGGCGGGCGACGACTCTGGCGGTGGCGACGACGGCGACGACGGCGCCTCGGGAGGTGAGGGAGAGGGCGAGGGCGAGGGGGAGGGCGAAGGTGAGTCGGAGACCACAACCGACGTGCCCCTCGACGAGACCGACCCCACCCCGGCCGGCTGAGGCGCAACGAGCCCGTAGGGGTCGACGGTCCGAAGCCGGGCGCGTACCATGCGCCGACTTTTCCCCTAGGAGCCTCCATGTCCACCGCCGCCGACGGTCCCGGTCCCATCCAGGGCGACCTCATCGATACGCTGCTGCTCATCGCACTGCCGGCCAGCGGCAAGAGCGAGGTGCGGCGATACCTCAAGTGGGTGCCGGCGGACCGCAGGGCGGCCGAGTTCCACCTCGGCGACCAGGTCCAGCTCGACGACTTCCCTTACGTGCACTTCATGCGCGTGGTCGACGACGCCCTGGAGGCCGAGGGGCGGGAGCGGCGGTTCTACCCGAGCGTGGACCAGGGGTTCCGCGAGGGGCGCGACTGGGGGACGCTGCTGAAGCTGGTGTCCGAGGACTACGCCTGGGTGCGCGACCCCGCGGCGGCGCAGCCTTCCACGGACGCCCAGAGCCTGTTCTCCCGTCTGGACCGCGCCCGCGCCGCCGTCGGGGCGGACACCGTGTTCGAGGGCATGGACGCAGGGCTGATGTCGGCCATCGCCGGCCGCCTGGAGGGCGAGGCCGATCGCCTGCACACCGAGCTGTTCTCGGACCGCCCGGCCTCGTTGGACGGCAAGACCGTCGTCATCGAGTTCGCCCGTGGCGGTCCGGACGGTGCCGGCTTCCCGCTGCCCTCGCCCCACGGGTACCTGTACTCGCTCAGCCAGCTGTCGCCGGAGATCCTGGAGCGGTCCGCCGTGCTGTACATCTGGGTGACGCCCGAGGAGAGCAGGCGAAAGAACTCGGCCCGCGCCGATCCCGACGACCCCGGCTCGATCCTGCACCACTCGGTGCCCATGTCCGTGATGCTCGGCGACTACGGCCAGTGCGACCTGGGCTGGCTCCTCGAGCAGTCCGACAAGCCCAACACCGTGCGCATCGAGGCGGGCGGCCGCACGTTCCACCTGCCTGTCGGGCGCTTCGACAATCGCGTCGATCGCACCAGCTTCATCCGGGAGGCGCCGGAGGATTGGTCGGAGTCGGACGTGACCACGCTGCAGACCGGCATGGCGTCGGCGTTTGATGCGGTGTGGTCGGCGGCTACGGAGTAGCCGACCCGCTCTAGCGAACGCCCAGCGCCTGGAGCGCGTCGATGTCCCCGGTCGCCCGGTCCGTGAGGCGGACCATCGCCTCGAACACGGTCGCCTGGGCGTCCTGTCCACGGGCGTGGGCGACGATCTCGTTGGCGTTCAACCCCAGGAACCACAGGTCGTGGCCTTGGGGACGGTCCGGGGGCACCGCGGCGACGAACAGCCCCTTACCGTCCGGGCTCAGGGCGAAGTCCAGGATGGAGACGCGGGCGGGGAAGTCGCTGCCGGTCTGGTCGGGGGTGAGCTGCTCGGCCCGCGCGATCGAGCCGTTTTCATTGATGTCGAAGCGGAGCATCGCCGTGTCGTCCAGCGACAGGTCGTTGAGGCAGCCCGCCCGGTTGGTGGCCAGGACGTACAGGTAGCGGCCGTCGGGCGACCACACCGGTGGACGGGGCGCCTCCACGAACTCGTGGGGTTCGCGCGGGAAGAAGCAGGCGTCATCGCCCGCCGCGCCGATGGGACTCCACGAGGCCGTCGCCGGGGGCCCGCGGGCGCATGGCGATGATGTTCAGCAACAGCTCGCCGGTCGCGCCCCGGGTGGGGCTCGCCGACGTGATGACCGCCACGTGGCTTCCGTCGGGCGACACGGCGCTGGGCTCGCCGCCCGTGAAGTGGCCCTCATCCTCCTCGAGCTCGGCCACTTCGAACGTGTGCAACAGCGTCGGCGCGCCGCCACCCCGGGCGTCGGCGGCATGCACGGACAGCTCCGCCGGCGGCGTCACCCGGATCAGAGCCAGGGCCGCCTCGTCGGCGCCTCCAACGATCTGGCCTCCGCGGCCGACCTGGCTGACCACGTGGTCCTGGCTGCCATCGTCGGCCTGCTGGGCCCGGGCGGCGTCGGGCTGCTCGGGGGTCTGGGAGATGTACAGCAGCCACCCCCCGGCGAACACGGGTGGGCGCAGTGAGACCCCCTGCGCGACGAGCCGGGCGAGGTCCGCCCGGACCTGCCAGCCGTCGGCCACCGGCGCGATCATCAGGCGGGTGGCGCCGCTGTCCACGTCGGACTCGATCCACGTGGCGTACGCAGAGTCGGGGCTTATCCAGCAGCGCTCGCAGCCTTCGAGCTCGACGGATGGCGGCAGCTCGCCGGTCTGCTGCGCATGGCGGACGCGCTGGGCGGTGAGCGTCTCCATCAGGTGCAGGTGGGGGGTGCCCTCGTCGTCGTGGGTCCGGAACACGAGGTTGACCGCGTCCTGATCGGGCACGACCTCGGGGCCGGGCTCGGGGTCTGGATCGGGCTCGCCCTCTCCCTCACCGCAGCCGCCCTCGGCGGAACAGCAATCGGTACCTTCCCTCCCGGCACATTCAGTGCCGTCGGGCCCCTCCCGTTCCTCGCCTTCTCCTTCGCCGGCGGCAGGCCCGTCGTCGATGGCCTCTCCTTCCCCTTCCCCCTCGCCTCCCTCGGCTTCGCCGCCCGACGGCTCGGGCCCTGGCGGACCGCCGCCGTTGTTCGGTTCGGAGGATCGGCGCTCGGGGCCGCCGCACGCGACGGCGAGCAAGAGGACCGCGGACAGGAGGCGCTGGGGCATGGCGTGGATCTTACGGCCTGTGATGGGCCATGGTGGCCATCGATGGTCTCCACGTTCGACGTCTTGGCCCTCTGCCTCGCCCTGGCGGCGGGTGGGTGCGGTGTGGACGCCGACGACACGGCGACCCCTGGCCCCGGATCTGGCGGGGAGGATGCGGGGATCGACGGTGGCGAGGGAGAGGCGGCGCCGCCGGTCGATGGCGACCCCGGCGACGATGCGCCGCCGCCGGACGCGCCCGCGCCGCCGGACCCCAAGCCGCCCGAGGCCCCCCGGCCGCCCGTCATCCCGTCCTGGGAGTGCCCCGAAGGGTGGTTCGCGACGCCCACGTTCGACGAGGACGGCCAGGCGGACGCTGGCGATCTGGCGGACCATCACCACTGCCAGCCCCCGCAGCCGCCGGCCCAGGCCTGCCCGGCCGGGCAGATGCGCCGCCTTGGGGAGGTGGAGTGCGTCGCCCATGGCGTGGAGTGTCCGATCGGCCGCATCAACTGGGCCGACGAGTCCGAGCTGCGGGAGCGCGCGCCCGGCTTCGATGGCGACGTGCTGTACGTGCTGCCCAGACGGGCGGTGGGTGCGGGGGAGCGCGACGACCCGTTCGGGTCTCTCGACGACGCGGCGCACCTGGCCCGCGCCGGCGACGTCATCGCCCTGGCGCCCGGCGAGTACGAGGAGCCCTTCGCCCCCGAGGTCCGGGTGGCCCTGCTCGGGGCGTGCGTCGGGCAGACGCTCATCCGCGCGCCCGAGGAGCAGCACGACGTGGCCACCCTCGACCTGCAGGCCGGCGGGGGCGGGTGGCTCGTCGCCGATCTCACGGTCACCGGGCCGGCCCCGGGGCTGACCTTCCGAGGGGGACCCGGGGTGGGAGAGGCGGGCGCCCTCGTGCGATCCGTGCGGTTCGAGCGCACGAAGCTGCTCGCCATCAACGTGGCCGACGGGCCGGGCGAGGCGGTGTTCGAGGACATCGTGATCGAGCGGACGACGCCGCTGGACGGGACGTGGGGGCGGGCCCTGATGGCCCACCGGGGCGGCAAGGTGAAGGCTCGCGGAGTCGACGTGGACGGGTGCCGCCACGCCGCGCTCGGCGTCCGAGAGCCAGGATCGACGCTGGAGGTGGAGGAGGCCGTGATCACCGGCACCTCCGCCCAGCCCGACGGCGACGGCGGCTACGCCCTGGCGGCGACGACCGGTGGCACCGCCGTGCTCCGCAGGGTCTGGGTCGAGGATGGGCAGTCGGCGGACTTCGTCGTCACCTCCGAGGGCGCCATTCCGGGCGAACCCACCGAGCTTGAGCTCGAGGACGTGGTCATCCGCACCACGCGGCCGGGCGAGGGGGCGTTTGGCGGGTGGGCCGCCTACGTGTCGTTCGGTGGCATCCTGCGAGGCCGGCGGATCCTCGTGGATGGTCAGGGCGAGACCTTCTTCTCTGCACTCGAGGGCACGGTGATCGACCTCGACGAGCTGGTCATCCGGGGCCGGACCGGGCTGGTCGCCGGTCTGTCCACCGCGGTCGGGGCGAAGAGCTCGCTGCGCCGCGCGGTGGTGTTGGACACCTCGGGCATCCTGCTGGAGGAGTCGGGTCCCGACGCGCCGTTCGCCGATCCGGCCGGCCCGCCGACCCGTGTGGAGCTCGAGGACGTCGCCGCCTTTGGCCTCGAGGCCGACTGGGTCGCGCACGTCACCTTCGGGGCCCAGGCGACGCTGCGGCGCGCACATTTGATCGGCGGCCGGCACCTGGCGGCGATCCACGGGGTGCACGCAGGCACGGCGATCACCCTCGAGGACGTGGCCATCGACGGCGTTGCGCCGCTCGCCCATGAACACCAGGACGAGGTCCAGTTCTCCGGGCTGGGGGTCTGGGCGACCTACGGCGTGGCGCTGACGGCGGAGCGGTTCCGGCTGACCGACGCCCGATCCCACGGGATGATCGTCGGGCTGGAGGGCATGCGCGTCCGACTGGCCGACGTCAGCATTCAGGGGCTCGGCCCCCACACCGACACGCCCTGGAAGGGCGCGCACGGCCTGCACGTGCAGGGCGACGTCGACGCCGTGGGGGAGCGTGTCCGGATCGGCGGCTTCGGCGGCTTCGGGGCCCTGGCCGTCGGCGGCCGCGGCGAAGGGACGGCCAGGCTGGAGCTGACGGATCTGGAGATCGTCGACATGGCGCAGGCGGCGTGCCGCGAGGCCGGCTGTGACGCACCGTTGGGCGGCGTCGGCTTGATGGTTGTCGGCGACGCCTCGGCCACGGTCCGGTCGTTCGCCGTGCGCCGCTCCGCCCTGGCTGGGGTGCTCGTGGCCGACGGCGGCGGCCTGGCCGCCTCGTCCGGGCGGCTGTCCGGCAACCTGATCGGGCTGAACGTGCAGGACGAGGCGTTCGAGTGGACCAATGCGCTGACCGACGTGCTGTTCGAGGACAACGCCGTGGACGTCGACTCGGTGGTGGCCCCGCTCCCGGATGCCTCGGAGGCGCTCCGAGCTACCGGTCTGTGATCAGCATGCCGTCGTCACCGATGGCCTGGCCTCCGGTGAACGGTGACGCCAACGACTCGCTGGCGACGGGCTCGAGCACCGTCATCACCGAGGTCCCGGCTGCCGCGAACTGGCCCACCGCCCGGACGCCGCGCCCGAGGTCGGAGGCGACGGCGTCGGGCGCTCCCCCCTGGACGACGGTCGCCACCGCCTCCTCGTCGCCGCCCGTGGTGCTCACGGTGACGTCGCCGACGCTGACCTGCAGGCCATTGCTGCCGCCGTGCAGCAGAAGGCCCGCCCGCGGGTGGTCCTCGAACCTGGCCGACTCGAGGGTCAGCGTGCCCGTGGCGTCGAGCAGCTGCAGGCCATCGCCCACCTGGGCCGCCCGGGCGCCGCCGACCACCGTCGGGCGCATCGCCGTGTCGGCGAACAGCCCCCCGGAGATGTGTAGCGAGCGCGTCTGAAACCCGTACACCGCCGCGCCGCTGTTGCGCATGACCGACGTGCCAGCGCCCCGGATCTCGACGTCGCTCCCCCGCTGGCTCCACACGCCCACGTTGCGGTTGTCGACGACCTTCAGGTCCTCGTGTGACGCAGAGCTGCCGTCCTGCAGCACTCCGTAGCCGTCGAACTCCGACACCGTCAGGGCGCGGGTCGTGACCGCGGCATCGCCCACGATGGTCAGCCCGGCGCCGAGCACCCCGCCGCCGTCTCGCACGATGACCCCGTCGAGCTCCGCATCGCCCGCCTCGACATGCACCCCCACGCGGGCGCTGCGGACCGTCCCGCCGGTCCAGCGGCTCCCCGTGTTCATCAGGACCGCGCCGAACTCGCCATCCACGTCGATGTCCAGGCCCTCCGCCACGACCTGCGCCTGCGAGGCGACGAGCCCGGCGGTCCCCTGCCCGCTGACGCTGACGTCCCGCAGGGTCAGCTGACCGCCGATCGCCGCCACGCCATAGCCACTCGTCACGGACACCGACACCTCGCTGAGCGAGGCGGCGCCTGCGCCCTTGGACAGCACGCCGCCGCCATGGCCCTCCACTGCGACCCGCATGACCGAGGTGCCGGCCGAGGTGGCCTGAAGGCTCAAGGCGACGCCGCCGTCCCCGTCGCTGACGAACACCGTCTCGGCGCCTGCGCCCTGCACGGTGACCCCGCCGGGCACGGCGAAGCTGCCTTCATACCGGCCGGCCGCGACCACGACGCGGTCACCGGACTTGGGCTCGGCCAGGGCCTGGCGGAGCCCTTCGGCACTGGTCACGCCGCCGTCGTCACCAGCGCCGCTGGCGCCGGGGCCCGCCTCGTCCCCCGCCGACCCGCCGCAGCCAGTGAAGGCGAGCACCAAGGGCAGGATCAGGG
>PVBE011271664.1_pt1 | contig 11662 bp, 11 predicted proteins | sample 1631181 | NCBI WGS metagenome assembly PVBE01 (sample SAMN08397723, study PRJNA350692) | Marine metagenome, whole genome shotgun sequencing project. | isolation source: water | place: Pacific Ocean | collected 2012-04 | reverse complement strand
GGCGGAGAGTCGGGCAGAAAATGTTCATTTTCTGTGTGGCCTAACTCGCCGCAGGTATGACTGTCTTCTCCGAAATGCAAAACAATTACGCATCAAAATCATGGGAAGGGGTCGCTCTAATGAGTAAAGACGCTGAAAAACTTGTTGAGGAATTCTCCGAAGACCTCGCTTTGATTCTTGAAACCTTTATTGAGGAAACTCAAGATGCAAAGGTAGTTATCGCTCGCATTGAAACCGAGATGGGTAGGTTGAAAGAAGATATTACTTCGTTAAACAAAACGATGATACATGGAAACGGCCAACCCCCTTTGATTAGTCGTATTGCCGTAGTGGAAGAAAAGATTGGGGAAGTCAAAGCCAAGATTGAGCAAATGGAAACGGAAACTGCCGAAGAGAGGAAGATGCGTTGGGAGTTTTTGATAGCGGCTGTTCCGGGCATTTTAGCACTTTTAACAGGCGGAATGCTTTAATCGGGCTTTTTGTTTCCTTTCCATTCTGCACACTTCATATACCCTCGTTGTTAGATAGTCGTTTAATCAATAATTATTTATGAGCGAAACTTCCATTCCTCTTGTCGTTATCGGTATTGGTGGTTTAATCTCATGGTATAATCCCGCAGGTCTTCGCTTTATTGGTTATACAATGATTCCTGTTGGTATCGTCATGCTTTTTCTAAAGAGGTCTTGAACCCGTAGCCTTAGATAGATAGAAGAGTAAGGAAACACTATGCCTTACTCCGACCCCGAAAAGAAACGGGCTTACATGGCGAAGTATAACCCGAAATACTATTCGGAAAACCGTGAGCCATTGATTAAGAAAAACATAAATCGTAAAAAGGATTTGCGAGGTAAAAAGCGTGAGTTTATTTTGGAACGCTTTGATAATGCTTGTCCCCATTGTGGAAACATGGAAGTCCATCCAATAAAATTATACATTGAATATGCGATGGATGAGCCACCTGCAAAACCTATGATGGATTTATCGTGGCCGCAAATAGAATTGTTATTGAACAATGATTTCATAGAGATTCTATGTTCCACCTGCAAATATCGTGGGAAACCTGCCGACCATATTGGGTCTTGAAATCATTTTACTGATTTTTTGAGGAAATTATCATAGGTAAATCATATCCTTTAGATAGCGAAAGCAATAATGGTTCAGTATGGCTATTACCAATGTTAAGGAATATGATATTCTCCCATCAAGAATGGATTATTTTGAGGCACGGATGGAAAAATTGTCTAATGCGGCGGCTCAAAAAATTCCACCCATTGAATTCCATTACAGTAAGTTAGCACCTGCTACACGACCTTTGCCTACTATTTTGATACCAAGAGCGATGAATAATCAAATTCCCGATGCTCGTCAATTGCCTAATGGTGATTGGGTTAGAAATGTAATTCCTGTTAAAATAGAATACGGTGATTTGATTAACCCTAAGTTTGACTACATTGGGTTTGTGAATTATGGTTCAGCCAAAAATACCGCAGGTGACTTGAAAAAAGGAATCTTCCCAACCATCGTTAAGGATGCCGCTATGTCGGATGAAGAACACGAAAAGCGTGTGGCGAAAATGACTCCTGTTTTACAAGCGATTGGCGACCAATGGACAAGCACCAAGAGCGTTAAATGTGACATTTGTAATCCTAAAGGTGATAATGTTGGTCGCCACACCGCTTATATCGTTCAAGCAAAAGACGATGTTAAACAGCATACCAAAAAGAGCCTCAAAGGAAATATACCCCCACTTGATTTGAAAAAGGGACAAATTCTCCAATTAGGAAGTGCTTGTCTTTCCGATTTCATGGGTCTTGATGTGGATAAAATTGCGGCATTCTATGAATTAGATAGACAGGTAGGTTCTTATGGCCCGAATGGTTCACCTTCTAACCCTGCGGGTTGGGGCTACAAGGAAATGGGAATTTGGGATTACTGCGAAAGAATGGTCATGTTCTATGGACAAAGAGAGCGTGAATGGCTTGCAGGTAAGAGGAAATCTTTATGGGAAATTAAAGACCCTACACAAATTTACAGTCACGGAACATTAAGCAACCTAATTCAAGGAAAGGGCAAGGATGGTGAGGGTTGTTTCATTGGTGCAAGCAAAGATAAAGCGAAATTTACCGTAGCAAAAGCGGTGGCTCTATTGCGTGGGCGTATGTTCAATCTTTATGAAAATGACCCTACACAAACTCCACAATGGATGTTTCAACCATTAGAAGGTAAAACAGGAAGTATGCAATCTTTCGGTTGGCAAAGTTCACAGGGTATTTGGCTTCAAGGTATGAATACTGATTTTGAATACAAGAAAGTAATGGTCGTTAATGAAAGCGATGGAACGCCAATCATTGATGAAGTCACAGGCGACATTAAGGAAATAGAAATAAAATATCCTTCATCTTCATACATTCAAAGTAAATTGAGAGGTTGGAGAAGTGATTGGGCTTTGAAAATTGTTCCTGTTCTCCCTCCCGCTTCCGATAGCGATTTCGTTAAACAGATGCAAACCCGTATGATTGATTGGATTAAGAATCTTGATACCACTACTTCCGAATACAGGGGACAAGCCGATTTACTTGAAAGGCTCAAGGCAACAGCGAAAATTGGATATGTCGGAATAAAGACGGTGCGAGAAGCCCCTCAAATTTGGAAGATGTTTTCACTTCACGATTTCAAACGCCGACAAAAGGCTGACTACAAATCTCAAAGGAAACAAGTTAAGAAAACTATTGGCGATAAAATTAACGCTGATGGAAAGTGGTTCACAGTCCCGGACTTGGCAGATTGGGACAAAAACCCACAAATGTATAGTTATTTGAACAAAATATACAATTACAGGGAAAGAAACTTGGCTTATCAAACAAAATATGATATGGTTTATATGACTCAAGACCAATGGGATGCTTTCCCCGCATGGAAGGCTAAAGAGGAAGCAGACCGCAAGGCAAAAGAATTACTGCGAAAGAAACGAGAGGATTATTCAAGGATTGTTAATAGAATAAGAAGCACAGGTTATCACAATAGAGCCTATATGAGAAAGGTCAATTACAATCCCGACATCGTGGCCTTCTTAGCCTTACTTGGTTGGGATGAACTTGGTGGCGATATGGAAATGTTGAAACAATACGGGACAGGCTTAGTGCGTGTAAATACAGATGACGATGTTGTGCAAGCATATTTGACTGATTCTCAATTAGATAAAGTGAATAATGCTTTCCGACCAACCCTTGTTCAACCCTCCATATCACAACCAACGGCTACTCCACCGACTACGGCGGTGACGAAAACACAAAATGAACCTGCTATCACACCTGCTGATGCAAAGAAGAAAATGTGGGCCTTACGAAATGCAGGTAAGCCCGACACCCATGCACATAATGTAGGCGCATATATCAAACAAGTAGGCGGTTGGGTTCTCAATGTTTCAAGGCCATTTTATCGTAAGGGTATGGCGGGTCAAGGTAGGACAATAACAATGGTCACACCTAACGATACTGTATATGTCATTTTCTATTATGGTCAAAACCTTCCTCAAGTCGGAGAATACTATAACCTGTTTGATGTTGAAGTGAAACAACATACGCAATACCCTCCCCCTCCACGACAGGGTATAAAACAATTAGTCATTGAAGATATTGATGGTGGACAAGTGCAGTTTGAATTGGCTTCCTCGTAATAGCAACCCTTAATAACCTGTTCGGACTACGAATAGATATGGCGGAAGATGTCAAGTGTCCCGATTGTGGGGAAGCAGATGCTAAAGATTGTGTATATTGTTGTTCCCATCACAATTCGGAAATTAAGACCGTTATTGATAAAAGATACATGAGGGAATTGTGTGAATGTGTTGATTGCGGATATTACGAAGTAATACAAGAAATGGATGCTTGGGAAGAATTTCCTTGCCTATGAAGTGATATAATGAATGGAAAAACAACATATATTGGAATTGCCGATTGTCATGGTCTTGAATCATTTATGAAATTGGAAGACCACAAAGAAAGTTTAGGATTTTTAGTGTTGCGAGCGCAAGCCAACCGACACCGTCATGCACTTGTTTATCAAGTGGATTTAGACGAAAACCAAAAGACATTTATTGAGGCGGCATTATCAAGTGGTGGCTACATTAAAGCCTGTGAATTACTACACGACCCCGACTTTATTGAAAATGTGGGTATTGAGAACGATATGTTAGAGTCATGGGGGATGATTCCTAATCCTCGTCTTGACCCCTATTCGGGTCGCTTCCACGAAGAAGAATAATCATAGGGTTCATATACCCGTAGCACTAAGAAGGTGTTATGCACATCGGACTATGCGAGGGAAGACACGAAATCAAGCAGAACAACGGTGAAGCACTTGATGGCTTCATCTTTTCACAGGTTGAGAATCCTATGGATTTCCTTAATCACTTTGCGGTTGCATCAGCCTTCTTTTCTAAAATCAAAGAATGCACCCTCTATGTGACAGGTCTAACAACCTTACTAACAGCAACCCTCCTTGCGGCAGAAAAGACAGGTGTTGAATCACTTACTCTCATGCACTATGATAGGGAAAGTGGAAACTATCTTCCGCAAGATGTATCGGCACTTCTCTAATCGTGAGAAGGCATAGATAGTCAAGAAAACAAGAAGTGGTTATGATGCCTTCGGATTTACCACCTATGGAAATCATTGATGCGCTTGAGATTGAATTGGATATGGATTTCATTCATTTTACTATTGACCGTGAAGGTCTTGTTGAGGGTGTTTTTACAGATGGTTTTGAAACACAAACCGTGACATTTGAAGTCAAGAGAGAAACCACACCATTCAAATTGCCCCCAATAGAGTCAATTTTAGGGGAATTGGATGAAAAAGCCATCTCCGATATGCGAAAAATGATGAATTCAATTCTTGAGGAAATCAAAAATATGGAAAGCGAATCGGAATCATTTGTGTTTGAATTGGATGATAGCGGTCATTTGCCGGGCTTTGATAATGAATGGTATTGCCCGTAATCCCCCCACACCTAAAGGTGGTCTAAGACCAAGTGGAATGCGTGATATTTTTAGATAGCATTTGATACGAATGTTTAGATAGCATGACAGATAATGAAATAGGTGGAGAAGGACAATTGGTGTCCTTAAAAACAATAACTGTGAACGAATATGAATCAAAACAAATCAAATATCAAGAATGCACTACTTACAATACTAACTGCCCTTATGCTCGCTATGTCTGCGGGTGTCGTAGGCGCAGATGGAACAGACCCATTAGACCCTTCCGATGGCGGGGCAGATTGGGATGGCGATGGATTAACCAACGCCGAAGAACAAAACGAAGGAACAAATTTCAATAATCCCGACACCGATGGCGATGGCCTACCCGATGGTTGGGAAGTTTCTAATGGATTAGACCCCCTTAATGGTGGCGATGCTAACGGCGACCCCGATGGTGATGGTCTAACAAACGCTCAAGAGTATGCGAGAGGAACAAATCCTAACAACGCAGATACAGACGGGGATGGAAAGCCCGATGGTAGCGATGCTTACCCTAACGACCCTAACGATGGTGAATACTCCGATTCCGATGGTGACGGTATTCCCGATGCTTACGACCCCGATTATCAAGAATCTCAAGCAGGTTCGGGTGATGGCGGAACTAACGGCGGTGGAGAATCCGATGCGGGCGGTCAAGGCGAAGGTCAAGGACAAGGACAAGGACAGGGACAAGGACAAGGACAGGGTCAAGGACAAGGTCAAGGTCAAGGTCAAGGTCAAGGACAGGGACAGGGTCAAGGTCAAGGGCAGGGACAAGGTCAAGGGCAAGGTCAAGGACAAGGGCAGGGTCAAGGACAGGGTCAAGGACAGGGTCAAGGCCAACAACAAGGACAAGGACAATCTCAAGGTCAAGGACAACAAGGCCAACAAGGACAGCAGGGGCAACAAGGACAGCAAGGCCAACAGGGTCAATCAGGTCAGCAAGGTCAGCAAAGCGGTCAAGGTCAAAATGGACAGCAAGGACAACAAGGCGAACAGGGTCAGCAACAAGATAATGGTCAAGGTCAGCAACAACAAGGAGGGGAACAAGGAGGACAACAAGGACAACAAGAAGGCCAAAATCAAGGCGGAAACAATCAAAATGGTCAAAATCAACAGCAACAAGGCCAAACACAGAACGGTCAGCAAGGCCAACAAGGTTCTCAAAGTGATAACCAACAAGGTCAGCAATTGGACAACCAAGAATTACAGGGCGACAACGACAATGACGGTGACGGCATTCCCGATGATTTAGACAACGATGATGATAACGATGGAATCCCCGATAGTCAAGACGCTACTCCAAACGACCACGATAATGACGGCATTGACGATAATGAAGACGATGATGACGATGGTGATGGTATCAATGATTCGGAAGAGGTCAATGATGGAAACGATAATACAGACATTTATGACCACGACAATGACGGCATTGAAGACCGATACGATTACGACATTGATAACGATGGTATAGACAATCGCAACGACATATATGAAAATGGGTCGGATGCAAGTCGTGACCACGACAATGACGGTCTAAATGATTCGGTGGACACGGATGATGACAACGATAACATATTTGATGTTGATGAAGTCGGAGGCGCATGGTCGGATTACCGCTATGACCACGATAATGACGGCATTTGGGATGCTACCGATACAGACGATGATAACGATGGTTTATCCGATTGGTTTGAATCTAACGATGGTAATTCCATGACAGGGCAATTTGACCACGACAATGACGGCGTGGATGATTACCTTGACACCGATGACGATGGTGACGGCATTCTTGACGAATTAGAATCTTGATGGTATCGTTTAGATAGCAATACCACCAATGATTAGTTATGTCTGTGCGAAGGCAAGCGTATGAATGGAAGGTAGCAGATTTAGGTCAATTACCTGCGAAACGCTTAGAGGCTTTGGAATCTCCCCAATCCATTTTCACATCGGGATTGGGTAGTGCGACCATTAAAGCCCGCTTACGCACGAAACCTACGGAATATCTCGTTATCAAATACTTCGGTTCAACACCCGGAATTTACGGGACAGGCAACGATTGGGTTCCGGGAGGTTATGTCAATTTTTCAATCGGTGTGACTTCGTATTTCCTTGACCCCGATGGAAGACCCGGAAATGGATTATCGGGAACTGCCGCACCCTACCCCATTACGACTAACTATGGCCCTGCATTCCCTTCTAATTGGGATATTGAGATTCCACCCGATACCGATTGGGATATGAAATACTTCGTTTCTAATGCACTTATTGAACCTGTGGATAAATTTCCCGAAACACCTGTGGTTGAGTTTGAATTGGGAATACCGTTGTGAGGATTTATTATGGGGCTTGCTTATAATTTAGATGCGACAGAAAATCCTTATATCAAACAAGGATTGTCTAAGTATTTCGTCACATTTCCTCAAGAATTACAAGAGGCTAAGGTGAATTTTTCACTTGCGCCTACGAATAATACTACTTGGAATTACAATGATGCTATGCAAGGGGAGAAAACCTTTGCTGAAATGTTCCCATCTTGGAATCCCGAAAATACAGGAGTTTCATTTTTTGACCAACAAGGGACAAATATCTTAAACTCAAATGGATGGACAACGAGATGGTGTGGAAGACCGGGCGCACCTAACGATTTTTCTTCCGCTATTGATTACAACCCATTGTTAGCATACCCGCCAAATGGAATCGCTAAGGAAGGCATGGGAAAGAAACAATGGGCGCAAGGGATATTTCCAACAGGACAATTTATCATAAGAGATATTGTTTTTGTGAATGGACACTATTGTATGGTGGGGGCATATCAAGCAACATTCCTTGATTTATATGGAGTAGGTTCACATGGCGTAGCATGGGATGGATTTTTGATGATTTATCGTGGTTATAGCGATAATGTATTCGTTCCATTTGGTAAGGATGGAATAACAAGTCCGAACCTTGATGCGGCATCGGGTATTGGAATTCTCCCGATGAGAATGCCTTACAATCTCGGCCCCGATACAGACCCCGCAGTAGTGGAAGAGATGTCCGATGTAGGGTTATATTGCGTTGATATTTGGCGACAGACACCGTATGATGGGAATGTCGCCCAACCCGGCGGAGGCGACCCTTTAGAAGCATACAATATCCAATTGATATTAGGGGGGACTCAAGCGGTTGCTGATTCTATCCAATTAGGAATGACCTATGCGAACATTGACCGTGTGGCTTATGGTATGTGGGGTGTTTTCGGTTCGGCTTCCTATCCCGATTCATATACAGGTCAAGTCGGCCCGATAGCGGCAAGGAATACGAATACGGCTAACTATGTTGATGATGGCGGAAATGCAAGCATACTTCAATATGATACTTATGCTCGGCAAACTACGGTCTTATCGTGGGGAACATCACAAGCGTTGCCGAATAATTGGACTTCTATGGGGGCTACGGTCAATTTGGAAAAAACGAGTTTCGGAGATGAAAATTCAATACTATATCCCGCCTCATCGGGTCAAAATCACACAACAGGTTGCGGTTTTACAACACAATGTAGTTTTCTTGACCCCGCAGGGATGTGGTATAAATCATCCCCGAATTCAATTTTTAATCAAGAATCAATCTATTACAATATCCCTGCGGCTCAAATTGGGGGTTGTTCGGGGGAAGTATGGGGTGTTTGGTCATGGGGTTTCCCCCCTGTCAAAATCCGTGAAGAATTAGTGGTTGATAATACCCTTTATCGTGTTGAGAATTGGGAAGGCCCAAGAGCCGTTGATTTAGCCGCTTATGTAGCCATAGGCGCAAATGAACGAGGGGGTCAAGGCGGATTGTGGAATTATGAAGTTATGGATACATCTAAGGTTCAGCCATCGGGTTCTGTTTATCCCGCTTGCTCATATACAGGTGCATTTACGGAACAAGGGATTGATGTTAGGGCTTCCACATGGAATTATTACCCTAAATGTTTTTATGACATTCAAGCCTATTCTTCACATACAAAAGTGATTAGTGGGACAGAAACAAGTGTTTTCTCCCCCGCATGGTTTGTAGGCGATGCTTGGGTAGGAACTGATGACCCAAGTGTAGCAAGTCCCCAAGCCAAAACATATCCAATGGTAATGGTAGCACAATGGGATTCATTTTATGTAAATACTATGGATTGTAATGGAGTAGTAATGCAAACCGAACCCGATGGGCTTCCAAGTGGAAGTGCTACTGTGGACAATATCGCCGCCTGTAATTCCGCAGGTATGCCTCCATACATGATGATGACTTGTGGAGGGGCTTCTTTCAAAGGGGCAGGTGCAGGTGGTAGTGGAAGCATTAGGGTTGATTCTTTAATTCAAGCAAGTATAAAAAACGATGGTGGAGGGGCGAATTGGGACAATTTGGCGGGTGCTTATATGGCTTTTTGCACCGTTCCTTTTGAGGAAATTGGTTATGATGATGCGGCAACAGCCTCTCCATCGGGGAAGCCTCCATTGATTTATTTTTACATGAATAACATTACTTATCTCAATGGAAATGTCGGGACAGGGATTTTTTATGTTGATGAATTCCCGTTTGAAGAAATATATTTGGTGCAAGGTTTATTGTTTAATGGACAATACAAAGCGGGAACGGATGATGAAGTCCCAATTCAAATGCCTAACAAATTTACCGCTAAGATTCAACAATTTCGCACATTTACTACCCAAGAAGAAGAAAATTCAAAAAGCCTTGCAGATTATCCCGTTGGCGGAGGTTATACCACCTATGGACAGGTAGTTCCCATATATCCTTTTATTGAAAACCAAGACACGGCTAAAGTCATCAATTCCCGAACAAATGAATATGTTGGTGTAAAAGGGAATTATCCCCGATTAGGATTTGAACCTATCAATGACCAATTTGACGCTTCCGCAGACCGTCTTGCACAAATGGGTGATTTTTCGGGTGAAGCGATGGGTGCGATGGGTTGGCGAACCGTAAATGGTGTGAACCGATTCCCTGTGGTTCTATTATTTGATTCGGGCGGTGGATGGGTAAAAAGTCCTTATTTAGACCCAAGTGAGCCAAGTTATAATGCTCTTTTTGAGTATTCCAATTCACTACAAAATAGAGGCGATACTTTCAATTCTAAGATTCTTATTGATAAGGATTCGGATACCCGAATTGCATTAGGTTGTTGTTGGGATAATGACCGTGACCAATGGCTATTCCTTTTCGGAAATTACACAAGTGTTGCGGCAGACCAAAGCACAGGCGTAGTTTCGGTTAAATCCACATTTACTTCCACCCCTGCATTTGGTGACGCATATCTTGACCAAACTAAAAATTTCATGGATAAAGATTTAATCACAGGCGACCCTGTGGAATTTAACAATATGATGTGGATGTCATTCCCAATGACGAACAATCTTGACGGCCTTGTGATGTTCGGAATGACGACCCTTCAACCGAAAGCCGTTGCAGGGGCTTATGAAAATGAAGGTGTATTAGGTGATGCGAAAAAGGCCCCTAATGAAGTATGGGGTGCTTTTGATTTAGAAGAACCCGATACCGAAAGAACATTCCCACCTTACTTAGCACCTACCGCAGAAGTAGTCATAGCGAATGGTTGTGGTATATTTGCTCTTACCACAGGGACAACAACCGTAGTTAGCCCTGCCGCCGCTTCCGACCCTACCGAGATAGCATATTATCCCACTTTGATGTCATGGTGGAATCTTAATGGTTCAACAGGGCGTGAAGCGTATGTTTGGGTTGATTACATCCTCTTTGACGGTGCAGATGCCGTTATTGCTACAAAACTCCGTGAAAGGGGAATGAAGGTCACAATAGATTCTGTTGAATGGTTCAAAAGAAAGATTATCAACAAGGGCGATTTGAATATCAAGCAAGAGGAAATTGAAATGTGGATGCGAGAGCAACAAGACGAATTCCAACAAATGATGCGAGATGCAGAACGAATGGGTCGTGTTCGGAAAAAGAAAAAGCAAGTGTCTGCATTTGGTTTGGATATGATAGATTCTATTAACACCGACTTTGAAGATAATGAAGTCCAAGAGTTTATGAAAGATTACATTCCTAAATCTCGCCCACCTACTCCCGAAGAACAAATGATTGAAAGACAACAAAAGGGCGGATATTCACCCGAAGCAAATTCTTACTTTGACGAAGTGTTTGAATAGTAATCAAAATGTGTCAATTGACCGGGAAGACGAAACAAAATTCCGCTTTTAGGCAATTTTATGAGCATTTCATAATAATTTTTAGATAGGAGAAGCAAGAAATAAGGATTAAATGCGGTGTGAAATTGAAACCGAATGGGAATTGGCGATGTGCTTAGATGACATTTGCACACCGATGGAAATTCCAATCTCGTCAGATTTCATGTTGAAACATATTGAAATAAATGCTTCGGATTCTTCCCTTTCTCATCTTTGCACGATAGCCATATCCTTTGGGAAGGAAATTGTTTATGATGGCCCTATCGGAGAGCATGGGTTTGTAATGCAGATAACCGAGTTAGAACCAAGAGGCGATTATGACCTTAAATTTTCTGCAAATTGTTCCCAATTACATTCTTTGTTAAGTGAGCCGATAGACCCTGTAAGAGTAGTGATAAGAGGTTATGAGGAAATTGAAAACAATGCTACATTC
>PVBE010319768.1_pt1 | contig 11662 bp, 14 predicted proteins | sample 1631181 | NCBI WGS metagenome assembly PVBE01 (sample SAMN08397723, study PRJNA350692) | Marine metagenome, whole genome shotgun sequencing project. | isolation source: water | place: Pacific Ocean | collected 2012-04 | reverse complement strand
CTCAGTTCATCGCGAACAATGCGGTCATGGACTACCGGGATCGTCTCTGGATGCAGACACCGACGCTCTCCGATCAGGTGAGTACACTCCCGTCGAGCGGAGAGTCCGACTACCAGGATCGTCCCCAGAGCCTGGGGCAGAACTTCATCCGGTTCGATGCCTCATTAGGCGGGAGCGGGAAGGCGCTGGAGGTCACTTTCGATGGAGAAAACACCCCCGACCTGTGGGTGGCCATCTTGATGCGTGGTGAGGACGAGGTCGAGGAGATCGTCGAATTCGAGCTGAACGAGAACATGTGGGGAGTGGCAACCATCGACTTCCCGGGTGACTCGGATGTCCACTTGATCGTCAGTCCGGTGGATGAGGATGCCCAGGGCTATTCCTACGACTGGAACAGCGCGGATGACTTCGACTACGAGTGGTCGGCACAGCTTGTGGATTCGACCACCGAGGAGGATCCGGATGACACCTCGGAGGGGGATGATGATCCCGGCCCGGTCGCGGACGGCGACGAGGGTGGAGAGGTCATCGGTCGGAAGGGATCGGGCTGCGCATGTGCCGCGAGCGGCACGGGTCAGGCAGGCTGGCTTGCCCTGATCCTGGGGCTGGTTCCGGTTCTTCGCCGCCGGAGCTGAAGACTAGCGGTTCACCATGTGAATCGCCTGGCCCACGGCCGCCTTGGCTGCCTCCATCACACCCTCTCCCAGGGTCGGGTGGGGGTGGATGGTGAGTCCGATGTCCATGGCCTCTGCATCCATCTCTATGGCCAGAGCGGCCTCGGAGATCAGGTCGGAGGCGTGGGGCCCGATGATGGTCACACCCAGCACGCGATCATCTGAGGCATCCAGGATGACCTTCACAAAGCCGTCGGTCTCGCCGGTGGTCAGAGCTCTGCCGATAGCGGCAAAGGGTACCTTGCCGACCTTGAGACTGAAGCCGGCCTCCTTGGCCTCGTGCTCCATCAAGCCTGCAGTGGCGATCTCCGGGTCCGTGAAGACCACGGCTGGAACCGTCTTGGCGTCGTTGTGCGCATTGTGCCCAGCGATCACCTCGGCGGCGATCTCCCCTTCGTGGCTCGCCTTGTGGGCCAGCATCGCACCGCCAGCGACATCACCGATGGCGTAGACGCCAGCCTTTGTCGTCTTGCACTGTCCGTCGATCTGGACGAACCCACGGTCCGTCAGCTTGGCGCCGGTCTTGTCCAGACCCTCGGAGTTGGGCCGGCGGCCCACGGTCACCAGGATTGCATCGGCGGGAATCGCCTGGGCACCCTCAGGGCCCTCCACGTTGACCAGTGCGCCGTCATCGCCTTCTTCCCAGCCCAGCGCCTTGGTCTTCTTGAGCACCTTGATGCCGGACTTCTTGAGCTTGCGGTTCACCAGCTTGATCACGTCGGGATCAAAGCCGCTGAGGACGTTGTCCATCATCTCGACCACGGTGACCTCGCTTCCGAGCTTCCGGAGCATCTGGCCGAGCTCGAGTCCGATGTAGCCGCCTCCGATCACTACGGTGCGTGCGGGCAGCTCTGTGAGGGCTAGCGCCTTGGTGGAGTCGTGGATTCGTGCATCTGAAAAAGAGAAGCCGGGGATCTCGATGGGTCGGGAGCCGGTCGCGAGGACGAGGTTGTCTGCGGTGACCTCCACCTTGCCCTCAGCGGTCTGTACGACCACCTTGCCGCCGCCCTTGAAGGTGGCGGTGCCGATGAGGGTGTCCACGCCATTGGCCTTGATCAGCTTCTCGACTCCGCCGGTGAGCTTCTGGACGATGCTCTGCTTCCAGGCCTGCATCTTGACCATGTCCACGCTGGGCTCGCCAGCGGAGATGCCCATCACACCTGCGTGCTTGATCTCCTCCACGCGCTTGCCAGCGGTGATGAGTGCCTTGGAGGGGATGCAGCCTACGTTCAGGCAGACACCACCGAAGTGTGCTTGTTCGATGCACAGTGTCTTGACGCCGAGCTGTCCCAGTCGAATCGCGCAGGGGTATCCGCCAGGGCCTGCGCCCACGACCACGGCCGTGTAGTTCAGCTTCTTCATCGTCTACTCCACGATCGCGGTGATCAGTGCCGTGGTTCCTCTCTTGCGCGCGGCCTTGACCGCCTTCGCAACGGCCTTGGTCTCTGCCTTGACTTCGGAGGAGGGGAGCCCGAAGGCCTCGGCGATTTGGGCGGGGGTGGTCGCGAGCTGAGCACCGACCGGTGCGTCATCGCCCAGGGACTGGACCGTCACCAGGAAGATGACAGGTGCCTGCGTGAGGACTGCGGCATTGAGTGCCTCATAGAAGTCTCCGCTGGCAGCACTGGCCATGCCGAGGAAGCAGAGCACCGGCTTGTTGGAGGCCTTGGCCAGTCCCACCGCGTGCAAGGCCCGGGTACCGGGCGCCTCGCTGGCGGGTGCGACCTTGTAGGGCTTGGCGCCGGCCCGCCCATCCACCAGGCGCTCTGTGGGGCAGCCACGGAGCACGGCGCCCACGCGCTCGCGCATGCCGCCGACCACCCAGTCGCCCTTGTTCATTCCGGAGAAGCCTCCCTCTACGACGGGGGCCATGGGCCCCAGCGGAAGTGGAAACGGCTTCGGGCTCAGCTCGGCGAGCCGGGCCTCTGCTTCAACCAGCGTGCTCACAGGCCCTCCACCATCATGACCTCGGGCTTCTCGAGCACCGTCTTCAGCGCGCTGACAAAGCGCGCGCCGACGGCACCGTCGATGACCCGGTGGTCAAAGGAGGGAGAGAGGTACATCATCTTCCGGGGAACCACAGCACCATCGATGACCATGGGGCGATCGTGGATCTGGTTGATGCCCAGGATGGCGACCTCGGGGTGGTTGATGATGGGTGTGGCGAAGCGTCCACCGATGTTGCCCACGCTGGTCACGGTGAATGTGCCACCCTGGAAGTCGGAGAGCTGAGCCTGTCCGGTGCGTGTCCTGGTGGTCAGGTCCACCACCTCGTGGGCGACCTGCAGTAGTCCCTTGGATTCCACATTCTTGATGACCGGCACATACAGCCCGGCATCTGTGTCCGTGGCGATCCCGATGTTGATCTCGCCGCGTACCAGGAGCGCCTGGTCCGCCTCGTTCATGTTGGCATTGATGGTCGGGAACTCCCGGAAGACCCGGGCCAGGGCCTTCAAGATGAACGCCAGGTAGGTGAGCTTGACGCCGCGTGCAGCCGCTTCGTCCTTGAGGGCGTCTCGCAGTCCGACCAGTCGGGTCGCATCCACCTCGTCCACATAGGTGAAGTGGGGGATGGTCCGATATGATTCCACCATCTTCTCGGCGATCTTCCGGCGGAGTCCGATGAGCTTTATGGTCTCATCTGCGCGCGGGTAGCCTTGTCCTTCCACCGGCTTGAAGTCCAGCGCAGGCGGGGCCTTGAGCGCGCCGGGATGGGCGACGAAGGCATCGATGTCCGCCTTGCTGACCCGGCCATCCTTGCCGGAACCGGGCACTGTCGCGATGTCCACTCCGGCCTCGCGGGCGTGGGAGCGAGCGGCGGGGGAGGCCAGCGTCTTGCCGGTACGGGGCGCGGGCGGGAGAGCTTGCTTGGGTGCGGGTGGAGGGCTCGGCTTGGCGGCCTTGGGCGCGGGGGCAGGCACGGGAGGCGCGGCCTTGGATGCGGCCTTGGGCGCGGGGGCAGGCACGGGAGGCGCGGCCTTGGATGCGGCCTTGGGTGCTGCCGCCTTGGCTGCTGGCTTGGCACCACCCTTGGCATCACCCTTGGCATCGGTGTCGATCTCTGCAAGCGGCGAGTGCACCGCCACAATGTCTCCGGGTGAGCCGTGCAGCTTGCCGATGACCCCGGCCTTCGGAGTGCTGATCTCCACATTGGCCTTGTCGGTCATGACTTCGCACAGGGGCTGATCGACATCGATGAACTCGCCCTCGTTGACGAGCCACTTCACGATCTCACCCTCGACTACGCCTTCCCCGATTTCCGGGAGCTCGAACACGTACATGGACTTCCTCGCTCAGTATTGGAAGGCCCCACGGGCCTCCTCGACGATGCGGCCGGCTTGCGCCTCCGCAGTGGTGGGGGGGGACTCCAGCCGCAAAAAGGCGGTCTGGACAGATGTTGAGAGTGCGCCGGATGCAGCTCCGGTGAGCACCACTCGGCCAGTCTTCTGGACAGAGGCGCCGATGGTCTCGGCATCCAGGGGGCTGAGGCTCCGCAGATCGACAACCTCGGCCTCGATGCTATCGCCTGCCAGGATGTTGGCGGCCTTCTCCGCTGCTGCCACACCATCTCCCCAGGCCAGTACCGAGACATGGCTGCCCAAGCGGACCACCCGGGCGGAGCCCAGTGCGACCTCTGGTAGCTGGTCCGGGCCACCGGTGGCAGCCAGGACGGAGCGACACTCGAGCAGCACGGTGGGGCCGCTGTGCTTGAGCGCGGCATCGACGAGTGCGGCTGCATCTGTGGGAGTGGAGCCGCAGGCGACACAGAGGCCGGGCACGGCAGTGAGGAGCGGAGTGGGGTCAAAGCCCTCTGGACCGATGGGCACGCGGACCACGACGGGTGCCGAGAACTCGCCCTTGACCGCAGCGGCTTCCTGCCCGAGCTGCTGGAGCGCGCCCCAGATGGCGGAGGTTCCGGCGAGCTCCACTACGGGGCGGTGCCCACCCAGTGCCATCCCGACCGCCACACCGATGAGAGTCGCATCGGCTGCAGGCAGCAGGTGGACCTGGTCGGGTCGGGTCTCGAGCAGGCCTGCGGAGGCCGGTGAGATCTGCAGTGCCTCGCCCAGCACTTGTACGCGCTTGTCCTGGGCCAGGGCAGTGGCGAGCACTTGGTGGATGCGCTGAGCACCGTTCATGCTTCGATCTCCTGGGCGGCCTGAGCCTCTGCCCGCTCGAGGTGCTGGCGGATGAAGAACTCTCCCGCCTTGTAGGAACTGCGGACCAGCGGTCCGCTGGCCACGTATGCGAACCCGAGGGCTTCGCCCATCTCTCGATATAGGTCAAAGGTCTCGGGGGGGATGAATTCCTGGACGGGCAGGTGCTTGACCGAGGGCTGCAGATACTGGCCCAGGGTCAGGAAGTCACAGCCCACATCGCGGAGGTCCTGCATGGTTGCGTACACCTCACTCTCGCGCTCACCCACGCCCACCATGATGCTGGACTTGGTGAGGATCCCGGGTGCAGTCTCCTTGAGCATGCGCAGTACATCGAGGCTCTGCTGGTAGCTGGCCCTGGGGTCGCGCACCGTGGCTGTGAGCCTGGCGGTGGTCTCGATGTTGTGCGCGATGACCTCGGGGCGGGCCGCACAGACCGGCTCGAGCAGGTCTCGACGGCCCTGGAAGTCAGGGATGAGGACTTCGATCAAGGTGCGGGGTGCAGCTGCTCGCACCGACTGGATGCAGGCAGCGAAGTGGCCAGCACCCTGGTCTGCCAGATCATCGCGATTCACGCTGGTGATGACCACATAGTCAAGCTCCATCTGAGCGATGGTCTCTGCGAGCTTTGCGGGTTCTTGCTCGTCGAGCGGCTTGGGCATCTTGAGCGTGTTGACCGCGCAGAACCGACAGCCACGGGTGCAGGTATCTCCCATCACCATGAAGGTGGCGGTCCCACCGGACCAGCACTCGCCGATGTTCGGGCAGCGAGCCTCCTCACAGACCGTGTGAAGCCCATGCGTACGTGCCTGCCCCTTGATCCAGGTGTACCGCTCGCCACCAGGCGCTCGGACCTTCAGCCATGGTGGCTTTGTGCGGTGCACGCTCAGCCCCTCCCTCGGTCTAGCAGTCGGGCCTGGGTCTAACCCAGGTTCTGGGCGGGGGCGATGCGCTACCTGCCTGCCTCATTGAGGCGCCTGTCCGGCATGCGCCTCTCCAGAGGGCAGTCCTCGGAGTGGAGTTCAAGCCACTCTCTGGGTCCTGCTGGGGCGTAGGGACTGAGCCAGTCGCAGAGGCTCAGCTTGTCATCCCACTCGATGAAGTCCTCTTCATGCTCGAAGAACAGGGGGTGGGCAGCCCAGCCGGTCTCGGTCGGGGAGAGCCAGGCCTCGGTCTTGAGCAGGTCCCGAAGCGTCTTCTTCAGGCGACTCTGCAGTCCTCTGTCGGGCCACCACTGAAGCGGGGGGGACTCCACGGTGCCGTCATGGAAGAGGAGCCAGAGCATGGGGTCCTGGTACCGGGAGACGGTCTCCAGGTTCCGGAGCTTGGCCGGGGTGACCCACTCTCCGTCCAGGCGGTAGCGGACGCCGCGGGAGAGGCCTGCTCCCGGCCAGCGGTACAGGCCGATCTGGACATCATCCGGGCTTGTCATGGGTTGATGCTCCACGATGGTGTGGAGGATCATGGCGTTGTAGGCATTGGCCAGGTGTGCGATGCGCTTGTCTTCCCTGGACTCGCCCCACCAATTCGAGTGCTGCCCGCGCTCACTCACCCAGGCCAGGTACCTGGCCAGTGGCTTGGGCCTGCGGCTGATGAGGTCATAGTTCACCCCGTCTGAAGACTCGGTGGCCTTCTGGATGATCTTCTTCCAGTTCTTGGACGGGTTGCGCGCCGGGGTGTCCTGGTCGATGCGCACATCCTGGGCACAGCCGATGGCGAGTCCTGCAAAGAGCAGTGTGTTCAGAGTCCAGCGGTTGCGTCGAGGCATGATTCCCTCATATTGCATGGAGGTGCGACCGGTAAGCTGGATTCTGATCCCTGTGCTCGTTGCCTGCTCCGCCCCGGAGCTGGCGCCGGCGGGCATGGACTTTGTGCCGGGCGGTGTGGTGGTGGACGGTGGCATCGAGGCCAAGGGGACCTCGCTTTCGGATGGGCGGACGCTCATCGAGCAGGCCTGGACCTCGGGCGAGGCGGTGCGGATTGTGGGCAAGAGCGGCACGGCGGAGGGCGTGGCTCCAGCCGCCCCGGTGTGTCTGGCGCTCTTCTACCTGGGGCTTGGTGATGCGCCGAACAGCACGCTTGGCTTCAGCGCGGACGGGACCCAGGTAGCGGTGGACAATCGCTACGGAAGGCGTCTGGTGGACAGCTGGAGAGGGCAGCCGGTAGAGGGCCTGGGCCCGGAAGGCTTTGTCTCCACCGAAGCCCAGGTGCCCCAGCGGTGCACCGGGAGCATTCCGGTCACCACTGCTATTGCTTCACCGGATGGCAAGCGCATCGCGGCCGTGGAGGGCCCCATTCCAGAGGGCAGCGAGGTCGGCTACCGGCTCACAGTCTATCGCTGACTTGTGCGCACCCCCCGAGGTGTTGCACCCTTGTGGGGATGCCACCCCTTCCCTTTGCCGTGCTCTACCTTGCCTGCCTGGGTCTCTGCCTGGGAAGTATGGAGGCGGTACGGCACTGGGTTCCGACGGCGGTGGCGGAGGTCTCTGTGCAGTCCATCGAGCGGATTGCGGTTGCTGTTCCGCCGCGGCCTGAGGGGAGTCGTCGGGTCCAGGGTGAGGGGGGAGAGCGGGTAAATGAGGCTCAGTGTCGGACCCACACGGGTCAGTTCTGGGACGTGTGCTTTCACCACCTGGCGCGGCAGAAGGCATCCACAGACCTCACCGGGGCGGTGAAGGCGTGCGGATCCATCCGTTCCTCTCGGACACGACAGGAGTGTCTGGCGGACACAGCCGAGCTTCATGCGCCGACCAGTCGTGCTCGTGCGCTGGCCCTGTGTCCGACCATTGCCCACAAGAAGTGGCGGGATCAGTGTGTCTTTGGCATTGCGCTTGCCGTGGTCGGAAAGGATCCGCAAGAGGCGTTCACCCTGTGCGATCAGGCCGGCATGTGGCGGGACTTCTGTCGGCATGATGTCAACGGGGAGATCGCGGTTGTGAGCCTCACACAGGCACTCGAGCACTGTGCATCTGAGCAAGGCGGCCTACTCACGCGGAAGTCCTGCTGGCATGGGATCGGCAAGTACATCGCGCGGGTGGATGTTCCCCGTGCGCTGGATGCATGTCAGCAGGTGCCCCAGGGTCTGTACCGCGAGAACTGTGTGCACGGTCTGGGTTGGGGAGCCGCGGAGAAGGGGGGGGTAGCCTTCGCGATGCGCTGTGGAATGGCGGGACCAGAGGCGGACTCATGCCGCCTTGGCGTGGCCTACAACCACCGGCGCTTCGACAAGGCTGCGGCTGAGGAGGTCTGTACCACCGTCCGTCGCCCAGACCTGCGGTCTCAGTGCCAGGCCTTTGTGCGTACGGGGCGAATCACAGGCTCGCCTGGCTGACCGCTACGAGTTCCACGTCTGCCACCCCCGCTTCCTGGGCGGTGCTCAGCACCTTGCCTACCAGTGTCCAGGGTGCGTCGGCGTGGGCGCGGACCCGGACCCGCTTGGGCCCAGCGGCATGGAGCGCGTCGAGGACATCGGGGATGAGCACGCCTTGCGTATTGGCCCAGTACTGGCTGGAGCCTGCGCGGAAGCCATCGACGTAGATCCCGTCCATGCCGACATCGATGGCAAGGCTCAGGCTCGGCTCGCCCTCCGCCCGGCTCAGCGGCAGGGCGAAGCCTGCCTCGACGGGCTGGAGCGGAGGCTGAGCCGACCAGGTTCGGAGGATGGCGACCAGCAGGATGGTGAGGATGTCGACCAGCGGCATCAGCGATGCGAGGGCCGGTCCGCTGTGGGCTGGCGCGGGTCGAAACAGCCGTCTCATGGCTGCACCTCGAGTACCACCTTCGGAAAGAGCTCACCCTGGGGCCCTCTTCGGGCGGTGTCCATCCATCGGACCACATGTGCGGTGGTGGAGCTGGCGGCTGGCACCAGGGTCAGCTGGGTCCGTGTCGGGTCCAGCAGCTTCATGCGGCCAAGGACCGACTGAAGCTCGCCGAGGTCACGGGCGGGCTCGGCGCGATGTTCCACATCGCCGGATGCTGCCCGGACATCCGTGGTCCTCACCTGGGCCTCGACCACGAAGCCTGCATCCACCCGGCGCACCTTGAGCTGCTCCAGGACACCGTCGCTTTGCAGCACCTCTCCCTCCCCCCCAAGGAGTCCAATGGGCAGACCTGTGCGCTTGTCCAGGCTGGTGGAGAGGAGTGTCAGCGGAAGAAGCAGGAGCATCAGGCCGGCCACACTCAGGACGGTGGGGCGGATGTCGTGGCCCTGGGGCGCAGCCTTGAAGAGCCGCCTCATCTCTTGCTCGCTGCGATCCGCCCGGCCACGGCCTCGTAGAAGGCCAGGGTCTGCTGTGCACGCCTCTGAACCACCGCGTGGGCGGCGATGGCTGGAATGCCCACCATCAGGCCCCATGCGGTGGTTGCCATGGCGGTGGCGATGCCCTCGCTGAGCCGAGCGCTGCGCTCGACGGCGGAGGCATCGTCCAGGCCGGAGAAGGCCATGATCAGGCCGTAGACGGTGCCGAGCAGTCCGACCATGGTGGCTACATTGCCGACCATCATCAGGTATGGAATCCGATCCCGGATCCTGGCCTCCACCAGGACTCCGGCACTGCCCATGGCATCCCAGGCCTGCTCGGCGCTCTGGGCGGATGTCCCGGCCTCCACGATGCTTCGCAGCGGGGTGTCCTTGACCGTGCCTTCCAGATCGAAGGACTCGTCTCCATCGATCCCTTGCAGCACAGCGGCTTGATCGATGGACCAGGAAAACCAGAGCATCCAGACTCGCTCGATGCCCACGGAGAGTCCCAGGGCCAGGGCCAGGGCGATGGCGTACATGAACGGTGCGCCTGGGCCCTCGAGGGCTGCAATCAGTGTCTGAATCACGATTACTCTCCACTTCTCCGGGCTATGCTGCCACAGATCGAGGCCCAAGGGAGCAATCGATGACCTGGCTGATGCTGGCCCTGCTGGGCTGTCCGGACGAAGCGCCGAGCGGTGTAGGCGGATGTCAAAGTATGTCTCGGGGTGCGCAGCGAGATGCTTGCTACGTGGAGCATGCAGTCGAGCTGTTCAAGCAGGATAGGGATCTCGGCACCTCTACCGTGGTGCAGGAGGTCTCCGATCCGGCCATTCGCGACTTCATCTGGCTCACCGTGACCCGGGACGTGGACCCCACCTCTGACCAGTGGTGTCGGCGGATCGAGTCCGAGGCTATCGCCGCCCGATGTCGGGTACTGGTTCGGCGGCCGCACCTGCATCGAGCCATCGAGGAAGAGCGGAACTCTCCGTAGCGGGGCTTCGCCGGTGGGCGGGTTCCCAAAAGAAGAGCCCCCCCCGATTCGGCCCTCATCGCAGAAGATGGAGGAGACGCTGAGACGCTTGCGTAAGGTCCGGCGGGGGGGACTGGTTCTTCCCTGAAGCGGTTTTACCCACTCCATGAAGCGGTTCTACCCGCTCCATGAATAAGATAAGGCGCGAATATCGTGACAGGCAAGGGGTTTTTTCTGGAGACAACAGAAGTTTCACGGGTGTTCCACGAGTGAATTCCGCAGATCTTCAGACCAATCACCCGCCCATGAACGGTCCATAATCTCGAGGACGGCGGCGGTCAGGTAGTCGGTTCCTCGGATGTGGGCGCCATCCTCAGGCTCCATCGAGAGGAGCGGCTCGACCACATCCAGGGCCATGTCCGCATCGTATTCTTGAGCATCTTCCAGCTCAGATACCTGGGCCACATAGACGGCATCGGGGTGGAGCCTGGACCAGGTGAAGCCGACGGATTGCAGGGCTGAGACCAGCCCGGTGACGTGTACGGGTAGGTCCAGGTCCGTCAGGACGTGGTCGATCTCTGTACCTGTGGCGATGGCCACCAGATTCGGGAAGCGGGCCAGCGCACCAGCCAGGCTCAATGGTGCCTCGCGCTGTGCCCAGAAAGCTGCGGCATCAGTGGGGCTGGCACGGTGGGTCAGGTCCAGGTCTGTGGCAGCGGCCAGTGCCTCGATGGGATGGATCCATGCCTCATCCGCCGGCGACCAGACTGGGTCCAGTGTCGACTCCATGGTTCCGAGAACTCCGTCCCCGTTGGCATCGATGAACAGTGCGCCGTCGGTCTCTTCTCCGGCGTCCGGGTCCCAGGCCAGGCCCGGATATCCGTGGGGACAGCTCAGCCTTGTCTCCTCCGTCAGGTCACACACCAGGGCATCAAAGAAACGGCCGGGGCGCTCGGTCGTGCCAGGTTCCACGGTGAGGAATTGGGCGGAGGTTGAAATCGTCCTGCAAAAGGGATTCGGTGACTTCCGATGTCAAGTCATATTCAAACCTGCGTTTGTCCAGTCCAATCTCGTCGGCGAGGGCTACAAGCGTTGCGTTGTCAGAGGGATTGCGGGCTTCCTGGTAGTATGCCCGCTGGATGGCTTCGAACATTTCGGGTACTGAGTTTTCTTGCTGTGCCGAGGCGGCAAGGACGGCTCTACAGGCAGGATACGTAGAGCGTCGTGGTTGACAGTTTGTCCAGAAATCCCAATTGAAGGTGGCTCCTGCCTCCTCTGTCACCTGACGCCAGTTCATCTGGACGTATTGACGAGTTTCTTCCGGCATAGGTTCGTCAGAGTCTTTGGCCAGACCTCCCATCACGTAGACAAGGGAAATACCTTTGGGTAATGCCGTCCGGACCTCATCCAGGACCGGTTTGAACCCCCAGCACCAGGAACACATCGGGTCAGCTACGTAGTAGAGGATGGAGGACATGGGAGATCCGGGATTAGAGGCAAAAGGCGTCCTAAGGTCCTGGGTCCGGCGTTCGACAGAAACAAGCGCGCAAACGGTGGCCGCACAATTGTGGATCGATCGAGTTGGCAAATATCCGTTGTTCTTGACGCAGCTCGAACG
>PVBE012770867.1_pt1 | contig 11664 bp, 8 predicted proteins | sample 1631181 | NCBI WGS metagenome assembly PVBE01 (sample SAMN08397723, study PRJNA350692) | Marine metagenome, whole genome shotgun sequencing project. | isolation source: water | place: Pacific Ocean | collected 2012-04 | reverse complement strand
GCCTGGGGCGTGGGCTGGGGTTGGCAGCCGTGCTGGGCATCGTTCGAAGTCATGGCGGCGGGATTCGGATCGATAGTGTCGAAGGGCAGGGGACCGAGGTGCGAGTTTTTCTGCCGGTGGCAGAAGATCAGGAGGAGATCGTCGACACCCGCTCGCTGGCGCTGGGTGCAGCGTCTCGAAAGGGATCCCTTCTGGTCGTAGACGATGAACCGATCGTCCTCGACATGATTCGGAGGGGTCTCGAGAGCAGCGGTTATGCTGTCCAGTTGATTTCCACTGGATCGGAGTTGAAAGAACTCTTGGAGAACGACACTCCAGATTTTTCTGCCGCCATTCTCGATGTCACCATGCCCGATATTGCCTTCGACGATGTCTTCAATCAGGTCCGCAGTCGATTTCCGACACTTCCGATTCTGGTTTCCAGTGGTTATACGGACCTGGATATTTCAGGGATCACCGCCGGGGATCCCAATGTCATTTTCATGAGCAAGCCCTACCGCGCCCAGAAGCTGCTGCGGCTCGTTTCGGAAATGGGAGTCGTTCCGGAGTAGGCTCCCATCGTCAGAGCCCCATCGGATCCCCGAACTCGCTCAGCCGTGGATCTTCTTTTCCCCCCTTCCCCACTCACGATTCCGAAGCTTGAATTTCTGGATTTTTCCCGTTGCGGTTTTGGGTAGATCGCAGAATTCCACGTATTTGGGGCATTTGAAATGGCTCAAATTCTCCCGTGCAAATGCGATCACATCTTCTTCACTGCAAGTTGTCCCGGGCGTGGCCACTACGAAGGCCTTGGGTACCTCGCCCCACTTATCGTCGGGGATTCCAATTACGGCGACCTCCTGAATTCCCGGATGCTTGTAGAGGGCATTTTCGACCTCGATGGTCGAGATATTCTCACCCCCGGAAATGATGATGTCCTTGCTGCGATCTCGCAGCTCGATGTAGCCATCGGGATGGACGACCCCGACATCGCCGGAGTGGAAAAACCCTCCTCGAAATGCTTCCCGGGTGGCTTCGGGATCGTTGAAATAGCCGGCCATGACGTTGTTGCCTCGCATGACGACTTCACCCATCGTGGTGGCATCGGCGGGAACGTCGCACATATTCTCGTCGACGACTCGCAGGTATAGGGCGTGCAGAAAGGGCACTCCCTGGCGGGCCATCACTTCGGCCCTGTGCCCCGCGTCGTAGCTCTCCCACTCATCCTGCATCTCGCAGAAGACATGGGGGCCGTAGGTTTCGGTGAGTCCGTAGAGGTGGATGATATCGATCCCGATCTTCTCCATTTCTTCGAGCAGGGTAGGTGAGGGCGGGGCTCCCCCGGTACAGACCCGAATTCGCGGCTCGAAACGCTTGTTCCGGGCGTCGGGATGGGAACTGAGCAGCAGCAGAACCGTGGGTGCGGCGTTGAAGTTCGTCACCGGATGCCGGTCGATCTGCGCGAGAATCTCGCCTGGGTCGATTCCCCGCAGACAGATGTGGCGGCCCCCAACCCCGCTGACGGCCCAGGGCATGCACCAGCCGTTGCAATGAAACATGGGAAGCGTCCAGAGAAAAGTCGAATGCCTGTCGAGGGAAAGTGTTGCGATCTGGCCCAGGGCATTCAGGTAGGCGCCGCGATGGGTATACATCACCCCCTTGGGCATGCCCGTGGTGCCGGAGGTGTAGTTGATGGCCAGCAGCGCATCTTCATCCCTCAACTCCGAAAGCATCGGTAGAATCTCCGCATCGGCGGCAAATTCGGAATAGGAGAGCTGCCCCGGGTTGGGGCTGAATGCGGGATCCTCGATCTCGACGATCTTTTCAAGGCATGCGATATCCCCCAGATGACCCTCCAGGGGGGCGGCCAGCTCGGGATCGGCGAGCAGGATCCTGGCGCCGGAATGTTCGAGGATGTACGCGATCTCTGCGGGGGCCAGGCGCGTATTGATCGAAACCAGTGGAGCTTCGAGAAGTGGCATCGCGAAATGCGCCGCGAGATGAATCGGGGAATTATGGAGCAGGACGGCCACCCGATCTCCAGGCCCTATCCCGGCTCGCTTCAGGGCCCCGGCCAGGCGCCCGATTTCATGACCGAAGCGCTGGTAGGTCCACTCTTCGTCTCCGTATACGATGGCGACGCGCCCTGGGAAGACCCTCAGCGTGCGCTCAAGGAGTAGGACCGGACTGAGGGGTGTTCGACTGACTTCGGGATCCTTTGAATCGCTCACGGGGATCTCCTCGAGTTGTTTCCTGGAGCGGCGGCCGAGCGTAGCCCAGCCTGCGGAGATGGCATCCACGCCATTATTCCTGCATTTCGCACGGGGCCGGGCATGGGGAGTTCGGCTAAAATACCTGACGGATTTCTTCCGGGCCGGAACAATCGATTGGAGAGGCGAGACGATGGTCGTGATTACGTTGCCCGCCTACAACGAGGCCGAGACCCTGCCGCCGCTCCTCGATTCCATTCGCGAGGCCATGGAGGAGAATGGCATCGAGTATCGGGTCGTGGTCGTCGACGACGGCAGCACGGATGGGACCGCGGCGGTGGCCAGGGAAATCGCTTCCCGAATGCCCATCCTGCTGGTGGAACACGAAAGGAATCGGGGTCTCGGGGAGGCGCTCAGGACGGGCCTGATGGCCGCCATGGAAGGTTGTGATTCTCGCGACATCATCGTCACGATGGACTCCGACAACACCCACACCCCTGGCCTGATCGCCCGCATGGTCCGCGGGATTCGTGAGGGCAACGATCTCGTCATCGCGTCGCGCTATCGCCAGGGAGCGAATGTGAGGGGCCTTCCTCGCTACAGGAAATTGCTGAGCTTCTCGGGTCGCATCGTCTTCAGCCTGCTCTTTCCGACTCCGAATGTTCGCGATTTTACCTGTGGCTTTCGCGCGTATCGGGCCGGGATTCTGAAAAGGGCATTCGATACCTACGGCGAGGAATTCGTGGCCCAAAGTGGCTTCTCGTGCATGGTCGACATTCTGCTCAAGCTGAGACGGCTCGGTGCGATCATGAGCGAGGTACCGCTGATCCTACGCTACGACCAGAAGTCGGGGCCCAGCAAGATGCTGATCATGCAAACCATCGGCGACACCCTGCGCCTGGTCGTATCGCGCAGAATCGGCTCCGATTGATCGTGGTGGATGAACTCGACCCCAAGGGCGTGCCCGAATATTTCTCGCATCGGGGCACGGTGGAACGCTGGTGGGATCCCGATACCGGCCCCCTTCGATTTCACTACGAGGCCGAACTCAGCATTCTCGACGAGCGTCTCGAGATCGATTCCCATGCCAGGATCCTGGACGTCGGGACGGGGCGCGGCCGCTTCGCCCTGCACCTGGCTGAGCGCGGCCGCCGTGTGACGGCGGTCGATATCAACCCCGAAATGTTGGAGGTGGCGAAAGAGGCAGCTGAGAAAAGAGGAGTGGCCGGGCGCATCGATTTCCACGAAGCCCGCGCCGAGGATCTTTCCGCCCTCTCCGAGGAGCCCTTCGACCTGGTTTTCTGCATGGAACTCTTCGATCATCTGCCCGATCTGCGGGCGGCGCTCACCTCGATCGGCGGAGTCCTCGCCGCAAAGGGATATTTTGTCTTCACCTACGTGCCGAGTGAGTCCCTCTATGGCCGGATCGGGAATATCTATCGCTGGCTGCGCAGGAGATTTCGTCCCCAGAGCATGATGATCTCCCGCACCTATTCCCTGGCCGAGGTCGAAGCTCTGCTGGCTGCCAGCGGCTTCGCGCTGGAACGCCACTACGGCGTCGGCATTCTCTGCATCAACGCGCAGACCCGCCTCTTCCGTGGAAGTCTCCTGGAAAGAGCCGCCCTCGCCGTCGCCCGTTGGGAGGCCCGGCGCTGGCCCTATTACGAGCGCCCCGGCCTGGCCCGAAGGGGCGCCCACGTGGTGGGAATCGCCCGGCCCCTGGCCCGCTCCGGGAGCTGAAGCCGGGTGTCCCGGGCTCAGCCTGCGTCGGGTCCTGGGGAAGAAGCGCGTTCCCTCACGCAGCGGGAGGACGGCGCAGCCCTGCCCCGACGCTGATGTTCGTGGTAGGCGACGGTGAGGCGCTGAATCGAGTCATTGCGGTCGGCCCCGATGCCCGAGACGTCGACCTCGATTTCGATCGCCTCCAGGGGCAGGGGATGGGGCTCGCCGCCGAGGATCTGCACGAGATCGACGCAGAGACGATGGTGGCCGGAGATCGTGGGTGCGCTGATGACGGGATGGAACCAGTGCAGGCCCGGGGGCACGTCGGCGTCCAGGGGCGCGAGTCCCGATTCGATCACGTGGTCCTCGAGGGTCGAGAACGCGTAACGGAGTTGAATCAGGCCCTCGGTCTGGACGTCGAGGGCGGGCCAGGTGGAGGCGCTCCGATTTTCAATTTGCACCCGCAGAGGGCGCCGCAGCCCCTCGATGCCGAGGTAACGAAAGAGGGATACGGATTCTAGAGCCGTGATGGCCCCCGCGTTCCCCTGTAGTCGTAGAGGCGTGCGCGGCAGGCCGCCAAGGCTGCGGGCGCGCGGAGTATCGTCCAGGAGGGCATCCCGCATCCGCCCGCTCTGGGGGCCGGGGGGGAGCTCGAAAATGGCTCCTTGGCCGTCGCGGTAGACCTCGCTCAGCCCCGCCTTGGCGCTTCGTTCCCAGGTGCCCCGCGTGCCCGGGGGCAACTGCTTCCAGTGCACGACGATCCACCGCAGGCCCGTCAGCTGGGCCAATCGCTCGACCGCCGAGGGGTCGGGCAGATTCTGGGAGATGCGGTTCAGCAGCCCGTAGGGGGCCGGTAAGTGGGCGGTAAAGCCGTTCAGGAGGGGCCGCCAATGCCGGGTACTGGCCAGCATATAGCGGCTGTCGGCGCTATTTCGGATCATGGAGTCGGGATGCCATGGGATTTCCAGTACCGGACCCTGCGGGAGCTCCGAGAGAGCGGCGTAGAGGCCCCGATGGGCGGCGGCGCCGTCGAGGGCCGGGCGGGTTGGTAGACGCGTCCAGGGCAGGTTGATCGTCAGCAGGATTCCCAGGCCGATCAGCACCCCATGCCCGCCGTGAATCCGTCCCTTCGCGAATGGGAGTCCGCTGCCGAGGCGGGCGAGCCAGGCCGCCCCAAGGGCCGCGAGCGCGGGAATCAGCGTGCCGATGATGATTGCCCAGCGGTGGGGCGCGCGCAGATTGGCGAAACCCGGAAGGGAGAGGGAGGCCCAGTAGGCGGGAAGTCGAAAGGTCTCCTCTCCCAGGGTGAGCATGGATCCGAGGGTCATTACGAAGGCGAGCGTGCAGCAGAGGGAGAGGGCCACCACGGCGACTCGGACGCGTGAGGTGCGGCATTCGGGGAGAGAGCCTGCGGCGCTGCCGAGCCAGATCGGTGCAAGCAGGGCGAGAGCCAGGACGGAGAAGGGGATGAAGAATGCGGGTTCGAAGCCCGGATTGCGTTGCCAGAGGGTGTCGAAGCGCGGCATCAGCATCGCGATGGCATTCCCCAGATGATCGCCGGGGATCGGATTCTCGGGATCGAAAGTCACGGCCAATTCGCCCCGGTTGGCTCTTTCGAGGTAGGGGATGGAGACGAGGCCCAGGATTCCGTAGGGGATCAGGGCAGCGGGGATCAATTTTGTGGTCGAGGCGAGATCGATGCCCCGCATGGCAATCGCGACCGCGCAGAGGATCGCCAGGCAGAAGGTGATCAGATAGACGAGATAGTAGGAAGAGAGGAGTTGCAGGGTCAGGACGACGGTCAACAGGATCGCGTCCCGGCGACTCCCCTGCCCGAGTAGGAGTCGTAGGGTCAGCAGAAAGATCAGGGGGAAGGCGCTCGCCGAGAGCAGTTGAAGGTGACTCAACTCCGCCATTCGCCAGGGCATGGCCATGCTGACGAGGGCGGCGGCGAGGGCGAGGCTCCGGGAATTCGTGAGCCAGCGCACGAGGAGCAGGCTGGAGAATCCGAGTAGCGCGTAGCTCGCCACCAAGACGAGACCGTAGATGAGGACCGGATTGTCGGAGAAGATGCGCAGTGGCAGGCCGATGATCGCCTGGCCGAGCAGATGTTCCGAACCCGCCAGCGCTCCACGGCTCGGGTAGAAGGCATTCGCGTCGAATAGGGGCGTGCCCGGTTGGAGCAGGGCGTGCTGGGTCCAGGCCAGGATCCAGGTGTTGAGGCGGGTGTCATCGAGTTCCAGAAAGCCGACCGGGCGTCCGTGAAGCGCCTCGAGATTGATGTAGCATTCCCCCGGACAGGCGAGCAGCGGCCCGAGATGGAAGAGGATCCAGGCCAGGATTGCCGCGCATGCCAGAGCCCAGAACCTGGACTCGCTACTTCCTCCGGACATAGGGCCTCGGATCTTCTCTTGAGGCATGAAGTCTAGCCCGGATCCCCGGTCCGGACCGGGGAAACCCGATGCTTTCGTTCCCGCCCCGGCCGTCTCTTCCTCTCCCTTGCCCCGAGCCTCCTCCAAGCTCGTGCGAGGGGATGTATGCTTGGGGTGCGGCTCGGCTCGGCTGTCGGGACGGGCGCTGACGCGGGGGGGGGATGGTGGCCGAGGGAAATTCCGGGGAGACATTGCCCAGACGCCGGATCCTCGTGCTCTTTGGCACGCGCCCCGAGGTCATCAAGCTCGCCCCGGTGATCCGCGCTCTCGAACGCAGGTGCGAGCGCTTCGAGACCCTGAACGTCGCCTCGGGTCAGCATCGCGAACTCCTGGCTCCCTTCGTGCGCGATCTGGAGATTCGCGTCGATCGAGATCTGGAGGTGGGCCGTCCCGCGCAGACGCCCTCCGGAGTTTGTCAGCGCACCTTGATCGCCCTTGAGGGCCCGCTCCGGGATTGGGCCCCGGACGCGATCCTGGTCCAGGGAGATACGACGACGGCCCTGGCGGGCGCCCAGGCGGCGGATCACGCGGGAATTCCCCTGGGCCATGTGGAGGCGGGACTCCGCTCGGGCGATGCCCTGAGTCCATTTCCCGAGGAGATGAATCGGCGCCTGATCACGGGCCTGGCCCATTTCCATTTCGCGGCGACTTCCCACAACCGCCGAACCCTGCTGGATGAGGGGGTCGCGGCCGAGCGAATCGCCGTGACGGGCAATCCCGTGGTCGACTGTGTGCAATGGGCGATGGCCCAGCCGGAGCCCTCGGCTCGGATCGAGCGCCTCCTCGAGCCGCTGGGGGGTCGACGCTTTCTACTCCTGACCACCCACCGCCGGGAGAGTTTCGGTGAGGTGATGGAGGCCCGAATGCGCGTGCTGGGGGAATTCGTGGCGCAGCATCCCGATCTGGGGCTGATCTTTCCCGTCCATCCGAATCCCCAGGTCCAGGAGCGTGCGCGCCGATGCCTGGGAGAATCCGACCGCGTGCTCCGAATCGCCCCCCTGGACTATTTGGATTTCATCCACCTGATCTCCCGGGCCTGGTTGCTCGTTTCCGATTCCGGGGGAATCCAGGAGGAAGCGCCTTCCCTGGGCAAGAGGGTTCTGCTGATTCGTGAAAATACCGAGCGCCCCGAAGCGATTGAGAGCGGCGCCGTGCGCCTGGTCGGACGCTCCGCCGAGACGTTGGGCGAGCAACTCGACGCCGCCTATCGGGGCAGCGAGTGGATTCGCGAGGCCGCGGAAGTCGCCAATCCCTTCGGTGGAGGCGATGCCGGGGAACGCATCGCGGAGGCTCTCGAAGCCTGGCTCGGTCGGGCTTCGTCGAGTCCCGGCGATCGGAACTGAGCGGGGAGCGGGGCTTTTCGGGGCCGATCAGATCGATCGGGGAGGTCTTAGGGCCCGGAGACCGTCGCACGCATTCCGGCGCATCGGCATCCTTCGTGCCGCTTCTTATGGATCCTGTTTCCAGCCGCCCGGCCGATGCTTTTCCTCTTCCAGCAGCTTGGCGCGCGTGGCCTCGTCCACCAGGATTCCGCGCTCGGCCGTGGCATCGAGCAGGGCTTTGTTGAAGGGCAATTCGTTGCGCCAATAGGGCTGAAGGAGCGATCCGGGCAGCACGGCATCCGCCCAGTCCAGCGGGGCGACCCAGCCCGGATGGGGGACGAGGGTGCCGCGGGTGCCCGCCATCGGATGTTGTTTTCGCCAGGCCCGGATTCGCTCGGCCAGTTCCTCGACGATCTCGGGATGCGCATCGGCGAGGTTCCGCTGCTCGTAGGGATCCTCGAGGATTCGGAAGAGGAAATTTTTGACCCGGATCTCCGTCTGACCCTCGTGGACGATCTGCACCAACTTCCACGGTGCCTCGATGATCGCCAGGTGAATCATGCCCGGGAGGGGAATCTCCGAGGCGAAGAAGATCGCGGATGCGGGTCCCGGATCCGCGCCCCCCTGGAGAGCCGGCCAGAGATCCCGGCCATCGAGGGGTCGTTTCGGCTTCAATTCGACTCCCGCCGCCGTGGTCAGGGTAGGGAGCATGTCCAGGACGGAGACCTGGGAATCGAAACTCAAACCCGCATCGAGTCGGCCGGGCCAGCGCATCGTCGCGGGCACCCGAATTCCCCCTTCGAATGTCTGACCCTTTTCGCCGCGCAGGGGGGTGTTCCGCCCCCCGAATCCCCGGAAGGCGCCGTTGTCGCTGAAGAAGAGAACGAGGGTATTCCGGGCCAGCTCTTCGTCATCCAGGGTATCGAGAATGGCTGCCACGGCCCGATCCATTTCGTGCACCATCGCGGCGTAGATGCGGCGATAGTTCTCCTCGGGCAGGTGGGCATAGCGTTCCAGGGTCTCCTCGGGAGCCTGCATCGGGCTATGGGGCGCCGTGAAGGGGACGTAGAGAAAGAAGGGCCGGTTCTTCTCCCTCTCCCGTATGAAGCGGGTCGCCTCTTCCCTCTGGATATGAGTCAGGTACTCACCGTCCCTGGAAATCGATTGGCCATTTGCCTGGAGATCGTGCGCTCCCTCGCGTTCGTGTTTCCAATAATCGGTATTGGTATGGAGGTGGCCATGAAAGTGATCGAAGCCGTGGGCGTTGGGGAGTTGATGGGCCTGGGTATGCCCGAGATGCCACTTGCCCACGAGTGCGGTCTGGTAGCCGGCCGCCTTGAAGGCATCTGCGATCGTGTAGGCCTCCGGGGAAAGGCCGGCGTTGTACCAGGGGTGGATCTGGTCGTAGGCCAGCCCCAGCTTCAGGGAGTCCCGTCCGGTCAGTAATGCGGCGCGGGTCGGCGAGCAGATGGGCGCCGAGTAGAAGCGCTCCATGCGAACGCCCTCCCGGGCCAGGCGATCAATGGCGGGGGTTTCGATCTCCCCGCCGTGATATCCGACGTCCGCCCAGCCGAGGTCATCGGCGAGCAGAATGATCACATTCGGCGCCGCGGATGGCTGTCCGGAATCGGCCCCGTTGGCCCCGGCCAGCCCCGGGCCGATCAATCCGCCCAGGCAGAGCGCCAGCGCCAGCCCCCGGGTTCTTCTCTGATCCGAATCCATCGTCTTCTCCATTCAGGACCGGCTGGCCGGTGCTGGGAATGAGTTGCCTCCGGGCGGCATCCCTGGGAATGCCTCACATGGAGCATAGTATGAAATTGACATTGGATTCTCCCAACCCCACGGAATCGGGCCATCGGGCAATCGAGACATGGGGTCGCTCAGCGACTTCGGCGATGGGTCCCGTACAGATGTTTCGTTGTGTAGACTCGACCGAATCCCCCTGCCGAATACCATTTCGGTATGGCCAGAAGGAGATTCCGTGTCCGAAGCCGCCGTGCTCTATGAAGTCGAAGATCGGGTTGCCACCATCACGCTCAACCGTCCGGAAAATCGCAACAGCATGACGGCCGATGTCCTGCAGGGTTTGCGGGATTCCGTGACCCGAGCGCGCGGCGACGCCGATGTGCGTTGCGTGATCGTTACCGGTCGGGGGGGCAGTTTTTGTGCGGGGGCGGATTTCAAGGCGGGCCGACTCGGGGGTGAAGAAGAGGGCAATGGCCGCTTCACGGCCGCGCAGGATCGCTTCTACGAGATGTATTCGAATTTCCTCGCCCTGCTCGAAATCGAAGTGCCGACGATCGCGGCCATGCAGGGACATGCCATCGGGGGAGGATTGGGGCTCGCCGTGGTATGCGATCTGCGGGTTGCGAGCGAGGGCGCACGCTACGGGGCCAATTTTGTGCGCCTCGGCCTGCATCCGGGAATGGCGACCACCTATCTGCTGCCGCGCCTGATGGGGGTTCCAAGGGCGATGGAATTGCTCTTGACCGGCCGCATCGTGGGGGGGGCGGAAGCCGCAGAAATGGGCCTGGTGAATTATGCCGTGCCGGCCGATGAGGTGCTGGGGCGCGCTCGCGAACTGGCCCGGGAAATCGCGACGGCGGCCCCCCTGGCCGTGCGCTGGACCAAGGAATCGATCTATCGCGGCCTCGATTGGGATCCCCGGGCCGCCGCCCGCTTCGAGGCCCACGTGCAATCGCGCTCGGCCGAGACCGAGGATTCGCGGGAGGGTATCGCCGCCCTGCTGGGCCGTCGCGAGCCGGAGTTTCGGGGGCGCTGATCCACGGCGCTCATCGGCGGGGCGAGAGTCCGCTCCCGCCCCGCCAATGGTGTGGGGGAGGGGCGCTCCCGACGGTCGCCGCTCGAACTGCGATCGGGCCGCAGGCCGTTTCGCGCTGAGCACGCGTGGCGTGGCCTCCAGGCCGGCGTCTAGCTTCGGGGCGAGAGGCGGAAAACCCAGAAGAGATCTCTTCCTCCCGGGCTGCTATCCGGTTTCGGGAGGTCGTATTTCTGAGTCGTGAGGGCACCGATCTGCTCCCAGAGTCTTACGTCCGTCACCCTTTCCATCTGAAAGGGGTAGCGCTTGCCCTGGATCCTCGCGATCGCGCGGCCATCGACCATGGCTTCATGGGGCCATTGCTTCCAGATGGGCAGGTTCATGAAACCCGCCGGCACGAAGAGGGAGCCCTCGTAGTAGATGACCCAAGTCGTGCGCGATCGGGGCGGTTCGAGGAGTTGCAACTCGATTTCTCCGATGTTCTTCGCGAAGGAAAAATCGACGCGTTTCGATCCCACCTTGGGGCCGGATTCCAGGGGTCCACCGGCGATCGGGCCGAGGGGTCCGTCCTGGAAACGGGCTGCGAAAACGATCAGGCCAAGGACCACCCCGATGAAGGCGAGGAATTTCAGGATCCATCCCATGTCTACCCTTCCCAACCGGATCTGATCTCACGGATCGCATCGGTTGCGGAGTTGCCGCGGAGTTGAAGCCGGTGAAAAGAGCATACAGGAGATAGGTCGGCCCACCCGCAAGGGGGTTCCCAGGGCGTTCCGGGCCTGTGGATTCAGGGCAAGTCAAGTCAGGGCAAGTCAAGTCAGGGCAAGTCAAGGGATAGGGGCCCGCATTCCCGCTCCGCAGGTGGAGGAGCTCTCTCTTCCCAATTCAGCGACCGACGGGTCTATTCGGCCCCCACACAGGTCCCGCAGCCCCCGCTGCGGTGTCGATTCTCCGCTTCGACCCGGTCGGCTGAATACTGGTATTGGGGCGTATCCCGGCGCGGGGTTCGGAAGTCGCTTCCAGCCCGCTCTGTTTCGGAAGCGGAATTCGCCATCGGATTCTGTCGCCAGCTCTCATCCCGAGACCAGCGTTGAGAAAGAAATCGGATTTCAGCGGGGGATTGCAGTTCGTGAAAAGCCGCCAGAGCCTCGGCCATGAGTTCGCGCTGGAGTTCGGGTCGATGGGGCTTTCCCGCAGTATGGCCCAGGGGGAAATCGACG
>PVBE011255291.1_pt1 | contig 11664 bp, 3 predicted proteins | sample 1631181 | NCBI WGS metagenome assembly PVBE01 (sample SAMN08397723, study PRJNA350692) | Marine metagenome, whole genome shotgun sequencing project. | isolation source: water | place: Pacific Ocean | collected 2012-04 | reverse complement strand
CTGAACCACACGAACAGCTTCACCCCGAGATCGTCGTCGACGACTCAACGGTCGACGCACAATCTCAGATTTAATGTTTTCCAAATAAACAGCAGCACGTTGCACTGTTTCCTGTTCAACTACACCATTCACAGGCATCCCCTGTTGCAACCAAGAAGTAAGAAACGACCCAGGGCACGATGTGGAACCCAGCTTTGAGTGGGGTTTAACCCACAGCTTTCCCCCATAACGAGCCTGAATTTCCTCTATCTTAGCGCGGATTAAACGCAGGTTCTCCTCTGCAACCTCTGCTGAACCCCATCCTGCATAACAAATGCTTTCTGTTCGAGAGTTCCATCCTTTGGTTGCGCCCGAGATGACCCCTGCGCCACGGCCTTCATAAAGAACACCGTCTGAGATAAGCCAGTTGTATGCGATGCCACGCCAGCCTCTAGTTTTCATGTGGAAACGCTCGTAAGCTCTTACCGCATCTTCACCAGAAGGACCGTTCTTGACACCGCTATGATGCAGCACAATACCAACCACCCTTGACGGGCGTAGCCTAGAGAAAGGCTTTGCTGGCGGTGTGGCACCCCATTCGGTTCTGGAAACGTATCTCACTACAGGCTACTCAGGTGTGTCCCGCTAAACCCTTCGATTTTCTATATCGATGAGATCTCGCATGTCCTTCGAATGCCCAACTTGGTCTTTAATAAGCTGATTCGTGCGCTCACCACGATCATTAATGCGGAATCCGCCACCAAACAAAAAGGAAACCCAAGTAGTTATCATGCGTCGTTGTTTCGCTTCTTCATTAGCGAACATCCGCCGAGCCCTACCAAAAATAGGGGAGACTTGATCAAGCATATAAATGTTTTGATCACGCATTTTCCATTCCCCTTTCGAGTTCTTTTTAGCCATCCCTAGCGGTTCCAGCGCCTGCATCAAGCCAGGAATCTTCGCATAAACATGAGGAAGCTGCTGGTATCTTCCACTAAACGGAATGTCAGCAAACGATTGCTTATCGGCAAAAAGTTCGATAGGAGTTTTGACCCACGGATACATTGACTGCAATGGCTCCCGAACAAACGAATTTTTTTCTTTAGTCATCTGGAATAGATTACGGAAAGGAGTGTCGGGAGTTGCATAGATTCTGCCACCCAACCAACTACTCCCGCCAATCTTCCACTTCCATGGCAATCTAATCCCCATCAGATCATCATAGTAATCGGGCTTCACACCCTCTTCGGAAGATAGCGACTCGATGTGTCGTTTCGCCCGAAGCTGACCCGTCCATGCTTGAGGCGCTTTTCCGATTGATTCGATCAGCACAGGAATAATGTTTTTCTGCCACGTATAGAACGGTATAAACATTTTCAGTCTCCGTTCCGCTCTCGTCAAATCAGCATAATCAAAGTGATACTTATTGATAGCCCGTAAAGCATCTTCAGCGGAGCCACCTTTGCTCATTACATCGAACCCAAGAGCAGCACGTAACACAAACTCAGCGCGCTCATTCTGGGTTCGCACTGCAGCAGATAACTTAAAGTCAACTTTGGCGGGATTCCAACTGCCCTCGACAAACCCTTCAGCAAAACCCATTCTGGAACTACGATCAAAAGTTCCGATTCCTGATTTGATGGACGATTCAATTTCCGACCATATCTGGCCTGGGCTAACCGCCCCGCTTTCCATCAATTCAGCAAAAATATCCCAGTCTCTAGGGGAAACTTTACGATTTACCCCAAACATATTGTTCAGCCTTGTGGGCTTTCCCTCTTTGGCCAACAATCTAGCGCCCATAAGGATGTCTCCATCCCCAGCTTTACGTGCAGCTAAAGCCATGCCACCGACCCTGCTGTGGGTCCCCATTTCCACGCCAGCGACCAAACTGTTAATCATTGCGCCACCTAGCAAGTTTCGCATAATAAACCCAGGCGACATCACGGCTTGAGATTTCCACCAGTTGGCAAACTTAAGGTAGATCGCTAAAGCTTTTGAGATTTCAATGGGGTTATGTAGGCCCACAGAAGATTGAATAGCCGTTGAAAAAGCTTGAAATTCTGCTTCACCGAACCCTTCACCGCCGCCCATGACATAGTTACCGGCGCCACCACTACCGCTGCCGCCAACCTTTGCCGCCTTTCCTGGCGTTATACGGTTCCCTATTTGCTTAAAGCTCCCTGCCCAGTTGCTCACTGCACTACCGTAAGCATCGTTAAAAGCGTTCAAAGCGTTCCTGCTTTGCATCACCGCACGAATAGCATCTTGTTGTGTTTCTGCTCCGCTTACTTGGTCAAAGACGTTAGGCGACTTTCTCAACTCATCAGCTTCTAAAAGCATATTGTCAACTGCTGACTGCCGAAGCGCACCCCAATAAGCAATGTCTGCTTGAGCATTACGCATATTTTGCTCTGCTGGATAAACCTTTGATTGAGCATCTTCCATTTTGAAAGTCAAACTATCTATCTCAGCGTTAGCGTCTGCTATCTGTTGGTTGTACTGTGCACGTTTTTGTTTCAACGCAGCTACTTGCCTTCGGAACAAAGGCACATCGACTGCCGCAATCTGTTCAGCGCTCCCAGCAATGCCAACAGCAAATTCCCTTGGGATTCTTTCCTTACGGGATGACCCCCCTCCAGGCTCATACGCAGAACGACGCTTCTCAAACGTAGCTCTTTGCTTTTTCCCTTTTGCTCTAGCGTCCCTCATTCGCTCAACGTCGACGTAATCCGCAATGCCACCGATTCGGTCGTCTACGTTGTCGATGACACTGAGAATCCGTTCAGCCTCCGCAATTTCTTTATCTAAAGCTTGTAAAGCTGGAGCATTCTCAACACCCATTTCAATAGCTTTTTGCAAAGCGCGAACGTTAGCAGCACCTAAATCTATTCCCGCAGTAATCAAAGCGGCATGAGTTATTCCCTCTAAACGAGAAGCAGTCTCGTTCGCTTCAAGAAACGACATCGTTTTCTTATCTTTGTAAAGATCTTGAGCAGAACCAGTCGCAGATTTTTGCAAATTTTGAAGCCGAGAACTACCCGCGACTTTCGGATCGAGACTTGGGTACTGGTCCGAAATAACCCGCTGTGGATCCGAGGGCCTTATAGGTTGCTCTGGGTACAAAGCTTCGATAGCTGGGTGCACGTCGCTACCCATAGCCGCTCTGCCCTTTCCGAGCCTATGTCGTTGGGAACTTAGATCAACGCTAAAAGGAAATCCTTGACCTACTTCCATTGCAGGTGTGGGAACGCCGCCCAATTTGTTCTTCTTATCGACGAGCCCCATCGGAACACGAGAAGCAGTTTCGTCATTAAATCTGAAACCCCTATCTCGCCAATAAGCTCGACTTCGCTGTCTTTCTGCCCGCATCTTCGGTACGTCTCTGGCGATTGTTAAGCCTTCGTCCAACTCTCGTTTCACGTTCTTTATAGCTGTCCACAAATCCCTAGCTTGGCTGGGGTCCTCTGCGAACAGATCAAACATAGGGCGAACCGCATTCGGGTCAAACCAGTTAGTGGTAAACCCCCTGCCACTTGTCTCTGCTAGCCAAGAAGCCAATTTGGGTTGAGTTAAGTTGAACCAACGCCAAAGATCATCGTCATAAGGCATGTTGTGTGACGTGATCCTCTCATTTCTTACTGGTTCAAGCCAACTGTCGAGATTTTGCCCAGCGTACCGCTCTCCCAATACTTCCCCAAGTTCTTCTACCTCATCGAACCACTCGTCGAAATCCATCTGCCAAGGAGGGGGTCCAGCAGCATCAACCGCTTCCTGGGGCGAAAGATCAGGTTTGTTCGGATTTTCGTAGGTCATATCTCGATACTTGCTAGGCCCTCCTTCTAAGTCGAAGGCTCGGTTAAGCTCGCCACCCTGTCGATCTGCTGGCCTACCACCCACAGAGGGAGCATATTCCCGTGCTTTGGTAGTGTCGGTTGCGCTGAGCCCCCAACGAATATCGGCTCCACCTTCCAAGAAAAGATGATGTTGGAAAATCTCAGGATGATAGTCACCTAAGTAACGACTAGCTACCACAGAAGAAAGCAAATCGACGAGATCGTCATCGCCGTGTTCCGCAGCCATAAGGATATCTCTAATAACGTAACCGACTTGGCCCACATCTTCGGCTCGGTACAAAGCCGCTAATTCCCTTGCACCCATCGGCCCCAAAAGAGGGTCGTCCTTCAGACGAGACATCCCCATAGCGTCAGCTAACTGGGACCAAACAGACCCAGGTATTTCTTCCAAAATGCTAGATTCCACTGTACGACCCATTCGACCAGTTTTACCTGCCGCCGCACCCAGATTTTTCCACACTTCAAGCTCTAACGCTGTGTTGACCATCCACTCAATAGCGAGCGCCGGTGTGGCCCTTTCTATTAAGCCCCGAGATTGGAGCCTGTCAGCCAGATCGTCAATATCAACGCCGGTGCCTGGTCGCTCCATGTAATCTCCGTACTTGTTGACAACTTTTGCTTCGTCCCCAGAAACAAACGGAACAATTTCCCCTGTACGCAGCACGTCTAACTGACTTTGTAAATTGCGTAAAGTGTTTTCTGCCTGTTCTAGTTCTCGGCGGAAAGACAACTTATTGGGAGCTTCATCGCTTAGTCTAAGAAAATCTTCTTCGATAGACTCAACTCTTCGTATCTGTTGCGATATCTCCCTTTCAAGATCCCTAATCTCTTTTTCGCTAACCCTTAGGGGCCCACCCACGGTTCCAGTACTGGCATCTTTGTGACGACCAAATTTGGTAGCGCTAGCTTCAGGGTCGAAAAACGTGTCACCCACCAAACGGCGAAGATCTTGGGGTAGCAAATAATACTCTCCCCATTTTTCGTGTATCTCTTGGATTTCGCGGCCTGTTTGGGGATCAGTACCAGCAAACACATGCGCTCTTTCCCCAAGCGACTCGCTCAAAACCATTTTACGCAACTGTTCTTCTTCAGTGGTATATTCCTTGCGCTTTATTTCTCTAATTTCCTTGCGGCCCCATGCCCACCGATCCCTCGCTTTTTTTCGTTCTGCAGCGTTAAACTCTTTAACATTTACGTTGAACTCTTGGGTCATTAGTTCCACATTTTCCAGCAATTCTGGATCTTCTGTGATTCGAACCCTTTCAGTTTCGAAAGTTAAAGCTCTCAGTTTCTGGTTAGAGCGAATACCTAATGCTTTTTCGATATCGTCATAAGCTCTAACTATTTTTTCCCTATCTAAATCAGTCCAGTCTTTTAAGTCGAGTCTCGCTATTTGTTTAAGATCAGCTATTTCATCTGCACTAAAAAGAGATGCAACTATTCCAAGGCGACCAGCGTGCAAAGTGTCGCTCCGCTCTGTCTTGGGCTTTATCCCCAAAAAGGGGTCGCCGTCCTTCGGCCCTCCCAAATATTTGTCTACTGCACGTGCAGCACGATAAGGCTCAGTACTGACTTTTTCAAAGCTCCCATGTTGCGTGCCTTTAGTTCCTGGCACTCTCTTAATGTGCTCATCTATGTGCCGTAAATAAGAGGCAAGAGTATCTGCTGTGTCTAAAGCTGCGCCTGATAAACCAGGAATACGTCTCTTTGAGTCACCTCTAATTGCATCTTGCAGCACCTTCAATGCTTGTCCAGGGCTTTGTTGGCGGGTAACTAAAACATTTCTAAGTGGATAGAAAAGTGGCACCCTCGCCTCATATTCCAGACCTGCCAGTATCTGTTCTAAGTCCGATTGCTCAATGTGATAAAGCGGTCTATTAGATTTTTCTAGCGCCTCTTCATCTAGGAGTTCAGGTAGCGTTCTTGAAGATTGATCCGACAATCTAACTCTTTGTTGTTCTTCACCTATCTTCCGAGCTTTTCGAAGAGCCATCTCTCTAGGGGAATGATCCCACGGCAAAATTTCGTGAGAAGTAACGGCCCTTTCGTAATCGTCGATTCCTGTAACATTTCCAGTAGCGCCACCTTTGGGTCTATGCGCCCCTGGAGATTTTCTGTACATTTCTTCATTATCGACAAGAGCGATAAAAGGATTTTGTCGCCCATACCAAGGATCTTTCACAAACCATTTTCGGGCCCCAAAAATTTGAGTTAACTGATTCGTGAGTTCTTTCTCTCGCGAATCTGCCTCCGTTGCAGCTTTTCTTCGCAGTCGCTCCCAGTCTTTAGTTGCCTCATCTAAATCTGTGTTTCTAGCGAATCCCTCAGTCAGTTCAGAAGCTGGAGCGACATGCACAGGATCTCTGAAGTGACCGTACCGCATCGGTTCTTTATATAAATCTAATCCCTCTATAACAGCTTGTTTTTCTGCCCTGTACCAAGCTGTCTTTTTTAGAGGTGTCAAAAATCTTTTTTGGAACTCTTTGAATACTTCTGGGTTTCGCAGACCTACACCAAAGATCCACATATCTTCGTTATGTAAATCATCCACGTTGTCCAAAAACCAGTTAACCAGTTGGCGGGCGTTATTCTCTGAAGTGTTAAGTAATTTTGCGAGCTCGCGATCGTGTTTTGGCGACTTGTATTCTTTCCCCATTCCCTTGGGCATTCGGCCAGTCCACGCATCAGGCTCCGCTAATGCGAGCGCTGGGTGATTCTCTAATATCTCATAGGGACGTTTCACTAACTCAAGGTCCGTTAATTTCAGACCTCGATGAATCAAATCTCGCCTAGAAGGATCCGTTGTTTTTGTCAACTCTTGCAGCAGTCGATTATGCGTTAGCTCTTGCTTGGTTCGCTTAACAGCTTTCACAATATAAAGGGCATTGGGTTCCACACCTGGGGGAACTTCGGAACCTGTGCGGATAAGAGCGTCGCCCATCCCGAGGTCACTTTCGGCACGAGCAACTATGCCACCATCCCCAACTGCTCCACCACCTCCAGGGTTGTAAGCAAGAACTTCAACTTCGGGACCAAACCCCTGAGAAGCAGTATCCCATTCCACTACTCTTGCTTTCAAAGGAGCATTCGTAAAAGGATTTATCCACTTGTCCGCAACAATTCCCGTAGCAGGCACCTCTAGTCCTTGCTTAGCTGCGTCGCCTGAATGTTTGAGTAGTTCATTTAGCTGCTGAACCGACTTGTGGTCTTTCGCTGCGTCAACGCCCTCCGCAGCTAGACGCCTCAACTCCTGTTCAGCATTGTTTAAGCGTCGAGTTATTCTTTCAAGAAACTCGACTTCAGCAGTAAGTGCTGGTCCTGCGCCTTCAAGTCCTTCTTGGCGTCCAAATTGAGCGACTGCTTCTCGACTCGCTCGCAACTCGGGCGCTAAATCATTTTGAATTGAATCAATAAGTTCATCTTTGACTTGACGTAAAAGCCGCAATCGCTCTGCGTGTGGTTCAATAATTTCGGCAAGAATAGCTAACTGTTCATGGTTTAAGGGCTCGGTATATGGCATCCGATCTTTATAAGATCGCAAAAACCTTAGAAGATTTCGCCGATCAGTCGTATTTAACTGTTTGACCTGAGGCAGATCTGCCGCAACCTCATCCAAACGAATTAAACCGCCCTCAATTTCAGATAAAACATTTTGGGCTTCAGTAATATCTGTATCAAGCTTGGCTTTGCCTGCCTCAAAGTTCTCTTGTGCGGCTTGAGTCGCCATACGAACTGTTTCCGCTGTCGCTTTAGTTTCCCTGTAAAGCTTGTCTTGTTTGACTTTGGCTTTTTTCCATGCATGAAGCAGTTCGCTTAATTGACCTTGTGTGCGTCTGTTGATTATTAAATTGTCACCATCGGTACGTGTTCCCAACTGAACAAGTCCAGCATCTTCGGCATTGTTGAAAAGTCTTTGATGAAAAAACTTGTCGAGCATCGATTTGTCGTAGCGAGTAACGATTGCGTTGTAATCAGTTAAAAAAATGTCCTGCCAATCATCGCCATAAGCCATGCGTCCATTGTCCAACATCTGTAAACGAACAGACTTTCCTACTCTTTCTGGATCGTCGAGTATTAACCCTGATCCAGGTGGAAACTCTTCGCCCATTACCCATTTTCGTTGTTTGGCAGGGTCGTCACCCGAAGCTCCGCGCCATCCCCAAGATTTGCCGTCATCGATTATCTCGATTCCTGCAGCTTTCTGCGCTTCTTTTTTGGTCATATCCAAGAAACGGGCAGTGTAAAATTCGTTAAAGCCTTTATCGACAACATCCCAGTCGTCGACAGCGGCATCACCCCATCCTGGCCCAAAAGGAACGTCGGCAGGGGCACCAAGACCCCTCATTTGGCCTGTATGTCCAACGCTTTTGTTGTATGAAGCTAGTTTCCGAACCCAGCCTTCCTTCATTTTGGAATGAAGAGCGTTCATGGTGAAACCAACTTTAGGAACCGTAAAAGCTGAATCGGGAGAATCGCTCATATAAGCAAGATCTTCAGGGGTTAGCTCAGGTTGCCCCATCAATTTTCTTGCACTTTGGGTTAGCTCAAGCTGATCATTGATCTCTTTGTTTATGTTTTGCCACTCTGTCTGCAGAACTCCCATTTCCACTTTTGTAGTGTCATTGGCATCCAACCAACGAAGGGCATCCATCCGCACCTGTGGATCTTTGCTTCTTGAAAGAGCTTTGAAACCGCCTCTTTCTCCGCCCAACTTAATAACTGCTTTAGTGAACGGGCTAGTTCTCATTACCGTACCAAATAGCCTGCCAGGTCCAGAAGCTAAAAGCCCGAGAGGACCAGCCAAAGATCTTATGGTGCCAGGTAGTTCAACGCCCATTGAGTTTGCTAAACGTGCTGCTTTTTCGGCTTGTTTGGAGAATTGGCCCGTCTTGATTGTTTTGGACCTGACAGCACTCATTGCTTCTACAACTTCGTCAATGTTGTCAGCAATCTTCCAAACATCATCATCGACAAGATATTTGGGAACTTGTTTTGCTCTCAATGGTGCGAGTTTGGGTGTTAAACGATTCCCCGAAAGAAGATTTAATGGTTTCTCTAATATGTTTCGCCCTAGCCTAGACGTACCAGGGGCCAACATAGAAAGCCCAGCTTTAATACCAAGTTCCTCTAAAGCTTCCGCACCTGCATAAGAAGCCGATCTTGTTTTGGTAACCTTGTCAGCCGCCGTTCTGAGCTTGTCTCCTTTAGCGATATTCCCAGCCTTGTAAGCTGCTTTGGACGCTGAATCAAGCCCCTTGGAAACATTTTTCCAGTTAGCGTGCATTCTTGCTGCACCCAAAGTAGGAGCATAAAGAAACGGATCTAAAGCTAAGTCAAGCGCTAGGCCGACACCGAAGTTGCCCCATCTTCCGAGATCTATGCCTTCGTCACGCAAGAACTGTTCCATCATGTAGTTGTCGCCAACCTGATTCCACCAGTCGGTAAACGAAGCTCCCTCGCCTTGCGCTAAATCGACTGCTTCTTTCAGGCTTGAAACAACCAGTGCGCGTGGTTTGTCAAGAAGGTTGATTATGTCGCCAACAGGTCCAGCGAACCCTTTGTCTTTGTCTTTTGTTTGGCTATCCCCAACTCGCAGCCCAGGAACATACAAAGGTCTTGAGGCCGCACCAGAAGCGCCCTGAGGGCTTCTGACGTTTACCGCCTCTCCCTTGACTGCCGCTAGGAGTTCAGCCCTTCCAGGGCGCTTAGGGGGCGTCCGCAAGGCCGCCTTGTTCGGCACACGAACAACCATGCGACTTACCTTCCTGTCATCTCCAAATAGTTAAGATAGTCAGGATCCGAACTCCGTGTCCCTGCACCCAAACTTTCCATATACTCGTCAAAATCAGGGTTTGTCGTTCGAAAAGCAGCCAAGCTTTCTTCAAGTGAAAGATTCTTTTTGAAATCATCAACTGAGATTTGAGGTATATCACCTGGATCCATACCAGGATTTTGAAATCCAGCTAAAATATCAGGAACCATTTGGCCCCCACCACTATTCAAACTTGTTAAGTAATCCATATACTCAGGGAGAACACCGGCTCCCGTAGCACCCTGCAAAGCCCCAGGAGTAGTCACAAGCGCTTGAGCTAAAGCATCCATATTTTGTGATTGAGCCACAACGCTTTGTGCATTCTGAATTTCAGGCAACAACATAGCCATAGCAGTATTCGTATCAATATCCCCGACAAGAAGAGCATCATTAATCCTGCTCATCTCACTATCAAGTCTCATCTGATTCATTAAAGCAGCCTGAGCAACAGCATCACCTAAGTCAAGTTCGGCTTGACCTAATCCCATTTCCATTCGCTCTCGACGCATTTGACCAGCTTCATTGCCGATCATCTCCAACGTGTTAGCAAACTGGGCACCTGAGTTAAATCCGTCCGCAAGAAGGGCACCAAATTCATCTTCGGCTCCCTGAATATACGAAGCTGGAGAAATACCCAAACTCTCCAACCTCTGACTGGCCGCTGCAGCATCAGCACGAACATTTGTGTTCCGATCCTGATAATTGTCGACAAGCATTCCGCTCGGAGCCACACCGGCGGCAGCGTTACCCGCATCATAAATACGGTCGGCGTCTCGCCCACGCATTGCGTCGTGCTGATCGAATTGGCCCCGAATTGTGGTCCCAATACTTCCTAGACGATTAGCCCTGCTTGTAGCTTGCCCATCATAATAGCCTTTAAGCGTATCGAAACGCGCTCCAGATTCGCCTCTTCTTTGTTCAAGTATTTGATCAAACAAACCTTGAAGCTCTGCGTCCTGAATACTTTGAGCCCCTTGAGCCGCCTGCAACGCTTGCATTTGAGCCGAAGTGCTAGAATCCAACGGCCTATACGGGTCCCAAGGAACACCCTGGTCGTAAAGATCTGATTTGACACCAGTAGGTCCTCTTTGTATTGCCGAATTTCTGATATCGTCCATAGTGGGCAGACCACCACGAAACCCTCTGTGATATGTTCTAGGGTCAGCAAGATCTTTGCCAGTGTTGTATTGCGCTTGCCCCTGCTGATTCATCAGAGCCCCTTATTGATTGTATTGCGTGCAGCGGCTCGACTAACATCATCGCCGCCACTAAGAACATTCGGATTCAAAGCTGCCGTCGCCGCAGCAGCTTTCAAAGCCTCAACTTTTGCGTCATCACCAATAGACGCATAATACTGTTGACCGTATCGAGCGTCATTCAAAGCATAATCTTGCATCGTGCGACCGAACTGACGTTCCAGTTCTCCCAGAGTTCTTATCGAATCACTCTCGAACTCTCCCATACCTCTATTGAATACACCAGAATTTCGCATACCACGCTGGTTGTATCGATCAGGGATTCCTCTACGAGCACGTTCGATAGCTATATCGGCAGAACGGCGCCCGTATCTATTATCTTCCATGGAACGTCGACGATTCAACTGGTTCTGGTTTAGATAAGCAAGGTAGTTAAGGTACGCTTGGTCACTTTTTTCTGTACCAAACGCTTTAAGAGCAGGAGTGTGCGTCACTAAGTTAGCGTCGTAAGATTCTCTATTTGAGGTGACATTCTGCGGATTAGGTGCGACTGCTCCCATTGAAGCAGCATCAATTTCTGCCCAATTCGCAGGTTCTTTAGGAACCACACCCAACGAAGCTTGATCTGCTAAAGCATAAGTGCCTTGATTGCGTTTAACTCTAGCGGCACCGCGGCTGGGTCCCCCAACTCCGTACTCCTTGCGGTCATACAGCACTCTGGGGTTGAGCTTCGTAAGCCCACTTTTTCTATTAGGGCGTACCCCAAATTGTCCGCTCTGCCAGGGCCCAACAATAGCCACAAGTCACCTCATTCAGTGTG
>PVBE011005425.1_pt1 | contig 11664 bp, 8 predicted proteins | sample 1631181 | NCBI WGS metagenome assembly PVBE01 (sample SAMN08397723, study PRJNA350692) | Marine metagenome, whole genome shotgun sequencing project. | isolation source: water | place: Pacific Ocean | collected 2012-04 | reverse complement strand
CTGCTGAATCGGTAGGGGCCGCTCGCGGTGATCGTGACGTCATCGCCTCCGTTGTTCTGGAGGATGAGTCGTTTCGATCCGAGGCCGGTGATCGTTCCGTCGACGGTGTTCGTTGGCACGCTCGTACCCGAACCACAACCGGCAACGGCGAGTGCGAGTGAAACGTACGAGGCGAGGGATGCGACCGCGTGTCGTGAGTGCATGGGATTCAACATGACGTCGCGTGTAGATTTGGTCCGAACTACCAGTTGCCATCGATCATTCGCGGTGCACTCCTCAACCGGGGCGACCCAAAACCTCGCCCGGATCCCCGGGACGTGCGCCCTATCCTCGTCTGGTGCGGGATCACGCGGCCAGCCTGCATCGCCTGGACAGCCGGCGGGTCACGGAGCGGCCTCGGAGTGGCTACGTTCTCCGCCAGCAGATGCGGCCGAACGGCCGCGATGTATGATCGGGTTCTCCTATCACTCGACACGAAGATGAAACCACTCACTCTCGCCGCATTGGCCACGCTTATCGCCGCGGTCCACCCCGGGCTGGTCACGGCCCAAACCAGCCCCGACAATAAAGCGTCGTGGCGTTTTGTGAGCGTGCCCGACTTCCTGAACGTGGACACAGACCATCCCCAGAAGGGCTGGGAGGACGCGCTTGGCTACATCCTGAAATCGGTCAAGGCAAAGAAGCCGGACTTCGTCGTGATCCCCGGGGATCTTGTCATGGGGCACTGGCACGGGGAGAAGGAGCGTCCCGGCATCCTCGGGATCGAGCACTTTGCATCCCGCTACTATCCCGCTTGGAAGGCTCGGCTGAGTGCCCACGGTCTGAAGTGGTATGCCGCGGTGGGTGATCACGAACTCGGGGACAACCCGTGGAACTACAAGGGCGCCCTCGCGAACGTGGCGGCCTACAAGAAGGAGTTCCGCAAGCACATGGGCATGCCACTCAATGGCCCGAAACACATGCTTGGCACCGCGTTCTACTGGAAGCACAAGAACGTGCTGTTCCTCTCCGTGGATGTCTTCGAGAAGGGCAAGTCCAGGCAAGGCGCCATTCGGGCGGGCGTGACCGGCAAGCAGTTGGAATGGATGGAGCGCGTGATCGGTGAGAACCAGGATGTCGATCACATCATCGTGATGGGACATGCACCATGTCTTGGCCCCGTCCGCAAATGGTCCAGCAGCGGACTCATGATCGACAAGGGACGGCGGTCGCCGTTCTGGAAGACGATAGCCAGGCACAAGGCTGCCCTCTATCTCTGCGGCGAGGTCCACGCGATCACCTGCACGCAACGCGACGGTGTTCAGCAGATCGCCCATGGTGGACTGATCGGCTACAACACCCGCACCAACTACCTGGTCGTCGACGTCTACCCGGATCGACTCGACCTGGTGATCGAGGAGATCGACATCGTCCCGAGCGGCAAGCACCTGTGGCAGCCAGGCAGGAACCGACCACTGGAAAAGGTCGACATCACGCCGCAGATGCGAAAGCGCGGGTTCGTCGCGGTCGGCACGCTGAGCATCGACACCAAGTCCCAGCCACGGGGTTTCACGAACGCTCGAGGCTATTTCCTCGAGAAGTACGAGACCTCCAATGAGCGGGGTGCTCCTGTGTTCAAAGGCGGCAAGCCGCTGCCTCGCATCAATCTGGACGGGACCATCGACAAGTAGTGTCCGGTCAACTCGCACGCACCATGGGAGAGGAATCCCGTGGCGGCCCTTCGTTCACGCAACCATAATGCGGGGCCCGATGAAGGCCCTCCGAAGACCGTTCAGACCTGGATCGAACAGGCGCCCTGACTGAGATGGCACCACGCAAGTCCATCGAGATCATGGCACCGGCAGGCACCTGGGAGTCACTCACGGCCGCCCTTCAGGGTGGCGCCAACTCGGTCTACTTCGGCATCGAGCAGCTCAACATGCGGGCTCGGGCCACGAACAACTTCACCCTGAAGGACCTCGCGGATGTCGCTGAGGTCTGCAGCGCCAAGAACGTTCGTACCTACGTGACCCTGAACACGGTCATGTTCGACCACGACATGATCTTGATGCGCAAGATCGCCGACGGGGTCAAGGCCAATGGCATCACCGCCGTGATCGCGTCCGACCACGCCGTGATCCAGTACGCACATCAACAGGGTGTCGAGGTTCACATCTCCACCCAGACCAACGTCACCAACGTGGAGTCGGTGCGCTTCTGGTCTGCCTATGCCGACGTGGTCGTCCTGGCTCGCGAACTTTCCCTCGTGCAGATCAAGCACATCGTCGACACCGTAAACAAGGATGACATCCGCGGTCCTTCCGGTGAGCTCCTGCAGATCGAGGTCTTTGCCCATGGCGCGTTGTGCATGGCGAGTTCCGGCACCTGCTACCTCTCGCTTCACTCCGAGAACTCTTCTGCCAACCGGGGTGCGTGCAAGCAGAACTGCCGCCGCACCTTCATCGCCCGCGACAGCGAGACCGGAGTCGAGTTCGAGGTGGACAACGAGTACCTGATGTCCCCCAAGGACCTCTGCACCATCGAGTTCCTCGACCAGATCCTGGCGACCGGGGTTGTCGTCCTGAAGCTCGAAGGTCGTGGCCGCGCGCCGGACTACGTGCGAACCGTCACCGAGTGCTACCGGGAAGCTGCCGACGCGGTCCTCGCCGGTTCATATAGCGAAGACAAGGTGCAAGCCTGGAAGACCCGGCTCGAGTCGGTCTACAACCGGGGCTTCTGGTCTGGCTACTTCCTCGGCCAGATGACGGACCTGTTCGCCAAGACCACCGGTTCAAAGGCGACCCGCACCAAGCTCTATATCGGGCGCGGCGAAGCCTACTTTGCCAGGCCGAAGGTCGGCCAGTTTCGTCTCGAGGCCAACACGCTCAAGAAGGGTGATCGGGTCCTGGTCACCGGTCCGACCACCGGAGCTATCGAGACTACGGTCGACTCCCTTCGTGTCGACGACCAGGAGGTCGACGAAGCCCAGTGTGGCTCGGTCATCACGATTCCGATGACTGAGAGGGTCCGTCCGTCGGACAAGATCTATCGCTTCGTGGAGACCCCGCAAGAGTGATCATCATCACGCAGCAGCGACACAAGTGCTTCGGTTGTAACTACTGCGTCGAGCTCGCGCCGGATCGCTGGATCATGTCTGACAAGGACGGCAAGTCCGTTCTTGTCGAAGGCAAGGGCAAGGGCGGCTTCTTCACAGCTCGCGCCGGCCCGGATGAATTCGACACCAACCAGCGCGCGGCCGACGCCTGCCCGGTCAAGATCATCTCCATAAAGGTCTGTTGAACGGGGCGCGCTGCGCACGATTCGCGAGCTGCAGCAGACCCTCGACGTTCACTTCCCCTGGGCACAACTGCAGTGCAGGCAGTTCGAGCAGGGCCCGCCCTTCGACGCGCCGATCGAGATGCGCGTGCTCGGCCCCGATATCGCGCGACTTCGCGAACTGGGCGACGAGTTGCGCCAGGTGTTGGTCTCGATCCCCGGCGTGACGCACACGCGCGTGACGATGGAGGGTGGCCAACCCAAGTTGATGCTCGACCTCGACGAGGAGAGCGCGCGACTCGCCGGCTTCGACAACACGTCGATCGCCACCCGGCTGAGGAGCAATCTGGAAGGTCGATCCGGTGGCTCCCTGCTCCAGAGCACGGAGGACCTGCCGGTACGCGTTCGCCTGCGCGAGGATCTTCGCGACGACGTCGGTGCGATGCACTCGTTTGACCTGGGTGGGAACACGCGCGGCGAGGCGAGTGGCTCCGGTCACATACCTCTCGACGCGATCGCCGATCTACGGCTGGTGGCGGACACCGCGAACATCCCCCACCGCGACGGCGTGCGCTGCAACCACGTGCGCGGCATGTTGGTGGCCGGCATGCTGCCGAGCATCGCACTGGATGAACCCCAGCGTCGACTCGCTGCCAAGAAGTTCAAGCCGCCAGCCGGCTACGAAGTGCAGATCGGAGGCGAGTCGGCAGAGCGCGACAAAGCCGTCGGGAAGTTGGTCGCAGCGGCGTTCGTGCTGATGGTGTTGATGGCGGCCTCGATGGTGCTGTCCTTCAACTCTTTCCGCAACGCGGCGATCATAGCCGGAGTCGGGATCTGCTCGATCGGGCTGTCGATGCTGGCGCTGTGGCTGTTTGGTTTCCCCTTCGGCTTCATGGCTATCGTCGGCTCGATGGGGTTGGTCGGCGTCGCCGTGAACGACTCGATCGCGGTGCTCGCAGCGCTACGCAAGAACGAAGCGGCGTCAGCTGGCGATCGCGAAGCCGTGGTCCGGACGGTGATGCGCTCGACACGCCACCTGGTGTCGACCTCGCTGACCACGATGGCGGGCTTCGCGCCATTGATCATCGCCGGCGGAGGATTCTGGCCGCCGGTCGCGGTCGCGATCGGTGGCGGCGTTGCCGGTGCGACACTGCTGGCGGTGACCTTCGTGCCGACGGCGTTCCTCCTGCTGAATCGACCGAGGGTCGAAGTCCGCTAGAAAAAAAGGCTCTCCTGGCATGCCCGTGGGGCGATTCATTGAGTATAGCTCGGAGTTCCTGATCGAGCAGTGATCCGAGGCGATACGCACCGTGTCTCGTTTGGAACACGGCGAAATGCGCGTTGCCGCTCGACACTGCCTACCAGCGGGAGGGAGGAGGACTTTGCTCGTACCTCAGTCACCGTTGTCGGCCGTAGTCGCCTGCCCCTGTGGCGCACGACGGCGAGTGCTCGCTCCAGTCCGTGACCCGCCCCAGATCCGACGTTGCCTGGAACCCCCCCCCGCTCATCCATCGCAGAGACTGGGGAGGCGAGGTCTACGCGTTCCGACTTCTACCGGCGACGGTGAAGATCTGGGGTCGAGACCCTTGCCCTCAGATGTCATGGTAGGTTTTGCCGACCTTTGCGAAATCGCACCAGCATCGCTGCTGGGGCCCACGAACGTGGGAGCGATCATCAATCCGGACGACGGCAGACGGGCGCCGACATTGAGGCGACGCTCCACTAGGATCTATCGGCAGCCCAACTGTCACCAACCAGGGATCACCCACAATGAAACTTCCACTCACTCGACGTGAATGGCTCCAGGCATCGACGGCCGCCGCCGCCGCAGGATTCTTGGGCACCACACCGGGCCGCGCACGGCCCAAGGCCTCGACTACGCTCGAAGGCAAGATCTTCAAGGCAGTAAAGGGGGGTAAGAAAGGCAAGGAATCCCCGCAGCAGTTCTTTGACCGCTTGAAGGCGCTCGGGTTCGACGGCGTCGAGAGCGGCAATGTCGGTGACGCAGCCGACTATCGGGCTGCAGCGGAGAAGACCGGTGTCATGGTGCACGGCAAGGTTTGCAACTGGCACTGGAGCACTCGGCTGAGCAGTCCCGATGCCGCTGTCCGCGCGAAGGGACGCGCCATGCTGGAGCGGGACTTGCGCGACACGCACACACTTGGTGGCTCTGCCGTGTTGCTGGTTCCGGGCAAAGTCAGCGGCGCGAACGAGACCCACGATGATGTGTGGAACCGTTCAATTGCCGAAGTCAGACCGCTCCTGCCGCTCGCGAGCCGGATTGGTGTTCGGATCCTCATCGAGACGGTGTGGAATGGCTTCTGCGAGTCTCCTGACAAGTTCCGCGACTACATCGACGCTTTCAATAGCCCGTGGGTCGGCGCCTACTTTGATATCGGGAACATGCAGAAGTTTGCGCCTGCGGAGGAGTGGATTCGGACCCTCGGCAATCGGATCGTGAAACTCGATATCAAGGATTGGGGTGTGAAGTCCCGTTTTTGCCGACTGGGTGAGGGTGATGTGGATTGGGACAAAGTCCGTGCGGCACTCCTCGAGATCGGCTTCTCCGGTTGGGCAACCCGCGAAGGTCGTGATCGCGATCTGGCTGATACGTCGAAGCTGATCGATCGATTGGTGATCGGTAAGGCGTAGTTCAATGCGGGGTCCTGCCCGGCTTCGCATCACCGTTTGTCTTCGGGCAACAGTGGCGTAGGTCGTGTCACGTCCTCGAACTGAACCGCAGGTCGGTAGTTCGGGTGGCCCTTGTAGCGCAGGTTGCGACGTCCCCAGTATGAACCGTAGTACTGCCCGTTGCTGTCCACCCAGGTCGTAAGTCGCACACGGTCTTCCGTCGGCAGTTGGACGTCGTAGTGTTTGCCGTCACGGATCACGTCGATCAGGCGGCTGGCGTGCGATCCAAGGGAGTAGGCTGGCAGATACTTGGCGTTGCCGACTTTTGGATGGTTCTCCCGGATCAGGGTCAGCAATCCGCGCTTGATGATGTTCTCGTACGAGCTGGTGAACAGTTTTGTTTCGGTTCCGGTCAGGTCCAGATCGCCATCTGGCTCGGCCACTCCGTGGCATGACACGCAGTGGCGGTCGAACACCGGTTGCACGTCGGTTGGGTAGTGCAGGGGGCGAGAACCCCTCTTTTCTCCAGGTTGCGGTCCGGGTGACGAAGGGGTGCGGCGGAAGGCCATCGCAGTTGGAGCCATGCGCGGTGTGTTGTTCGGCTTCTCGTGGCAGCCGACGCAGGCGCGTACCTCGCCCGGGCGATAGTTGATGTAGGTCCGTTCGCGTTGGATCTCCATGTAGTCTGCATCGAGCAACTGCAAGAAGATATTGCGGTCGGCTGGGACGGTGAAGTGTGCGGAACCGTCGGCCTCGACCGGCACGATGCCGTGTTGGAGTTTCAGACCGTAGTGGGTGTCCATGGTGTGAACGGCGTGCTGCTGGTAGGCCGAGTCGCCGGACCATCGCCGCCGAGCACTCCAAGGGCGAGGCACTTGTTCGTTGATCCGGATGAATCGGACCGCACCAGGTTTCACCTTGCTGAGACCGTGGTAGACGTCGGTCACCATGACGATAGCTGAGTTCTGCTTGGCTGCGTCAGCGTTCGGTGTCGTGTGGATCACCGGTGGGCGAGGCCGTGCGCGCAAGGGCACGGGCATCCAGCAGGAGTAGGTCGGATCCTTGTAGATCAGCTGGGCTTGCCCCGAGTCATCGAGCAGGTACAGGCCGTAGGCCGACTCGTCATTCCAGGGACGATCAGGGTTGTGTGCGACGAGAAAGTGCTTCTCGCTGAGTGGAAAGGGGTCCATGTACAAGGGACCGGTCTTGGTTCTCTGCCATTGCCCGTCGACAAGATGGTTGAAGCCGAATTCCTGGCGCACGTCCACGTTGGCTGTCACGTACTGCATTGGAGCCCGTGTCCGGATGTCCTTGTTCATGTCCAAGCGGATCACGGTTCCGACACCCAGGGGCATGTGAGGAGCGCCAATGGCGATGTACTGGTTCTTCTTGCCGGGGATCTCTCGGCCGACGTTGAAGGTGTCGGGGAGGGCGATGTCATTGCCGTAGACTTCTGTTGACGCGGTCCCGTCCGGGTTCATGGCCCACAGACCCTTGACCACTACGGCGCCCTTGTCCAGGTACTCCCAGCGCGTGTACAGGAGGCGACCGTCACTGATCATGCTCGGTGCCGATTCGCTGATCGAGCTGTTGGACAGGCGTTCCAGCTTGTGCCCATTGCCATCACAACGGTAGAGCACCGACGTGGTCAACTTGTCGGGTGCATCGCAGAGCGTGCTGTATTCGCACCGAGTCGAAGCGAAGCAAATCCCGCCGTCAGGTAGATAGCAGGGGTGCATGTCGTCGGTGTGGTGCATGTACGACTTCCACCAATCGAGCTTGTACTTCGCAATCCGAGCGTCCTCGTCAGCCGGTGGGTGGGTGAGCTGGCGCAGCCCTGTACCGTCGATGCCGACCTCCCAGAGGCGAAAGCCGACGCCCAGTTTCTCCTTCCAACCGAAGACGACCCGTTGCCCGTCGAACGATAGGTCGAACCGTCCGAAGATACCTTTTGATAGCTCGGGGACCAGGTCCCTTACGCTCCCGTCTTTCAGCGACAACAGACTCAGGTTGCCACTGAAGTGCTGGCAGCCGTCGATGAAGTCGGTGTAGTAGTGGCTAGATTGAAAGGTGTAGCGCTTGACGAACAGGAGTTGCTCGACACCGGGCAGCAGCTTGCGCAGTGTTGCGCGCGTTGCGGTCGGGTCGGTCGCACGGTCGGGAGAGAGCTGCGCCCCCAGAGGTAGCGCGAGGCAGGTAGACAGACCAGCGAGGACCTTGAGAGATATCCGCATCATGGAGAGGGGCTCGGGAGTGGTTCGCTCGGGACCATCCGGAGGAATGGCCCAGGTTGGCGCATTGTAACAGGCAATCGCGGGAGTCCGTAGATACATCGATTCAATCATCGACGTTGGGATTCTGTCTTGGTCTCCATCAGCGGTAATGATCGTAGGGAGAGGGAGCGCGCTCGATCGGCTCACATGTTCAAGCGCTTCTTGGTCAACACATGCCGGCGTGGTGGCGGTACTTGGGCCGCGAGCCGCGACAGAAACGTCATCGGATCCATGACCACCGCGGTCTTGCCGTTGTTCCATGGGTGACGAAAGCGATAGATCACGTCGCCGCCGCGGGTGACCGACAGCCGGTCCTGCGCGAATGGGGGGCGGGTGACGTGGCGGGCCATGCCGGGGACGCTGCCGTTGTCGTGAAGCTGGAAAGCCAGTGTGCCTTGATTGGGGGGTAGCGGCCCTCGATTCAGAGGGAGAGGGGATGAGGTTCGTCCCCATGTGGGGATTGAGTGTTGGAGAGCATCCATACGGCCCTGGGAGAGGGGCGAGCGCCGTGTCGTGGCGGTGCCTGCGGTCGGCGTTGCCGGGGCCCTCGTGGAAATCTGGGGTGAGCCCTCTTGTCCGCCATGGCAGGCCTGGAGAGCCAAGCGAAGCGACCGAACATCCTTCTCATGCTCGCGGATGACATGAGTTGGAAGGACTGGGGCGTCTACAGAGATGAGGTCTGCCGACTCCTGAGTAGCCAGGTGATGAAGATCGAGAGGGCTCTATCGTCGACGCTTCACCGCCTCCAGCTCCTTGTTCGTGTACGGTGATTTGCGGTGGGCGATCTCAGCGCGAATTCGTTGGATCTCGGCGGCGGCGATCGGTTTCTTCCAGTTGTTCCAGGTCAGTCCGATGTAGTTGATCATGTCGGCGAGTTGGGTGTCACTGTAGATGTTCTCCAGCGGAAGCATCAGACCCTCGCCGTATCTCTGTTCGCCGATCGGGCCAGTCTCACCTTTGAGCAGAATCCGTGTGATCACATCGACTCGGCGCTTCATGAACCAGCGGTCCTTCCGCAACGGTGGTGCCAAAAACCCCTCGCCATCCCTGACACCTTTTCCATCCTTGCCATGACAAGTGATGCACAGCGTCTCGTACATCTTCAATCCAGATCTGGCTGAGGCGCTGAGTCGCTGTTGGTCGGTGAGACGTGTCTCCAGATTCAGGTAGCGACGAATCAAGGGGTGCCCCGGGTATCGAGCGGAGATCCTCTGCCGTACCGATTCGAAGGCAGGGTCGATGCTTGGACGCAAGCTCAGGATCAGCTGCATGGCCGTGTCAGGTGGGGCGCTATCAACCATCGAGAGGACCCGTTTTTCCACGGCTTTGCCCCTGGTCTCTTTCCGGTTCTTCAGGAAGGACTCGGCCAGGTGGATGCCAGCGAGTCGCACGCGCTCTTCCTCGTCACCCAGTGCTGCGAGCAACGAGCTTTCGTCCAGCTGGGCCAGGCCTTCGAGCGTCCAGAGCGCGACGATGCGAGTGTTGATGGACGGAGAGGTTGCGGCGAGCTTCTTGAGTTCGGTGGCGACTGACGGATCGCCATTGTACACGATCAGTTTCTGCGCAGTATCCCGGATCCATCCATTGCCGCTGGCCAGGTGCTTGACCAGTTGCCTGCTCGGTAGGTTCTTGAGCTTTGGGGGTCGTGGGGGCTTCTCGCCGTCGCGCACCAGCCTGTAGATACGCCCGTGCCGGAAGACCTTCAACATGCCCCATTCCTTGACCCGCTTGTAGCGTTTCACCCAGATGTGATCGCCCTTGTGCGGAAACCAGGTCCGCTCCTGGATGATTCCCCGGTACATGTCCGAGAAGTAGAAGCAGCCATCGGGGCCCGACTCGGACCATACGGGTCGAAAGAAGGCGTCGGTGCTACGAATGAACTCTCCCTCGGGGAAGGAGTTGTGCGCGACGCGCTTGCCGCCTTCGCTCTTGATCGTGCTCATGCGGATCAGCCGCCCGACCGGTTCGGGTGTCGCCACGTTGCCGTACCACTGGGGTGTCCGATCGCTGCGAAGCACCGTCTGGCCACAGGACGCGGAGAAGACCTTGAGGACGCGGTCGTTCTTGAAGTCGTAGTGGCCGGATGACTGGTCCTCTACTCGGCAGATCGACAGCGGCGTGTCGTACCCGGGCGCGTGTTCCTCCCGCTTCGAGAGACCCAGGATCGGATAGCCACCGGGAAACTGGAACGAGTGGACGGGATTGCCGCCGCCAGCCCAAGAACAGTAGACGCGGCCGTCATCGTCGCGGGCGATGCCCCACTGCGTGATACGTGCTTTCGAGTAGGGCTCTGGTAGCAGCTTCCCGCCGACGTACTTGAAGCGCCGGTCGCTGCTGTAGATGTAGTTGTCCAGGTTCCAGATCAAGCCCGACAACTGGTGCTCGATGTTGCCCCCCTGCGGTCCACCGTCGAAGGCCGGTTCACGACTGTCGGCGACACCATCGTTGTCCTTGTCGAAGTAGGCGTGGATGGTTTTCTCCCCCGTGATGTTGACCAGGACCCGGTCTTTCAATGGCAACACCGTCCGCGGCAACCGGATCTTGTCGACGAACACCGTTCGGGTGTCCATCCTGCCGTCGCCATCGGAATCGACCAGCTTGACGATTCGGCACACCTTGTCGAGTTGGCCCTCTCCGTACTCATCCTGCATGTACGTGAGCCACTCGCAGACGTAGATCGAACCATCTTCGTCGAAGACGAAGCTCGCCGGCTCCTGAACCATGGGTTCGCTCGCGATGCACTCGAGATGATAGCCCTTTGGTACTTGGCTGGTCTTGATCGCCTGGGCCGGAGGCCGGGGGGCAAAGCGCTGATCTTTGGGTTGGTACTGCTTGTCGTGCGGAATGTTGCTGGGCTGGGACAGACCGGTCTGGGCGAGCCCGGCGATCAAGAGGGCGGTGACGCTTGCTAGGAACTTCGTATTGGGCATGGGACAAGACCGGCGGGATTGGGAGAAACGGTGCGTAGAAGTCTGTGTGGCTATGGCATCGAGCTCTGGGAGGGTAAGGGTTTCGGCTCCAAGTTTTCACCGTCGCCGGTAGAAGTTGGAACGTGTAAACCTCGCCTTCCCAGTTCGGGCTCCGAAGCTACAATTGTCCCCGTCGCTTCCATGCCCACGAATCTCCTTCCCGTTCATTCCAGTCCCAAGGCCCCCGTCCTCGGATGGAATCTACCCGCAATCCTCGACGACGCGTGCGCACACCGGCCAAACCCGCGGGCATTGAATCAGCGCAAGGCTGATGGCTGGCACGCAATCTCAAGTCTGGAATTCCAGAGTGCCGCCGATCAGATCGCCGCGGGACTATCGAGCCTGGGCTTCGAGCGTGGCGACCGCGTGGCGATGCTCATGCGTAGTGACGCGATATTTGCGATCACCGACATGGGATGCCTCATCGCCGGCTTGATCGACGTCCCGATCTACCCATCCACCGAGCCGTCAACCTGCAGATTCCTCCTGGACGAAACCGAGTCGGGTCTGCTGTTTATCAGTGATGCCACGATGCT
>PVBE010188819.1_pt1 | contig 11664 bp, 7 predicted proteins | sample 1631181 | NCBI WGS metagenome assembly PVBE01 (sample SAMN08397723, study PRJNA350692) | Marine metagenome, whole genome shotgun sequencing project. | isolation source: water | place: Pacific Ocean | collected 2012-04 | reverse complement strand
CTACATTCATCGCTAGCATCAGATTGGCCTCCTTCGTTTGGGTTCGGTGGTTACTCCAAAACCAGTTTATTACCGAAATCGCCCAATCGTCGTGAGGCCACTTTTTTGCCTCGTCAACAAAAGTCGGAAAGTCTGCTCGGGAGACGGTGGCCGAAGGCCGGATGAGGGGTGGCTGATTTCATTTGGCAGTTCGCCCCCTCATCCTATCCTTCTCCCCGAGGGGAGAAGGGACTCGCTGCCGGCTTTCTCTCGTAGTCAAAAGCGAAAAAGTCGCGTTGTGGGCCCGTCTCCCACGCGTTGTGGGCCCGTCTCCCGACCGGCCCACGTTCGGAGGAAAGGTCAATCGGTGAGTCGTGAGTCGCCACCGTGGCACGGTCGGGAAGACCGTGCCACAACACCCGTGAATTTCTCACGCCGTATCGGCGGAGCCTTTCAGACTCCCGACCCCTTCCTGGCCATCTATGATTCGAAACAGACTCTCGACCCCATGCAGCAGACCCGCTTTCCGCCCTCAGAAATAAATCTGACATTTCTCACCAGCCCCTGCACGAAAACCTGCATTTTCGGCACTACCACTGACGAGTCGCGGCCCCGGGGGCTCCGCCTCCCAGCCACGTGTTCAGTTTTTTCCCCACACCGATTGCAGAGAACAGAGGCAAATCATGACTACTCACCGACTTGGATTCCTAGCGATTGCGACATTCGCGATGTTGGCCAGCCAGCAACTCGCCACAGCCCAAACAACCGACGGAACAGACCCGCCCGATCCTGAACGTATTGCCAAGCGATGCGTTGACTCGATCAACAGGCTTGCCGAGCGTTGTGTTTCGGCCAATGTTGACACGGCCCACAAGTGCATTCGCCGGATAAACGAGCTCTTGGAACACGGCGAGCGCGAAGCGGCCAGACGCCTTGCGCGGCGGTGCCTGCGTGTGATCGAAGATCGTTCCGACGCCTGCGTCGACGAGATCCATCATCGCTGCCGACACTGCATTCGACTGCTGCTGCGCCTGCAAGCACCGGAACTGGCTCGGCGTGTTCACAATGCGTGCGAGCAGGTCGTTGAACATGTGCGGCATTCGCAACGACGGACATCCAACGCAATCCGCTCGCAATTTGACGGACTTGACGTCCCTTAATAAGAAAATCGACTTAGCGGGGCCGGTTTTTGCGTCGTTCCCTCTCCCTGGCGGTTTTACCGTGAGGGAGAGGGATTTCGCGTGCGCCAGCCGTCCTCAACCAGTCTTCCCATCATCACACTGGACAAGAACTGTTTGTGAAATTCTGCCGATCCGAGTACGTTGGAACTATCGGCAGCGCACCCTCTGGCATCCGTGGTCTCGCCGGGCGGAACCACACTGCGACGCTGAGCAAAAGACGAAAACCGGAATGATCCCGCACACATCCGTGGTTGACCTATGTGATCGGTCAGCTCCATGGCGCTTCGCCCGTTCGGACGAAGCAGTGCGGTCTAGGCGAGGGTGGCTGTTTTGGTCCATCACGACGAGGAAAGGCGTTTAATCGCGGCGCTCGTTGCACGCAATCGCGACGCTTGGTCTGAATTCGTGGAACGATTTCAAGGCTTGGTGTATGCGCGTGTCGCACGGACAGCCCTGGAATTCAACGACCACCTGGATCGGTCGGCGATCGAGGATATCCGCGCGGAGATCTTTGCAGCATTGATCGAGAACGACTTTGCCAGTTTACGACGATTCGAAGGTCGCAGCAGCCTAGCCACTTGGCTAGCAATCATCGCACGGCGCAGCTGCTTAAGATGGATGCAAAAGAGGAGCCAACGCCAAGAGCAGGTGAATCAACGGATCGATGACCTGCAACAGGAGGATATTGTGGGAGGCGCTTCGGAGGATATCCTGGCGGCACTGATCCAGACCGAAGACGGACTCCGCCTGCGGACCATGCTAGGCCGCCTAAACGAAGGTGACCGATCGGTGTTGCAAATGTTCTTCATGGACGGCCTGAGTTACGCACAGATAAGTCGTGGTTTGGGAATCTCCATTAACTCGGTGGGACCTAAACTTCAAAGAGCGCAAAAACGGTTGCGCCAACTTATGGAAACCGATGGCCAGCGTACGGCCAATCACAAATAATGTAGTTTTGGACCGGAACTGAACGCAAACGTTCCGAGAAGCAAGATGAGCGAACCGCAAGGATCGTTAATCACCTTGATGCGATTTCTGGAGGGACACCTGTCCGCTTCCGAATCCGACGCTACGCGCCGGCACCTTGACGCGCCGGGCTGGAAATCAGCGTGGCAGCAGCTGCAATTGGCTGCCATGGAAACAACCCTTCCTGTCACAACGTGGGAAGAACCCGCCGTTGCTGCCGAGGCGCTGGCCGCCTTCTTGGAAGGCAACTTGTCCCTGGACGAAGCGGCCCGCATCGAACAGCATTGTTGGGAGTCGCCAGAATTACTGCGCGAAATGGTCAGCACCTACCGCTTTTTGTACGTCGATGCGCCTCGTGAGGAAGCCATGGCGAGCCAGCCATCAGGCACCGCGACGGACCGACTACTGACAATCTTTCCGGAAACCGACAACCCATCCGCCGCGCAGAATGCACGACCTTCCACCAGACCCAAGATTGCGATCGTCACGCAGCCGGCCGGCGCACCTGAGACGGTCACAACAGCGGAAGCAGGTCCAGACCTTACCGTTGTGGTCAGCGAGGGCAAAAGAGCGAGACGTTCGCGACGACGCACACCGGTCTGGGTGGTCTATGCCGCCACGATCGTGATCGGGCTTGGCCTCGGACTTGGCGCTGTCGTGATGATCAGTCTGAGTCGAGACGTGGCACCGAACTCTCGCGAAGACATCGTCTCGCCTCGGGAGGGTCAGGGGCCTTCGGCCCCCACGGAAGACTCCTTGGACGGATCGAACCGTTCAGAAACACCCAACGAGGAACCCGGACACCCAGGGGCAAACTCGCCGAACACTGTGGAACCGCAATTGCCGAATCGCCCTTTTGATATCGTCAACGACGACACACCGCTACCTGACGATTCCGACTCGACACCGCGTCCACCCCAACGCCCGTTCCCGACAGTCGACAATAACTCGCCGCCAGTGACACCATACCGATCGTTTGCGGTCCAGTGGGAGCTGATCGATGGTCTGCTCGTCGCTCGCAACGACGACACGCAGCCGTGGCACGGCGCTCACGCCGACGTTCATCGCAACGAAGCCTCAACCTACGCCACGCTGCCCGATAGCTGGGCGAGTGCCAAGACCAATCACGGCCAGATCGTGTTGGCTTCGGATACGCAAGTTCAGCTGGACGGGACGCGCGAACGACTCCACCTGATTGTCGAGCGGGGAAAGGTGGCTATCTCTGAGATCCCGGTCAACCAAGATGTGCGTTTGCAGACGGGACGAAAGAGCTGGATTATCAAACCGATCGAGGAGGACACCGCCTTTGGCTGTATGGTTCTTGCGAAGCAATCGCAGCTCGTCGTACGACGAGGCAAAGTCATGATCGCCGGCACGGAGATCGTGGCAGGCCGCCAGGTCGCTTTGGGCGAAGGCACGTTAGGCGAACCGTCTGCGATTGTCTCGAGCACCAATTGGTTTACGCGTCCCAAAACACCGCTCGAAGTTCCGGCCGCAACCCGCAACGCTTTGTTAACTAGTCGCAATATTCGTGCCGATCTGGCCGCCATTTGGCGATCCGATGACCATCTAGCGGCCTTGCTCGCGGGCCGCTGGTCGCTCGCGATCGCCACCAACCAAACGCTGACGCGGGCGTTGTCGGCGAACGACGACAAGACTCGACTGGCAGCACTTCATTTGCTGCTCTCGTCCGACCCCAACAGTCCGCGGGTTCTGTTCGTGTTGCGAGCCTTGGCGCGGCGACCCGGGAACGCGCAAATGGTCCGCAATGTGCAAAACTGGCTTAGTTCCGCCCATGCCGGGAAGCTCGTCACACGAACCGATGCCAAACAGATGGTAAATGGGTTGCGCAGCGATTATCTGGCGATCCGTCAGATTTCGACATTCTTTTTGGAAACAGCCTTCGGCAAACCCGTTTTGTTTGACCCCAAGTCAGGGCCAGTTGCCCGCACAAAAGCGGCACGCGATTGGACAACGTTTCTTGAAGGCGCTCGCCCAACGCGAAACACCGATCGCGCAACGCCAAAGTAACGCTTTGTCTGAAGCAATCGACGACAGTCATAGGCCGTGGCTTTGGCTTGCTTCGCAAAGTGGGACATTTACATGAAACAACACGTTGTGGGCTGGTCTCCCGACACGTTCGGGGTCCATCGGTGAGTCATGTCACCGCCGCGGCTCGGTCGGAAGACCGTGCCACAACACGGGTGTGGGGTAAAGATCCTGCTCGCCTTGGATTTTGCGTCCATGAATCCGCAAGCTGCCTGCGCGCGCCGCACAGCCCACTCGTCGAATCGGTTCGGTCCTGGTACGATTTTCGGCTATGACCATCTCACCGATGATGCAACAGTTTCACGACGCCAAGGAAGTCGCCGGCGACGCGATTCTGTTGTTCCGCATGGGCGACTTCTACGAACTCTTTCACGAAGACGCCAAGACCGCCGCCCGCGTGCTGGGGCTAACACTGACTAGCCGCGACAAAGGCGACAACCCGATTCCAATGGCCGGTTTTCCACACCACCAACTGGATGGTTACCTGGGCAAGCTGATAAAGGCCGGTTTTCGGGCCGCCGTTTGCGAACAGATGGAAGATCCCAAATCGACCAAAGGGTTGGTCAAGCGGGAGATTGTTCGAGTGGTCACGCCCGGTACGCTTACCGACGAAGCGCTGCTGGACCCGCGCGAAAGCAATTTCCTGGCCGCCGTCGTGGCTGGCGGCAAGAACCGCGAACAAGAGATTGGTGTGGCCTGGGCCGAGTTGTCGACCGGCCGTTTCCAAGCTGCCGTGTTTTCCGCCAAACGGTTGGCCGACGAACTTGCACGGATCAACCCGTCTGAATGCCTGGTTTGCGAAGACGACGACCCGTTGCCGCCCTACTTCCGCGAGACGTTGATGCTGACCAACCGCCCCGTCTGGTCGTTTTCTCACGAAGCCGCAAGCGTGGCGCTGTCGAGACATTTCGGTTCCACGTCGTTGGAAGGATTTGGATTTGGCGACGACGACGCCACCGCGATTCGGGCCGCTGGCGCAGTTCTTGAGTATCTGTGCGAGACTCAACGGTCGTCGCTGGATCACATCGATCGCCTCGTACCGTATTGCCGAAGCGGAGCCTTGGAGATCGACGAGTCGACGCGACGCAGCCTGGAAATCACGCGGACAATTCGTGAAGGCAACCGCGAAGGCTCGTTGCTGTCGATCATCGACCGCACCGTCACTGCCATGGGGTCGCGACTATTGGCTGATTGGATCGCTAGCCCGCTGACCGACATCAACGGCATCAACGCACGATTGGATGCCGTGGCAGAGCTCAATTCTCAAGCGGCCTTACGCGAGGACGTCCGCACGCAATTGAGAAGTGTCTACGACTTGGAACGCCTGCTGGCTCGCGTCACTACCGGTCGCGCCACGCCGCGTGACCTGAGCTTCATCAGCCGCACGCTGGCTGGCCTTCCAAGGCTGAAAGCCAAACTAGCGGCGCGGCAGTCCTCGCGATTGAAGGAGCTTGAGCAACAGATCGACCTGTGCCCTGATCTGCGAGGAGTTTTGGAAGCGGCTCTAGTGGATGATTGTCCGCTGAGCGCAAAAGACGGTGGCGTCATTTGCGATGGCTACAGTCAACCCTTGGACGAACTTCGCGAATTGGCAGCCGGTGGTAAACAGTGGATCGCTCAGTATCAGGCCAAAATCTCCAAGGAGACCGACCTGCCAAACCTGAAAATCGGCTTCAACAAGGTTTTCGGGTACTATCTCGAGCTAAGCAATACGCATCGAGACAAAGCGCCTGACTATTTCATTCGCAAGCAGACACTGAAGAACGCCGAGCGTTACATCACGCCCGAACTCAAGGAATACGAAGAAAGGGTTATCTCCGCCGACGACAAGGCGCGCGACCTGGAATATGAAATATTCACGGAGTTGCGCGATTTAGTGCATCGTTCGGGCTCGCGGTTGCGAGGCACTGCCGAGGCGTTGGCTCAGCTAGACGTGCTTTGCGCGTTATCGGAATTGGCACAGCAGCGCGGCTACTGCCGGCCTACCATGGTGAACGAGCCGATGCTGCAAATCGTCGATGGCCGCCATCCAGTCTTGGACATTATCGAACCGCAGGGAACGTTTGTACCCAACGACACAACCGCTAGTCCGGACGAAGGGATGATCATGCTGATCACGGGTCCCAACATGGCCGGTAAGAGCACGTACATTCGGCAAGTGGCGTTGCTAACGCTGATGGCACAGACTGGAAGTTTCGTGCCGGCGGAAGCCGCCACGATTGGGATCGCGGATCGAATTTTTGCGCGTGTCGGTGCCAGCGACGAACTCACGCGAGGACAAAGTACCTTCATGGTCGAGATGACCGAGACCGCGCGGATTTTGAACACTGCGACCGCACAGAGCCTGGTTATCTTGGACGAAATTGGCCGCGGCACGAGCACCTACGATGGCGTCTCGTTGGCCTGGGCCATCGTCGAACATATTCACGACCAGATCGGTTGCCGCACGTTCTTTGCCACGCACTATCATGAATTGACCGATCTTCAAAACACGCTGGGAGGCATTCGCAATCTGAACGTCGCAGTGAAAGAGTGGGACGACAACGTGGTCTTTCTGCACAAGATCGTCACGGGTGCCGCGGACAAAAGTTATGGGATCCACGTCGCACGACTGGCCGGCGTGCCAAAATCGGTCAACGAGCGCGCGAAACAGATTCTGAATCAGCTGGAATCCGATCACTTGGACGATTCAGGCAAGGCCAAGATCGCCAATCGGGGCAAGACTCGTCCACGCGGCGATGTGCAACTGACTCTGTTCGCTCCGTATGACCATCCGTTGTTGGAGACGATCAAAAACACGGACCTCAACGAGCTAACACCGCTGGCGGCCTTGCAGGAGATTCAGCAGTGGCAGGCGGCGCTAAACGAAGAAAAGACACCACAACCGCGGTAAAATCCAACTATAGTCAAACCCATCGATCGAGGTAACCGTGGCGGACGTCCAAGGAGTTGCGAAGAAGGTCATTGCCAACGTCGAGCAAGCGATCGTCGGCAAACGGCAGCAATTGATCATGTCTCTGGTGGCCTGGTTTTGCGAAGGCCATATTCTGTTGGAAGATGTGCCGGGCGTCGCCAAGACAATGCTGGCTCGGGCGCTGGCCCGCAGCGTCGGTTGTTCGTTCAAGCGGGTTCAATGCACGCCGGACCTGTTACCATCCGATGTCACCGGTGCCTCTATCTTTAATCAGAAGAACGCCGAGTTTGAGTTTCGTCCCGGTCCAGTCTTTGCACAGATCGTACTGGCAGACGAGATTAATCGGACCACCCCCAGAACTCAAGCGTCGCTGCTGGAAGCGATGGCTGAGTCACGTGTAACGGTCGATGGCATCACCCACGACCTTGCACCGCCGTTCTTGGTGGTCGCGACGCAGAACCCGGTTGATCACGAAGGGACGTTTCCGCTGCCCGAAGCACAACTGGACCGTTTTTTGATGAAGTTCAGCTTGGGTTATCCGAACTTTGATGACGAACTCAAAATGCTGGAGATGCTGCAGCACGCCCACCCGCTCGATAGTCTCGAACCGGTGATCCAGGCCGAAGAACTGATCGAGTGTCAAAATGACGTCCGTGAGATTCACGTCGACATCAAGGTCCAACAGTACCTGATGCAAATCGTCCACCTGTCGCGTGAACACGAGGACTTGGCGTTGGGAGGTAGCCCGCGGGCGTCGATCGCATTGTTTCGCACGGCGCAGGCGATGGCGGCGATTCGCGGGCGAAATTACGTTCAGCCGGACGACGTAAAGCGGATCGCTCCGCCGGTGATGACGCACCGGTTCATACTGCGTCCTGAGAGTCGACTTCGCAAAGTCACCGCCGAACAGGTGGTGCAGGATATTATCGACGAGATCGCCGTGCCGACTTTGGAGTAATTAAGACCCATGAACTGGATTGTCGGCGCGGTCCTGATTCTGATCCTTTCCCTGATCTTCGATCTGGGCCTGCTGGCATACGCGATGTACGCGCTGTTGGGGATCCTGTTAGCCAGTCGATACTTGACTCGAACTTGGGCCGATAATCTGATCGCCCAGCGCGAATGTAATCGGCTGACCGCTGACGTTGGCGATACGGTTGCCGTCGTGGTGAATATCGAGAATCAGGGATCGTTGCCGATCCCCTGGTGCTTGGTCGAGGACTTGTTGCCGCGCCGCGCGTTAATCCACGACCCGCCCAACTTAAAAGTGAAGGGGCGCCGCGTCCAACTTTCCATGTTACCCGGCGGTGGTCAGCGTCAGTTGCTGTACAGTATGCAATGCAATCGTCGAGGTTACTATCAGCTCGGTCCGCTGGTCCTGGAAACCGGTGATCTGTTTGGGCTGCATCGACGTTATCGGGTTGCCACGAAACCCCATTTTCTGATGGTCTATCCGCAAGTGATGCCACTGGAAGGCTATGACGTCAGTTCGAAGCGGCCGATTGGCGAAGTCACGATGACGCATCGGCTGTATGAAGACCCAACGCGAATTGCCGGTGTCCGTCGCTATGAGGCGGGGGATCCACTGAACCGAGTTCACTGGAAAGCAACCGCTCGAACGGGCGAATTGCACAGCAAGGTATTTGAACCGTCGACCATCGCTGGTGCCACCATCCTAATGGACTTCCACCGTGATTCTCACGCGGCGAAGCACGAACCGATGCGGAGCGAATTGGCTATCACCGCCGCGGCTTCCATCGCCAACGCCGTCTACGAAATGGCCCAGCAAATCGGGTTGGTCACCAACGCCCGCGACGCCGCAGATCGGATTCGCCAGGAGGGGTGGGCGGTCGACATCCGTACCAGAGACGCCGCTCGCACCGCCGCCAGTATGCTCGACGACAGCGACCGCCTGCAGCCCGTCGTTGTTGAAACACGTCGAGGCGCGGAACAGTTGATGCGAATCCTGGAATCGCTGGCACGGGCAGAGTTGACCGACGGGCTGACGCTGGCACAACTGATCGGCGAAACGCAGAGCCGTCTTCCACGTGACGCGTCCGTGATTGCAATTATGCCGCAGGTGGACGAAGAGAAAGCGATCGCCTTGGCCAACCTGCGTCGCAGCGGGTACGCTGTCACCGCAATCCTGAATATGTATGACGAGTACGATTTTGCCGAAGCCTCCGGTCCGCTTCTGGCCGCGGGAATTGGCACGCAGCAATTGAAGGACGAGGCGTCCGTTGTCTCGGTCTGTCGCAAGTTTGTGTTAAGATAACATCATGCCTTGATCGTCCGCGGCGGCGACTGGATCGTCCGTGGTGGCGACTGGGCTTCAGCTCTCCCATCATTTGATCGGCAAGACCAGCATGGCACGTCGACCGCGCCCCACTTTGGCCGACTATGCGGTAATCGGAATCAGTCCGGCCCTGATCATGTTCTTGATTGGCAGCTTGGTGTTCTTCTTGATCACCGTCTTTTACCAAGGTCAGTTTGACGTCCGCCTCAGTTTCATCATGGCGATGTTTATCATGGCGGCCGTCAGCATCGCGCGGATTTCGATCAACGATGGCCGAGAATACGCTTCGCTGTTCGCCTTGCCGCTGGCCGGAGTGACCTTGTTTGCAATGTTTCGCTTTGTCGAGTTCAGTGGAGCGTTCGCACGATTGAGTGGTGTTTTCAATATTGCCTTGCTCGCAATCATCTGGTTCTGCGCTGACAAGCTGACTTGGGATTGCACCGTCATCGACGAAAGCGAAGACTTGTCAGGTCAAGGGCTGTTGGAAACAGCCGGGCTGGACGATGGACAACCCATTACTGAACTAGAAGCCGCATCCGATGCCCCGAATGAACCGCCAACCGCGGTCGCTGCAGGACTCTGGCAGAAATTCATTGAACACCGCCGACGGCCCCATGCGCCCGGGATCTGGGTAATCTATTTTTCGATTGCAGCACTGCCTATCTTCGGACTTGGACAGCTCTTCCTGCGTGACGAAGTGAGTCGCCGATACGTCTTCAAGCTGTTGGTGGTCTATGTCGCCGCCGCGTTGGGATTGTTGCTGACAACAAGCTTCCTGGGCCTGCGGCGTTATCTGCGGCAGAGGCGGCTGGAAATGCCAAGAGAAATGGCGAGCACATGGCTGGGTGTCGGCGCGGCGATGATTGCGGCACTGCTCTTGATCTGTATGTTGTTGCCACGACGCAACGCCGAATATTCAGTCAGCGATCTGTCATTCCTCAATTCGCCAATCGATTTACCCGTTTCCGATTGGGGTGTCGGTAACGATGGCCAGCAACAAGACCAAGCGGAACGCAAAGTCAAACAGGATGACGCCACTTCTCAGATGGAAGGCCAGAAAGGCGAGGGCGGTCAGACCGAATCGAAACAGAGCCAGAGCGGTGCCAAATCAAAACAGTCGCAAAGTAAGTCCGACGGCAAGAGTTCGGGCAAAAAGTCCAAAGGCGGTAAGAAAGGCAAGAGCGGCAAGTCGGCCGAGCGTTCACAGAGCGACTCTAATGAACAGAGTTCCGAAAACCAACAGGAGGGTGAACAATCCAACGGCGACCAAGGCGACCCGTCAGAATCGGGACAAGACCAGGACACATCGAATGACAAAAACCGCGATGATCAAGAACCGCAGGATCCTGCAGAGTCCAACGATCCAGAGGAAGATCCGCAGGATCCATCCAATCCCTCGGAGCAACAGAAGCAAGACAGCCAGTCCCAGGAACAACCTTCGAAATCGCAGTCCAAGCAGTCGCGCAGCCGACAGTCTTCATCCGCGTCTAGTAATCGGCCCAACCCAACGAAACTGTTTAGCCAACTTAGTCCAACATTGAGTGGCATCCTGAAAGCAATGTATTGGCTGATCGCCATTGCGGTGATTGCCTATTTGGTTTGGAAGAACTGGGAGCAAGTGTGCAAGGCCGTGCGAAACTTCATCAAAGCGATGCAGGATCTCTGGGCACGGCTTTTTGGTGGCCAACCAAACGACGATGAAGTTGTGGTTTCCGAAACGACCGAGACGGCTCCCGATTGGCGACCGTTTTCCGACTTTTCCGATCCGTTCGTTTCAGGTCGCGCGGATCGATCGTCGACCGAGGAGTTGATCGGCTACACGTTCGAGGCATTTGAGGCCTGGGGACGAGAAAACGGTTGCGGGCGGCTTGCCGAGCAGACTCCGATCGAGTTTGCCAAAGAGGCCGTTCGCTGTCACGGCGAACTCGGTAAGGACGCCCTCCGCGTGGCCGAACTCTACAACTGGACGGCCTACGGAAAAACTCAGGTTCCCGATGCGAATCGTGAGTACCTGCGACGATTCTGGCAAGAGCTGTCAGCGTGCGCTGTCGTCTGAGCCAGCCGAATATCCGTCTGTATGGAAAAACCGCTGACGGCCTTCGGCCGTAAATAGCTGTTCCTGATCTTAATCTTAAGCTTCGTTAGCCCCAATACCGTTTAATGAATCACAACTACTGACTGCTTAAAGGTTTTCGTTGGTGGCGGTGGGTGCCGGTGTTGTGGTCGCTTCTTCGGCCAGCCAGACATTTTGCGTTTGATGACGCGCGGGTTGATTCGGT
>PVBE011881475.1_pt1 | contig 11665 bp, 8 predicted proteins | sample 1631181 | NCBI WGS metagenome assembly PVBE01 (sample SAMN08397723, study PRJNA350692) | Marine metagenome, whole genome shotgun sequencing project. | isolation source: water | place: Pacific Ocean | collected 2012-04 | reverse complement strand
ACAGATGATTTATCCCCATTTTTGCTTCAATCGCTCTGCAGTCGTAGTTTTCTGTAGTTTGCGAAGCCAAGGGCGGCTTCTCGCTTAAGCCATTCGTTCTCCGCCTCCTGCTTCAGTGAATTCCTCAGGGCTTCACGAATCACCTCGCTCGCGTTGTTGTACAGGCCGGACTTGATTTTTTTCCGAACCACTTTTTCCAGCTCAGGCGTCAATGAAATATGCATGAGGCGACCTTGGCCAAGCGACCAATAATTGTCAATGTTTGGATCTACCTCACCCCGTGATTGCCAAGCGCTTGGCCAAGGGCGCATACTGCGCGCGGATGAGTAAACGGTTTTACCTGACCACCGCCATCGATTACGTCAACGGCGAACCTCACCTCGGTCACGCCTACGAGAAAGTCATCACCGACATCATCGCCCGGACACATCGCAGTCTCGGGCAGGAGGTGTTTTACCTGACTGGCCTCGATGAGCACGGCCAGAAGGTGCAGTCGGCGGCCAAGGCCGAAGGCAAGGATCCACAGGTGTACTGCGACGAGTTCGCCGCGATCTGGGAAGCGTTCGCCGGGCGGCTGAACCTGACCCACGCGGACTTCGTGCGGACTTCGTCCGCTCGACACAAGGCTTTCGTGCAGGCGGTGCTGCAGAAGCTGCACGAAAATGGGCATTTTTATCAGGCCGAGTATCGCGGTTTTTATTCCGCGCGGCAGGAGACATTTTTGACCGAGAAAGACCGGCGCGAGGACGGCACGTTCGACCCGATCTACGGCGACGTCACCGAGTTGGTGGAGCACAACTACTACTTCAAGCTCGGCGAACATCAGCAGTGGTTGATCGACCACATTGAGGCCAACCCGGGCTTCGTCCAGCCGGAGACACGCCGCAACGAGGTGCTAGGTTTTCTCAAGAACAATACCCTCGAGGACCTCTGCATAACGCGGCCCAAGGAACGGCTAGAGTGGGGCATTCCCCTGCCGTTCGACGATGATTACGTGACGTACGTGTGGTTTGACGCCCTCAGCAACTACGCCAGCATCCCGGCCGCGCTGGGCGATGCTGCGGCCGCCGAACCGATCGGGCTCGACTCCCGGCCGGACGCCCCCGCGCTTTGGCCGGCGGACATTCACGTCATCGGCAAGGACATCCTCAAGTTCCACGCCGTCTACTGGCCGATCATGCTCCAGGCGATGGAGCTGCCTCTGCCCGGGCAGGTGCTAGTCCACGGTTGGTGGCAGAAGGACGGTCAAAAAATGAGCAAGACCACCGGCAACGTGGTAGACCCGATCGCCGTCATCGACGAGTGGGGCGTGGACGCCTTCCGCTACTACGTCGTGCGCGAACTGGACATCGGGCCGGACGGCAACTGGACGGATGAAAGTTTTCAGGCCCGCTACTCCGCCGAGCTGGCCAACGGCCTCGGCAACCTCGTCAACCGCTCGCTCTCCATGCTCAACCGCTATCGCGGCGGCACCCTCGAGGCGACCTCCGACGAGTTGGCGGCCGACGCGGAAAAGTGGATCGCCGAGGCCAAGGGCAACTACGAGTCACACCAGATTCAGGCTGCGCTGGTGAGCGTCTGGGGACTGGTCGATCGCGCCAACCAGTACGTCGAGCAGACCGCGCCATTCAAGCTGGCTAAGCAGGAGGATCAGGCCGACCGGCTGAACGAAGTGCTCTACAATTTGGCCGAGTGCTGCCGCATCCTCGCGGTACTCATCTGGCCGGTCACCCCCGAAACTGCCGAGAAGATCTTCGAGCAGATCGGTATCGATGGCTCTCCCGCAGATTTTGGGCAGGCCAAATGGGGCGGCTTGTCCAAGGGCCACACCTGCAATAAACCCACCCCCCTCTTCCCCCGAAAAGACCTCGAGAAGAAGTAAGCGTTTAACAATCCGCGTTGCCAAGCGCTTGGTTGTTTCCGGGCGCTTGGCGCGATAGCCTGCCGCAGCGATGAAAACTTGGATCTGTTTTTTTTGCGGACTGATCATGGCAGGCGCGACCCCGGCACACGGCGAGCCCCAACGTAAACCCATCCTCGACGACCCGTACCTCTGGCTTGAGGAAGTCGAGAGCGAACGCGCGCTCGAGTGGGTGCACGCCCGGAACAAGGAATGTTTCGACGAACTGGAGTCGGACAAACGCTTCGGAAAGTTTCTTTCGCAGGCCGAAAGACTCCTCAACGCCAAGGACCGCATCCCGTACGGATCCATTCGCGGCAAGTACGTCTACAATTTTTGGCAGGACGCCGAGTATGTGCGGGGCATCATGCGCCGAACCACGCCGGAGTCGTACCGCTTGGCCAAGCCGGAGTGGGAGACGGTGCTGGACATCGACGCGCTGGCCAAGGCCGAGGATGAAAACTGGGTGTACAAGGGCACGGCCTGGCTCGCGCCGGACTACGAACGCTGCCTGATCAAGCTCTCACGCGGCGGCACGGATGCCTCAGTGCATCGCGAGTTTGACACGGTGGCCAAGCGCTTTGTTGAGGGTGGCTTCTCGCTGCCGGAGGCCAAGTCCGGCGTGACGTGGCTGGACCGCGATACGCTGCTGGTCGGCACCGATTGGGGCGAGGGATCGTTGACAGAGTCCGGCTACCCGCGCGTGGCCAAGCGCTGGAAACGCGGCACGCCGTTGGCCGAGGCAACAACGATCTTCGAGGGGCGACATGAGGACATCGGCATCTGGCCGCGCGTGATGGATTCCGGCGAGAAGACAATCGCGCTCATTGACCAGTCGCTGACGTTTTTCACCGGGGCATACCACGTGATCGGCCCGGACGACAAACTGACGAGCCTGCCGCTGCAGGAGTCGGCAGACCTCGCCGGTTTTTATGCCGGCCGCCTGCTCTTCACCCTTCGCGAGGCATGGGAGGTGGACGGGCAAACACACGCGCAGGGGGCACTGCTCGCCATCAACGCCGCAGTGTTTCAGGCCACCGGCAAGCTGCCGAGCATCGAGACGATCTACACGCCGGACGAGCGGACGAGCATCGAAGGTGTCACCGTATCGCGCAGCGGTCTTTACGTCACCCTGCTGCTAAACGTGAAAGGCCGAATCTTGCGATTCAGCGTCAACCCCCAGAGCGGCCAATGGTCATCGAAGCTGGTGCCGCTCCCGGAAAACGGCACGGTCTCCATCTCCGCCGCCGGCCCACATTCGGACACAATATTCATCAACTACGAGGATCACGTGACGCCGGATCGGTTGAGCGAATTTGATGCCGGCGACAACAAGCTCTCCACGCTCAAGTCGCTCGCGGCGCGGTTCGATGCCGGCGACCTCGAGGTGCACCAGCACATGGCAAAGAGCGCCGACGGGACGGCGGTGCCGTACTTTGTGATCCACCGCAAGGGCCTCAAGCCGGACGGCAGCACACCGACGATCCTCTACGGCTACGGCGGATTTGAAATCTCCCTCAAGCCCGGCTACTCGGCGACGATCGGCAAACTTTGGCTCGAGCGTGGCGGCGCGTACGCGGTGGCGAACATTCGCGGCGGCGGCGAGTTCGGCCCGCGCTGGCACAAGGCCGCCCTCAAGACCGAACGGCAGCGTGCCTACGACGATTTCATCGCCGTCAGTGAAGACCTGGCCAAGCGCGGAATCACTTCGCCAAAACACCTTGGCATTTCCGGCGGCAGCAACGGCGGCCTGCTCGTCGGGGCCATCTTTACCCAGCGGCCAGATTTGTTGAACGCGGTCGTCTGCCGCGTGCCGTTGCTCGACATGATCCGCTACACCAAGCTGCTGGCCGGTGCCAGTTGGGCGGCGGAGTACGGCGACCCGGAAGACCCGAAAATGCGTGAGGCGATCCTCCGCTACTCGCCCTATCAAAACGTTTTTCCGGACAAAAAATACCCCAAGGTTTTCATCGAGACCTCAACCAAGGACGACCGTGTTCACCCGGGCCACGCCCGCAAGATGGTCGCCCGGATGCGTGAACAGGGCCATGAGGTGTTCTACTACGAAAACACCGAGGGCGGACACGCCGCCGGGGCGAACCTCAAGCAACACGCCCGTCGCTACGCGCTTGAGTACGTCTATTTCTCCCGTCAACTAGGGCTGGATTAGTTGGGGTTAAATGCAGAGATCGAACGGCTTGGCCAAGGGAACGGACTCGCAGGCTCGGCCCTCTGTTTTAGGAGCCGGCGAGGGGTTCGAGGGGGTGGGTGATGAGGTCCTTGAGCGCGTTGCGTTCGCTGATCAATTCCGGCCACCTTTCCTCGTCGGTTGAGCCGGGGCTCAGGTCGCGCTGGATCTCAGCAAGCCGGGCCTCGATGAATTGATTGCGCAGTCGCAGGACGATGTCCTTCAACTGCCGGTCGAGATTCGGGATGTTGCGGCCATCGACCACAGCCTCGGTCGCCAGTTTTCGGAACGGCTCCGACGGCAGCACGGCGAGTAATTCTGGCGGCCCTGCGTCGGGGTTTTCAGCGATGAGTGCGAAGTGTTGCTGCAAAATTTCCCGCACCCCATGGTGCCCGACCCATTGCAGGTCGAGGTGCGACTCGAGCCACTCGACCGGCGTCTCGCCGAACAGCGCCAGCTTGAGCAGCCAAAACTCCACCGGGCTTGGCTTGGGCAGCGGCAACTCGTCCTCGGGGATCGGTATCTCCTCCTCGGCAAGCTCCGGCTCGACCCGCTGAAAGGTGCGTTTGCGCTTGGCGAATTCCGTCCGCACGGCGTCAACCGCCACGGCCAGCCGGTGGCTGAGCTTTTGCGCGTAGGTATCGATGAGCACCGGGTTGTTCGTCTTTTGCACCGCCTCGCGCATGGCCTGTACGATGTTGACCCGGCCGCGGTCGGAATCGGCGTCGTGAATCTGGCAGAGGTAGTTGATGAGAAAGTCGAAAAAACCGGGGGCGTCGTCGATCAGTTTGCGGAATGACTCCGCGCCGTTTTCCCGGATGAAACTGTCGGGGTCGTGCGGCTGCGGAATGACGGCCACTCGGATGGCGAGGCCGCTGGCAAGCAGGTCGTCGAGCGAACGTAGCGCGGCCTGTTGCCCGGCGGTGTCGGAGTCGAAACACAACACAACCTCCTCGGCGTAGCGCTTTAGGATGCGCGCGTGGTCGGCGGTGAGGGCGGTGCCCTGCGGTGCCACGGAGTTCTCGATGCCGGCGAGATGGCAGGCGATGGTGTCGAGCTGACCTTCGCAGACGATCACCGACTTGGCGTCGAGGATCGGCCGCTTGGCCTTGTCCAACCCGTAGATCACACGGCTCTTGCTGAAGATCGGCGTTTCGGGTGAATTGATGTATTTGCCGCCCTTCTGCTCCGCCGCGAGGACACGTCCACTGAAGCCGATCACCCTGCCCTGCTCATCGCAGATTGGAAAAATCAACCGGGCACGAAACCGGTCGTAGTGGCCCTTGTCCCCGGAGATGGCGAGGCCGCCTTTCTCGAGCAACTGGGAATCGTGTTTTTTGGACTTGGCCCAGTTGAGGGTGTCGTCCCACTTGTCCGGTGCGTAGCCCATGCGGAAACGCCTGACGGCCTCGTCGCTGACGCCGCGCTTGGCCAGGTAGTCACGCGCGATCTGTGCCGCGCCATCGTTGGCCAGGGCGATTTCCCAGCGCTTGGCCACCTGCTCGTGCAGCGATCGCAGTTTTTCCTTGAGCGAGCCTTCCTCGCGCTGGCCGGGCGTCATCTCGAATTCAATCGGAATCCGAGCCCGCTCGGCCAAGCGCTGCACGGTCTCGACGAATGTCAGGTTTTCGAACTCCCGCAAAAACGAAAAAACATCGCCGCCCTTGTGGCAACCGAAGCAGTGGAAAATCTGCTTGGACGGACTGACGTTGAAACTCGGGGTCTTCTCCTTGTGGAACGGGCATAGCCCGAGGAAGTTTGTGCCAGCGCGCTTGAGCGGCACGTAGGAGCCGATCACGTCGACGATGTCACTTGCGTTGCGGACCTGCTCAATCGTGGCCTGTGGAATGACGGGCAAGGGAGGTCGGAGGGATCAGTTTGCCTTGTTGCGGATCAGCCAGTAGCGAATGTTTACCGCTTGGGGATGCTCCGGGTTCAGGCCTATCACCCGCTTGTAATGGATAGCGGCCTTCGCCACGTCGTACAGTTTTTCCGCGTACAGATTGGCAGCCTCGAGGTGCGCCTGGATGTTGTTGGGGTCAAACTGCAAAAACGTCTCCAACTCCTTTGCGGCGTCGGCGTAGTAGGTGCCCTGCACGAGCGACATCGCAAAGTTGAACCGGGCCGGGCCGTCGTTGGGATCGGTCGACAGCGCGTTCTCAAACGCCTGCAGCGCGAGGCTGGTTTCGCCGGTGTAGTAGGCCGCTTGGCCAAGCTTGAAATGCGCCTCGAACCAGGCAGGATCAGACTTGGTCGCCTGCAGGTAGGCCGCCTTGGCTCGTTGCCATTCCTTGCTTTTTTGGGCCTTGGCCCCGTCGTCAAAATAGGTCTTGGCCACCTGCCGATCCCCGGCCTTTGGCAGGGCAGGATGCAGGTAAGCATAGCGCGGATACGCCACCGCGGTGGGGAGCACGTTCACGACGCGCGTTGCGTTGGTGGAAGCAGGCGCGACCGGCTTGGCCGCTGGAATGGTCGGCAGTGGGGTACTGGATTTCCAACTGATCTGGCCGTCGGTCTTGTCCTTCTTCCGTCCACCAAACCACCGGGCCGGGTTCAGGCGCTCGGTCCATTTTCTTTTCGGCTTTTCGGTTTCCTCGGGCGCGGCAGGCTCAGTCGGTTCGACGGGTTCGGCAGGTTCGACCGGGGGTTCCACCACGGCCACCTCGGTGCCCGGTTCCGCTCCCGGTTCTTCCGGGGATTCCTCCGGCACGAGAGTCTCCGCCGGCTTGGCCTCCGGCACCGGCAACCCATTCGGCTCTTCCGGTTCAATCACCACCACCTCCTCCGGCTTGGGTGTCACGACTTCCGGCTCCTCCACGGGCGGGTCGATGACGATTACTTCGGCTGGTTCTCCCTTGGGTTCCGGTTTTTCTTCCGGCAGAACCACTTCGGCCGGGGTCACGGCTACCACGGGTTCGGTCGGGGTTTCCTCCTTTGGTTCTGCCGGGGTGACGGCCTCAACCGGTTCCTCCTTTACAGCGACCTCGACCGGCTTGGCCTCCGGTTCCTCCTCCTTGGGCTTCTCCGGCTCGGCAGGTTCCACAACGGCCACCTCGGCCGGTTTCTCCTCAACCGGTTCCGGCTTGGGTTCCGGCTTGAGATACTCCTCCAACCCAGCGACGAGAGTCCTGACCTTTTCCTTTTTCTCGTCGGAATCCGGCACCGTATTCAAATAGGCCTGATACGAGTCCAGCGCCGACTGGTGTTGACCCATCGACTGGAGCGCGATAGCCATGTGCAGTCTGGAGCGAACGTCCTTGGCATCCACGCGGGAGGCTTTCTCAAAATACTTTGTGGCGGTCTCGTACCGCTTATCGATGGCGGCCAGCATACCCAAACCGTTCAGCGCAGTGGCATCCTGTTCGCCCGCTTTCAGGAAACTCTCCCTTGCATCATCCAACCTCCCGGCATGAAACTCGGAGACGCCTTTCTCAAGCCAATGCGAGAATTTGTCTTCGCCCATCTCAATCCAGAGCTTGTTCAGTTCATCCGCCGCCTTGCCAGCGTTCGCACGGAACGCCGTGAGATTGGAATTCCAGTCGTACCGCTCCAGATACAGCCAGGCGAGACTCTGGTGGGCACGCTGCTTGAGTGCCGTCGGGGTGTTTTGGTTGGTTGTGGTGAACCGATAAGCCTGATACGCCCGAACGTAGTGGTTGGTCTTGCCGTTCTCGCGAAAAAGCTCCTGATGTGCCAAGCCAAACTGATTATGCAAATGCCCCATTATCTTAGGCGACCGCTTAAGTTCCTCATTTTTGCTGATGAACTCAAGGGCCCGATCCAACTCCACCAATGAATCAGCCGCGTTGCCGGCGGCTAGCAGGCGGCTTCCATTCTCGAGAGCAGTTCTTTCTGGCGGGGTGCAGCCCGCGAGGAGAACGATCAGGCACAAAGCGATCCCGGGCGCGACCAGATTCAGGAGCCGTTTTTGCGTGGTCTGCATGACCGCTGGTGGTAGCATCGCGGCGTCAGCGAGTCAAGGGATCCACTCCCCTGTCACATGTTTGGCATGCTCCAAAAACGATCCAGATTCTGCCCGTTACTGCGCTGGCTTCCCTGTCTCGCGGCAGTGGTCGTGCTTGGCCAGGCGCTTGGCTCGGATGAGAAGCCCAGTGAAACCCCGGCACTCACGAACCCCAACCCACGCATCAACGTGATCCGGGACGATGCCTCAGCCATCCGCTGGAAGATCGATAAACAGCGCGTGGACGGGATGGTGGAGGCAGGTTTACTGCAGGCCACCGGCAACGAGAACCCCACAGCAGGCTGGCTGAGCATTGTCAGCCCGGAGGACACCGTCGGCATCAAGGTCAACGCCGGGCCGGGGCAGATCAGCGGCACACGCCGCGAGGTGACGGACGCCGTTTTGCGGGGCCTGCTCAAGGCCGGGATTCCGGCCAAACAGATCATCATTTGGGATGCCAAGCTCGAGGATCTTCACAAAGCCAAGTTCGACACCCTGGCCAAGCGCCACGGCGTTCGGCTGGCCGGCAGCATCGACGCCGGTTGGGATGAATCCGTCGTAATTGACAAGGCGATCCTCGGTACACTTATCGAGGGCGATGTCGGGTTCGATCCCGAGGAGGAGAAGGACAGCCGCAAATCTCACTTATCCCGGCTGATTACCGGGGAGATCACCCGGATCATCAGCATCCAGCCGCTCATCAACCACAACCGCGTCGGCGTGTCCGGGCATCTCGTCGGCCTGACCCGCGGTGCCGTGGACAACGACCGGCGCTTCAGAGTCTCCGACTCCATCTTCGTCACCGCCCTGCCCGACATCATCGCGAAGACCGATGACAAAGAGATGCGCTACATCGGCGACCGTGTCGCCATGTGCATCACCGACGCGCTTTACATGCAGTACCTCGGCCAGAGCAAATCGCTGCTCCACTACACAGAGCCGCTTGGCCAACTTTGGTTCAGCACCGACCCGGTGGCTCTCGACGTCTTTGGCATTGAGACCCTCGAGGCCAAGCGGCAGGACTTGGAGGTCGAATTTCATCCCCCCCGCTCCCGCCTCTACGAAAACGCCACCTCAGTGCTGATCGGCGAGAGCGACCCCGACCGCCGCGTCGTCGAGTACTTCAGGCGCGACTAGCGCCACAGAGGGCGCTTGGCCAAGCGCTCGACCAGGCGGACACGCCTTTTTTCCGACTCGCGCATTGACATCGGGGCGCTTGGCCAAGCAAATCTCTCCCCGCTATGAGTCTGTTGAATGACAAGGTGGCCGTGGTCACCGGGGCCGGCCGCGGAATCGGCCGCGCCGTGGCCATCGCCTACGCCCGCATGGGCGCCGACGTGGTCTGTGTCTCCCGCACGGAGGAAAACTCCGCCAAGGTCGCCGCCGAGGTGGAGGATCTGGGTCGCAAGGCATGGGCCAAGGCAGTGGACGTGTCCGACACCGCCGCCGTTGAGGCTGCCGCAAAGGAAATTCTCGAGCAGGCCGGCAAGGTGGACATTCTCGTCAACAACGCCGGCGTCACTCGCGACAACCTGCTCATGCGCATGAGCGAGGAGGAGTGGGACACCGTGCTCAACACCAACCTCAAGGGCGCGTTCAACTTCACCAAGGCATTCACACGGCCGTTCATGAAGCAGCGCAGCGGGCGCATCATCAACATCGCCTCCGTCATCGGGCTGATCGGCAACGCCGGACAGAGCAACTACGCTGCCAGCAAGGCCGCGCTCATCGGCTTCACCAAATCCGTGGCCAAGGAGCTGGCGCCACGGGGCGTCACCGCCAACGCCATCGCCCCCGGCTTCATCGAGACCGACATGACCGCTGTGCTCGACGAAAAAGTGCGAGAGGCCATCCTCGAGCGCGTCCCGATGTCCAAGTTTGGTTCACCGGACGACATCGCCCATACGGCGGTGTTTTTGGCCATGGAACCGACCGGATACATGACCGGACAGGTGCTCACCGTCGATGGTGGCATGGTCATGTAAGTGAACTTTTCGGCATTAGGGGCTTGACGGCCCTCCCTTACGTTCTTAAAGAACCCGCGAACGTTACGGCGGCTTATGTCTGACAAATCAATCGCAGATCGAATCAAGGATATCATCGTCGAGCAACTCGGCGTCAACGCGGACCAAATCAACCCCGGAGCCAAGTTTATTGAAGACCTCGGCGCGGACTCACTCGACATCGTCGAGCTGATCATGGCGCTGGAGGAGGAATTTGGCACCGAGATCCCCGATGAAGAGGCGGAAAAACTCCAGACTGTTGGAGATGTCGCCAAGTACATCGAGGACACACAGGGCTAAGGGCTGTTTGATTTTCCGGGCAGCTCGGCCGCGCTTGGCCCAGCTGCCTGTTTTGCTTTATGGCGGACACATCTCAACGACAACGCGTCGTCGTCACCGGCATCGGTGTCGTCTCCCCGCTTGGCCAGGGCATCGATAACTTCTGGCAAAACATCACCGCTGGCCAGTGCGGCATTGCCCCCATCACCGCCTTCGACACCGAGGGCTTCGCCTGCACCATCGCCGGCGAGGTGAAGGAATTCGACGCCGCCGAGGCGTTCCCCTCGCCCAAGGAAGCCCGCCGCACCGACCGCTTCGCCCAGTTCGGCATCCACGCTGGCAGGCAGGCGCTCAACGACTCCGGTCTCGACCTCGAGCAGGCCAACCGCGAACGCGTCGGCGCCATGATCGGCTCCGGCATCGGCGGCCTCGCCACACTCGAGACCCAGCACAAAACCCTGCTCGACCGAGGCCCGGGACGCATGTCCCCGTTTTTCATCCCGATGATGATTCTCAACATGGCTTCCGGGATGTTTTCACTTTACCAGGGCCTGCGCGGCCCCAACGTCGCCACCTGCTCCGCCTGCGCCACCGCCAACCACGCCATCGGAGAGGCGTGGCGGACGCTCGTCATGGGAGAGGCAGACGTCATGTTCGCCGGCGGCACCGAGGCCGCCGTGTTGCCCACCGCCATGGGTGGCTTTGCTGCCATGAAGGCGCTCAGCACCCGCAACGACGATCCCGGGCACGCCTCCCGGCCGTTTGACGCTGGGCGAGACGGCTTCGTCATGGGCGAGGGCGCCGGCGTGCTTTTGCTCGAGACCCTCGAACACGCCACCGCACGGGGCGCACGGATCTATTGCGAGCTGGCCGGTTACGGCAACACCGCCGATGCCCACCACATGTCCGCCCCCGCGCCGGAAGGCGAAGGCGGCGCACGCGCCATGCGTATGGCCCTCAACTCCGGCGGACTCAACCCCGACGACATTTCCTACATCAACGCCCACGGCACCTCCACCCCACAGGGCGACGTCTGCGAAACCCAGGCCATCAAGTCGGTGTTTGGCGAACACGCCCGCCGCCTGGCCGTCAGCTCCACCAAGGGAGCAACCGGGCACATGCTCGGCGCCGCCGGTGGGGTCGAGATGGCCGCCTGCTGCAAGGCGCTCGAAACCGGCACCGTCCCGCCGACCATCAACTACGAGACCCCCGACCCGGACTGCGACCTCGACTACGTCCCCAACGAGGCTCGCGAGATGGAAGTCAACGCCATAGCCAACAACTCCTTCGGCTTCGGCGGCCACAATGCGTGCTTAGTCGCAAAGAAATTT
>PVBE010953156.1_pt1 | contig 11668 bp, 8 predicted proteins | sample 1631181 | NCBI WGS metagenome assembly PVBE01 (sample SAMN08397723, study PRJNA350692) | Marine metagenome, whole genome shotgun sequencing project. | isolation source: water | place: Pacific Ocean | collected 2012-04 | reverse complement strand
CACCGGCGAGATCGACGCCATGGACCGGGTCGACCTGAAGACCGCGCACCTCTTGAAGCGGCGCAAGGGCATCCGCATCGAAGAGACCAGCGGCACCCAGCACTACACCTTCGCCATGCGCACCGACATGGTGCCCTTCGACAACAACGACGTCCGGCTGGCGTTGAAGTACGCGATCGACCGCGAAGCCATCCTGAAGACCGTCCTCAAGGGCCACGGCGTCCTGGGCAACGACCATCCGATCGGCCGCTCCAACCGCTTCCACGCGGATGCGCTGCCGCAACGGGCCTATGATCCCGACAAGGCCAAGTTCCATCTGAAAAAGGCCGGGCAAGAGGGCCTCAAGGTCGATCTCTCCGCCGCCGACGCCGCCTTCGCCGGTGCCGTCGATGCCGCGGTTTTGTACAAGGAGCACGCCGCCAAGGCCGGCATCGACATCAACGTGGTCCGTGAGCCGAACGACGGCTACTGGTCCGCCGTCTGGATGAAGAAGCCCTGGAGCGCGGTCTACTGGGGCGGCCGGCCGACCGAGGATTGGATGTTCTCGACGGCCTACGCCGCCGATGCCGCCTGGAACGACAGCTTCTGGAAACACGACCGCTTCAACGAGCTGTTGCTGAAGGCGCGCTCCGAGCTGGACGAGGAGAAGCGCGGCCAGATGTATGTCGAGATGCAGACCATCGTCGCCAACGAAGGCGGCGTTCTGGTGCCGATGTTCGCCAACTACGTGATGGGCCTTTCCGACAAGGTCAAGCACGACAAGATGGCGGCGAACTGGTCGGTGGACGGCTTCAAGGCCTTGGAGCGTTGGTGGTTCGGTTGAGGCTGAGCAGCCAACACCAACCAGATTAAGCCGGCGATATGTCGGACATCCTGACCATGGTGGCCCAGCGCTTGGCGCTGGGCCTCCTCACCCTGTTGGTGGTCTCGCTGATCATCTTCTCGGGCGTCGAGCTGCTGCCTGGCGACCTCTGCGAGGCCATCCAGGGACAAGGTGCGACGGCGGAAACCATCGCCGCCTGCCGGACCGAGCTGAAGCTCGACCTGCCGGCCTACCAGCGCTATTTCGAATGGCTCTGGAATATCGTGCAGACGGATTTCGGTCGCTCCCTGGCGAACAAGCGAGAGATCTCGGAGCTGCTGGATACCCGGCTTTGGAACACGCTGTTCCTGGCCGCGGTGGCGGCGGTGATCGCGGTACCGCTGGCCCTGACGCTCGGCATTCTGGCTGCCCTCTACCGCAACAGCTTCTACGACCGAGCCGTGAACGTGGTGACCTTGAGTTCGATCTCCTTTCCAGAGTTCTTCATCTCCTACATCCTGATCCTGTTCCTGTCGGTAACCCTGGGCATCTTCCCCTCGATCTCCAATATCAACCCGGACTTGAGCTTCGGCGAGCGGATTTATCGCTGCATCCTGCCAGCACTGGCGCTGACGCTCGTCGTCGTCGCCCACATGATGCGGATGACGCGAGCCGCGATCATCAATCTTCTGGCCAGCCCCTATATCGAGATGGCGCGGCTGAAGGGATTGCGGCCGGGACGGATCATCTTGAAGCATGCGCTGCCGAACGCGCTGGCGCCGATCATCAACGTCATCGCGATCAATCTGGCCTATCTGGTGGTCGGCGTGGTGGTGGTCGAGGTGGTGTTCGTCTATCCGGGCCTGGGCCAGTTGATGGTCGATTCGGTTTCCAAGCGAGACATCCCGGTGGTGCAGGCCTGCAGCCTGATCTTCGCCATGACATACATCCTGCTGAACCTGCTGGCCGACGTGCTCTCGATCCTGAGCAATCCCAGGCTGCTGCATCCGAGATGATGGAGCAGCCGGCATGACCATGACCACCACCGGCAGCGCTTTCGCGGGCCGCGGCTCGCCCTGGGCCAGCCGGATCGCGGTCGCCGTGGTGCATTTCTTCGCCATCGTGCTGTTCATGGAGAATATCCAGGCGACGACCTGGGGCGCGATTCTGGGCTTTCTGGTCATTCATGCCTACAGCCTGGCGGTTCTGGTCTATTGGAGCCGGATGGAGCGGAGTGCCGCCGGCGATACGGTGATCGTCGCCTTGACGCTCGAGTATCTGTTGATCTGCATCCTCTTCTGGAAGCTCTTCAGTCAGTGGCCATGGTCGACCTTTTTCGGGCTGGTGCTGGTACAGATCTGCGCCTTCGCGGCGGTCCGCCACTGGAAGGAGCTGCGCGGCGCCCCGCCGACGGCTTGGTTCGGGCTCGTCGTGATTTTGATCTACGTCATGATCGCCGCCACGGCGCCGATCATCGCCCCCTTCGGCGAGACCGAAATCGTGGCTTCGGAATACGAGCCCTGGGGTGAGACATATCTGCTAGGCACCGACAATTTGGGCCGCGACATGCTCACCCGGATCGTCTACGGGGCCCGCAACACCGTCGGCATCGCCTTCGTCACCACGGTGCTCGCCTTTCTGATTGGGGGGTTCGCCGGCCTTCTCGCGGCCTCGCTCAGGGGTTGGGTCGACCAGGTATTGGGCCGTTTGGTCGACGTCCTGATGGCGATCCCCTCGCTGATCTTCGGTCTCTTGATCCTGACCATCGTCGGCACCTCGATCCCCTCTCTGATCGTCGTCATCGCGATCCTGGACTCAACCCGCGTCTTCCGTCTCGCCCGTGCCGTCGCCATGAACGTGGTGGTGATGGAATTCGTCGAGGCGGCAAACCTCCGGGGCGAGGGCCTCTGGTGGATCATCCGCAGAGAGATCCTACCCAACATTCTGCCGCCGTTGGTGGCCGAGTTCGGCTTGCGATTCTGCTTCGTTTTTCTCTTCATCAGTGCCCTCAGTTTTCTCGGTCTCGGCATCCAGCCGCCGACCGCCGACTGGGGTAGCATGGTCAAGGACAACGCCACGCTGATCACCTTCGGCGACATCACGCCGCTGCTGCCGGCCGCCGCGATCGCGCTGCTGACGGTGGGGGTGAACTTCGTCGTCGATTGGTTCCTGCACAAGGCGAGCGGGTTGACGGAATGAGCATGGACGTGGCCACAGGCGGCAAGGGCGACGTCATCCTGACCATGCGGGGGCTCCGCATCGAGGGCCGCGCCGACGAGGTCTGGAACGAGATCGTGCACGGCGTCGACGTCACCCTTCGCCGTGGCGAGGTCCTGGGATTGATCGGTGAATCGGGTGCCGGCAAGAGCACCATCGGTCTGGCGGCGATGGGCTTCGCCCGAGACGGCTGCCGGATCTCCGGTGGCTCGGTCGTCTTCGACGGCATCGACCTGACCAAGGCCTCGGACGAGAAGCTTCGCGCCTTGCGCGGCTCGCGCATCGCCTATGTGGCACAAAGCGCCGCCGCCGCCTTCAACCCGGCGCACCGCCTCATCGACCAGTATTGCGAGGCCCCTGTGCAGCACGGCCTCCAATCGCGCTCGGCGGCCGAGGCGGACGCCAAGGATCTATACGGCCGCCTGCAACTGCCGGACCCTGACGGGATCGGCTTCCGCTATCCGCACCAGGTCTCCGGCGGGCAATTGCAGCGGGCGATGACGGCGATGGCGATGGCCTGCCGGCCGGACCTGATCGTCTTCGACGAGCCGACGACCGCACTCGACGTCACCACCCAGATCGAGGTGCTGGCGGCGATCAAGGACATCGTCCGCCAGTTCGATACCGCGGCCATCTATATCACCCACGACCTGGCGGTGGTCTCGCAGATGGCGGACCGGATCATGGTGCTGCGCTACGGCAATCTGGTCGAGGAAGGCGAGACCCGGCCGATCGTCGAGGAGCCGCAAAAAAAGTACACCCGCGACCTTCTGGCAGTCCGGGAATTCCGCAAACCGACGATGGAGGCGCCGACGGGCGAAATCCCGGTGTTGCGGGTCGAGAACGTCACCGCCGCCTATGGCAAGGTGCCGGTGCTGGCCAACGTCAGCATGGATATCCACCAGAAGCGCACCGTCGCCGTGGTCGGCGAATCGGGCAGCGGCAAGAGCACCGCCGCGCGCGTCATCACCGGCCTGCTGCCGCCGCTGGAAGGTCGCATCCTCTACGAAGGGCAGGCACTGGCGCCAAACTATCGCCAGCGCAGCAAGGACGAGCTTCGCCGCCTGCAGATGATCTATCAGATGCCGGACACGGCGATAAATCCGCGCCAGCGGGTGCGCGACATCATCGGCCGCCCGCTCGAGTTCTACCTCGGCCTCCGGGGCGCCGATAAGGAAGCCCGGGTACGAGATCTCTTGGGTATGATAGAGCTCGATGCAGATGAATTCATCGACCGCTATCCGGGCGAGCTCTCGGGCGGCCAAAAACAACGCATCTGCATCGCCCGGGCGCTGGCGGCGGAACCGGAGATGATCATCTGCGACGAGGTCACCTCCGCCCTGGATCAACTGGTCGCCGAGGAAATTCTGAAACTTCTGCAACGGCTGCAGGACGAACTCGGCCTCGCCTACATGTTCATCACCCACGACCTGGCGACGGTGCGGGCGATTGCCGACGAGATCGTGGTCATGCTGCAGGGAGAGGTCGTCGAGCAGGGCCCCAAGGACGAAATCCTGGCCCCGCCGCACCACGAATACACCGAGCTGCTGCTCTCCTCGGTGCCGGAGATGGACCCCGACTGGCTCGACGAATTGCTGGCGCGCCGCAGCGCCGGTGCTTGAACTTCGGAACTAACCGAAGGCATCGATCGCTGTCCGCAGGACGCGGCGGCCCTCGCCGGCGCGGCGGGTGAAGCCGACCCGGTCGAAATATTCCAGCACCTCGATGGTGAGATTGCGGCCGATCTCGGAACGGTCGCGATAGGCCCGGGCGTCGAAGAGCCCGTCCGGCGCCGCCGTCGCCAGGGCCTCCGCGATCTCCGCCAGCTCCAGCACCGTCTCGGGCAGGAAGCTTCTATTCTTGGTCACCCTGAGCACCAGACCCAACTGTTGCGCCCGACCGAGAAAGTTCTCGAGGACGTTGAGATCGAGATCCAGCTCCTCGGCGAGTTCGCGCACCCGGGGTGCCTTCAGGCCGCCCGTCTCCAGCAGCGGCGCCACCCGCCGCCAGATCGCGGCCTCTTGCGGCGTCGGCTCGGCCGCATGACCGGGTAGATGCAGGAAGCTGCCGCGTCGCTTGATGCGGCCCTCGCCCAGAAGCGCATCGAAGGCCGCAGCCAGCACCGCTTCCGGCACCGGGCGGGACAATGCCCGGCGCAACTCCAACGCATTGGCGCCGACGCGTTCGGGGTTTCTTTCGTGCCAGCGTGTCAGGGCCTCGACCGCCGCCTCGAGAAGGCCCCGCCAATGTTCGGGCGAGAAGCCGACCGGCTCGTCCCGGGCCGCGATACGGACCAGGTCGGACGCATCGAACAGCGCCTCGGCCTCGGATGGCGTCAGGTTCCAGCCTTGCTGGAAAGACCGGAGGCGAAACCCGGTGGGTGCCGCCGTCAGAAAGGCCGCCAGCGTGGTCGCGCTGTCGGCGCCTCGGATTGCCTGCAGAAGCGCCACCCGCTCGGGCCGGGCCCGGCCGCGGGCCGGCGGGAAGGGATCGACGACGCGGCCACCGGCGATAGTGCGTTGCGCCGTCTGATCGCGGAGCACCAGCCGGTCGCCGGCGACCGCGCCGATCTCGCGGTCGAGGACCAGCTGTGCCAGTCCGGCCTCGCCCGGCGCGATCGAGCGGCCCTCCAATATGGCGATACGTCCGGTAACGTCGACGGCGCCCAGATGGACATGGACCGGCGTCCAGTGGCCGAGCACGCGGGCCTCGCCCGCCAGCACCCTGATCCAGGCGTCGAGCTTGCGGGTCGGCGCGTGTGCCGGCGGCGGCAGCACCCAGTCGCCGCGATGCACGTCGGCGCGGTCGAGCTCGGCGCCGGTGATGTTGAGGGCGGCGCGCTCGCCACTGAGCGCCGCTCCGGCGCTTCGGTTCTGGGCATGGATGCCGCGAACCCTGAACGGGATGCCCTCGGGCGACAAGATCAGCTGGGCGCCGCGCTCGACGCTACCGGAAAAGACCGTGCCGGTGACGACCAGGCCGGCGCCAGCGATGGTAAAGCAACGGTCGACGGCGAGACGGAAGTTGCCGTCCCGGGCCCTGGCGGCGATTGTCCGGGCCATGTCCTCGAGGTGCGCGCCCAGTTCACTTATACCCTCGCCGGTCTCGGCCGAGGTCGGGAAAAGCGGTGCGCCGGCAAGGCTGGTCGGTGCCAGCAACGCCGCCACCTCCGCCGCCACCTCCTCGACGCGCTCGGCCGGCACGCGGTCTGTCTTGCTCAATACCACCGCACCTTGCTCGATGCCGAGCAGATCGAGGATCGCCAGATGCTCAATGGTCTGCGGCATCGGTCCGTCATCGGCGGCGACAACCAGCAGCGCGCAATCGACTCCGATAACGCCGGCCAGCATGTTGCGGATGAAGCGTTCGTGGCCGGGCACGTCGACGAAACCGAGCCGCTCGCCGCTGGCCAGTTCGTGGTAGGCGAAGCCGAGATCGATGGTCAGCCCGCGCGCCTTTTCCTCCGGCAGGCGGTCGGCGTCGACCCCGGTCAGGGCCTCCACCAGCCGCGTCTTGCCGTGGTCGATATGGCCGGCGGTGGCGATGATCACGGGCCTTCGAGCCTCAATTCGGCAAGCTGGCCGAGGAATGTCGCCTCGTCCTCCAGACAACGCATATCCAGCATCAGGGCATCGCCCTGAAGCCGGCCGATCACCGGCACCGGCAGCTCTCGGAACGCCTTCGCCAATCGGGCCAGGGCCTTGCCGGAGCCCCGTTTGCCGGTATTGGGGCGCAGTGCCACGGCGACACTCGCCAGCGTTTTGGTCGGCAGGGAGCCGCTGCCGATTTCGCAGTCGCAGTCGACGATAGCGACGCTGGCACGGTCGCCGAGATGGCGGGCGAGCGCCGCTCCGAGCCGTTCCGCCACGGCCCTGATCTCATCGACGTCACGGACCATCAGGCGGAGCGTCGGTACGACCTCGGCCAACCGTTCGGGATTGGCGTAGAGCGGCAAGATCGCGGCCAGCGCCGCGATGGTCATCTTGTCGAGGCGCATGGCGCGCTTCATCGGATTCCGCTTGAACCGGTCGACCAGGTCCGCCCGGCCGACGATGATGCCGGCCTGCGGCCCACCCAACAGCTTGTCGCCCGAGAAGGTGACGAGGTCGGCGCCGGCGGCAATGGTTTCGGCCACCGTCGGCTCGTGCGGCAGGCCGAAGCGGGCCAGGTCCACCAGCGTACCGCTGCCGAGATCGACCACGAAAGGCAAGCCGGCGTCGTGCGCCAGGGCCGCCAACTCGGCCTCCGGCACCGAGGCGGTGAAACCCTGGACCACGTAATTAGAGGTGTGGACCTTCATCACCAGCGCCAAGCCGTCGCCGATCGCGGCGGCGTAATCCTCGGCATGGGTGCGGTTGGTGGTGCCGACCTCGACCAGGCGGCAGCCGGCCCGGGCCATGATGTCGGGCATCCGAAAGGCGCCACCGATCTCGATCAACTCGCCACGCGAGACCGCGACCCGGCGGCGCAGCGCCAGACTGTTCAGAACCAACAGGACGGCGGCGGCGTTGTTGTTGACCACCGTCGCCGCCTCGGCCCCGGTGAGACGACGGAGCCAGGGCTCCAGGTGCGAATCCCGATCGCCGCGCCGGCCCGTGCCGAGATCGAATTCCAGATTGACGTTGCCGGCCGCTGCCCGGGCCACCGCCTCGATCGCCACGTCCGGCATCGGCGCCCGGCCGAGATTGGTGTGCAACACGGTTCCGGTCAGGTTCAGCACTGGGCGGAGCGAGGGGCGCATCAGGGCCTCGATACGGGCCGCGACGCGGCCGGCGATGTCGTCCGGGTCGAGCGAGGCCTGGGTCCCGGCGCCGAGCGCCCGGCGCAATTCCGCCAACTCCGCCCTAATGCCGTCGCGCGCCACCGCATGGCCGTATTCGGCGGCGAGCGCGCGCAGCATCTGATGGCCGAGCAGGCGATCGACCGAAGGGATCGCCGCCGGATCTAGTTCTGGAACCGTTGTCATCTCGGCCGAAAGCTTGAACGCCGCACCCCCGGTCGTCAATGGCCGGGAGCGCCGGACGCCTCAGCTATCCCTCAGGCTTTTGGCGATGATGTTGCGCTGGATCTCGGCGGTGCCCTCGCCGATCACGTAGACGAGGGCGTCGCGGTGGATGCGGCCAACCGGATACTCGCGCATGATGCCGGCACCGCCGTGAATCCGGATCGCCGCCTCCGAGACCCGAAGCGCACATTCGCTGGCGACCAGCTTGACCTTGGAGGCTGTGGCGGCATCCAGCGTCCCCTGGTCGACCCGCCAGGCGCTGTAGTAAACGAGCCACTTCGCCGCCTCGATCTCCGCCGCCATGTCGGCGAGCTTATGCGCGATGGCCTGGTATTCGATGATTCGACGGCCGCGAACGATTCTGTCCTTGGCGAAGCCGTGCGCCTGGTCGAAGGCGGCCCGTGCCATGCCGAGGGCGTTCGCCGAGACGCCGACCCGGTTCTCCGACAGGCTTTCCAGGATCACGGGATAAGTGCCCAGGGCCTCGCCCAGCAGGCAATCGTCGGGCACGAAGGCGTCCTCGATGTGGATCAGGCCGGTCTCGGAGGCGCGAATGCCCTCCTTCTCCAGGTGGCTGATGGCGAAGCCCGGGTTCGGCAATTCGACGATGAAGAGGCTGACCGCATCCATCGTCAATTCGGCCTTGGTGCGAGCCGCGACCAGCAGGAAGTCGGCGATCGGCGCGTTGGTGATGTACATCTTGGAGCCGTCGAGGCGCCAGCCGCCGTCGACCTTGGTCGCCTTGGTCCGCAATGCGCGGACGTCGGAACCGCCGTCTGGCTCGCTCAAGCCGAAGCCGGCGATCTTGGTCCCCGCCAGCGCCGGGCGGAAGAAGCGGTCCTTCTGTTCCTCGGTGCCGGCGCGCCAGATCGGCCAGATCCCGAGATGGCCGTGCGCCGACCAGGCGGCGGCGAAGCCTTGCGAGACGTAGCTCAACTCCTCGCGGATGATGCAGTCGGAAATCTTGTCGAGACCGGCGCCGCCGTCGGCTTCCGGATAGCGGGGGCCGAGGAGGTCCAATTCGCCCCATTTTCGAAATAGCTCCGTCGGGAAGCGCTCACGCTCCTCGGCCTCGCGCGCCAGGGGCGCGATCTCGGTCTCGGCGAAACGGCGAATGGTGTCCCGGACCTGCTCGTGCTCCGCCCCGAATTCGAAATCCATCGCCGCGCCTCCCCAAGGTTTCGCCCTAGTCTGCGGAAGCCGAGCCGGTACCGCAATCTCCGAGACTGGTGCCAGACACCGACACGGCGGGTCAGAGGTCGCCACCAAATTCAACCACCACACATCTTCACGTCCAAACGAGATGTGTGCATCCCGTAGCCCTCGATGGGAAGGGAATACAAGGCCGCGAACTTCGGAATCGGGAGATTTGCCCGAAACCGAGATAGCGGGACCGGCTTCTCGCTCGCATCACGTTTCGCTCACATTTCCGGGCGAAGCCTTGCCGGTTGCCCGAGATCGGCTACGATGCGCCTTGAGCATTACTCGGGACAAATCTTTCGGGAGCATCGAATGGCCCGCCTCGACGACATTGCCGAGCCCATGCGCTCGCACCTACGCGCGCTGCCCTGCCAGAGTTTCGACGAGACGCCCTGGGCGGAAGGGCCGCCCTTGAAAGAACGCCGCGTGGCGCTGATTTCGACGGCGGGACTGCAGCGGCGTGGCGACCGCCCCTTCGCCGTCGGCGCCAACGATTATCGGGTGATCCCGGCCGACATCCCCGCCGGCGAGCTGATCATCAGCCACATCTCGACCAACTTCGACCGCACCGGGTTCCAGCAGGACTGGAACGTGATGTTCCCGCTCGACCGCCTGCACGAGCTGGCGGCGGCGGGCGAGATCGGCTCGGTGACGGCCTATCACTATTCCTTCATGGGCGCGACCGATCCGGAGGCGATGGAGCCGGTGGCGCGAGGGCTGGCCGGTCTCCTGAAGCAGGACAACGTCGATGCCGTCGCCCTGGTTCCCGTCTGACCCAACTGCACGCGCGCCGTGGGCGGGCTTGCACACTACCTCGAGGACGAGGGCATACCGACGACGCAGATCAGCCTGATCCGCGAACATACGGAGGCGATCCGCCCACCCCGGGCGCTCTGGGTCCCGTTCGAGCTGGGCCGCCCCTTGGCCGCCCCCGACGCAGCCGACTTCCAGCGCCGCGTGCTTCGCGCCCTATTGGCGCTGCTGGAGGCGAAAAGCGGCCCGGTGCTCGAGGATTTCCCCGATGATGCACCCGAAGTCGGCATGATCGAGGGTTGGGCCTGCCCAGTGAACCTGCCGCCGCCGCCGAGCGACGATAGCGATCTGCAAAAACAGCTCGCCGAGGAGCTGGCCCGGCTTCGTCCCTGGCACGATCTCTGGATCGAGAACCGGGGCCGCTCGACCGTCGGCGCCAGCGGCCTGGAGATCGAGACGGCGGCGCACTACATGGCGGCCTTTCTGGACCAGGCCATGCCCGAGGCGCCGCGTGACGACATCGCCGCCGCCGAGCTGTTGAAGCTGGTGGTCGAGGACGTCAAGGCCTTCTATTTGGAGGCGGCGCTGGCGCAGCCGGGCCAAAGCTCCAGCCAGGCGGTGGCCGACTGGTTCTGGGGCGAGACCACGGCGGGCCGGATCAAGTTGGCGCTGATGTCGGCGCTGGCCGAACATCCCGACAAGGCCGTCCGCTTCATGTCGCAATCGCTGTTGGTGCCGCGCTCGCAGCAGTACCGCCTGGCGGAGCGTGCGTCGGCCTGAATTCCGTTGTTCAGCCGTCCCAGACTTGGTCCGGCAGCGGCAGGCCGGCGAGGTCGGCCGGGGTCAGTGGTTCGTCGGGAGCGATCCCTAGGTTTTCGAGGACCATCATCGTCTGGCGGACATGCTGGGCGGCGTGCCAGGTGGTCCGTTCCAGCACCTCGTGCAGGGGTTGCTCGCCATAGTAGGTCGGCAGCCGTGCCTGACGGTCGCGGCCGGCGATGCCCTCGCCCCAGGCGGCGACGCGAGACCGGATGCCGCGTCCGTAACTGGCCAGGCCGGCGACATCCTGCTGCTTGGGTCCAGGTGGTGCCACCAGGCTTTCGTGCGTCAAGGTGCCGCCCTCGACGGTTTCCAGAAAGGCCTCGGCAATGCGGAAGATATGGTGCAGCAGTTCGCGGTAGCTGCGATTCCGGCCCGGTAGTATGTCGCCGAGGCTGGCTTCGGGGAACTGGCGGATATGGCGTTCGGCCGCGGCCAGCACGAGGTCCAGCCGCGCGATCAACTCCGCCGGGGTCAGCGCCGGGCCGCCGATGTCGTCGAGGCCGAGAAACTCGGCGACTTGGCGGAGCGACTGCGCGAAGATGAAGTTCGAGCCTCGAGACAGCACCGGCACGCTTCTGGCGCCGAGTGCCCGAAGCGCCGCCATGCCGTCGGCATCGTCGTGCACGTTGACCGAATCAAAGTCGATATTTCGGGACGAAAGAAACTCTTTCGCTCTAAGCCGACATTCCCCGGGTGATCGCCGGTTCCGGCCATCAGAGTAGCCATTTGGGCCCTTGACGGCAATTTCGAAGTCGATGGGCTGAGGCAAGACGCTCCGCCAGCCTCCCGGACCGGCGCCGACCGAGGTCTCGTCGTGCCCAGCCCCAGTTTTCCCGTCATCGAGGCACACCCCTCCCGGGGTTCTCCTT
>PVBE010082589.1_pt1 | contig 11668 bp, 18 predicted proteins | sample 1631181 | NCBI WGS metagenome assembly PVBE01 (sample SAMN08397723, study PRJNA350692) | Marine metagenome, whole genome shotgun sequencing project. | isolation source: water | place: Pacific Ocean | collected 2012-04 | reverse complement strand
GGGTTCTGGACCTGATGCGCGACCACCAAAAGTTTTAAGTATTGCTCCGGCAGGGCGAATCTTAGATAAATCCCAACGAGGAATCTGTCCAACATACAACATACCTACAAGTTCTTTCATCGCTCTTGCCCAACCAAGTTTACTATCTGCAACAACGATTGTTGTATCTGTTTGATGAAATTCTTCTGCTATTGTTGGAAGTTGAGAAACGAATTGTCTTTCTACACTAAATCCTACACCAGTGCCGTTCATTAAAACGTAAAGAATTTCATCAAAAGCACTTGGTTTATCAACTGCTATATAAGAACAATTATACCCCGCAATATTTTCACGTTTAAGCGCTTCACCAGCAGTCATCAAACAACGCATAGAAGGCATAACTTTTTGTGATAATATAGCTTCTTCTAATTCAGTTCTTAAAGATTTGTTTAATTTATATTTGTGTGTTTCATTTAAATGTTCAGTAAAAAAATCAAAATATCTTGCAACAGTTTCATCCCACGTTTCTCTACGTTCTTTTTCCGGCAACCATCGTGAATATCTAGATAAATAAATAAATTCTTGGTATGCTGTGGGTAAGTAGTTGTTGGACATTTATTCATTCTCCTTTTTCATTTATTTTTCTCCATTTTATAAATCTCAATTGTGCAGCAGCACCACTGAAAGTATTCTTTGTTATAATTTCTTGCACCTGTTCTTTTGTATGTCCTGCTACAATCATATCGTTAATATCTTTGTGTTTCATTGAATCGGGCCAAAGACACACATTTCGGCCCCTCTTAATACTTTTTTCAATCAACTTACAAAGCTCTTTATTTCTTGGTTCATTATCAAATATTATTGTTAATTCATCATTCTGTATAAGTTTTCCCCCAATCATTAAGGGACGGTCAAAATCTGCGCCACCAACCGCAAGACAATTGTTTAAAAATAAACTATCTAAAGGCCCCTCAACTATAAATATATGTTTATCTTTTGTAACTCTATCTAACCCAAATATCTTATCTTCATTTTTTAATTTAATAGTGATATATTTTGGTTGTTCCTTTCCAAAGGCTCTTCCTTGATATGCAAACACCTCTCCTTTCTCATTTCTAAATGGTATCAATAGTCTCGGATGATCTCCATCCAAGGAAGGAAACTTATTTGGTATTAATGTATTTGTGAATTTGAAAAATGACTCACATAGATATAAATCTGAGAGGAATTTTGTTGGTATAAGCCTCTCTTCAATAATTTTTCTAGCAAGATGGTCTTTAGATAAATCTGATATAGATTTGAGATTTTTAAAAATACCTTTTTTACGAAAAATTGGAACATCAAATTTAAACTCCGGCTCTGGGTTATTGGTTTTAACCCCACTTCTATATCTCTCCAATATATAGTCTTTATAAATTTTAGAGTCAAGGTACTTTATTAAATTACCAAGAGTGGTGCCCATGCCGCAATTATGACATTTATAAAACAAATCATTCTTCTTACGATAAACATATCCCCTTGCCTTGGAACGAGATTTTTGTGAATCTCCACAATAAGGACAACGAAAATTCCATAAAAAATCCCCCTTCTTTTGAAACTTCAAAAGTTGGGGGCTAAGAATATTAAGATATTTTGAATCAATGTATGACATAGTATTTTATATCATACATTATAATAACCAAAATGTCAAGAACTAAAGCGAACTAAAATTTATGACTCTGTGTAATATAAATCCAATGACAATTGCACCACCAATAAGAACATGTCTCCATTTTTCCAACACACCCACTCTAGAAAGAATGTCATCTTTTATTCTTTGAATTTCTTTATTTTGCTGGGCGTGTTGTGTTGATGTATTCACTACGATTTCTTTAGTAGTAGTTGTAAGTCTAGAATGTAAATCAGCTATTTGTTTAGACAATTCTGACCTACGAATCTCTATTTGTTGTTCTGCATCAATAATTGCTTCTTCTTGTTTTGTAAGCTTTTCTTCGTGAACTGCAAGCATACGGTTGATAGAATTGGAAACATCAGTCAACTTCTCAATTGCAACATCTAAGCGATCATGAATTTTCTTTTGATTGCCCAGTTCTTTTTTGAGAAGTTCGACTTCTGTTTCCAACTCAGTCATATTTAATTTTCTTTTTTCCACATTGTCCAAGCACCCCAAGCAATAGCAACACCTGCGGCTGCATATGCTACATACGGTGACAAAGAACCAAGTAAAACAAAAAGAACGCCGATGATGCCAGCTGTAATTAGAACAGCGCCGTCCCAAGATGTTCTCTCTTGAAGTCTTTCTACAAACCAATTAAACATTTATTTCTCCTTAATCATTATTATGTCGGAACAACCAAATCACAATACCTACAGTAATCAGGCCAACAAGACCAGCACCACCTAAACCAGTAACGATTTCAGTAATATTGCCTACAATATCACCATTTTCGCCACCAATAAAGGGAATGTTATTTCCAAATAATACTTGCCACACGATTCCTAGTGTTACAAGAGTTAAACTTATAGCAGTGATTCCTTTAATCCAATCACCAACTCTACCTGTCCAATCTCCCATGTTATTTCTCCTTTTCTAATTTGTTTATTCTGACTTTAAATCTTCGCTCACACAACACTCACATAAACACTCTTGTGTTCCTTCTCTACATGTGCAAGGATCACAAACACATTCTAAACTATTACAATATTCATTATTACATACCATTTCTACCTCCTGTTTCTTCAATAGCAATATTACACAATTTCATTCTTTATTGTTTTCAATATTTGAGGTGAAACCCGTAATCTCTTTTTACCAATTTCTCTTTTCTCATCTGGAATATTTTCTTCCAAACTAAAATTTAAATCCCAAGGGCCCCAATGGCGAGTTTTAGCCATTTTTAATAATGTTTCTTCTTTATTGTATGTAACAAACCCTCCTTTTAATTTTGGATTGATTCCACCATTTTTAAAATATGATTCTTTACGCATACTAATTTTATTGCCATTACTATTATCAAAAACTACATCCCCTAACATATTAAACCCATGAAAAAATTTACGTCCTTTAAGTGAACCTTCACCTTCAACTAATGCATGAACTAAGGTAAAGCCATTTTGCTCCATTATCTCGTCAGCATCTAGCATTGCTCGGCCAGCAACTTTAAAGCAATCACCCAACTTTGCTTCTATTATAAATTCTCTATACGACTTCACTCTTCCTTTTCCTTTTCTTTAGGTTTCACCGCCTTTTCGTAATAGATAATAATCTGTTTTTGTTGTTCTATATATCTTTTAATTTCTGCCATATTCAGTGCAAGAGTTTCGTAATCTCTAACACTTATTGCATAAAAAAGGAATTCACCATTGTCCTTTTCAAATCTCGTTTTAAACTCTTCAAAAGTATCAGTAGTAACAACATAAAACTTTATGTCGTTCATATTTATGGGTCTGGGTCTATTCTGCGTAGGAATAACCCTTTCAACTTCTACTGTTTGAATTTCAATTGTTTTAAGTTTGGGCCATGATGAACAAGCACTAATCAGTAGGAACAGGGGAATTATCAGTAATAGACTCAAAACTCTCAAATAATTTCTTTGTACCATTATTTATTCTCTTTTCTACTAGGCCTGGTTTTTGTTGACTTAAACGAGACAAATCATGTTTTCTTAATTTAGAAATTAGCTCATCTTTATAGTTATTTGCAGCTTCTAGATTAGTATTTAGTTCTTTGTTAAGTTCTCTAAACTTAATTGCATCTTCTACGAGAGTATTTATCGTTTGTTCTTGTTCTTGTGTTGCTACTTCCAGCTTAGCATTATTTTCTGTTAATACCTGAATACGGGCTTGTGTATCCTTATAGTAGTAATACCCACCATATAATACCCCACCAATAAGGCCTATAACAATTATTAATATGTAAATTTTTAACACAAGCTATCCTTTAAAGTACAACTAAAACACCAGATACAGTAACAGTAACCCCGCTACTAACAGTTAATGGGCCTGTTGCATTAGCGTTGGTTGAACTTGCAATTGTACAACTATTGTCTACCGTTGCACTATTTACCCTAAAGACATCCTCAAGACCATTAGTAGTATCACCCGTTGCTCCTGAAGCGCCACCTAGAAAATAACCAGCACCACCAGCAGCTGGGTCTTCCCAAGAAAAATCTGTTCCATCAGCAGTTAAGATTTGATCTGCCGAACCAACAGCTAAGGCTGTAGGATCACCACTTGAATCTCCATAAATTAATTTTCCTCTTGCAAGGCCTGCCATTTTAGCAAGAGTTACAGCATTATCAGCAACATCTGCCTCTACAATAACTCCAGAACCAATAGCAGCCACTCCAGAAGTATTAATTGAAATGTCACCAGAAATTACAACTGGGTTAAAATTGGTGCCGTCAGCAATTAAAGCAGCACCGCTGGTGTTAGTCCCCATTGTCAAATCATCACCACTAATAGTTAAGTCACCAGCAAGAGTAGCGTTAGCGCCACTAAAAGTTAAAGCAGTTGTAGTACCAGATTTAATTATTAGGTTGCCTGAAGTATTTGTTAAAGAACCATATGTTGTACTGTCGTCTTTTAAAAATACATCTCCACCATCAGCATTAAGGTCTATGTCTCCACCAGAATCTAATGTAATTGTTGTACCATCTACTTCAAAAGTTCCGTCAGCAGTTATGGTAATATTAGCTGCAGCAGCTGCGTCATCAGTTGTAACAATAGACAAAGTACCATTAGTACCAGCAGTAAATACAGCTGTATCACTACTAGAACCTGTCATGGTAATTACTTTACCATCTACTGCAACATCATCAACTGTCAAAGCAGTCAATGTACCAAGTGAAGTGACATTGCCTTGTGCAGCGGTTTGTAACGTGCCTGTAAGATTTCCAGAAAATCCAGTTGAAGTTAAAAGCCCTGTAGATGGGTTATAGGTTAAACCAGTATCTGATTCTGCACCTTGACTACCAGAACTTCCATCAACAAATATAGGATATACCGTTTCATCTGTACTATTATTGGCTGATACTGTGAAGTTGTCTGCTGTACCAGAGGTATCTTGATTAAGAGTACCAATAACAAAATCTAAAGTATTATCACCATCTTCATAAGTTACAGCAATACCTGTCTCTGTATTGCTAGTCACCATAGCGCCAACAGTATCGGCAATTGTTTCTGCTAACGACGTACCATCAATTGTTAAAGCATCTGTTTCAAGTGTACCATCTATATCTACATTACCAGAGATGTCTAATGATGTTGCAACAATTTCTTGTGTAAATGTAACCTTACCATCAGAAGCAATTGCGATTGCATCAGTGTCACTTGCACTACCAATATTACCAGCATCAGCAATAACAAGTCCTGTTAGCGTCCCAAGCGATGTGACATTACCTTGAGCAGCAGTAGAAAGAGTACCAGCAAGTTCACCAGAAGAACCATAGATAACTGCTTTGGAATTTACAACACTGTTTGCAGATGAACCATCAAGAAGATTAAGTTCTGTTGGTGTAGAACTAATTGTAGTTGTTGTAGAAGCTGCTAATAATGGAATATAACCACTTTGATTAATTAAGTATTGTGTATGATCAGCTGTAGGGTCAACAATCGAAAGAGTTGTTTCATATTCATCACCAGTGGCTCCCTCAAAAACAACTGCGTTTGCTGCTTCCATAGTAACTGTATCTACAGTAGTTGTTGTACCTGCCACACTAAGATTTGGTACGAGTAACGTACCTGTACTTGGATTATAACGTAATGCACCTGTATCATCTAATAATGCGTTTGATTCATCATGGAAGGTAACAGGAAAGTTTGTATTTGCAGTACTGTCGGTAACTGTAACTTTAGCAGCTGTTCCTGTTGTATCTTGATTGAGAGTTCCAATTACAAAATCTAATGTATTATCACCATCCTCATAAGTTACGGTAATTCCTGTTTCAGTATTACTAGTTACCATCGCCCCAACAGTGTCAGCGATTGTTTCTGCTAGTGTTGTGCCACCAATTGTTAATGCATCTGTTTCTAATGTACCATCTACATCTACATCACCAGAAATATCTAATGATGGTGCTATGACTTCTTGTGTAAATGTAACTTTACCATCTGATGCAATAGCAATAGCATCTGTGTCTGAAGTATGACCAATATTTGTACCGTTGACTATAATATTATCAACAGTAAGGGTTGTAAGTGTACCTAAAGAAGTTATATTAGATTGGGCTGCTGTTGTTAGAGTAACATCTGCAACATAAGTTTTAATTCTTGAGGCAGCAGTTTTTCTATTAGTACCACCAGCACCATCATCAATAATAAACAAATCACCAGAAGCTATCGCAGCACCAATATCAGTAGCGCCATCTATATCCAAAGCAGTGATATCAGTAGCTCCAGCACCAACAACATAACTTTTTATCTGTGAAGCAAGTACATATTTTTCAGTGCCACCATCTGAAATTGCAAACTTATCACCATCAGCAATTGTTATGCCAGAGCCGTCTGTCATTCCATCAATATTTAAAACTGCTTCAACAGCACCAAATTCTAATGCATCTGCGCCAGCGTTAACTTTAAGTACTTGGCCAGCACTTCCTATGCTTAATGATGCACCCAATCCACCATAAGCTAAAGCAATAAATTCAGTGGATTGAAATTCTGAAAGGCCAGTGGCGGTACTGCCATCAAAAACTGCTCTTACTGGTATTTTTGCTGCCATATCACTATCCTATCTAAAATTGAAATAGTTCAGTACCGGCGTCACCACTGGTACTACCGTCATTCAATAAAAATGTATGTCCTTCAGCTCTATAAACAGAACGATTATCTAATCCGGCATTAAACTTAAAAGTCGCTGCTGCGGTATCCAATCCACCTGCTTGAGTATAAAACTTAACCAATCTTATTGCTTGACCAGCTGCTGTGGCTGTAGTTGATCCGATTTGCAGCACATTATCATTTGCGTCTTTTGTACCTACTGGTAATGTTGCGCCATCAGCAGATATAGTAATCACTCCAGAGCCATCAGATGATATTGTCGCACCACCAATATCAACAGTATCACTTTCAAGATATAAATTTTTAAATCTTTTTGTTTCTGAACCTAAATCAAATGTTCCACTTGCTTGCGGTAAAATATTTGAAGTAAGTGATTGTAATACACTATGCTCAAAATCTCTACCCGAATTTACACCAGATTCTTGAAGAAAATCATCTCCAGCATCTGTGCTAGATGAATCTGTACCATTCATTAATAAATTACCATCAATAGAATCTTCTAAAGATAATTGATTTGAAAAATCTGGTGGAGTAGAAGCAGATGAAAAAGTATACTTGTTTGTAGAAGAATTATATATTAATGAATCACCATCTTCACGGCCAGAAGTATCAAGGTCTTCCATATCATTTATTCTAACAGAACCACCGCCACCAATACTACCTAATTGTTCTATTACTTTTTGTTTGAAATTTTTAAATTCTTTTTGCAAACTTTCAAAATCTGTTATGGGTTTTTCATGTACATCAACCTGTCTAGGATTCTTAAATTTTGTAGCTGCTATTTCAGTTATAACATCTTTAATATAATCAACCTCTAATGTTTCTTTTAATTCTTCTTCTGTCTCATCTTCATATCCTATTATAGATTCAGTCTCTTCAGGCTCTTCTTTAGAAAATGATTCTAATTTATGTTCTTCTTTGGGGGTATCAACAACACCAAGAATCTCAACTTTTTTTATTGGAGATGGAGTAGAAGAATTAAAAGAAGTCATTAATTTAGAAAATTCATTTAATCTGGTTTGTTCATCAAAAGACAATCCTCTAATATTTTCAAATTCAGATTCATTTTCAGTAGAAACAACAGATTCTTCTTTTGCTTCTAGAAGAACATGTTCTAAATTTTTAAAAAGGTTAGCTAAATCAGAACGAATAATTTGTGGTTCTAATGTATCCTCGGATATATTAATAGGAGTATCTTCTGGAGCTTTATCATTTTCCAGAACTGCAATTGTATTTTCTGCCTTCTTACGATTCTCACTTTTTTCTTTAGATAAAGTACTAAAAAATTCAGAAAGAATGAAGAAATTATCCTTAACGGTTGTTGCATCATCCATGTTCAAATCACCAAATTATTTCTTTTTCTTCTTTTTAGAAGCATTTATATTTGACATGTCAGCCATAGGTTTTGCAGTATCGAAACCCTGGCCGTATGCCATCTCAGTTGTTTTTTTCTTAATATTACTAATAAATTTGCTTGCCCGAGCTTCTTTACGTTCAAGTCGTTTTTGTCTTGCTGCTTCCAACTTCTTACGATGTTCTCTATACGCTTTGAAACGACCATCAATTTTACCATTACGATCGATTAAAGCAATTTTATCTTTCTTCTTTTTAGGATTAAAACCTGGCTCACCTTGCGGCCCTACTCCAATACCAGCAACATTTCCTGCACCAGCAGCATTTGTTGGAGCATCCTCTCCTATTTCCATTCCTGTGTATGGCGATACTTCTTTCCAGAGTTTCATTCTTTTATATCCTCCAAACTTACATAAATTTTTTCTTTTGTTTTTATATGTACAACAGGGAAAATTTCAACACCTAAAATTGTATCTACAGGAGCTTCATCTTCAAAAGTTACAACCTTGTCTCCAACCTTTGCACTAAGTTCTTCTTCTTCCTTATTTAGAATATCATTAACTAAAATATATTCGCCCTTTGGAAGAACTTCACCAAATCCAATAACTTCTTCTGAAATGCTATCATCAATCTCATAACCTTCTTCTTTAAGATATTTCATAAACTCTTTTTCAAAAATATCAGGATCATCAACAGATTCCTTAAAAGTATCTTTAAGCAAAAATAACGCTGCAGCATAAGTTCCCAATTTAGTTCTTAGGCCAGGAACTTTTGCAAATATTTTTTTGATATTGAATACGAGTTTGTGAAGAATAGTATATGCGTTTTTTTCTTCGGTAGTTCTTAAAGGTTCTGGTTTGGTTTGTCGAACACCAGCCGCAGTAGGGGGAGGTAAAATTCGCGCACCATTCTTATCAATAATACCGAGTTTATACGCCGGCGTTTTTTCAAACGGCGTAACCAACAACTTTATAAATCTGTATGTAACAAATAAATCTATCGCTCTTCCCATTACAGTTTCCTTAAAAGTTCTAGAACTTCTTTATTCTCTTTCACATGTTGTAATTCATCTTCCCTGATTATATTTAGGTATAATAAAAAAGACTTGAGTGTTTCCCAATATTCTTTTTGTATTTTTAAAAGAAGTAGGGTCACGCAAGCCTCAGTACCGAATAAATTATTCAATATGATAATATGATTAAGAAGAAGCCTTTCTTTAAGAACACCCGTATCTTTATGTTTTCTTAAAAGACGTTTAATATATTTAAATCTTTTCATATCATCATAAAATTCTCTCTCTCCTTCACATTGAGGATTATCATAATGTTTAATAGAAAACATTATGATATTATTAGCGGTTATCTTTTCATACATTTATTCGATGCGAGCAGAGAGCTTACACGAATTATCCTCTTGCATTTCATAACCAATAACCAGAGTAAGTCCGCCTTCCACCATATGAGAAATTCCATCGTCTTGATCAAATTCGTCGTGAGGAGTGTTCAACCCCTTACCGAACCGGCCGCCAAATAATGTTAGAGGCAATTCAACAGAACCACTTTCGTCTTCCATCACAGGAACTGAATCAAATGATAATCCAATTTTTGCTAGTGAGCCTCTTAAATTACTAATTGCTTCCTCTGGTATCACATAATTGCCTGCAATTGTTCCAACCCAAGCATTAAGTTTTTTTACAACCGTTGGATCACTTAAAGCTGCCATATTTGTTTGTCTATCTACAGCAGAGTTTTGATCTGAAGTGTTAGCATACTCTTTAAGAAATGATTTAAAGTTTTTCATCTTGTTTTTCCTTTAATTCTACATATTCTACATCACAAGGGAGAGTTTCCCTAATTTGTTCTTCTAAAACCTTTGATTCTTTCTTTTTTTTAAAAGCCCTTACAATAGGTTCAGTAATCTTATTTTTTACATTTATCTCAGAAAGAATTTCCACCATTTTCATCTCCTACATTTAAGCTATATTAATTAACCCTGTATCAGAAGCAACAGACTGTTGAGACAGAATAGCCCAACCAGTTGATCCTGTCCACATCAACATGCAAGTATCACCATCATCAGTGAAGGTAATATCAGCAAATCCAAGAGCATCAGTTACAGAGAGAGTGGCGGCTCCACCATCAACGTCATGAACAATAATTTTGATTTGACCAATAACCGTACCATCAGCAAGGGTTGAAGTAACAGAACCAGTAGACTCAAGCAACGTCAGCGCAGTTGTAATACCCACAGCTGTTGTGGTGTCATCAGCAATATCTTCATATGAATTTGAGAATCCAATGAAGGAAGGAAGGTTGTTGATAAGATTCGTTACCGAAACCTTCTTGTTGAGCGGCGTGCCCGCAGGATCATCAATTACATGTAATAGATCAGCACCCGCAATACCTGTAGAAAGGTCTGTGAGAGCGGTAATCTTTGTGTCAGCCATTTTGGCAGCTCCTTATAATCAGTTACTATGATAAAGGGGAAAGAGGAAACCTTTCCTCCCCCCCCCAATTATCATACTTATAATATAATCAACTATTATGCCAATAAATCGCTAACATCACCAGCACTGCCAGAACTACCACCAATGCAAACCCAACCACGGGTCGTAGTCCATATTAGAACGATAGCATCACCAACGTCTGTAAACGTAATGGTACTAAAACCACTTGCTGTACTCGGAGTACAAACTGTACTGCCGCTATCAACATCATAAACAATGATTTTGATTTGTCCAACAATAGTTCCGTCTGCAAGAGTACTTGCAGTTGTGTCAGTTGTTGTCAAAAGTGTCAAAGCAGTTGTTACACTTACTGCCGCAGTGGTACTAACAGTCTGTGCGGTAACTGAATTACTAAATCCAATAAATGAAGGTAGATTGTTAACAAAGTTAGTAACACTAATCTTCTTGTTGATTGGTGTGCCCGAAGGATCATCAATCACATGTAATAGGTCAGCACCAGCAATACCCGTGGAAAGGTCTGTCAGTGCAGTAATTTTCTTGTCAGCCATTTGGCATCTCCTTATAAAAACCCCCAGGCTTTATTGCCTTATTGAGGGAATGTTACTGATGGTATTGATTAATCCTTATCATTCCCATCATCGCCGGCCATTTCTGGCTTTTCATCATTTAACCCTTCTAGAAAAAGGTCACATTGTTGTAAAGCTCCATTAAGTGCATTTAACAATGCGGTATCTTCTAGTTTCTTTTTATCATTTTCTGTCAAACGCTGTGTGACAGTTGCTATATCATTCGCAATAACTTTCTTTCTATCCTCAATATTTTCTTTAGTAATCACCGTATCACTCATTTTTTCACCTCACGTTTAATAAGTTATATTATTATTTATACTGTAGAGGAGAGGTGAATCCCCTCTACGAGTTATTAACTATATCTTACGATACAGCAGTAGTTACGCCAATCAGACATTGTGCTGAGCCTGAACTTGAGCCGGCAACAGTTTCTTCTGTGTAAACAGTTCCGCCAGTTTTAAGTGCAGTATTACTGAAAACTTCAGCATCTGCAGCTGGTCCGCCTATTGGAGTAGCGCCT
>PVBE011223097.1_pt1 | contig 11669 bp, 12 predicted proteins | sample 1631181 | NCBI WGS metagenome assembly PVBE01 (sample SAMN08397723, study PRJNA350692) | Marine metagenome, whole genome shotgun sequencing project. | isolation source: water | place: Pacific Ocean | collected 2012-04 | reverse complement strand
TTCAATCTTAGGCAGTCGAGAGAAGACGACCGCGATTACTGCAAGGAGGATCAGGATCGGCATGAATTTTGTAAGCCATTCGGGCATCCAGGTTGGCCAAGTCACAGCCATGTGAAGTGCCGAATTGGCGAGCGATGTGGTGAACTCCATTGTCTCTCCCTCTTGGTTTACGAATTAGAGGTCAAGAATCTACTTGCGTACTCTCTGGGCGTCAAGCGGGACTTTGCCTGCGGGGAAAATCCCTTTTTCGGTGATAAAGCCGGTAATGAGCTTTGCCGGGGTGACATCGAAGGCAGGATTAAAGGCAGGGAAGTGGGGGGAGATCTCGGTCGAATCCCTCTCTTCAATCGGGATCTCTTTTCCGGTTCTGCAGGATGGATCGAATGTTGTTGATGGGGCGGCGATGTAGAAGGGGATCTTGAATTCCCGGGCGGCGAGAGCGAGGCCAAGGGTGCCGACCTTGTTCGCAGTATCCCCGTTTCGTGCGATCCGGTCTGCTCCGGTAACGACGAGGTCGATTCCCTTGTTCTGCATTGTTGTTGCCGCAGCTCCGTCGACGATCAGTTGAGCCTTCAGCTTCCATTTCTTCGCTTCCCACATCGTGAGCCGGGCCCCTTGCGAGAGGGGGCGCGTTTCGCACGCAAAGAGTTCCGCTTTCGATCGAAGAGCGACTCCGAAGGCGGTTCCGATCCCACCCGTGGCGAGCGCTCCGGTGTTACAGATGGTGAGGATTCGTTTTGGTTTTAATCGGGCCCCAGTCTTCCCAATGGCCTCACACATCGCAGCATCCTCTTTGTGGATGGCTTTGGCTTCCTGTAAGGCGGAACCTCCGTTGAGCGCCTTTTCCAGAACCCGTTCGACCGCCCAGGAGAGGTTGACAGCGGTGGGGCGGGACTTCATGAGCTGTTCGGCCGCCTTGCGTAAAGCGGTTGGAGTAGGGCGGGCGAGAGCCATCGCGTATGCGGCGGTGATCCCGATAAGCGGCGCGCCCCGTACCTGGAGTTTTCGAATGGCGCGGACGACGTGGGCTACCCGGGTGCAGTGAAGGTAGGTTTCGCGATCGGGAAGCCGGGTCTGGTCGAGGATATGGACTCCGTCGCGCGTCCACGCGACGGGGCGAATTCGCATTATTTGGCTGCGAGAGATTCGGTGTGGTTGAGGAGGCGTTTTACGGAGTCGGAAGGAACAGCGCCCTTGCTGACCCAGTGGTGATACCGCTCTACATCGATGACGACTTTTTGATCCTTGTTTACCTGGTGAGGATCATACGTGCCGAGGCTTTCGATCATGCGTCCGTCGCGACGGGTGCGTTTGTCAAAAATGCCGATTCGCCACTGCGCGAAGTTTTTTCGGCCGACACGGGACATACGTATACGTACTGACATCTTTATATTTCCTCCGTAATGGGCGCGTAATCTATCATTCGATTCGTACAGATGCAACGGTTTTTGTTTGAAAGGAGCCGCTTCTCAAAGCAAACTTGTAGGACAAAGATGATTCTATTTTATTGTCCGGAATGTGGCGAGGAACTTGAGGCGGAAGAAGCCATCAAAGGGTCTCGCATGAAGTGCCCTGCTTGCTGGAAGGAGATTATGGTCCCCCGGGTAGGGGCGCCAAATCCATCCCGTCGAGAGCCTCGCAGAAGCTATGAAGAGCGTTCGGAATCATCCTCCGGGTGGATGCCGATCCTTTTGGTCTCTTTTCTTTCTCTTGCTTCGATCGGAGGGGTGATAGGGTACATGGCCATAAACAAGCAAGGGAATGTAGAGGTCGATCTATGTACCGCTTGCGAAGGCTCAGGGAACGAGATCTGTGGGGATTGCCAGGGGTCTAAATCGTTTCCTTGCGAAGGCCGGTGCAAGGGGACCGGTACGGTAAAAAGTCTTGTCGGGGGGGAAGAGACCTCTTGTCCCGATTGCGGTGGACTGGGGACGATGGCATGCTCTCGATGTGACGGGTACGGACATATAGGCTGTGCCGGCTGTATGGGGACGGGAAAGGCCTCCGGAGAGAGTGATTAGCCGCCCATTCCCGGGAACATTCCGGCCATTCCACCCTTGCCCTTTCGCATCGCCCGAAGCATTTTCCGTGCATCCTCGAACTGCTTAATCAGGCTGTTCACTTCATGGATGGGTCGGGCGCAGCCACGCGCAACTCGTTGCTTTCGGCTGGCATTCAGTATCTCGGGGTGCTCCCGTTCATCCGGCGTCATCGACTGGATAATCGCTTCCGCATGTTTCACTTCGTTTTCGTCAATATCTCCCGCCATCTCTCCGAGTTGGCCGGGAAGCATTTTCATGATCGATTTGAGCGGCCCCATCTTTTTCATCTGCTGAAGTTGTTTCAGGAAGTCGGCGAGGGTGAGCTCATCCTTCATCATCTTTTCCTGGAGTCGGACCGCCTCGTCCTGGTCGATCGATTCCTGCGCCTTCTCCACGAGGGAGACGACATCCCCCATGCCGAGAATCCGTCCTGCCATGCGGTCGGGATGGAACTCTTCGAGGTTTTCCATCTTCTCCCCGACACCGACAAATTTGATCGGTTTTCCGGTGACCGCTTTGATCGAGAGGGCGGCACCTCCACGGGCATCGCCATCGAGTTTGGTCATAACGATCCCGTCGATGCCGAGTTTCTCGTTGAAGTTTGCGGCGGAATTAACCGCGTCCTGTCCGGTCATCGCATCGACAACGAGAAGGATCAGATTCGGTTTTACTTTGGTTTTGATATCTTCGAGTTCCTCCATCATCTCTTCGTCGATGTGGAGTCTTCCCTGGGTATCGAGGAGGACAAGATCATGCCCATTCTGATCCGCGTGTTCCACCGCTCGCTGACAGATTTTTACGGGGCGGCCGCTCTTCTCAAAATAGACAGGGAGTTTCTGTTGCTCTCCAAGGGTCTTGAGTTGCTCTACCGCAGCCGGTCGGATCATATCCGCGGCAACGAGAAGGGGTTTTCGACCCTTTTTTGTAGCCAGTTTCGCGAGTTTCCCTGTGGTGGTCGTTTTTCCGGCCCCTTGCAAACCGACCATCATGATGACGGTCGGATTCTTTCCTGCAGGGGGGATCGTATGGTCGACCGGGCCCATGAGGTCGACCAGTTCATCATGAACAATCTTGATGATCTGTTGGGCGGGGTTGATGTTTTTGATGACATCCTGTCCCACCGCTTTCTCACTGACGTTCTTGATGAAGTTCTTTACGACCTTGAAGTTTACATCGGCGCCGAGAAGCGCCATGCGAACTTCGCGCAGACCTTCGGTGATATTCTTCTCGCTCAGTCGGCCTTTGCCCGACATCTTGCGGAAGACGCCTGTGAGGGATTCGGTCAGTGAGTCAAACATGGCCGGCTATTGTAGCGACGACCCACCCCGAAGTGCAAACGTTCCCATGAGAAGGAAGATCCCAAACAGGATAAACGTCAGGGGTGTGCCTCTTTCGCTGATGCTGGCCGAGCAGTTCTCATTTCCGGTCCCGGTTCCCATGGAAGCGGTGGATGAGGCGGATTCGTAATTATTTTGAGCGGTGACCTTCCAGAAATAGGCAACGCCAGGGGTCGCACCCTCCCAGGTGTAGGAGTTTTCTTCCCCGAGATACAGGATTTGAAAAGAACCGGATATCGAAGTGAGGTCCGCGGAGGATTCTGCAACATCGAGTTGGTAAAGTTCGGCAGAGGGTGTTTCATCCCAGGAGAAGGTCAGCCCCTCTCCCTCTTCATTCGCGGACAGACCGGTCGGGGAGGGAAGGGCGTTGATAGAAGAGAGTTTATCTTGAACCGCTTCGATAAATCCTTCCCAGTCAAAATGGGGACCTGGATCGGTCCGGTTCCACGGCTGGACTTGCCCGTGGGCAACAATCCCTGGTTCGTCGAGATTGTCGTTGGGATAGTCGTATGCATCTCCGGAGGGGTGAACGACAGGGATGTCATAGGTGTAACAAAGCCAGGCAACAAGTTCGACCATGGTCTCCATGTTCAGGTCGTTAAATGTGTCTGGGTCGTTCGCTTTGCCGCAGAAATCAATCCCAATAGAGCGGCTGTTGTAATAGGTGGCATGCCACGCTTTCTGGTCGATGTCGACCATCTGGATAATGTCCCCTTCGTAATCGACAATGAAATGGGAGCTTACTTTTGAATTGGGATTCTGAAACCAGGAGACGACTCCGCTTGATGTGAAAGATCCTTCTGTTGTGTGCAGAACAATCGCATCAATCGATTGCCCACTTGGCCGACTGCTGAAATGAGGACTTTCGATCCAGGTGATATTTTCCGGTTCGGATATGCCGGTTTGGAAAAAGAGAAGAAGTGCCAATAGAGAAACGTTCATGATTGCCCCCTGTAAATTCCCATCACACTGCAGACTTCAGGTAGAAACGGTACTGGGAAGGGAACCGTATGGGAAGGAAAACCATGACTATCTAGTCACATTTGAATTGCGCGTGGGAAAAGTTCCAAGGGTAGGACCGGAGTCATACCCTTGGGGGCGATTTTAATTTCCTTACACGAGACTTTTTTTATGGAGCAAGAGTCCTGCCAAAAGAAGAACCAATCCGAGAAGAGCGAAGGAAGAGATCAGTATGGTTGTATGGGAAGCGAGCTCTGCGGAACAGTTTGTATCATCCGCTTCTCCTTGGAGTGTATAGGTTCCCGTGGGGGTCAGAATGGTGGTTGCCGTCTTGTAATTGTTCATCGCTGTAACACTCCAAACATACGTAGGGGGGGTGATTCCACTGTTCCAGGTATAGGATGTGTTTCCTCCGACATAGAGTACCTTCGCCGATGCTGCCATGGCCGTCAGGTCCTGACTATTTTCCGCCACGGTCACTTGATATAGATTCGCGTTGGAGACCGGATTCCACTTGAATTTGATTCCTCCTCCCGTTGTAGAGGTTGCGGTTAACCCGGTTGGGGGGGAGAGGGAGGCTCCGTTATCGAGCTTCTCTTGCACTTCTTCGATAAAGTCTTCCCACTCAAAATAGGGCCCAGGATCCACTTTGTTCCACGGTTGCAATTGCCCATGCCCTACGATACCGGGGACATTAATTTTATTTCCCGGATAGTCATAAGCGTTACCGGAGGGTTGAAGTGCCGGGATGTCGTACTTGGAACAGAGCCATACCACAAGGTTGATGAGGGCCTCATAATTCTTCTCTCCCCATGTTCCTGGATCATAAGATTTTCCTGCGATTTCAATTCCAATCGATCGGCTGTTGTAATAGGTGGCATGCCACGATTTTTTGTTCAAAGCCACCATTTGAGTAATATCTCCGTCATACCCAATGATGTAGTGGGCACTCACGTTCGAACTTGGATTTTGAAACCAACTGATCGTCCCGGCGGCGCTGGTGGAGCCCTCGGTGGTATGGATAACGATGGAGTCGATATCTTGACCGGCGGGGCGATTACTGAAATTGGGACTTTCTACCCAGGTGATATTATCCGGTTCCGATACACCAGTTTGGATAAGAGAAAAGAGGAGGAGGAGAGAGATAGACATAGGAGAGATTCCTTTCGAAAAAGTTAACCTCTTCCGTACGGGAGGGGGGAGGGATCCAACCGGTAAAATGGGAAAATTATGGAAATTCTCAGGGACCCCGTTGACAGGGCTTTACATCGCTTCCCGGATAAGGGCGTTCTCTTTCTTTTCCACAACTCGACTGACGCGAGCACCCAAACCACAGAGTCTTTGTTCGAGATTCTCATATCCGCGATCGATGTGATAAACGCGGTGGATCTCCGTAAATCCTTCGGCGGCCATTCCTGCGACGACAAGCCCTGCGCTCGCTCTCAGATCACTCGCCATCACTTCTGCACCGACGAGTTGTTCGACCCCCGCAATAATGGCGCATGTTCCCTCTTTACGAATGTTGGCGCCCATGCGGCTCAGCTCCGGGACATGCATAAATCGGTCCGGGTAGATTTTTTCTGTAATAACGGAGATGCCTTTTCCCACACTCATGACGGCCATGAACTGTGCCTGGAAGTCGGTCGGGAATCCGGGGTAGGGGAGGGTGGTGATATCTACTGGTTTGAAATCCCCTTCCGATTGAACCTCAATCCAGTCCTCTCCTTGCTCCGTATGGATTCCTGCACTTCGAAAGCTTTCGAGAGGGGCGATCATATGATCCGGACGACACTTTTCTATGCGAACATGTACTTCCGTGACGGCCGCCGCGGCCATGAAGGTCGCTGCTTCAATTCGATCCGGGATGACCGATACATCCGCACCATGTAATTGTTTTACTCCATGAATGATGAGGCGGGGGGACCCAATCCCTTCAATTTTAGCGCCCATTTCATTCAGCATTTCTGCAAGAGCCTGGACCTCCGGTTCACAAGCCGCACATTCAATGAGGGAGGTTCCTTCGGCAAGGACCGCGGCCATGAGAACATTTTGAGTTCCGGTAACACTCGGGCCGTACGCTCCACCAAGATAGACCGTCCGTCCTTTGAGATTTTTTCCATCCGCTTCGAGGTATCCCCGTTTCATGGAAATGTCCGCTCCGAGATCGGCAAGACCCCGGATGTGCAGATCGACGGGGCGAACTCCGATGACACAGCCCCCCGGCTGAGATACCTTCGCCGCGCGACGACGTCCGACCAACGGCCCGAGAACGCAGATGCTCGCCCGCATCTTTTTTACGATCTCATAAGGCGCGATGACCGGTTTGTCGTCGGTGACCAAAAGTGTGACGACATCCTTGCTTCGGGTGACCCGGACTCCCAGTTTCCCCAACAAGATGCCCATGGTCCGGATGTCGACGAGATTTGGGACATTACGGAGAATCAGGCGATCCCCCTGTTCGAGCAGAAGGGCTGCGGCCATCATGGGCAGCGCGGCGTTTTTCGCTCCATTGACCTGAATTGAGCCCTGGAGCTGACGCCCCCCTTCGATTACGAACTTGTCCATATTCTTCCCCCTCTAAGTCAGGGTTTCCCCCTGCTTCTTCTTCGTAAATTATAATTCATAAACTACGAAATTCAAGGGCAACAATAGTCATCGGCAAAAATAGGTGAAAAACATTAGGACTTCTTTTCGGGGGGGAGGGATGCGGAAGAGAGCTCTTATCGAGGAAGGCTGTCTTTCTGCCGGGTGGCAAGGTCCTGAAGGGCTTTACTGGGAGAGGTTTTTATTGCGAGATCGTATGCATCGGAAGCTTTTTGGAACGCCCCAAGCCTCCGGTGAATCTCCCCTTCCACATAAGCGACATCTCCTTTGGTTTCCTTTGCGATTTCTTTTGAGGAATGAACTTTCGCCAGGTGGAGTTGCGCCTTTTGAAGGAACTCTTTTTCACGTTCGATCGATCTTTCCATCTTTTCAATGGCGTTATCCAATACCGAATTCTCTCCCCGAGATTTCTTTAGTTTGGCGATCCACTTTTCGCTGGGAAGAAGTTCTCCATGTTTTCGATAGAGGTACGCAACCAGATATTCCCGGAGCATTCGGTCGAGAGCCTTGTACTTCGTTTCTTCCAGTCGTTTTTCCAATTTCCGGGCAATGGCGAGATCGTAGTCGGTTCTATTCTTCTTTCCCAGTTCGAGGGGAAGTCTGTCCAGGTGGTACATTTTCCAGACCCGCTCCCATTCGTCAAAGTTATCGAGGTAGATCGCCCCCTCTTCCCGGAAAGTCCAGGCGGCTCCCAGGTAGGCTCTGCCAATATCGAGGGGCGAGCCGTTCGTCAGGGTTTTTACTTGAGCGAGGAGATCGTATTTTACATGAGCAGCAATGTCTGTCTGTTTCATCTTCCTGGTAATTTTCGTTTGAGGAATCAGTTTTCCAAGAAGGGCCTGTTTTGCCTGATCCGATAGCGTTGCGCTAAAATCGTTCTTTTTTCCGGCAAACGCGCAGTTGGGGCAAACCCAGACGTAGAAATTCATAGGCTGGGTTTTGTAGGCATGCCGGCAGAAGTCGAGATCGACGCCGCCCCAGTCATTTGTGCGAATGATCTGCGTGGCCGTAAAGGTGTGGCCATCTAGAGGACAAACAACTTTTATCTTTTTCTTCTCGTCAAGCGGAAAGGAAAGGATCAGTAAGCAGAGAATCAGTTTCATGATTGTAACCACCTCCGGTTCAAGGAAGTGTCCCTTGAGAGAAGTTGGTCCAGAAGGTACTTGTGTGGGTTGTTGTGCCTATTGTAAAAACCATCTCAACGAGTTTCATTTTTATATGGGATTCCCCAAATGATTCCACTTCGATTTTCCCTTCCAGTTTTTCCTGAGGGATGATTGTGTATCCGGCGGGGGAGGCTTGTTGGACAATGTAGACAAGGATGGAAGTGTCTTTTATGTCGAAAATTATTCCGTCATAAATCTCTTCCGGCTTCAGGAATTGCAGGTAGAAGGCCTCTTCCTCGGTGAGTTCCTTGTATACTGTGACATCGTTGCCTTTTTGGATCTGAATCCGATCTTCAATGCTGAGAGTCGAATTCTGATAGAACGTCCCTGAGGTTGGGAACTCCTTCCCCGGGGTGTTGTTCGATCCCGTGCATCCCAGAAACAGGGTGATCAGGAAGGCAGCGCCTCTTTTCATTCGACCTCCAATATCCGATCAATTCCGGCAAGATCCTTTACCCATTGGACGTTGCTGAATCCGGACTGTAAAGCCAAATTCGTAATTTGTTGGGATTGACCTGCCCCTGCTTCCATGAGGAGCGGGAGGGATGTTCCGGAGAGGATCTTGCGGATGAGATCGAGTCCGTCTCTGCCCCCATCAAGGGCTGCTTTCGGTTCCTGCCGAACCTCCGGGGAAAGGGTTTCAATCTCTGCCGAAGGAATATAGGGCGGGTTGGATAGTACCAGGTCATAGTTTCCAGGAGCAAAAAGGTCGGCTTCTATAAATTCGATTTTCGAACTCACTCCATTTCTTTCCGCATTCTCTCGTGCAATAGTGAGAGCCTCTGTACTGGTGTCGGTCGCAATACCGGAGAATCCCTTTGTGGCTAGTGCGACGGCAATCGCTCCGCTGCCGGTACCGATATCGAGGAACGTTCTCTCTTTTCTCGCCAGAGCCCGTTCCACGAGAAACTCCGTTTCAGGGCGGGGAATAAGAACATCTGGGGAGACCCGGAAAGGGAGGCCAAAGAATTCACATTCGCCAATCAGGTGTGCAACAGGGGTTCGTTTTTCAGATCGTTCCTGAATCCACTCTTCAAAATGGCATTGGTCTTTTTTGGAAAGGGAATCGATCGCGGGAAGATGTGCACGCGGGATTCGGAGTGTCGCTGCGAGGAGGATTTCAGAATCTACCCGGGGATCCTCAATCCCAGCGGAACGTAATCGAAGGGTTGTCTCCCGCAGGAGGTCTTTTACGGTCATTTCTTGCCGAGGTTCTTCAGCTTTTCGGCCCGTTCGCACTCCTGGAGTTTCTCTACCATCTCCATAATTTCTCCTTCGAGAAATTCAGCCAACCGGTGCACGGAGAAATTGATCCGATGGTCTGTAATTCGGTTGTCATGGAAGTTATAGGTACGGATCTTCTCGCTCCGCTCTCCCGTACCGATTTTCGATCGACGAAGGTCCCGTCTCTCTTTTGCTTTCTGTTCTTCTTCATGTTCATAAATCCGGGCACGAAGCCATCTCATGGCGAGATCCCGGTTGCGGCCCTGGGACCGTTCATTTTGACACTGAACAACGATGCCGGTAGGGAGGTGGGTAATCCGGATGGCACTTTGGGTTTTATTGACGTGCTGCCCACCCGGTCCTCCTGCACTGAAGGTGTCGATTTTAAGATCTTTTTGATCGAGGGTAATCTCGACGGTTTCTGCCTGGGGCATGACCGCTACCGTACACGTGCTGGTGTGAACTCGACCACTCGCTTCTGTTGCCGGGACCCGTTGAACTCGGTGTGTTCCACTCTCATACCTGAGAAATTTGTATACCTCCGGTCCCTCAACGGAAAAGACCCCGTATTTTAGTCCCCCCAGATCGGAGGTAACCACATCCATTTGCTGAATTTTCCATTTACGGGAAATAGCAAACTTTGTGTACATCTCCATCAATTCATGTGCGAAAAGCGCCGCTTCTGCCCCTCCCACGCCGGGGCGAATCTCAACAATGACGCTTCTCATGGAGACCTCATCCTCGGTAAGAAGGATTTCTTCGAGTTCCGATAGGAGGAAGTTCTCCCGTTCGGTGAGACCCTTCATCTCCTCTTCGGCCATCTCTTTCATTTCAGGATCTTCAAGGAGGGCCTTCGTTTGTTCTTTCTGTTCCCGAATGGAATCGATTTCTCGCTGACGAGTAACCACTTTTTCAAGCGATCCTCTCTCTCTCATGAGTGCTGCATATTTGTCAGGGATCGCGGCGAGTTTTGGGTTCTGGATAAGAGTCTCAATCTCTTCATATCGGGCGACCATGTCCTTGACCTTATCGAGCATAGAGAGAGGATCTCCGTGTAAGAATCCGGGGGGAAATGACTAGGACTTGCCTTCGGTTTCCGGTTTTTTTGTGGCTTCTGGAGTCGCTTCGATCTTGGGAGCCACTTCGACCTTGGGAGCCGCTTCGACCTTGGGAGTCGCCGGCTTTTGGGTCGCGGGTAATTGAGCCGCGATGGTTCCGGGACGTGCTCCGGAGGTCTTTTCAGAATCCTTTTTGGTCACTTTGAGCGATTCTTTCGCCTTGGGAGCAGAAGCGCCGCCCCATTTCTTCTTGAATCGTTCGATTCGACCGGCTGTATCCACAAATTTCTGCTTACCGGTATAGAATGGGTGGCAGCCAGAGCAGACCTCAACGCTGAGTGTTTCCTTCGTACTTCGGGTGGTGAACTTGTTTCCACACCCGCAGGTGACGGCGGTATCAACGTATTTGGGATGTATATCCTTCTTCATGAGGCGCGTAACTCTATCGATTTCATTTGGGGAAATCAAGAAAATGTTCGGGATTATTGCAGTTTTCGGCTTTGCAGGGCCTTTACGGAGTGGTTGACGGCGTGGGGATCATATTCCACGAGGGTCTCTGTTTGTGCGATGGTTCCTTCAGGGAGAAGGGCGGTGACATAGACAAAGACCCTGTTATCCTGATCCTGGTTTGTATTCTCATCCCCATCATCATTATCGCGAACGACAATTTTGACCGCACATCCCCCGGCCGGCAGAAGATTCCCAAAATAGCTGGTAGGTCGGATCGGAAGTGGTTGCCGATTTGTACCTCGGCGTGCAATTTTATCGAGAACAAAGTCACGTCGGTTCATGGCGGGCTCATCCGAAAGATAGCCTCGTAGAGTCCGGCTCAGATTGAATGCGTGATCCACCTCTTCGGTCCATCGGGGCGCGACTTCTCCTGCGATCGCTCTTACCGTGGCGAGTGCGCGAATGGCCCGGGTTACCTGATCCAGAAGGCGTTTGGCTTCCTTCTGATCCCCTTTCTTCAGGGTCGCAGTACTCTTTTCTACGGTGGAAAGGAGGTCATTTGATTGGTCGATAAGATGATCGACCTTGTCAATGTATTCTCTCCGATGGATGGTCGGGTCGATAGAGTCACTTTCCAGGCTGGAAAGAATCTTGTTCCAACTTGCTGGAGTTTCGGTCTTATAGAACCAGAGTGCAGAACAGGCATCTTCCAGAGTATTTTGGCAAAGAAGATCGGCTTCTCTCTGGGTATATTCTGGATTTTGATCGTTCGACTTTTCTGGTTGGGTAAGGAACGCGGCTCCCATTCCTGCAAGAAGAACCAGGATG
>PVBE012232213.1_pt1 | contig 11670 bp, 9 predicted proteins | sample 1631181 | NCBI WGS metagenome assembly PVBE01 (sample SAMN08397723, study PRJNA350692) | Marine metagenome, whole genome shotgun sequencing project. | isolation source: water | place: Pacific Ocean | collected 2012-04 | reverse complement strand
GTGAACTTTCGTGTTGAACTTGGCCTCCATGTCATTGAGAACACTCTGATAGCGCTGGAGGGACTTGTCCTTTTTGGCAATGGCTTGATCGAGTTGAGCGTAGAGGTTCTGGATTTTCTGAGTGGTCTTCTTGACCTCATTTTCTTGGTTGGACAGTTCCTCCTGCAAGTTGGCGGTTTTCAGTCGTTGCTCCTGCGTCTCGTACTGCTTGATCCGCGTCTCGTACTGCTTGATCTGCGTCTCGTACTGCTTGATCTGCGTCTGGTACTCCCTGATCCGTCTCAGTAGTTCCTCGAGTTGATTCTCGTTTTGTGTAGTCTGCTGCTTGTGGGTGTCTTCGCGCTGCTTGGATTGGGTTTCCGACTGGATGAGGAAAATGATCGCCAGCATCGCCAGCACATCCACGAAGTAGGAGAGGGCTTTGAGGGAGGCGGCGGGTTTGGGTCCGCGTCTGGAATTGCTGCTACTCATTCCGAGTTTTCCATCTAGAGCACCACAGTCCTGTGCTTGGGATTAACCATCTCTTTCAAATTCAGACCAACCATGATCTACTGTCACCGTTGACCACAGTCCTGTGCTGGGAGAAACGAGGTTCCGAACTGCCGCTTCAGACAGAAACGGTGGAGTTTTGAGCCATTATTGATTTTGAATACACCTCTCCCTTTGCTGAAGTATAGCTCAAAAATCATGCCAGACTGCGAAAGATGGCTGCTTTACCCCCTTTTGTTCCTCTGGAAACGTCTCAGGTATGAGCCACCGCACCGCTGTTCTTGTCTTTCCCGGATCGAACTGCGACTCCGATTTGTTCAAAGCAGCCCAGCAAACTCCGGAGTTGGCCCCCGCATACGTTTGGTACACCACCGCTTCCCTTGCAGGTTTTGAGCTGATATTGGTTCCAGGTGGCTTCAGCCACGGAGATTACCTGCGGGCGGGGGCACTGGCTGCACGAAGTCCGGTGGTGCAAGCCCTGCGGCAGGCGGCGGCACAGGGGGTGCCGATTTTGGGGATTTGCAACGGATTTCAAGTGCTGACCGAGTCCGGACTCCTGCCGGGAGCATTGCAGCGCAACGCAAGCTTGCAGTTTGTTTGTGAGATTCCTGCAGTCGAGGTGGCCACCTCCAACACCCCGTTTACGCAAGCCTGCGCCATGGGGGAGCAGTTGCGGTTGCCCGTGGCACATGGCGAGGGGAATTACTTTTGTGACACAACCACCCTGGCGGAGTTGGAGCGAAACGGACAAATCGCCTTTCGCTATGCCGAGGGGCAAAACCCCAACGGCTCACTGGCCAACATCGCCGGGATCACGAATGCGGAACGGAACGTGCTTGGCTTGATGCCACATCCGGAACGCGCCATGGCCGAGTGGATGGGGTCGGCAGATGGACAGAAACTCTTCACTTCAGCCGTGTCTTTTCTTCAGAGTTGAGTACATGTTGAATCACGCTCTCGCAAAGGTGATGCGGAATTTTCCTGTTGCAGCAAGGCGGCACGGCTTGTGGTATGCACTGCTGGGCAGTTTGCTGTGGATGGCTGTTTTTCCAGCGGCGTTGCAGGCACAGAGTACTTCAGGAGCATCTGCTTCTACGGCTTCAGAAAAGTACTGGTCTGTACGGTGGCCACAGTTACGAAAGACTTTGGAGGCGCGGAATCCCAACTACGGACGCTGGAAGCGGGAGCGGGAAAAACAAATGACTTCAGGAAAGCCGCTGGCCCCATCTGCTGGGCGCAAGTCGTTGTTCAAGTACAAGCAACTGCGCGAGGTGATTGACCGACGCGATTCCTACAAACGTTGGCAGGAACGGGAAGCCGAACTGAACACAGAGACCAAAGCCGGCAGCACTCTCCAGCCTGCGCCCTCTTTTCAGCGGGACGGGCTCAACTACAGAGGTCTTCGGCAGGTTGTCCTGCGCTACCAAAAGGCCAAACTGCCGGTTTCACGAACCTCCATGCGGACGGTCTATTCGCAGAAGGCCGACCGGTAACGCATCATCACCCCCTGACCTCCTGCCCGACACGGTTCCCCGGGCTCCAGCGACTTCCGCACCCTCGTTGAGTTGCACCGTCTTGTTCGCGTCAGCCAACATAGCGATGGATCACCGCCAGCACTTGCCCAAGGCAGCTGCTGCCGAAAAGGTTGAGGTGATTGAGGAGGTGGTAGAGTTGGTAGAAACGGGGATTACCGCAAAACGTTTTTCCGCAAGGTTAACCAAAGCACTCACCACAACCACGCCGCTCCGCGCACTCCGGAGGAATCCCCGTGCTGGGCGGGGCGGATGGGCGTGGTGAACTCCCGGCCAAGGGTCCACTGCGGGAGCAACCGGGGGAGCGATTCGTAGAGCCGGGGCAGGTTGGACATGCCACCACCGAGGACGAACACGTCCGGATCGAGCACGTTGGCCAGCGTGGCCAGCGAGCGGGCGAGGCGACTTTCGTAGCGTTGCAGAGTCGCTTCCGCCACCGAATCACCGGATTCAGCGCGAGCAACGATCTCCGGCCCACGCACACGCTCCCCCGTGATCCGCAGGAAATCCTGCTCGAAGCCGGTGCCGGACACGAAGGTTTCGATGCAGCCGTGCTTGCCACAGTAGCACTCCGGGCCGGGATACTCCTCCGGCGCCATCCAGCCCAGTGGGTTGTGACCCCACTCGCCGCCAATCGCGTTGTGGCCATTGTGAACTTTTCCGTGGAGCGCCACCCCGCCCCCCACTCCCGTGCCGAGGATGATTGCAAAGACCACCGTCGCGCCCGCACCCGCGCCATCCACGGCTTCCGAAACTGCGAGGCAGTTCGCGTCGTTGGCAAAGCGGACCTCGCGGCCCATGCGGGCTTGCAGGTCGCGGTCGAAGGGCTTGCCGATGAGCCACGTCGAGTTCGCGTTGCGGATCAGTCCGGTGACGGTGGAGAACGAACCGGGCATTCCGACCCCAACGGTTCCGGATTGTCCGGTTTGTTGCTCAAGCTCGGACACCAACTCCGCAATCGCATCAAGGGTGCCTTCGTAATCGCCACGGGGGGTGGCCACCCGTTGCTTGGCGAGTTCGGCTCCGGAGTCATCCAAGGCGACGGCCTCAAGCTTGGTGCCACCTAAATCCACGCCAATGCGCATCGTTTGCTCAATCCTTTTGGAAATCATGAGCCCCTGAAGGACATGGAAAACACGGGGATTTGCTCTTTCTCTGTGATCTCGTGACCTCTGTGGTGAAAAAACAAGGCGATCTTCCTCAAAAATAGGTCATCGGTTCCACGGAAATCGTCTCACCGTCCAGCACGATGCGGTGGAACGAGGAGGTTTCCCCGGAGTGCAGCACCTCCGTGGAGGACGCCGAATTGACGGCTTCCAGCGCAGGCATGCCCTCCCGTGGAATCGTCAGGTGCCAGTTGCGGTGAACGTGCCCGTGCAGGTACGCCCGCAGCTTGGGTTGCCGCAGCATCCATGCTCGCACGGGCAGCAGATTATGCAACTCGTGCCGGGGCTTGCTCCGCCAGCCTTCCGGAAACCAGAGCGGGTAGTGGTTCGCGAGCAGCACTTTCGCATCGCCCGGAAGGGCAGACAGGTGCCGTTCCGTTGCCGCAACAACTGCTTTCGGAACCGTGCCACAGGCACTCCACCAGTCATTCGGGTGGGTGCTGTCCCAGCCCAGCAGATGCCAGCCCTCGCCTAAGGCTTTGGCCCGCAACGGACCTTTCGTCCAAAACTCCCCGAAGTGCTTTTGAAAGCGATCCTCCGGAAACTGTGCATCGGCGACATAGCGGTCGTGATTTCCCGGCAGCACGGTCACGCGCTCCGGGTTTTCCAGCAAGGGTGTCAATACCTTGCAGGCCTGCGCGAATTCCTCCTCCAGCGCAAGTTGTGTGAGGTCGCCGCTGATCACCAGATGATCCCACGACAGTGTCCGGACTTGCTCGACCAGCGCCTTGGCCCGAGCAAGCGGATAATGCTGCGCCCGTCGCAGCACGAGGTTCGCTGCTCCCAGCACCCGTTTCGAGGCCCACTCCGGAAAAGCATGGGGCAGCGCGTGGAAATGCAGGTCGGAAAGGTGAAGGATCGTCAGGGACACGTCTGCTTGGTTGATCGTCAGGATTGCCAATTGCACGAAAAACCGCTATCATGTCAAGTTTTGCAGGACTCGGCAAGTGCTGAGGATTCCTGCCTCCATGATCCGGAAGGGTTGCCCATTCCGGTGTTGCGCGCAAGCGTTCTCTCCAACCCCGTCACTTCAAGGACATTCCCAATGGTGATGATGATCCTAGCCCTCTCCCTGCTGGGACTGGGGGCTGCACTGTTCTACACCCTTCGTGTGTCGAGCATCCCGCTCACGCAGGGCATCGACAGCTCTGCGGAGGCCGACAAACTCACGCGCGTCCACGGCGCCATCGCCAAGGGTGCAATGGCCTTCCTCAAGGAGGAGTACCGCTACATGCTGTACTTCATGGTCGCCTTCGCCGTGATCATCGGCGTCTTGATCGACGACAAGCACACCCCGGACACCTACGAGGGCTGGTACACCGCGATCTCCTTCCTGCTGGGCTGCATCGTCTCCATGGTCTCGGGCTACATCGGCATGAAGATCGCCACCACCGGAAACGCCCGCACCACGGTTGCGGCGCGCAATTCCATTGGAGACGCCTTCAAGGTCGCACTCAACTCCGGAGCCGTGATGGGCTTCGGGCTGGTCGGGCTGGCGGTGTTGGGGTTGATCCTCGTCTATCTGCTGCTCGCCGTGATGCTGCCCTCTGAGATTGACAAGCACATCCTCATGGAAGTGATGGCCGGATTCGGACTCGGCGGCTCCTCAATCGCGCTCTTTGCCCGCGTGGGCGGCGGCATTTTCACCAAGGCCGCTGATGTGGGAGCCGACCTCGTGGGCAAGGTGGAGCAGGGCATTCCGGAAGACGACCCCCGCAACCCCGCTGTGATCGCCGACAACGTGGGCGACAACGTGGGCGACGTCGCAGGCATGGGCGCGGACCTCTTCGGCTCCTGCGCGGAAAGCACCTGCGCCGCCCTCGTGATCGGTGCGGTGGCCTTTGCGACCGATCTGAACGCGCTGCTCTACCCGATCCTGATCACGGCAGTCGGCATTCCGATCAGCCTGCTCACACTGATCCTCTTTGGACGCGCCAACAGCGAGCAGGATGTGGCTCCAACCCTCAAGCGGTTGTTGATCGTCTCCACGGCATTAAGCGGTGCGGTGATGCTCGCCGTGACCTGGTGGGCGCTCCCCGCAAGTTTTGAGATTTCCGGAGAATCCCACTCCTGGCTTGGGGTCTATCTCTGCTACCTCACCGGGGCGGTTGCCGGACTGATCGTGGGCCTGATCACCGAATACTACACCTCGCATGACTTCAAGCCCGTCCGGGAGGTCGCACAAGCCTCGGAAACGGGTGCGGCGACAAACATCATCTTCGGACTCGCGCTCGGCTACCACAGTTCCGCATGGTCGATCCTTGCGATTGCCGTGAGCATCTATGTGCCGTTCACCCTCGCAGGCATGTACGGGGTCGCAGTCGCCGCCCTTGGGATGCTGAGCACACTGGTCATCGGCCTCGCGATTGACGCTTATGGTCCGGTCGCCGACAACGCAGGCGGTATCGCCGAGATGGTCGGCATGGGCGAACACATCCGCAACCGTACCGATGTCCTCGATTCTGCGGGCAACACCACTGCCGCAATCGGCAAGGGCTTTGCCATTGGTTCCGCGATCCTCACCTCCCTTGCGCTCTTCTCCGCATTCCTCACCCGCGCCGACCTGCTTCAGCCCGACGTGAACGTGATGGACTCGATCAACCTGCTTGATCCGATGGTTCTCACCGGACTCTTCGTCGGCGCGATGCTGCCCTTCCTCTTCTCGGCGATGACGATGAAGTCAGTCGGCAAAGCCGCATTTGACATGATCGCGGAAGTGCGACGGCAGTTCCGGGAGATCCCGGGCATCATGGAGGGCAAGGTCGAACCGGATTACGAGAAATGCGTCTCGATTTCCACCCAAGCGGCGCTCCGGGAGATGATTCCGCCGGGCATTCTCATCATTGGAACTCCGCTGCTTGTCGGTTTCCTCTTCGGCGTTCCGGCAGTCGCGGGCGTGTTGGCAGGCTCGCTGGTTTCTGGCGGTGTGCTGGCCATCGCCTCGGCCAACTCCGGGGGTGCGTGGGACAACGCCAAAAAGTACATCGAGAAAGGCAACTTCGGCGGCAAGGGCACCGACACCCACAAGGCTGCCGTCGTTGGCGACACCGTGGGCGATCCCTTCAAGGACACCTCCGGACCCTCCCTCAACATCCTCATCAAGCTCTCGGCGATCCTCAGCCTCGTCTTCGTCCCGTTCTTCGTGAACCACGGCGGCTGGCTCGGCGGTTGAGCCGCTGCTTGCTCACGGGCCGTGTCCAGTGCGGCCCGTGGTTTTCTTCGCACTTTACAAGCATCTGGTCACACATTTCAGAGTAGGTTGGGCAAAGGAGCGGCAGCGACATGCCCAACACGGCGTGATGGCTTGTCTTGGTTGGGCACACTTCGTTTTGCCCAACCTACCCTTCAATCGCGTAGCGCCGAACCGGTGGAGCAGTACTCCGTTGCGTGAGGGGGTTTTTGGTGCAGTGGCGGACGAACCCCGCGTCAATAAAGCGGAAGGGGAGGTGTTCATCGCGTCCGGGAGAGATGCCGAGCCGGGTGGTTTGCAGAACTTCCGGAGGAGGCTCGCTCATGTCTAGCAACTCCAGTCGTCCCGGTTGAAACGTCCGCTGATCCCACTCCGGCACCTTGAGGCCGAGGGATTGGCAGAACAGCGTCTGTCCGGAGCAAAGCGTTTCTGGAGGACGGAGGCGTCCGTTGACGGGATTGAGTTGCTGCATGTGTTGAAGCATCGCGGGGTCCGGAGCGGGCCACGGCCACAGAATCCCGGACTTGATCAGCACGGCGTTGCCCTCACCCCGACAGCTCAGATTGAAAGAATCTCCACCACGGGCGTAGTACATGTAGATCGTGCCGGGTGGCATAAAGAGGGCGTTGCGCTTGGGAGTCCAGCCCAACGAGGCGTGACTGCCCTTCTCCTCCAGCAAATACGCTTCAATTTCGATGATGCGGGCGCAGAGCCAGTGTCCGCCCACCTTGTGCCGCAGCACCTTTCCCAGCAAATCCGGAGCGATGACGCAGGGATCGCGGTCGAACCAATCTGGAGTGATTTTCATGTGGGGTTTGGGTTCACCGCAGAGGCGCAGAGGACACAGAGATTTTTTCTCCGTGATCTCTGCACCTCTGAGGTGAGAAAACCGGGAGGCTACTCAAGCGGCTCGATCCAGCCAAAGGGATCGTCGATGCGTCCGTACTGGAGGTCGGTGAGGTGCTGGAAGAATTTTTGCGCGATCGGCCCGGTTTGGCCATCCCCGATAACGAGGTTCTGGTCCTTGAAATTGAGCAGGCTGACAGGCGAGATGACCGCAGCGGTTCCGGAGCCAAAGACCTCGGTGAGGGAGCCGTTGCTAATGCGCTCTTGCACTTCGTCAATGGGGATGCGGCGCTCGACCACCGTCATCTCCCAGTGCTGGGCGAGTTCGATGACCGAGCGGCGGGTGATACCCGGCAGGATGGTCCCGGTGAGTTGCGGGGTGTGAAGTTCCCCGTCGATCACAAAGAAGATGTTCATCGCCCCCACTTCCTCCACAAAACGACGCTCGACAGCATCAAGCCAGAGGACTTGCGTGAAACCGCGCTCCTTGGCTTCTTTTTCTGCAAGGTTACTGGCGGCGTAGTTCCCGCCCGTCTTGGCTTCTCCCACACCTCCGGGTGCGGCGCGAACGTAAGCGGTGCAGACCGTGATCTTGACAGGATTGAAACCCTCCGGATAGTAGGGACCAACCGGAGAGAGGATGATGTAAAAGAGGTATTTCGAGGAAACCTTGAGACCAAGAAATTCTTCGGTGGCGATCAGCGTGGGTCGGATGTAGAGCGAGGTTCCGGGTTCGGTCGGAATCCAGTCGCGATCCTGCCGGATGAGTTGCTTGAGCGCGTCAAGCGTGGCTTCCACGTCAAGTTCTGGAAGGCACATGCGGCGGGCGGTTTTGTTCATGCGCTCAAAGTTGAGCCGGGGCCGGAACAGAGTGGCCTTGCCCTCGTCCGCCTGATACGCCTTTAACCCTTCAAACGCCTCCTGCCCATAATGTAGCACTAGCGCAGAGGGGGCGAGGGAGAGTGGACCAAAAGGTTGGATCTGTTCGTTGTGCCAGCCCTTCCCGGTCTCCCACTCCATCGTGAGCATGTGGTTGCTGAAGAGGGTGCCAAACCCCACGTCTGCCATCGTGCTGGGTGGGCTACGGCGTTGGTCGGGGGAGACGGGAAACAATGCGAGGTCCATGTTTATTCTGCGGTAAAGGCGAGGAAAACGAGTCCGAAATTCAGATGCAACTCATCCTAGCACCTTCGGCGGGCAACGAGAAGTGTGGAGGTGGGGGGGGAAGCTTTGGAGCAATGCCTTTCCGGAAGAATTCAGGAGTCGGTATTCAGGAAGTCAGGGGTTGGCATGGACGGAGTCTGGTGATGATTTAGCGTCAGGCCGCGATCCGCCCATGCGGACTCCTGACTTCTGGATTCTCCATTATTCCCGCGCGTTCAGCACTTCCATCTGGCGGCGGACCTGCGTTTCGCGGAGGTCGTCGTAGTGGTTCCAGACATAAAACAGGCCGTAGCCACAGGTGATGATGAGGAAGAGCGCGACCGCACTGGTCAGCTTGGGAGCGGAGGGCATGGGACGGTTAACGCTGCGAGAGGGTGCGCATGTCTGCGGTCTCCGGATCAGAGAGTTTGTGGATGGGGCGCCGCTGCTTGGGAACCACACCCACGACCACAGGACGGGAGATGCTGCCGAAAACGTCACGGAAGAAGGCGAAGAGTCGGTCGCCTGGAACACGGCCTTCAAGGCTGACCGCCGCTGCAATGCGGAAACGCTGCGCGGGTGCGCTAAGCGTAAACTGCGCGAGGGGTGGAACCTCCGAACTCCAACCGAGGTGGTAGCCGTTGACCCCGTTTTCGTCAAACGCGACCAGCACGGCAACGCCCTTTTCCAAAAAACGCGATTGCCCGTTGACCAAACCTTCCGCTCCACCAATCGGCGGTCGGCGGTCCACGATGATTTGCAGCACGGGCGTTGCTGCGATGTTGCCTGCCGTATCCCGGAACCAGACGTGCAGGGTGCGTGGACCCTCCACATCTCCGAGGGGAACGGCAACCAACTGCTTGAACTTTGGCTCCGGAGGGTTGATGAGCTTAAACTCGTAGGGTTCGGGGCGCACCCGGCTTTCCGAGATGTAGTAGCCGCTCACGCCCTGCGGATCCTCGGCGTTGAGGATGAGCAGCACCTTGTCCCCGGACACCCGCTCCTTCCCGGATGCAAGCTGCACAAAACTTTGCGGCCCGTCCATGTCCTGCGGGGCGGGTTTGCGGAAATCGAGCCGCACCCGCTCAGAGATGCGTACGGAGAGATTGCCCGCCTCGTCACGCAGCCACGCATGGAGCGCGAGCATGGCGGGGATGGGTTGGTTGCGGGGAAGTTGGTACACCGTACGCACGTCCAACCGGTTGCGCGGCTTGACCTTGACCCAATCGGGGGAGTCCATCTCCGGAGGCTCCGGGTGAGGTGAAAGCACGTAAGCCACAATCCCGTGGTCATCCCAGCCGCTCAGCCGCACCCGCCACGCCCGGATGTCCTGTGGCACGGAAGGCTTGATGCGTAGGGCGAACGGCACCTGCTTTTTGGGATCCATTCCGGGGGTCAGCAGGTCAATATGCGCCTGCGAATGATCCGACTTGAGGACGTGTGCCGGGATCTCGCGCTGCACCACCTCGCCAAGAGCATCGTGCAAGAACCATGAGACGCCAAGATGCAGCTTGCCAGGCTTGAGCTGAATGAAGCCCGGGGGATCTTCCGGCTGTACTCGGTAGCTGAAGCGCAGGGCGTGTGTGCCGCTGCCCTCCACAAAGCGGGCGACCTGTTCCACCTCTCCCAGCAGAATCTTGAGATGCGGTGCCTCCAGAGTGTTCTCAGGCACCGGATCGGTCACCACCCGACACTTGGGGTGGCAGGGATCGCTTTTGTTGGAGTGCCGCGAGACCGTCACGGGGCGGTTGAAATGCACGTCCCACAGCACCACTCCCCCGTCCCGGAGGTACTGGGCCGTGAGGCGCCGGACGTCCAGAATCACTGCCCCTGTGCTGGGAATTTGCGGGGACACCTGTGCCGGAACTGTCCCTGCGTGGTTGTCGAGTGCGACTGCCGGGAACGCCAAAAGCAGCAGGAAAATGAAGAGAGGGGGCAGTCGCGTCGGGCAGGATTTAGGCATGGAATCTCAAAGGCGTGGTGTCTCGTCCACCTCTCCTTTTGCAAGTCCCGGTCCATCCGGCGCTTGCGCCTGCAAAGACCGCTCATCAGGGCGTGAGCACGGGTGCGCCGCCCCATGCTACCAGAGCATTTCACCTGTTTGCCGACATGAGCCACCCTGCTTGGGCTTCTTTGAGGATGCCTGCAATCCGGCTTTCCGTAAACCGACTTCTTTTCATAGAGACCTCCTTCTAAAAAGGGAATGGGGTGTCGCATCCCCGATTTGTCTCTACTTGGAAATGGCCCTATCAAAGGGGAATCGGACAAAAGGTCACGCGGTAAGTTACGTTCTTCGTGTGATCGAACACCTGGAGGAGACGATATGACTTACAAGCGTGTGACTGAGGCAGACCGCAGGCTCATCCAACGACTCGTCGGGTCAGCAGGCTATTCAATGGCATAGAGGTTTCCATCTCCGGAGGTGAGGTAGAGCACGCCGTTGGCGATGGCAGGAGAAGCAGCAATGCTGCCACCTGTCTGAAACGTCCACTGTCGTTCGCCACTGAGCGCGTTGATGGCATAGAGGCGTCCCTGGTCGTCTCCCACATAGACCGTCTGGCCCGTCACGGCTGCGGAGGCCCTGATGCGTCCACCGGCGTCAGAACTGAACCGCCACCTTTCCTCGCCGGTCATGCGGTCGAAAGCGTATAGGTTGCCGGATTGAGAGCCGACATAGATCATGTCACCCGCAATTACCGGGGTGGTAGTAAAGACCTCGTGGGGTTTGTACTTCACCCAGACGAGACCTTTCTGCGGAGACAGCGTGTTGACGAAACCCCATATGAACAGTTGAACCCTGAGATATCTGGCCTTCCTCTCAAAGGGCAAGAACCGCTTGTGCCAATCAATGGCGATGACTCCGGCATCATTGGCGATATAAACGTAGTTGTCCTTTAAAGAGGGCGACGTATTGGAACCCCCTCTCATTATAAAGTCAAAGCGTAGCTTGCCCGTGTGTATGTCTACTATATGAAGCGTACCTAAATGCGACACGACCGCTACCACTACATCATTCACAGCAGGAGCGGATGAGATCGAAACTCCGGCATCGTAAATCCACCGTATGTCCCCTGACTGGGCATCAAAGGCGTATAGCCTGTTATCGCCTGACGTAAGGTACAGTACGCCGTTGTGGACAGCGGGCGATGAGTACACAAAGTTACCCGTGAAGTATTGCCACTCCAATTCGCCTGTGTTTTTGTTCAGTACGACCAAGCTTCTATCCCTCAGTCCAGTGAAGACGAGGTCTCCTGCAACAGCAGGGGTAGAGTTTACCGGACCGGATACCTCGTACTCCCAGATC
>PVBE010576550.1_pt1 | contig 11670 bp, 11 predicted proteins | sample 1631181 | NCBI WGS metagenome assembly PVBE01 (sample SAMN08397723, study PRJNA350692) | Marine metagenome, whole genome shotgun sequencing project. | isolation source: water | place: Pacific Ocean | collected 2012-04 | reverse complement strand
TGGACACGATGTTGGTGCCGACGCCGCCGGGGTGCACCACGCTCACGCCGATGTGCAGGTCCCGGGTCTCCTCCCAGAGGGTCTCGGACAGCCCCCGGACGGCGTACTTGGTGGCGCAGTAGCTGCTCTGCGACGGGATGCCGACGATCCCGAACACCGAGCTGATGTTGATGATGTGCGCCTCCTCCGCGATCTCCAGCAGCGGCATGAACAGCTTGCAGCCGTAGATCACGCCCCAGAGGTTCACCCCGACGACCCGCTCCCAGTCCCCCAGGCTCTGCTCACGGAAGCTCCCGGAGACCGTGAGTCCGGCGTTGTTGAAGAGCAGGTTGATGCCGCGGTGTTCGTCACTCACGGTCTTGGCGAAGGCCTCCATTTTAGACCGTGAGCTTACGTCTACGATATGAGAACTCACGGTCACGCCGGAGTCGCTGACGAGCTCGACCGTTTCGTTCAGGGGCTGGGCCTTCCAGTCCGCGAGCACGAGGTGCATCCCTCCGCCGCGAGGGCTTCGGCGAGGGCACGGCCGATGCCGCTTCCGGCTCCGGTGATGACGGCGACACGATCTCGGAATTGACGCATAGGCTGCGCATCATGGTACGAGGCGGAGGTGACGGCCAGTCCCCCGTTCCTGCACCTGCCGCTGTTCGACGGGCCGCTCGATCTGCTGCTGCACCTGTGCAAGCGGCACGAACTCGAGATCACGGAGTTGCCGATCGCGTTGATCACGGAGCAGTTCCTCGCCTACCTCGACGTGCTCGAGGAGCTTCAGATCGAGGTCGCGGGCGAGTTCGTGGCGATGGCGTCGCTGCTGTGCCTGCTCAAGTCCCGCGAGCTGCTGCCGGCCCTCGAGATCGACGGCGAGGACGACGACGAAGAGGGCGAAGACCCCCGCTCCGCCCTCATCGCCCGGCTCCTCAACTACCGCCGCTACCGCGACGCCTCGGAGCAGCTGGAGGCCCGCGATCGGGAACGACGGGAGTACTTCGTGCGTCCGCTGGCGCCGCGGGAAGCGGCCGGGCTGGATGCCCTCGATGCCCCCCTGGACGTCGACCTCACGGAGCTGCTGGGGGCCCTGCGGGACCTGCTGATCGAGCGCAGCAAGGCCGAGGCGATCCACGCCGTGGAGATCCCGATGATGCCGCTGGAGGAGCGGGTCGAGGAGCTGCTGGACCGCCTCGCCGCGGGACCCCGCCGGACCGCCTTCGAACGCCTTTTCGACGGCGCGACCACCCGACCCCTGGTGGTGGTGACGGTGCTGAGCGTGCTCCACCTCGCCCGCCTGCGGTACATCCGGCTGGTGCAGAAGGAGCACCTCGCCCCCATCACCATCGAGTGTCGGTTCGACCCCGCCCAACGCGCCACCCTCACGAGCGTCACCGATGTCGGCTGAAGCCCGTACCGATCTGCTCCCCGCGATCATCGAGGCGCTCCTGTTCGTGGCCGACCGGCCGCTGTCGGTGGCGGACCTGGTGGAGGCGTTGGAGACCGACGAGGTCCCCGACCACGCGGTGCGGGAGGCGCTGGAGGTGCTGATGGCGCGGCACGACGGCGGCTCCGGTCGGGGGTTCGTGCTCCACCGCCTCGCGGACACGTGGCAGTTCCGCACCACCGACCAGGTCAGTCCCTGGCTGAAGGCGTTCACCGGCCTGACGCCTGTGAAGCTGAGCCGGGCGGCCCTGGAGACCCTCGCGGTCGCCGCCTACCGTCAGCCCTGCACGCGGGCCGACGTGGAGCGGGTCCGCGGGGTCGACAGCGGCGGCATCCTGCGGGCGTTGCTGGACCGCAAGCTGCTTCGGGTGGCCGGCCGCCGGGACGAACCGGGGCGCCCCAACGTCTACGCCACGACCGAGCAGTTCCTTGCCGCGTTCGGCCTCGGCTCGCTCCGCGACCTGCCGTCGCTGCGCGAGTTCACGATGCTCGGCCAGGAGGATCTGGACGCCGTCGACGACCTGATGGGCAACAAAGGGCTGGCGGGGCAGGTCACTTTCGACGAGTATGCGGCGCGCCGCGCCCTGGATGGCGTGGATGAAGCCGCCGATGCGGCATTGCAGGCCCGCCGTACGGCGGCCCGGAAGGACGAGTCATGAGCGCCGACCACCTGGTCAAGATCCTCGCCGAGCGAGGCGTCGCCTCCCGCCGAGGCAGTGAGAAGATCATCCGCAGCGGCGTGATCACCGTCGACGGCAAGGTCGTCGTGGAGCCCGGCTCCCTGGTGGACCCCCGAGCCCAGGACATCCGCCTGGAGGGCAAGCCGCTGCCCCCCAAGCCCAAGCCGAAGTACCTGGTGCTGAACAAGCCCACCGGCGTCATCACCAGCCGCAGCGACCCGGACGGCCGCAAGACGGTGTTCGACCTGCTGGAGGACGAGGACACCTCCATCGCCGCGGTCGGGCGCCTGGACTACGGCACCGAGGGCGTGCTCCTGATGACCAACGACGGCGAGCTCGGCTACCGGCTGACGCACCCCAGCTACGGGGTCCCCAAGTCGTACCTCGCGAAGATCTCGGGCACCCCCGACCAGCGCAAAATGACGCGCCTCATCCGCGGCCTCGAGCTGGAGGACGGTCCCTCGGGTCCGTGCCTCGCGGAGATCGTGCGCAGCACCGGCCCGTCCACGTGGGTGCTCATCACCACCCGCGGCGGACGCAACCGCATCGTCCGTCGCATGTTCGAGGCGATCGGCCACCGCGTGCTCAAGCTCAAGCGGGTCGGCTTCGGCGGCATCACGCTGCGCGGCCTCGGCAACGGCGACGCTCGCCCCATGACCGCGGGCGAGCTGGAGCACCTGCGACGCCAGGTCGCCGCCAAGGGGCGGGGCAAGCTGTGGGTGTCGCGCCAGGTGAAGGTGTCGGTGGCCGAGCAGCTGCGGATCCCGCCGCCGCCGGCGGAGACGGTCAAGGCCCGCGATGACGAGGGCCGGCCGTACCGCAAGAAGGGCTGGGCGCGGCCCAAGCCGAAGAAGAAGCGTCACGGCAGCCGCAAGAAGGGCCGCTCGGACGAGCGCGGCGGGGGCGGAGGCCCCAAGCGCCGCCGCTGAGTCGGCTCAGCTCCCGCGGCCCGCGAAGCGGAAGCCGTGTCGGCCGGTCCGCTTGATGTAGAGCGAAGCACTGAACGGCTTGCCCGCCTTGGAGGTGAAGTTCTCCAGGACGGCGGTCTCGCCGTCGGCGAACAGCTTGGCCGCTTCGTCCCGCGTTACCTCACGCTTGCAGATCTCCCGGGGGATGCTGATCCGGCAGCCGTCGTCGTTGCAGACGAACGCCGTCGCCGTCTCGACGATCTTCGCTTCGGGGTGCTTGGGGCAGGCGCCGAGCGGCTCGGGGTTCACGGGGAACTCCTTGGCCGGAGCGCCGCCGCCAGCCTTGTTGTCGCGCGGCGGGAAGTCCCACTTGATCTTGCCCGCGTCGTCCAGGATGAGGGCCGCGCTGAAGGGGCGGTTGCGGCGGCTGACGAACCCTTCTAGGAGCGCAGTCTTGCGATTCGGGCCGATCATCGCCGTCACCTCCTCGAGGCTCAGCTGGCGCTGGCAGATGGCCAACGGGAGCTTGAGCCGGGTCTTGTCGTCCTTGTCGCAGCGGTAGCCCTTGCTGCTGCGGCGGACGGTGCAGTCCTTGTGGAAGGGGCAGGGGCCGACATCGGCCGGCTCGACCTCTTCGGTGGGCTCCACCTCGGCGCCCTTGGGGAGCACGCTGACCCGGCCGTCGTCGTCGCGGCGCAGGCTCGCCTCGTACTCCCGGCCGTCGCGGGTGAAGAAGCCGGCCTTGACCCGGGTCTCGTTGGTCTTGACCAGCTCGTCGGCGGAGCGGCGGTCGACGTAGCGGCCGCCGACCTCCTTCCAGATCACGAACTCGCAGTCTCCGTCCCGGCCCCCGAGGGTGCAGGTCCAGGTGCGCAGGGTCTCGATGACCTTGCCCTTCTTGCAGGCGGGGCAGGGGCCGACGGGGTCGGCGTCGCCGTACAGCCCGTCGAAGGTGAACCCGCGGACCTGCTCGACGATCTTCTCCGTCCAGCCGCGGATGTCCTTCATGTACTTCTCGCGGGTCGCCTCGCCGCCTTCGATGGCGCGGAGCGAATCCTCGAGGTTGGCGGTCAGCTCGGCCGAGGTCAGCAGCGGCAGATCGATGCGCTCCAGCGCGTCGATCAGCTTGATGCCCCGGGTGGTCGCCCGCAGCGCCTTGCGTCCCTGCACCGACGTGCAGCGGCCGGCGTACTGGCGGGCGACGAGCGTCTCGATGATCTCGGCGCGGGTGGCCGGCGTTCCGAGGCCTCCGGTCTCCTTGAGCACGCGGGCCTTCTCGATGTCCTCGACCTCCTTGCCGGCGGTCTCCATCAGGCCCAGCAGCGCCGCTTCCGTCAGGCGGGCGGGCGGCTTGGTCTCCTTCTCCTCGGAGGTGAACTCCGCGAAGTCGACCGGGGAGCCGTCGGGCTTGGGCAGCGCCGGGAGGTGCTTCTTGACCTCCTTGTCGCCCTTGTCGAACACGGCGCGCCAACCGGGCTCCTTGAGGACCTTGGTGCGGGTACGGAACGGCTCGTTGCCCAGCCGCGTGATGCGCTCGACCTCGGTCGAGATGGCGGGCGGGTGGAACGCGGCGAGGAAGCGCCGGGTGACGAGGTCGAAGATGCGCTTGTCGTCGCCCCGGAGGTCCGCGAGCTTGCCGGCTCCGGTGGGGATGATCGCGAAGTGGTCCGAGACCGCCTTGTCGTCGAAGTTGCGCTTGGTGTTCTGCAGCCCGTCCTTCTGGAGGCGGGCGGCCGAGGCGCTGTAGTCCTTGAGCCCCTTCAGGAACTCGACCGCCTCATCGACCTTCTCCTTGTAGTCCTCCGGCAGCGCTCGGCTGTCGGTACGAGGGTAGGTGATCATCTTGTGCTGCTCGTACAGGGCCTGGGCCGCGCTCAGGGTGCGGCGGGCGCTGAAGCCGAAGCGGCGGTTGGCCTCTCGCTGCAACGAGGTCAGGTCCAGCAGCGGGGGGGCGCTCTCATTGGAGTCCTTGCGGGACTCCGACGCGATCCCGGTGGGCTCGCTGGCGAGGGCGGCGAGCACCCGGTCGCGGACCGCGGTGTCGAAGATCCGGTCCTTGGCGCCGGGCTGCTTGGGGTCGTACCAGGTCGCCTTGTAGTCGTGGGCGGGGTCGTTGGTGTGCTTGAACGACGCCTCGATGATCCAGTACGGCTCGGGCAGGTGGTCGAGGATCTCGCGCTCCCGCCGGACGAGCATCGCCAGGGTGGCGGTCTGCACGCGGCCGGCCGACCACGGCACGCTGCGGCTACCCCGGGTGCGGAGTCGAACCGTCAGGGCGCGGGTGGCGTTCATGCCGATGAGCCAGTCGGACTCGGCGCGGCAGTCGGCGGCGTCGGCGAGGCCCTGGAGGTCGGACTCGGGCAGCGGCGCCAGGAGGCTGGCCTTGATCGCCTTGTCCGTCATGGACTGCAGCCACAGCCGGTCCACCGGCTTCTTGGTGCCGGAGTAGCGGTAGATCTCGCGGAAGATGAGCTCGCCCTCGCGGCCGGCATCGCAGGCGTTGATGACCCGCTCGACGTCCTTGGCCTTGAGCAGCTTCTTCAGGGCGTTCAGCTGCTTGGTGTTCCCCTTGACCGGGGTCAGCAGGAAGGAGTCGGGGAGGATCGGCAGATCCTTGAGGCGCCAGCGCTTCAGAGCCTCGTCGTAGCCCTCGGGGGCGACGAACTCGAGCAGGTGACCGACGGCCCAGGAGACGACGTGGTCATCGCCTTCCCAGGCGTGGGCCGTCTTGTTGGGGGCGCCGACGACGCGGGCAATGTCGGCGGCGACCGACGGCTTCTCTGCGATGATCAGGGTGCGGGACAAGGCGATCCTCGGTGCAATTGGCTTCGCGGGGTGCAGAGAAGTACCGCCAAGAGCCGGTTCGTTCAACCCCTGGATGCTGGCTTTGTTGTCCGTGCCTACGGCACGTGACTTCCTATATAAGGGGCGGCGGTGCATCCGAAGCTCCCGATCGCCGCATTCGCCGCCCTGCTGATGGCGCTCTTCGCGGCCCCTGCGTCGGCGGAAATTCGCGGGGGCAGCTTCGAGGCGGGCGGGGTCGGAGGGGCCGCGGTCTGGTCCAGCGACCTCGGGCTCAAGCCCTGCGGTTGGTACGGCGGCTTTGCCGGCCATCGCTTCCAGCCGCTGGCGGAGCGGCTGCACCTGGGCTTCCGGGCGGCCTGGGAAGGCTGCGTCACCCAGCAGAGGGTGACCGACGAGCGGGTCGACATGATCCTCGTCGACGTCGGCTTCTCGTACGGCGTTCGGGTGCTGCCCTGGATGCTGCCGTACGGCTTCTCCGGCGGAGGCTTCCTCATCGCGGACTCGACCCCCAGCGGCGGCGACCCGACGCCCCGGACGGTGTTCCAGACCGGCGGGGGCGTGGCGATCACCCTCGGCCCGTACCTGCTGCTGGACATCAAGGTCCGACTGCTGGTGTTCGAGAACATCCAGTTCGGCAGCATCCAGGGGCAGTTCGGGAGCGTCGTGAGCCCGCTGTTCGCGATCGCCCTGGGAGCGCAGATCTGATGCGGGCCTGGGCGATCGCGGCGCTCCTCCTGGCGGCGGGGCCGGTGTTGGCGGACGAGCCGACGGCCGACGACGGCTTCGCTCCGGATCCCGGACCCACGGTGCCGGTGGGGTTCCGGACGGACTTCCGGCTCGGCTGGAACCTGACCGACGGCAACGGCGTGATCGACTACATCGGGATGGGGCTGAACGTCGGCCCGGTCTTCGGCAAGCCGACCGTCGGCGGCCCTCCGGTGGTCAGCCCGTTCGGCGAGTTCACCGCGGGGATTGCGGAGGACGCCCGGCCGTCGATCCGGATCGTCGGCGGCATCGAGGTCGGCGTCGCGGTGCGGCACGACGTGGAGATCGTGCCGTCGGTGTTCGGCGGCTACCACCGGTCGTTCGAAGGCGACCGGCGGGCCGGGGGCACGGTCGGCGCGGGGGTCGCGCTGCGGGTCCGTGGGCCGAACCACTTCTTCTTCTCGGTGGAGCCGGTACGCTTCGTGCTCCTGCCGCCGCCCGAGAACGGGTACACCCGCTACACCACCCACTTCGCCCTCGACATGGGCATTGTCCGCTTCGGAGGAATCCTGCCGTGAGGGCACTCCTTACAGCACTCACGCTCGGACTCACGGTCGGTTGCGTGCAGCCGAACCTGGACCGGGAGCCGTGGTGCCAGATCGGCACCGGGGACGTGGAGTTCATCGACCTGGCGGACGGCGACGAGGTCGGCGTGGTGCGCGGGATCCAGGGAGGCGACCACATCTGGGGAAGCGCCCGGGTGATCGGGGTGAACTGGCTCGACATCACGCTGGTGTTCGAGCTGCTGGACGAGGACGGGCTCCCGGTGACCGACTCGAGCACCCTGATCGGCGAGCTCGTGCACTGCACCCGCAGCGATGAGGCGTGCGACCAGGGCATGGGGGAGACGGTCGGCTACCCGGTGATCGTCGAGGACATCAGCGATGTGGTCGGCGACGACATCACGATGAAGGTGACGGCCACGGACCGCGAGGGCCGCACGGCATCGCACTCGGTCCAGGTGGAGCCGTACCGGGAGACGGACGACTAGATCGTCACGGTCTCCAGCCAGTTGGTCAGGATCATGGTCGTGGCGTCCTGGCCGCTCTCGTACTTCAAGAGCCCCAGCTCCGCGTAGCGCGGTCGCACCCGGTCGCTGAGCAGGCCGATGCGCTTCACGTTCGGGATGATCGTGCGGAACATGGTCCGCCGGAACAGCTCCATGAGCTTGCTGTCGAGCACCAGGCGGTTCCACTCGCGGCGGCTCATGGCGTGGGCCCAGTACTCCTCGTAGTACTCGTGCACGAGGAAGCGATTGCGCATCAGGAGGCTGAGCTCGAAGACCCAGTCCTCGCGCTCGCGGCGCTCGGCGTCGCTGAGGACGGCGGTCTGGGCGTAGTGCTCGCGGAGGGCGACCACGCCGAACTTCACGTGGCGGGCCTCGTCGCCGATCACGTACTCCAGCAGCTTCTTCAGCAGCGGCTCCTGGGTGGCCTGGCGCAGCGTGCCGAACGCGCCCAGGGCGAGCCCCTCGATCATGATCTGCATGCCGAGGAATTTCATGTCCCAGCGGCTGTCGCCCATGAGCTGGTCGATGATGACGTAGAGGTTGTCGTCGATGGCGTAGCGCTTGTGGATCTTCTCCTCGAGGTAGCGGGAGAAGACCTCGACGTGGCGGCCTTCGTCGACGACCTGGGTGCTGCCGTAGAGCTTGGCGGCCATCCAGGGGGCGGCCTGCACGACCTGGCTGGCGGCGAACAGCGCGCCCTGCTCGCCGTGAAGGAACTGGGACAGCAGCCAGCTCATGATCGCGTGGCGGTGCTCGGCCTTCTCCTTGTTGGAGAGGCGGCGGTACATCGGGTAGTCCGAGAGGGGGACGTAGTCCTCGGGGAGGAGCTCGAACTCGGGGTTGAGGGGGTCGACGTCGATGGACCAGTCCAGGTCGGTGGTGGCGTTCCACTGGCCGGCCTTGGCGGACTCGTAGAGCTTGGCGAGGCTGGGCTGATCCCGGTCGTAGTTCCAGTCGAAGATCGCCGGGCTGGAGACGTCGACCGTCGTGGTGCTGCCCTGCTTGCCGCGCTGCAGGATGATGCCGCGGAAGGCGGGCCCCAGGAGGTTCCGGAGGACCCGGACATTGCCGCTCCCTTCGCGCAGGGCGGGGGCGGACTCAACTAGGTTCACGATCGCGTTGCGGAGCCTTATGGGACCTCGGGGTTGACCTGCCTTACACTCGGGCCGTGGCCGACCGTCCGTACATCGACCCGCGTACGTCGCCCCTGTGGCAGGTAACGCGCGAGCCGCTCATTCACCAGTTTGTCGGATATCTGACAGATGTTCGACAAAAGATCTCTGCCGATCCGACGTCCGAACACGTGCTGACCTTCGCGCGGCCCCGGATCGCGGAGGTGCACCACGCCTTCCGAACGATGGTGCGTCGGGGGGAGGAGCGGCTGCACAAGCTGAGCCGGCTGCTGGCGGACACGCTGTACGAGGGGCCGCACGATCTGATGAGCGAGGTGGTCGGCGAGCTCGACGGGGAGCGGTTCACCCTGGGGCAGCCGGTGACGCCGGCGCAGCTGCACGGGCTGACGGACCTGGAGCTGGGGGCGCGGCTGCTGAACCGGGTGAGGTTGGACGGGCGGGCGACGAAGCTGGTGGCCAACCGGGTCGAGTACCTGCCGACGGACGAGAACCCGCACGGGGTGCACAAGATCCTCAGCCGCATCAAGGCGGAGGAGGAGGTCTGGAACAAGGTCGTGGACGAGATCTTCGACGTGGACGCGTTGGTGAAGCGGGACAAGCAGCTGCGGCACCTGAGCCGGTTCGTCAAAGACGTGTTCGGGGTCAAAATCGTGGTCGGCGCGGCGACGGAGGTTCGTCCGGTGCACCGGTTCCTGGAGGAGCTGAGCTGGACGCGCGCGGAGCTGGGGAACCACCACATCCCGCCGTCGGACAGCACGGTGGCGCTGCAGTTCGTGGAGACGAAGGACTACATGTCGGCGGCTGCGCGGAAGAAGTCGGGCTGGGTGGCGGTCAAGTCGGTGGTGTCGTGGTGGGACCGGATGTTCGAGATCCAGGTGCAGCCGCTGCGGAGCTACTACCGGGAGAAGGAGCGGCTGACGCGGGAGAGCCACAGCGCGTGGGGCGATCAGCGCGAGGCGCTGCGGCAGGAGTTGAGCGAGCGGGTGCCGCTGCTGGGGTTCTACCGGGAGCTTCTGGTGTGGCTGTTTCGGCAGCCCGACGGGCCCGCCCCCACGTTCGAGGGGGTCCGGGTCGAGGTGATTGGCTAAAATGGTGCTGAATCGAGAGCACGAAAGGACTGTTCCGATGCGAACCCTCCCGTTGATCGCCCTGCTGTTGGGCGCGCTGATGATGCTGGCTGCCTGCCCCGTTTACCGTCCGGTGTCGGACGACGATGACGACGATGATTCGGCTTCCGATGACGACGACGCCTTCCCCGACGACGACGACTCGACGGGCGACGACGACGACGCGACGGACGACGACGATGCGACGGACGACGACGACTCGGTGGGGCCCGAGGTGGTGTTCTTCCAGGGGCAGTACCGCTGGTTCTTCGACCTGTCGGACGGCCTGAACAGCAGCGGGTTCGCCGACTGCTACCACACGTGGTTGGTGGAGCCGACGGCGGGATCGCCGGCGAACGGCTGCCCCGACTGCACGATGATCGGGCGGGTCGACCTGACCTACCAGGGCACCGACTGCGACGCGGGGCTGGGCAACATCGCGGACGAGCAGGCCGACTTCCCCAACGTCGAGTTCGGCCTCGCCGGCGGAACGCTGTACCAGTACAACCCCGGCTCCGGCGAGTGGGAGGAGTTCATGACGGGCGACACCACCGGTGACAACGCGTGGGCGGGTGTCAGCGAACCGCAGGACGCGGGGCAGTACGTGCGCACCGATGAGATGAACGTCACCTGGACGATGAACTAAACGGCCCCTCATGAAAGTGAGGCCTCACACTCGGGCCGTAGGGGGATGAAAACGGCAGTCAATCGTGAGAGAAGGAGGTTGCGAAGCCAACCATCTCACCCGAAAGACTGCCGTGCCCTCCATCGTAAAGAAGATCCTCCTGGTCCGTGACGAACTCGTGTTCCTCCGAGACTTCTCGACCGACGCCACCGAGCGCCGCCGAGCCTCCATCCTCCTGGCCCGAAGTGCCGGCCTGACGCAACGCGATGCTGCCTTCGCGGCCGGGGTCGCGCGGTCGACTGTCCAGCGCACAGAGCGCCTGTTCGAGAGCGCCGAGCTGGACGGCCTGACCGATGGACGTCGGCGTAACGGGTATCGGGTATTGCGCCGCCCCGATGTCCTCGCGCTCCTCCCGCGCCTAGCCGCCGGCCAGCCGCCAGACTACGGCTGGTCGCGGTCGACCTGGACGATCGAGGTGCTCTGCCTGGAGGTCCAGCGGCAGCTCGACGTGCTCGTGAGCGAGGCGCAGATGGGACGCCTGCTTCGCAAGGCCGGCTACCGCCGGGTCCGCCCCAAGCAGACGATCGCCCTGGCGCCGCCGGACCACGCCGCGCAGATCGCCCAGCTCAGGGCGACCCTGGCAGAGGTCGATGAGGACGACGTGGTGCTGTACGAGGACGAAGTCGACATCCACTACAACCCGAAGATCGGACCCGACTGGGCGCCCGCGGGAGTCCGCAAGACGTTGGTCACGCCCGGCCGAAACAAGAAGCTGTACATCGCGGTGGCCTTCGACCCGACGACGCAGGAGCTGGTCGCGGTGGATGGACCGAGCAAGTCCAGCGACCTCTTCATTGCCCTGCTGCACGAACTGGTCGAACGCTTCGAAGGCCGTCGGATCCACCTCGTCGTCGACAACTACGTCATCCACCGGAGCAAGAAGACGCAGCGGGCACTGGAGAAGCTCGACGGCAAAGTCGTCCTGTACTTCCTGCCGCCGTACTCGCCCGACTACAACCCCATCGAGAGGGTCTGGCTGGACCTGCACACCGCTGTCACCAGGAACCATCGGTAGCCCGACATCGACGCCCTCATGGGGGCGGTCAAGAGGTACCTCGCTGACTACGACGGCAGAGGCGGGCGACGGGCAGGTCAACTTCGAGCCGCAGCTTGAGTGTGAGGCGTCAGAATCATGATCGGGCGTTTAG
>PVBE012263905.1_pt1 | contig 11671 bp, 8 predicted proteins | sample 1631181 | NCBI WGS metagenome assembly PVBE01 (sample SAMN08397723, study PRJNA350692) | Marine metagenome, whole genome shotgun sequencing project. | isolation source: water | place: Pacific Ocean | collected 2012-04 | reverse complement strand
TCGACGCGCCGGCGGAAGCCATCGCCGAGATGGAACGCAATATGCGCATCAATGAGGATGTGATGCGCTATTTGACGATCAAGGTCGAGGCGCTCGACCCCGAGCCCTCGGCGGTCATGCAGTCCAAGGGATCGCGCGACAGCCGCGGCAGGGGCGAATATCGCGGCCGCGGTGGCGAGCGTGGCGGCGGTGGCGAACGCGGCGGCGGTGGCGAACGCGGCGGCGAGCGCGGTGGCGCGCGGCGCGACGGGCCGGACAAAAAGCCCGCCGATGCGGCACCGGAAAGCGCTGCCCCGGCCAAGGCGGATGAGGCCAAAGCGGACGGTGAGAGCGGCGCAACCGAGGTCACGGCCGAGAAGGCCGAAGATTGAACGACGAGCGGAGTTGAAGAATGTCTGATATGTCACAAGGCGGCGGCAATTCGGGCGGATATTCCGGCCGTGGCGGACCGCGCGGCGGCGGTGGCGGCGAACGCGGCGGCGGCGGTGGTGGCGACGGTGGAAATCTGCCGTCCGTTACCTTTCCGCGCCGGCCGTTCTTCCGGCGCCGTAAATCCTGCCCATTCAGCGGTCCGCACGCGCCGAAAATCGACTATAAAGACACCAAAATGTTGTCCCGCTTCCTGTCCGAACGCGGTAAGATCGTGCCCAGCCGCATCACCGCCGTTTCGGTCAAGAAGCAGCGCGAGTTGGCGCGCGCCATCAAGCGGGCGCGCCATTTGGCGCTGTTGCCCTACGTCATAAAATAGCCACCGCATGGGACGGCGCGCCGGCCGTAACGGGGCGCGCCGACCGGGGAGCCGTTAGCCATGGATATCATCTTGCTCGAGCGTATCGAGAGACTTGGCGGTCTGGGCGAAATCGTCCGCGTCAAGGATGGCTACGCGCGTAATTTCCTGCTGCCGCAAAAAAAGGCGTTGCGCGCCACCGAAGAGAACAAGCAACGCTTCGAGCGCGAGCGCGATGCGCTGGAGAAGATCAATGATGAGCGGCGCAGCGGCGCCGAGTCCGACGCCGAGCGGATCGAGGGCAAGGACTTCATCCTCATCCGCCAGGCCAGCGACACGCTGCAGCTCTATGGCTCCGTCACCGCACGCGACATCGCCGACGCCATCATCGCCAGCGGCATCGATATCAAGCGCCAGCAGGTGCGCCTCGACCGGCCGATCAAGACGCTCGGCATATTCGAAGTGCGCGTCGCCATCCATCCGGAGGTGATCATCACCGTCAAGGCCAATGTGGCGCGCTCGGAAGAAGAGGCCGAGATTCAGGCCAAGGGCGGCTCCATATTGCCGGCGCATGAGCAGGAAGCGCTCGACGAGCAGGCGGCCGAGGAAGCGGTGCGGGAAGCGGCGGCGAAGACGGCGGAGGCGGTATTCGAGGAGCCGGAGAAAGAATTACAGAGCATGGCCGAAGCGGAAGAATCTTCGCAAGCGGAAGCCGCCGAACAGCCCGAGCCGGATGCGCCCAGCGAGAATGCAGAGGGCGATGCCACCGCCGAAAAGGCGGTAAACACGGTGGATTGACCCCGGACGGGAACATCGCCATGCTGTGCGGGGTCCTCTTTAAATCATTGATGAGTTGGGGCACGCTGCGCGTCGTCGATGCGCGCGGCAAGTTGCACGAATATGCCGGCACGCCGGGGCCCACGGTCACGATCCGCCTGCACGACCGCGCGCTCCACTACAAGCTGTTCTGGAACCCGCGCCTGGCCCTCGGCGAAGCCTATATGGAGGGCACGCTGACCGTCGAGGATGGCGCGCGAATCATTGACCTCATCGATCTCGTGGGCGCCAATCTCAACAAGTTCGAATCGACCCAGGTGGTCAAAATCCGCAATTGGCTGACGCCCTTTGTACGGCCGATTCAGCAGCATAATCCGGTGCGCCGGGCGCGCCGCAACGTCGCCCATCATTACGACCTTTCGGACCGATTGTTCGATCTTTTCCTGGACAGCGACCGACAATATTCCTGCGCCTATTTCGAGACCCCGAACGACAGCCTGGAGCGGGCGCAACTGGCCAAAAAGCATCACCTGGCGGCCAAGCTGGTGCTCGACCGGGCGGGCCTGAAAATGCTCGATATCGGCTCCGGCTGGGGCGGGCTCGGCATCTACATGCATCAGCAGGCGGGCGCCGAGGTGCGAGGCCTGACGCTCTCCGCCGAGCAGTGCGCCTATGCCACCGAGCGCGTGGAAAAACTCGGCATTCAGGATCATGTGCGCTTCGATTTGCGCGACTACCGGCTCGAGACCGGCAGCTATGACCGCATCGTCTCGGTCGGCATGTTCGAACATGTCGGGGTCAAATATTACGGTAAATTCTTCGCCAAGCTGAAATCCCTCCTGAACGAGGACGGCATCGCCGTGCTGCATACGATTGCGCGCTGGGACGGCCCCAGCGTCACCAATCCGTGGCTGCGAAAATATATCTTTCCGGGCGGCTACACGCCCTCGCTGTCGGAGATCTTCGCCGCCATCGAGCCGACCGGCCTGAAGGTGCTCGACATGGAGGTTCTGCGCCTCCATTACGCCGAGACGCTCAAGCACTGGTCGCGCAATTTCGCCGCCAACCGCGACCAGGTGAAGGCGATTTACGATGAGCGCTTCTGCCGCATGTGGGAGTTCTACCTCGCCGGCGCCGAAACCGCCTTTCGCCGCCAGGACCATACCATCGCCCAGTTTCAGATCGCCCGCAAACAGGACGCGGCGCCGCTGACGCGCGACTATATGGTCGATTGGAAACGCGCCAACCCGCTGTGAGCCCGCCGCCGCCATGAGTTATCCCCACAATTACCGCAAACTTTTCCAGATGATTTTTCAGCCCATTTGAGCGCCATGCTATCGAAGCCGCCCCGCTTTGATGTATAAGGATTCATGGCGACGGGCAGCGTGATAAACAGCATTCAGGAAGAGGACGGACAGCTTCCCAGCTACCGCACCCTGCCGCACAATCTCGAAGCCGAGCAAGCGCTGTTGGGCGCCATCCTGATCAAAAACGAGGCGCTCAACCAGGTCGCTGCGTTCCTCGAGCCGGGGCATTTCTATTTGCCGGTGCATGGCCGCGTTTTCGAAGCCGTCCTCAAGATGGTCGAGCGCGGGCAGATCGCCAGCCCGGTCACCCTCAAGCATTATTTCGACAATGACGATTCGCTGTCCGACGTCGGCGGCGCGCAATATCTCGCCCGCCTCGCCGGCTCGGCGGTGACGATCATCAATGCCGAACATTACGGCCGCGCCATATTCGATCTGGCGATGCGGCGCGAATTGATCGGCATCGGCGAGGACATGGTCAACCAGGCCTATGACGCCTCGCTCGACGAGAGCGCCGTCGCGCAGATCGAAAATTCGGAGCAGAAGCTGTTCAATCTGGCCGAGGATGGCGGCGCCGAGGGCGGTTTCAAGCCTTTCGATGCGCCGCTGCGCATCGCGCTGGACATGATCACCCAGGCCTGCAAGCGCGACGGCCACCTGTCCGGCGCTTCCACCGGCTTCGTCGATATGGACAAGCTGCTGGGCGGCCTGCACGCCTCCGACCTGATCATTCTCGCCGGCCGGCCGGGCATGGGGAAAACGGCGCTGGCCACCAACATCGCCTTCAACGCGGCGCACGCCTTCAAGCAGGAAAAGGACGCCGAGGGCAATATCACCGCCGAACAGGGCGCCAAGGTCGGCTTCTTCTCGCTGGAAATGTCGTCCGAGCAGTTGGCGACGCGGATTTTGGCCGAGCGTTCGGGAATTTCCTCGGAAAAACTGCGGCGTGGCGAATTGAGCGACGCCGAATTCAGCAAGGTCGTGCGCGCCAGCCAGGAAATCGAGAGCCTGCCGATGTATATCGACGATACGCCGGCGCTCACCGTCGCCGGCCTGCGCGCCCGGGCGCGCCGCCTCAAGCGCCAGCACGGCCTCTCCCTGGTGATCGTCGATTATCTCCAGCTCATGCGACCGTCGACCAGCACGCGTCTCAACAACCGGGTGCAGGAGGTCTCCGAAATCACCCAGGGGCTCAAAGCCCTGGCCAAGGAACTGAACCTGCCGGTGGTGGCGCTGTCGCAATTGTCGCGCGCCGTCGAGCAGCGCGACAACAAGCGGCCGCAACTCTCCGACCTCAGGGAATCGGGTTCGATCGAGCAGGACGCCGATGTCGTCATGTTTATCTACCGCGAGCAATATTATCTCGCCCGTGAGCAGCCTGAAGACGGCAGCGATAAGCATGACGATTGGATGGCAAAGATGGAGCGCGCGCATAATCTGGCGGAAGTGATCGTCGCCAAGCAGCGCCACGGCCCGATCGGCAGGATCGAGCTGTTCTTCAACGAATATCTCACCCTGTTCGGCGATTACGACCGCGCGCACAGTCAGATCGCCGACGACGCGCCGTTCTGAGATGGCGCCGAACGCCTTCGCCGGCGCCCAGCTCAGCATCGACCTCGACGCCATCGCCGCCAACTGGCGCGCCCTCACCGCCCGCCTCGAAGGCGGCGCGCGGGCCGGCGCGGTGGTCAAGGCGGATGCCTATGGGCTCGGCATGGCCGCCGTGGCGCCGGCCCTTCACGCCGCCGGATGCGGTGATTTTTTCACCGCCACGCTCGACGAAGGCATCGCTCTCAGCGCCCTGCTGGCGGCCCGCCCGACCGGCGAGGCGTGCCGGATTTACGTCTTTCTCGGGCCGCGGCCGGGCGAGGCTGCGGAATATCGGCGCCAACGCCTGTCGCCGGTGCTCAACGATCTCGGCCAGATCGAAACCTGGCGCGCCCAGCCGGACCAGGGTGCGGCGCAACCGGCAGTACTGCATATCGATACCGGCATGTCGCGCCTCGGCCTGGCGCCGACGGAAGTGGCGCGCCTGAGCGCCGAGCCCGAGCGCCTGGCCGGGCTCTATATCGATTTTGTGATGAGCCATATGGCCTGCGCCGAGGAGCCGGAGCACCCGATGAACCAGGCTCAGCTCAGTGAATTCAAGGCGGCGCTGGGGCCGCTCGGCGGCGCCGCGGCGATGCCAAGAGCGAGCCTCGCCAACTCTTCCGCTATCTTTCTCGGCGGCCAATATCACTTCGACCTGGCGCGCCCCGGAGCCGCGCTTTACGGCTTGAATCCAACCCCCGGGAAAGCCAATCCGATGGCGGAAACCGTTCGTTTGCAAGCGGAAATCCTGCAAGTGCGCGAAATCGACAGGCCCCGCGCCATCGGTTACGGCGCCACCCATAGGGTGACGCGGCCGAGCCGAATCGCGACCGTACCGGTCGGTTACGCCGACGGCTATCTGCGCAGCGCCAGCAACCGCGCCAGCGTCCATATCGCCGGCCTCCCGGCGCCGCTCGTCGGCCGCGTGTCGATGGATATGATCACCCTCGACGTTACCGACATACCGACACGATATGCCCAGCCCGGCGCGCCCGTCGATCTGATCGGCGGCGCTCATCCCGTCGATGCGCTCGCCGCCGAGGCGGGCACCATCGGTTATGAGATTCTGACTTCGCTCGGGATGCGCTACCGGCGCCGCTACATAGAAAACGCAAGCGAGCCGCAAGGGACGGCCTGACCGCCGCCCGAAACCCCGCCGCTTTGGTTGGCGGCGGCCGTTTTATGCCGTGCGGGCGGTGCCAGCAATGCTGTTTGCACGGCGGCGGAATACTGCTACGATTCCAGACAATTGGGACGTCATCGGGGAATGTCGGTTTACATGGTTTTGCGGGAGTATCTGCGCTCGGACGGGCCGGCGGCATCGTTTATAGAGGAAGCTGAATCGGCATCGTTTATAGAGGAAGCTCCGTGACGTCTCTTATCGCCCAGACCTATGACAATGTGGTGCTGCGCCACCCCATATTGGTTCTGGTCGTGCTGTTCTCTGTTGTGGTTTTCTTCGGTTATTACACCAAGGATTTCAGGCTCGACGCATCGGCCGATTCGCTGTTGCTGGATGACGACGAGGACCTCAAGACGTTCCGCAAAATCCACCAGCGCTATCCGAGCGGCGACCTGCTCGTGGTGACCTACAGCCCGGACAAGGACCTGTTTTCGGACCAGGCGCTGGAGACGTTGCGGCTGCTGCGTGAAGACCTCAGGAAGGTCGCCGGGGTGGACAATGTGTTCACCATGCTCGACGCACCGCTGTTGAAAAGCTCGGACAAATCATTCACCGAAATGATCACCGATATACCGAGCCTGGATAAGCCCGATATCGACCGCGGCAGGGCCCGGGAGGAGCTGCTCAACAGCCCCATATACCGCGAGCTCATCATCAGTGTGGATGGCCGGACGACCGCTTTGCTGATCGAGCTCGCCGAGGACGAGCGCTACAACAGCCTGCGCCAATCGCGAAGCGAGATGCTGGCCAAGCGGCGCGACAGCGGCCTCACGGACGAAGAGGCGCAAGCTCTGAATCGTCTCGAAGGCGAATATATCGCGGCGCGCGACGGGCGAAGCGAGCGGCGCCATCTCGAAGTCGTCCAGATCAGGGACATCCTCGAGCAGTACCGCGCGCACAGCCAAATCTATCTCGGCGGCGTGGCGATGATCACCGACGATATGGTGACATTCGTGCGCAACGATCTGACGGTCTTCGGCGGCGGCGTTCTGGCGTTTCTCATCATCGTTATCACCGTCATCTTCCGCAAATTGCGTTGGATCGTGCTGCCGCTGGCGAGCTGCTTTTACGCCGTCCTGATGATGATGGGCGTGCTCGGACTGATCGGTTGGAACGTCACCGTCATCTCATCCAATTTCCTCGCCCTGATGCTGATCATCACCATCTCGATGAACATTCATTTGACCGTGCGATACCGCCAGCTGCGCCGCGACCATCCCGATGACGATCAGCTGGCGCTGGTCAAAGCGACCACGCATAAGATGGTGAAACCCTGCCTCTACACGGCGCTGACCACCATCATCGGCTTTGGCTCCCTGGTGGTCAGCGACATCAAGCCGGTGATCGACTTCGGCTGGATGATGAGCGCCGGCCTGGCGGCGACATTTGCCACCTCGTTTCTGCTGTTCCCGACATTGCTGCTGGTGATGGGGAAAACCAAAGCCAAACCACCCGTCGAAAGCAGCCGCTTTGCCTTGCCCGGTCATCTCGCCCGCCTGACCGAGACCCAGGGCAACAAGATTCTGCTGTTGGCGGTAATATTGACCGCCGCCAGCGCGGTGGGAATCTCCCAGCTCCGGGTCGAGAACAGTTTCGTCAACTATTTCAACAGCGGCACCGAAATTTATCAGGGCCTCAAGCTCATCGACGAGAAGCTCGGCGGCACGACGCCGGTGGAAGTATTGATTCATTTCGAGGATGAAGACGAGGATGCATTGACGCCCGAGGAGCTCGCCGAGATGAGCGAATATGAGCGGGAATTGGAGCTCGAATTCGCCGCGTCGCTCGCCGAATCGCCGGAATATTGGTTTACCCCCGACAAGGTCCAGAGAATCAAGGAAGTCCATGATTACCTCGATGGACTGCCCGAAATCGGCAAGGTGCTGTCGCTCGCTTCGGGCGTGCGGGTCGCCGAAGACGCCCTCGGAGAAGAGCTCGACGGAATGATGCTGGCGCTCCTCTATACCAAGATTCCGGTCACGGTAAGAGAGGCGATGATCGACCCCTATGTCTCGATCGCCGACAATGAGGCGCGGTTATTGGCGCGTGTGGTGGATTCGAAACCGGATTTACGGCGCGGCCAATTGCTCGAGAAAATAAACCACGATCTGGTCGAGAAGCTCGAATTCGAAGCCGAGGACGTCACCGTGAGCGGCTTGCTGGTGCTCTACAACAATATGCTGCAGAGCCTGTTCTCCTCGCAGATCAAGACCATCGGCGTGGTGATGCTGGGCATTGCCATCATGTTCCTGGTGCTGTTCCGCTCGGTCACCCTGGCGGTTATCGGCATCCTGCCCAACCTGCTCGGCGCGGCGGTGGTTCTCGGCGTCATGGGCTGGGCGAAAATCCCGATGGATATGATGACCATCACCATCGCCGCCATCACCATCGGCATCGCGGTCGACAATGGCATTCACTATATCTACCGCTTCAAGGAGGAATACGCGCTCACCAACAGCTATGCCGAGACACTGCATATTTGCCATTCGAATATCGGCAAGGCGGTGTTCTACACCACCATGACGATCATCTGCGGCTTCTCGATCCTGGTGTTTTCCAACTTCATCCCGACGATTTATTTTGGCGTGCTGATCGCGGCGGCCATGTTCATCGCCCTCATGGCGGCGCTGACGGTGCTGCCCAAGCTGATTTTACTGTGGAAGCCGTTCGGCTGAGGCGGCGTTCAACCGATATAAGATTGGCGGCGGCAACGCTTTCCATTACCCATGACATCGCGGGAGCGGGTAAAATCGCGAATCGAATCGATATGGGGTTTTGCGGCGGTGGGATCATCCGGAGCGGCGCGGTGAAAGGCGCGGCGGCCTTATCGGCGGCGCCGGCGCGCCGCTTATCGTCATAAATTTGGTTGGGGGTTCGTTGGCGCGCACCGATCCGAGATTCGTCTGTCAGTCCTGCGGCGCCAGCCGGCCGCGCTGGGCCGGCAAGTGCGATGCGTGCGGCGCCTGGAACAGCATCGCCGAGGAAATCCCGCGCGAGGCGGCGCCGCGCGGCCTGGGCTCCGGCAAGGGGCGCGCCATTCCCTTCACCAACCTCGACGGTGAGCATGGCGAGGTGGCGCGCCACGCCAGCGGCATGGCCGAGCTCGACCGCGTCGTCGGCGGCGGCCTGGTGGCCGGCTCGAGCGTCCTCCTCGCCGGCGATCCGGGCATCGGAAAATCCACCCTTCTGCTGCAGGCCGCCGGCGCGCTGGCGGCCAACGGGGTTAGCTGCGCCTATATTTCCGGCGAGGAAGGGGTCGAGCAGATTCGCCTGCGCGCGACCCGCCTCGGCATCACCGATGCGCCGGTGCAACTCGCCGCGGCTACCAATGTGCGCGATATCCTGGCCGGCCTGGAGAGCGCCGCGCCGCCCGATATCGTGGTCGTCGATTCGATCCAGACGATGTATCTCGACAGCCTCGATTCGGCGCCCGGCACGGTGTCCCAGGTACGCGGCGCGGCGCAGGAGCTGATCCGCCACGCCAAGCGCTCGGGCTCGGTGCTGTTCCTCGTCGGCCATGTCACCAAGGACGGGCAAATCGCCGGCCCGCGCGTGCTCGAACATATGGTCGATGCGGTGCTCTATTTCGAGGGCGAACGCGGCCATCAGTTCCGCATCGTACGCGCCGTCAAGAACCGCTTCGGCGCCACCGACGAGATCGGCGTTTTCGAAATGACCGGCGCCGGCCTGGCCGAAGTGCCGAACCCGTCTACGCTCTTTCTCAACCCCGAGCGCGGGCCGGTTTCCGGCGCCGCCGTGTTCGCCGGCATCGAGGGCACGCGCCCGGTGCTGGTCGAAATACAGGCGCTCGTCGCGCTCGGGCCACCGGGCTCGCCCAGGCGCACCACCGTCGGCTGGGATTCCGGCCGCCTCGCCATGGTGCTCGCCGTGCTCGAGGCGCGCGCCGGCCTCAGGCTCGGCGCCAGCGACGTTTTTCTCAATGTCGCCGGCGGTTTGCGCATCAATGAGCCGGCCGCCGATTTGGCCGTGGCGGCGGCTATCGTATCCTCCTATGCCGACCGCCCGGTGCGCGAGGGCACGGTGGTGTTCGGCGAAATCGGCCTTTCCGGCGAGGTGCGCCCGGTGGCGCGGGCCGGGGCGCGCCTCAAGGAAGCCGCCAAGCTCGGCTTCAATCAGGCCATCGCGCCGCCAGCGACGCGGCGCGCCGGCACGGGCGGCGGCGGCGGCGAGATTTCGCGGCACGACATCACCCGGGTCGACGAGCTGCTCGACCTCCTGGCGCCGGCGGCGCGCCAATCGGAGGCCTGAGCCGATGGAGGGGTTCCCCGTCAATCCGGTCGATATCCTGGTCGCGCTGGTGATGTTGATTTCGGCGCTGCTGGCCTTCTCGCGCGGCGCCGTGCGCGAGATTCTGGGCGTCAGCGCCTGGGTCGGCGCCGCCCTGGTGGCGGTGTTCGCCTTCGTCCATGCGCGGCCCTATCCGCGCCGCTGGATCGCCGACAATTGGCCGGATCTCGATTTGGGCGAGACCCTGGCCGACGCCGGATCGGCGCTGGTGCTGTTCCTCGTCGCGCTGATCATCTTTACCATTGTCAACCAGATCATCTCGGGCTATGTGCAGCGCAGCCGCATGGGCGCGCTCGACCGTTCCATCGGTTTCATATTCGGCCTGTTGCGCGGTGCCGTCCTGGTCTGTCTCGCCTATATGCTGTTCGTCTGGGCCGTCAAGGACCCCGCCGACCGGCCGCCCTGGGTGGAAGAAGCCAAAACCATGCCCTATATCCAGATGGGAGCCACGATCATCCGCGATATCGCGCCCGAGGAACTGCGCAGCCAGGCCGAAAAATCGGCCGCCGACACCAAACAGAATCTGAAAAAGCTGCGCGATGTGGAGCGAAGCATGAAGGCGCTCTCGGAGCCGACAGCTGAAGACGATGGCGGCGGCGCTGAGGAGCGCGACGGCTATGACGATTCCGAGCGCCAGAAGATGGACGGCCTCACCGATTCGGTCGAGGAGTAGCGCCGCATATCATGACGCCAATCGTCCATAACCCGCCCGCGGCGCCATTCGCCGACGACAAGCTGCACGAGGAATGCGGCATCTTCGGCATCCTCGGCCATCCCGACGCGGCGGCGCATACGGCGCTCGGCCTGCACGCTCTTCAGCATCGCGGCCAGGAATCGGCGGGCATCGTCAGCACCACGGGCGAGAAATTCTATTCCCATTACGGCCTCGGGCGGATCGGCGACAATTTCGGCAAGGCCAAGGTGATCGACGAGTTGAAGGGCTTCGCGGCGATCGGCCACAACCGCTACTCGACCACCGGGCGCCCCGAATTCCGCAACATCCAGCCGCTCTTCGCCGATCTCGCCTTCGGGGGCTTAAGCATCGCCCATAACGGCAATTTGACCAACGCGGTGGCGCTGCACACCGAGCTGGTGCACCGCGGCAGCATCTTCCGCTCGACCTCCGACACCGAAGTCATCATCCACCTGATGGCGCTGAGCCAGGGCGAGGACGTCACCGACCGCCTCGTCGACGCGCTGCGCCAGGTCGAGGGCGCCTATTCCCTGGTCGCCTTGACGGCGCAGGCACTGATCGGCGTGCGCGATCCGCACGGCGTCCGCCCGCTCGTTCTCGGTCGCCTCGAAGACGCCTATATTCTGACCTCGGAAACCGTCGCCCTCGATATTATCGGCGCCGAGCTGGTGCGCGATATCGAGCCCGGCGAGATGGTCCTGGTGCAGGGCGGCGAGGTGACCAGCTTCAAGCCGTTCCGGCGCGCGGCGGAGCGCTTTTGCGTGTTCGAGTATATTTATTTCGCCCGCCCTGACAGCCTGGTGCAAAGCATCAGCGTCTATGAGGCGCGCAAGGCGATCGGCGCCGAGTTGGCGCGCGAGGCGCCGTGCAACGCCGAACTGGTGGTGCCGGTTCCCGATTCGGGCGTGCCGGCGGCGATCGGCTATGCCGCCGAAGCCAAGCTGCCGTTCGAGCTCGGCATCATCCGCAGCCATTATATCGGGCGCACCTTTATCGAGCCGACCGACCAGATTCGCCATCTCGGCGTCAAGCTCAAGCACAACGCCAACCACCGCCTGCTCGAAAACAAGCGCATCGTGCTGGTC
>PVBE010417059.1_pt1 | contig 11671 bp, 10 predicted proteins | sample 1631181 | NCBI WGS metagenome assembly PVBE01 (sample SAMN08397723, study PRJNA350692) | Marine metagenome, whole genome shotgun sequencing project. | isolation source: water | place: Pacific Ocean | collected 2012-04 | reverse complement strand
CACCAGGGGAAACCACACCCCCCACATCACATAGTTCGCGAACTCCGTGAAATGGGAGATCGGGGTCGCGTTCTCGGGCGGGTCGGGCAGGAACGGCGGCACGGCAAGAAGAGCCAGGAAGCAGAGGAACATGAGCGCGTGCACCCAGGCGACATGGTCGCGGTAGACAACGAAAAACGCCTCTACCTTCCGCGCAACCGACCCAAGACGCGAACCGGCCTTGCCACCCTCCATGCCGTTGCGGGGGGAAGGGGGTATGTGAGTGCTATCGAGTCCTTGCATTTTCCGCCTCCATGGCCGCGTAGACCCGCCGTTTCCGCGGCCACAAGAGCAAGGCCGCCATGAGCGGGATGACCAGGACAAGCCGCGCGGCGACGCTTTCGGCGGTGGGGAACAGGCCGATCCACGTCACCCGCGGCATCCAGTCCAACGGCGTGATCGAAACCCAGCGCGCCTCTTGCGGTTCCAGAACGCCCATGATCAGAATGGCCCCGGCGATCAATCCGGAGGCGATAAGCGGCGTCGCGCCGGGGAGAAATTTTTTCATCGGGTTTTCTTGTTGTCCGCTTGCTTTGCTGTTTTCCAGGAGCCCGCCTACGCGAGGGGAGCGCCGGTTTCGAGCAAGATGGCGACAAGAACATCATGATCACCACCACGAAAAGTACCATTTAGGAAAAGGACAGTTCGTTCATTTGATCGTTTCCTCTCCCGGATTCATCGTTTGGGGTTCCATCGACCGTTCCATTCACGGTGGCGATATCGAAACGGCACCCGAGCGAATGATTCTCAGAATCAATTTCATAAGTCAATGGGAATATTGCGCATTACGAGAATTTCTCATGGCAATCCTCCCAGGGCCGCATCGCCCGTGCGGGCCGGACGCGGCGCTGGCCTGAAGATCGCTTTCCTCGGCCTGCTTCCAGCCCGGCCGTCGATCCGCTTCCTTTCCAGCCTTTCGGCAGGCTCGATAGACCTACCGCGAAAGTCGTGTTTTGGTAAATATGGACAGTATATAGTTACAAAGTGTATGGTAAATAGGGATGGTGGTAAATAGTGATAGTATATAGTTACAAAGTGTGGTAAACAGGGACAGTATATAGTTACAAAATGTCTCCGGTTTTTCTTGGCCGCCCTGGTTTGCGGGGCCTCACGTTGCGCCCGAGAAGCACGGAAAGGGTGAGGAAGGTTTCCGAGAAGGGGCTTTGCCGGCGTTACGCGCCGCAAGCGAGCGCCTTGACGACCGTGTGGATGGAAACCAAATCCTCGGACTGGTGCGGTGACTACGCCCGCAATCTCGATTAGCGCATTTTCGAAAATACGCTAATCCAAGGACCCCGTTGACGAAAAAAACGCCGGCAAGGATACTGCGTTAGCGGTTGCGGCGGAAAGCGTTGGCGCCGCCATGGCGGTTTCGCCGGCAACCTCTTGCATAAGCTCCGACATGCCCCTGACAACTTATCGGAACATGACCTTCGGGCGGATTGTCGAGGCCTGGGCTCGGGAGCTCGCCGGCACTCCCGCCGAGATGGGGCGCGAGGAAATTCTCCATAGGTTGATCAAGGCTTTTTGGAACGGCGAGTTTGAACTCCGCGGCGAAACCTGTCTGACGATTGCCCCGCTAAGCGTCACGGCGGCGGATCGCCAGGCGATGGAAGAAAACAGCCCGCCGACAGGTTCTTCCCGGATCATAACCCGGCGGGGAATGATCCGGGTTTTGGAACTTTTGGGTTTTCTGCCGCCGTTGGCGGAAAGCGGCGAGGATGGGGATGTGTTCTCTATTCTGGCGGCGCTGCCGCCAAGCGAGTACGGCGACCTGGCGCGGATCGCCTACCTCGAAGCCCTGACCATTTCCAAGGAAGATTTCGGGGCATGGTGCCAATCCCAAGGGCACGCCCCGCCGTCTTTCTGGTTTGCCGGCGGCGCCGACGCTCGCTAGGCCGGGAGGCGACGCCCGCCTTCACCTTAATCCTGGGCCGCCGGCATCCCCTTACAAGCGGCGACGGGATAAGGGCGCCAAGCAAAACCCCGGCCATTGACGCCGCCGCGGTTTTTGTTCATCGCTCCTTGGTTGACGCTCAAGGATGGGCGCAACATACTGGCCAGGGAATTTTCGGAGAAGACCATGAAAGGACGGCTAAAAATGTACATCCAGGGAATTGCCGGCCGGGATGTCGCCGATATTGTCCGAAAGCGCGATGCGTTTGCCATGGACGGCCCCTGTTTGGAAATGGATTCAGAGCATTTGCGGCCGGCTGACTCCGCGCCCTGAGCCCACCGCCGGCGTTGCCGCCGCCGCGCCCATAATGTTCACTCGCCGGGCGGCAGGGTGTCGAGGGCGGAGCGGAGGCTTGCCACCACTTCCGCCATGAAGGCAAAGTCCAGCGTTTCCATCCTGTCCAGCGCCGTGTGGTAAAAGGGGTTCCTGAAAAAAGCGGTGTCGGTGACCATCAGCGCCGGCAGGCCGGCGTCCCAAAACGGGGCGTGGTCGCTCAACCGCGTCGCCGGCAGAATCCAGCCGTTGAAAGGCACGAATAACGTCTCCACGGGCAGCCGCGGGTTGTCACCGAAACCTTTCGCCAGCGCCCGGCCCAGCCGGCGCGAACGGCGGTTGCCGACGATGCCGATGAAGTTGCCTTCCTTGGGATAGCCGATCCAGTGGAGGACCAGCGGATAGTCCTGCTCGGCGGCGGTGAAGCCCACCATCTCCAGGATGATAGCGCCTTTGACGCCGCCGCCGCCGCGCTTGAGTTGGCGAACGAAGACCCGGCTGCCCTGGAAACGGGTGTTGAAGGCCGGCGGTTCCTCCAAAGTGAAGGCGACAAGGCGCAAGGGGATCGGCGGCGGCGATTCGGCGACGCGGCGGCCAAGTTCGATGAGCACGGCAACGGCGCTGGCGTTGTCGTCGGCTCCGGGCGTCCCCGGAACCGTGTCGTAATGGGCGCCGACGAGATAGTACTTTTTGGCCATGCTGGCGCCGGGCAGCGCCGCGATCAGGTTGGCGACGCGCTGGCCGCGGTAGTCATAGCCCTGTTCCGTGACCTCGAGCCCCGCATTCGCCAATTCGTCGCGGACATATTCGCGGGCTCTCGCCAGCTTGTCGGGGAGAAAGGAAGTGCGTTCGCCGATATCGACGGTCAACGCCGCCACGTGCCGCTTGAGGGCGTCTTCGAGTTGTTCGTTGCCTGTCATCGTCGAACCGGTCCCGCTCGTTGCCGGTATCGCCGGACGTTCGCCGCCGCCGGCCCGCTGACAAGGCCCGGCGGCGAGGACAAAGGCAAGGAGCAAATTGGCGAAGCGCAATTTCGTGGTGGTGGTGGAACGATGGACGCCAGGGAAACGAAACAATGGCGAGGATTGGTGATCTTGTCACCCCCCCGTCACGTTCATATGGCGGGCAACGGTGGGACGGTCGTTGCCGGGGTCGATGGTGAAATCGTGGCCTTTCGGCTTGCGGGCGATAGCCCTGTCGATGGCCGCCAAAAGCGGCCCGTCGCTTTCGCTCGTTCGCAACGGCTGCCGTAGGTCGGCGGAATCGTCCTTGCCCAGGCACATATAAAGAATGCCGGTGCAAGTCAGGCGCACGCGGTTGCAAGTGTCGCAGAAATGGCGGCTCAAAGGGGTGATGAAACCAAGCCTCTGTCCGGTTTCGGCGACGCGCACGTAACGCGAAGGCCCACCGGTGTTGTCGCTGATATCGGAAAGAGTCCAGTTTCGCTCCAACCGCCGGCGGATTTCGGTCACCGGCATGTATTGTTCGGTGCGATCGCCGCCGATGTCGCCCAAAGGCATGGTCTCGATGAAGGTAAGGTCGAAACCCTGGCGGCCGCACCAAGCCACCAAATCGTCGGCTTCGTCTTCATTGACGCCCTTGAGCGCCACCGTGTTGATCTTGACCTTGAGACCGGCGGTCTTGGCCGCCTCCAAACCGGCGAGAACCCTGTCGAGCTTGCCGCGGCGGGTGATGGCCAGGAATTTGGCTGCATCCAAGGTATCGAGCGAGACGTTGATGCGTCTAAGGCCGGACGCGAAAAGCCCCTGCGCCAATCGTTCCAACTGGCTGGCGTTGGTGGTCAGAACGATCTCGTCCAAGGCGCCGGAATCCAGGTGGCGGCCAAGCGAGCGGAACAGGCTGATAATGTTGCGCCGGACCAGGGGCTCGCCGCCGGTGAGGCGCAGCTTGCGAACGCCCCGGCTGACGAAAGCGCTGCATACACGGTCGATCTCTTCCAGAGTCAAAACCTCGGCCTTGGGCAGGAAGGTCACTTGGTCGCCCATGCAGTAAGTGCAGCGAAAGTCGCAATGATCGGTGACCGAGACCCTGAGATAGGTGATCTTGCGCCCGAACGGATCGATCATGGCCAGCCCTTGTTCATCCTTCGCCGTCGCACCCGGAACTCCGAGCGTTGCGTTCATCCGTATATAACGCTCAAACATGATACCGGCGAATGGCGGAAATGTCGTCCCTAACTTTTGTGGGGGTAATTCACCTCCGGGGCCGGATTCCCCAGAGGTTGCGGCCAGCGGTTGCCGCCGTCCACAAAATGCGCCATAGCGTGCAATTTTAAGTAGAAGTTTGCGGGCAGATGGTCTATAGTGGTTTCGGAAAAAGGGAGGATTCCGACTGCAACATGGCACCAAAAGAGATTAAAACCCTCATTTTCAACACCGCCCTCGATCTGGCCGAGGAGAACGGTTGGAAACGGGTGCGCCTGCGCCAGGTGGCGGAAAGACTGAACATCGCACTCGTCGACGTGAATAGTCATTTCCGCGACCTGGACGCCGTCGCCAATGTCTGGTTCGGCGGCGCCCTGGATGCCATGCTGGCGCCCACGGATGAAGATTTCGCCGACCTCGATACCCGTGAGCGGTTGCGAATTCTGTTGTTGCGCTGGTTCGACAGCCTCGCCGGCCACCGCCGGGTGACGAGGGAAATGCTGGACGTCAAGATGTATTTGGCGCATCCCCACCATTGGGTGCCGACGATCTTCAACCTGTCGCGGCTGATCCAATGGCTGCGTGATGCCGCCGGTCTGGACGCCGGCGGCCGCCGCCGCCAGATCGAGGAAATTGGGTTGACCGCCCTTTTCCTGGCGACCCTGGCGGTCTGGTCCCGGGACGGGTCCCCGGATCAGGAAAGGACGCGGCGGTTCCTGGGTCGCCGTCTCGGCAGAGCCAACAGCGTCATGGGTTGCCTCTTCGGGCGTGGCTAAAGGCCCCCGCAACGGACCGCCGCCGGCATCCGGGAAAGGCTCCCGCCTGCCGCCGCGCGGTCTTCCTTCTGGCCCCACTTGCGTCCTCGAACTCCGCGCAATGGCCGCTTGGCGGCGGCGCGGCAACCGGCATACCGATTCGGAAAAATATTAAATTGGTTAAAATTTTATAAAAATTTGAAACAAATTTAAGTAAAATTATATTTATTGATAGTTGTCTACATAATCGTTTATAATATATATTCTCTGGTCGAACATAAATGTGAATCTGTCGGTCTTTCTTCCTCCCCCCTCTACTTCCTTCCCCCGGAAGGATCGTCAGGTAACTGTTCGACACCCCGCTTCCCGGACGGTCCGCGGTTGACCGTTCTGGGTCGCGGGTTTTTTTTGCCGACGGCGGAGCGGCTGACGCCAAAGGCGCTTAAGGAGTAGGACGGGTGGTGCCTGCCGTGGCGGCGTTCGGCCGGTACGCCCGCCGGCCGTCGATCCGGAACGCGGCGATGGCGGCCTGGCCTTCCGCCGATATCAGCCAGTCGATAAAGATCTTGCCGAGCTTGGCTTTGACGTACGGATGCCGGGCGGGATTGACCAGGATGACGCCATAGGGGTTGAGAAGGCGCCGGCCGCCTTCGGAGAGCACCCGCATCCCCGCCTTATTCTTGAAACCGAGCCAGGTGCCCCGGTCGGTCAGCGTATAGGCGCGCATGGCGGCGGCCGTGTTCAGCGTCGCGCCCATTCCCGATCCGGTCTCCCGGTACCAGGTCCCGGAAGCCGCCTGGGCGTCGATCCCCGCCGCCCGCCAAAGCTCCTGTTCCTTCTTGTGGGTGCCGCTGTCATCGCCCCTGGAAACGAAAGGTGCCGGCGCCGCGGCGATCCTCCGCGCGGCCTTCGCCGCGTCCGTCATGCCGCCGATACCGGCCGGGTCGTCACCGGGGCCGACGATGACAAAGTCGTTGACCATGACGTCGTGGCGTTTCACCCCGAAACCGGCGGCGACGAACTTCTCCTCCGACGGCCCGTGGTGGACGAACAGGACATCGGCATCGCCCCGGCGGGCCAGGCGCAGGGCTTGGCCGGTGCCGACGGCGACGACGCGGACCTCGATGCCGGTATTCTTCCTGAACAGGGGCAAAATGTAAGCGAAGAACCCCGAATTCTGGGTCGAGGTGGTCGAGGCGACGGTGATGAAGGTTTTTCCGTCGCCGGCCCCGGCCTGGACGGGCCAGATGCACGCCGCCGCCAGCCAAAAGCGGATTATCACGCGGGTCAATCGATGGCCTTTTCGCCGGCCGGTTTTTCACGCCTGTCGATACCGCGCCGCCACCACAGAAGTTCGCCCCTGATGAAGGCTTCGGCGAGATCGTTTGCGGGCTTGGCGAAGAAGCGGGCCGCCGGAGCCTTTTCCAGTAGCCGTCCGCGGTGCAGAAACAAGACCTCGTCGGCGAGGCGCCGCGCCTGGCCCAGGTCGTGGGTGGTCAGCACGATCCGCGTACCGGCGGCGTGGAAGGCGGCGATGATTTCCTCGACGGTATGGGTTGCCGTCGGATCGAGGCTGGCCGTCGGCTCGTCGAGAAACAGGACCTGGGGTTTCAGCGCCCACACCCGCGCCAGCGCCAGTTTTTGCTGTTCACCAAAGGAAAGGAGGCGCGCCGGTTGGCGGGCGAAGCGTTTAAGCCCGGTATGGACGAGCGCTTCGTCGACGAGGACCGGCCTTTGCCGGCGCCGAATGCCTCGCAAGGCGAGGGCGTAATCGACGTTGGCGGCGACCGAGCGCCTGAGCATGATTGGCCGCTGAAAAACCATGCCCTGATAGGGAGCCGGATCCCGGCCGCCGGCGCCGTGCCAGACGATCCGTCCGGCGCTGGCGCCGATGAGGCCGTGGCAGAGGCGTAAAAGCAGGCTCTTGCCGGCGCCGTTGGGGCCAATGATGACGGTACGCAGCGCCCTCTCGAAGGTGTGGGAAAGGCCCTTGATCAGGCGTTTGCCGCCAGCCTCGAATGAAACATTATCGAGTTCCAAAGGCAAAATGGAGGATCCCTCACCCATAGCGCGTTTCTACCGTATCCTTGATCAGGAACGCGGCGCCGTTGACGATCAGCGACAGCGCCATGAGGATGACGCCGAGACCGAGGGCCAGCGCCAAATCGCCCTTGCGGACCTCGAGCGCGATGGCGGTGGTCATCACCCGGGTGACGTGGTCGATGTTGCCGCCGACAATCATCACCGCGCCGACTTCCGCCGAGGCCCGGCCGAACCCGGCCAGCACCGCCGTCAACAAGGTGAACCGCCCGTCCCACAAAAGCGCTGTCAAGGCCCGGCCCGGCCCGGCGCCGAACGAGCGCAGCTGGTCGGAATATTCCGCCCACAAATCCTCGACCACCTGCCGGGTCAGCGCCGCGATGATGGGGAAGACCAGCAGGACCTGGGCGGCGATCAAGGCGGCGGGCGTGAACAACATCCCGAAGACGCCGAACGGCCCAGCCCTTGACAGGGATAAATAGACGATCAGGCCGACAACCACCGGCGGCAGGCCCATCAGGGCGTTGACCCCGACGATCACCGCCTTGCGCCCCGGAAAATGGAACAGGGCGACGGCCGCGCCCAGGGGCATGCCGATAAGCGTGGCCAGGAACACCGCCGCCAAACTCACTTCCAGGGAGAGCCAAACGATTTCGGCGAGATCGCGGTCGAGGCGGATAACCAGCGACAGAGCCTCGGCAAAAGCGGCGCCGAATTCGGGCATGGCCGTTTCCTTCGCAATTTTCCGCGGCCCTGGGTGACATGGCCGGCGTGAAAGGGAATAATTCGTCAATAATAACAGTTTTATGCAATGCATAAACATCGGCCCCACAAAGGCCGAGGCGATTGTCCTTTCGCCGGCTTGCAGTTGCGCCCCGGAACCCCCATAGTTTCATTTGTTCCCCAAACCCACCTTGGGTTTGGCGGTGGATGCCGGCGCCGTCACGGGGGCTTTCGGGGGCGGTGATCGGCATAAGAAAAGGATTGGGGTGAGCAAGGTTTCCGAATCCATTGCCGGCGTTCTTCTCGCCGGCGGACAGGCCAGGCGCATGGGCGGCGGCGACAAATGCCTTATGCCATTGGCCGGGCGGCCGCTGTTGCAACATGCCATCGAACGGGCGCAACCTCAGGTTTCGGCTCTGCTGCTGAACGCCAACGGCGATCCCGCCCGTTTCCGGGGGTTCGGCCTGCCGGTGGTGGCGGACGTGGCTTACGGGGGAGCGGTCGAGAACTTCGCCGGGCCCCTGGCGGGGATTCTCACCGGTCTCGAATGGTTTGCGGAAAACCTTGCCGATACTGTCTGGATGGCTTCTTTCGCCACCGACGCGCCGTTGATCCCCGACGACTTGGTGTCGCGCCTGGCGGCGGCGGTCGAGGCCGAAAGCGCCGACATGGCCTGCGCTAAATCCGCCGGCCGCGCGCATCCGGTTTTCGCCTTATGGCCGCTACGGCTTGGCGACGCACTGAGGCGAGCGGTGGTGGAGGAAGGCTTGCGCAAGATCGATGCGTGGACGGCGCGCTACCGGCTCGTTCAGGTCGATTTTGCTTGCCATCCCCGCGATCCTTTTTTCAACATTAATAACCCCGAGAGCCTGGCCGAGGCGGAGCGTCTTCTCGGCCAAGAATGAGCGAAAAAAAAGGATCATCCGCAAGGCCGGACGATCCGATGCATGTCATTTTATGCGGGATAGGGTATTTTCGGTTCCCAAACCGACTCGGGAGGCCGCCGCTACAGCGGGATGTTGCCGTGCTTCTTCCACGGGTTCTCCAGCTTTTTGTCGCGCAGCATGCGTAACGAGCGGCAGATGCGCGGCCGGGTGTCGCGGGGCATGATCACGTCGTCGATGAAGCCCCGTTGCCCGGCGATGAAGGGGTTGGCGAACTTGCGCCGGTAGTCCTCGGCCCTCTTGGCGATCTTCTTCTTGTCGCGCAAGTCCTGGCGGAAGATGATCTCGACCGCGCCCCTCGGCCCCATCACCGCGATCTCGGCCGACGGCCAGGCCAGATTGACGTCGCCGCGCAGGTGCTTGGAGCTCATGACGTCGTAGGCCCCGCCGTAGGCCTTGCGGGTGATCACCGTGACCTTGGGCACGGTGGCCTCGGCGAAGGCATAGAGCAGCTTCGCCCCGGGCTTGATGATGCCGCCGTGTTCCTGGGCGGTTCCGGGCAGGAAACCGGGGACATCGACGAAGGTGACGATGGGAATGTTGAAGCAATCGCAGAAACGGACGAAACGGGCCGCCTTGACCGACGACGAGATGTCCAGGCAGCCGGCCAGGACCAACGGCTGGTTGGCGACGAAGCCGACCGTCGAGCCTTGCAGGCGCCCGAACCCGATGACGATGTTGCCGGCGTAATCGGGCTGCAACTCGAAAAAATCGCCTTCATCGACGACCTTTTCGATCAGCTCCTTGATATCGTATGGCTTGTTGGGATTGGCGGGAACCAGCGTGTCGAGAGACTTTTCCACCCGTTCCGGGTCGTCGGGAGTGGGACGGACCGGCGGCTTTTGGCGGTTGTTGGCGGGCAGAAAATCGATAAAAAGGCGCAGGTTCAAGAGCCCCTCGGCGTCGTTTGCAAAGGACCGGTCGGCGACGCCGGACTTGCAAGTATGAACGCCCGCTCCCCCCAAATCCTCGTGGCTCACATTCTCATGGGTCACGGTCCTGACCACGTCCGGGCCGGTGACGAACATACAAGACGTGTCCTCGACCATGAAAATGAAATCGGTGATGGCCGGCGAATAGACGGCGCCGCCGGCGCACGGGCCCATGACCATGGAAACCTGCGGGATGACGCCGGAGGCGACGACGTTGCGCTGGAACACCTCGGCGTAGCCGGCCAGCGACGCCACCCCTTCCTGGATGCGGGCGCCGCCGGAATCGTTGAGGCCGATGACCGGCGCCCCCACCTTCATCGCCTGGTCCATGATCTTGCAAATCTTGCCGGCGTGGGATTCCGAAAGCGAACCGCCGAAAACGGTGAAGTCCTGGCTGAAGACGAAAACCAGGCGGCCGTTGACGGCGCCAAAGCCGGTGATGACGCCGTCGCCGGGATAGGTCTGCTTGGCCATGGAAAAGTCGGTGCAGCGGTGCTCGACGAACATGTCCCATTCCTCGAAGCTGCCGGGATCGAGCAGGATTTCGAGGCGTTCGCGGGCCGTCAGTTTGCCTTTTTTGTGCTGCTCGGCGACGCGGCGCTTGCCGCCGCCCTGGCGGGCGCGCCTGCGCATGTTCTCCAATTGGCGGATGATGTCCGGCATTCCGAAAACCGACCTCGGTTCGAAGATAGCTTGAAGGCGGGCTTTCACACCAGCGAAAAGCGGCGGGGCGGGCCGGCGTGATGTTTCTAGCCGCTGTCCCGATCCGATCCAAGGCGCGGCTTCCGCCATGGTTGAGGACGAGAAGGCAACCAAGAACCTTGAGGGTAGGGATACAAAGCGGAACTTCCGGATGCGTGCCAAAATAGACCGCTGATTGACCCAAAGGAGAAGTTCACTGCGGTTAACAACTAAACCTGTTAATGTCGGATTACGTTCGGTCCGTCTGGTACGGCTCGGCGTTGAGAGACTGCCGGATCGAGTGGGAATGGCGCTGGGAGGGTTTGGCTTGCTACGACCGCGTCCGGCCGGTGCGTAGGATTTCGCGCGCCAGCTCGACGGCATTGCCCATAGGCGACCTCGGTTGCCGACCGAAGTCGAAGCGGTCAGGCGACAGCAGCTCAACTAGATTATCGAACTCCGTTCCGGCGAACCGGGTCATCAGTACGGCGTCGGCGCGGGCGTCGTAGTAGCTGGCAAGCCGCGTGTTGTAGCGATAGAGGCTGACCAGGATCTGCACCAGGAAGGCGATCAGCAGAATGGTCGTGACGCGGAGCACGCTGGACTGCATGGAGAATTCACCGAACGTGTCATCCGAGGCGGAGCTTTTCCTATCTGTGTTGTCCGGCGGCACCCTTGGTGGCGGCTGGCTGGGCGCCACAGCAGCCTCCCCGAGCCTCGTGAAAGCTTTGATGTCCACCTTGAGGGAATCCTGGGTCTCCCGGTTTTCCACCAGGGATTTTGCGATGGCCTCAAGATCCGCGATTTGTCTTCTTTGTGTGAAAAGCCCCGCAAGCGGAGAATTTTTTGCACGGGCGATTTGCTCGTAGATCGTCAAGTCGGCTAGCTTGAGGTCATAGTCCCGTGTCGCGAGGATGGTGCCGCCCTCGCCGACCACCCAACCCGTGCGGGAGTCGGCGAAGTGGCTCCGCACAAGGTTCAACGTCGTGCCGCTATCTTGTTTCGTCCAAGTCTTCCCACCATCGATGGTGCGCAAGATGGTGCCGCCATTGCCGACCACCCAACCCGTGCGGGAGTCGGCGAAGTGGATCTGCCAAAGATGTGACGTCGTGCCGCTAACTTGTTTCTTCCAAGTTTCCCCACCATCGGTGGTGTGCAAGAT
>PVBE012966736.1_pt1 | contig 11673 bp, 5 predicted proteins | sample 1631181 | NCBI WGS metagenome assembly PVBE01 (sample SAMN08397723, study PRJNA350692) | Marine metagenome, whole genome shotgun sequencing project. | isolation source: water | place: Pacific Ocean | collected 2012-04 | reverse complement strand
TCTGAACCGCAATATATCGATTTTTCCTTCTAATTCCCCTATTTTTTTTTCATTTTTATTCCGCTCATGAATGTTTCTTTCAAGATCATCCATTTTATTCCGCTCATGAATGTTTCTTTCAAGATCATCCATTTTTTCGATCTGTTTAAGAAGCTGACGGTTCTGATCCATCAACAATGCATTCTTATATTTTAAAATATATTCAATTGCGTTTTTCCCGATCGCAATATACTCTAATTCTATAGTCACCTTCTGTAGTTTTTGATTAAACATGTTTAAAAAAATTTGTGGGAACTTTTTTTCAAAAACAAGCACGCCTATTTCATGATGCATCGCGTTCGAGTTAAAATTGTCCGGCTCGTAAAAAGAGTTGTCTTCCCGGACAATAACGATCCTGTCTATTCGCAAAACCAAATAGTCATCAACAGGATCAAGGCGGAGCACTTTTATACGCCCATAAGAACTTAAATCAAACTCGAACCGTTTATCTTCACCGCTCATGATCCGGCACTGGGGCTCTTTTTCATCAAAGCCGGATCCAGTGTCTATAAATACTTTTGCTGTTATTTTCTCTCTTTTTTTCATTCGACTGACTCGGAAATCGATTCGATAAATGAATAGAGCTCCTTTGTGAATGTTTTATCATCAAACTTTCTTTTTACAGATTCTCTTGCCACACGGCCAACCCCGCGCGCGTAATCCTTGTTGTCATATAGCCTTTTCATGAATGAAGCGGCCTCATCTATGTCCGGATCCGCCCAGCGCCAACCTTTTCTGTAAGGGAGCGAATCATTTTGCAGCTCGGTCATTGAATAGCCCACCAGCAAGGAATTGTCGTCGTTCATAAAATCAAGATTTCCCCCGTATCGGGTGGCGATGACCGGTTTTCCGAGACACATGGCCTCGAGCATGCCCAGTCCGAATCCCTCGGACCTGTGGAGTGAAACATAGCAATTTGCAGCGTTGGTCAGGCTCATGATTTCGTTCCTGGTAAGCGTTTCGTGAACCATGATCACGCTGTTTTCAATACCGAGCCTATCGATTTCAAATAAAAGGTGTTTCAGTTTTTCCCGGCTCTGCTTCACGTGTGATGTCTTGAGCAACAGTTTTGCGCCTGTTATGCCGGAAAAGGCCGATGCAAAAGCCTTGATGATCGCCTCCGGGTTTTTCCGGTCAGAAGTGCTTAAAAAGTCGAAGTTATACATAAAAACATAATCGTCCCGGCTCAATTCGTACTTTCTTCTAATTTCAGAACTGGAAGAGACAATCTCCCAGTTCTCAAGAAACGGGTATGGCAGTTTCGTGATCTTCACGCGGGAAGGCGCTACCTTCGCTATCGCTTTTTTGATAAAATCAGTGAAAACGACCACATGGTCCAGATAGTCGAACGCCTTTCTAAAGCTGTCAAAATAGTCGTCAAACTCCCACCAGAAAACGCCGACATTGTATTTTCCCCGAAAAAGATAGGAAAAGCGTTCGTAATTGTTATCGAGAATCTGGTCGGCGGTAATGAAGAGCATGTTGACGTCGAAAACCGGTTTTTCACTGAAATACGGTTTGAATTCCAGCAGCTCATCTTCTCTCAATTGCTGGTGCGCTTTTGAATCGATATTGACGACAGCAAGCGGAATGCCGCCTTTATAGGCCTTTTTTATAAATGACCTGGTCGACTCTGGGATTCCGAATCCACTCGAGATATAACCGATGATATTTATTCCCAGCAAATCCGGCTTATAAGCTGGTTCTATTTCATCTCCCGTATCGACTTGCAACAAAGTTTCGTGCAGCGCGTATTCCTCTTGCCCCTGGCCGTGAAACCAGTTGTGGTAATCGTCACGGAGTTTATTGTTGTTTAAATCGGAAAACGATTTCAGCAAATCCGGCCTGAGCTCCCATACCCAGCGGGCTATCTGATTAATGCTTCCATCGGAGTAGACATCGCGTGTTAAACAACGGATTAATCGTTTAACAGTTGTCTCGTCAGGTTTAAGGGGAAACCGAATGTCCCGCGTCACGTCATTGTATCTTTCCCGGACAAAGCCGGGGATCCTGATACCCGTTTTCGGGATGTAGTCAAAATAATATTTTAGGCTGTCGTACAGCCCGGGACTGTTTTTCGAGACCTTATCTTTATACTCATTAAACAGTTCGTTGAATCCCGGCGAATCAGAGGGTTTGTATTGGTTTATGGGCTCGGTTCCGGTCTCTGTATTCGGAGCAAACAAGCCCCTGAAATCGATAAAGACAAGTTCATCGTCTTGCACATACCAGGCTCCGTTCCTTTTGCTTAATTCCCGATCGTGCAGGGTCCACCGGTTAACGCCATACTCTTTATCATTTATAACATGTATCTTTTTTATAACCGGACCGCCACCGGTCCGGTCCTGAGCATTTTGAATTCCGCGCTTTTGGTGAACAACCTCGCTGTCACAAAGCTTATTTGCACACCAGTCAACGACAACTTCAAAGCTACCAGGAGTCGCTTTCATTCCAATGAAATTGAGATTGAAAATTCCAGTCTGAAGGGTTTCAGACCCATCCTTTCCTGTTTTATCTCCAGACTGCATAAAGAACCGGGGAGTTGATACGATATCGTGGGTGTCGAGCAGTTCTGTAAGTTCGGAGAGTGAACGTGTCACATAAACGCAAAAATCAAAATAAACAATCTTTTCGTATCCGCGCTTAATCAGGTATTGAAAAACAAAAGGCCTTATCGCTGCGTTCATCCTGGCACCGCCGTATCTGAAAAGCATCATCTTATCGATGGGATCCATATGAACCTTGTTTTTCAGTTCCGGCCAGAAGAAAAAATCAACGTCCCGGCTGTTCAGCCGGTCAAACAATCTGCAATCTTCTTTTTCATAAAGCAAATCCATGAAAAAAATAACAAATTCATAATCCGGATTGTGTTGTAAAAAAGAGTCCCGCAAGGTGAGCGCGTAATGGGCGTCTTTTTTACCGGAAACGGTAAAGCCGACTGGCCCTCGTCTTTTTAAAGATGTATTTATGAAATTGGTTTGTGAGCCATCCGGAATGGAAGCTGCCGGTGTCGTTATTCTCGGCCCGATGTTTGCTCCGGCACCCTCGCCTGCGCCTGTATCTTCTATTCTGATTCTGTCGCAATCAATTCTCAGTGCTTCTTTATTTTCAAAAAGAATATCAAACCAGACAGGCCGCTCTCCCGGCGTGTAAAAAAAAATATCCGCACAAAATCCGCTTTTTCCGCTGTGTTCATACATTTTGTAGTGATCATGTTTCTTTACGTCTTCTCTTTTCACCGGATACGTACAGTCACACGAAAAGTCTCCGGCGTGCAGTATGACCCGGTCTACGCGTTTTTTTTCATGAAAACACCAGCCGGAAAAGACAATCCGTTTACCGACCACCGTGTTCCATTTGACCGGAAAATCCAGAGTGAAGAAGAGTGCGCCGACTTTTATTAAAGATCGTATAATATTATCCATTGGAGATAATTCAAACCTGGATTTTATTTATAATAAGAATGAGAAGGATTGCGATCTTTTCCAGACTTTCAACTCTTTGCAATGCTTGCGAATAAGCGGCATAAACGGGCGGAAAAAAAATTCAGCTGACAATATTTTTATGCCTTTTTTAGCGACAGCCATAAGCGATGTCCCCAAAAAAGGCCTCAGCAACAAATTGTTTTCCAAGCGTATCAACACATCAAGGTGGTTAAGTATGTCAAATATTATATTTCAAAACATTTTATAGCAAGTTTCCATGTCAGTCAGGTTTAAATTTATAAACATATTGGATAATAAAGTCAGGCAATAATATATTCTATTGTTGCAGATTCATTGTAACATGGTATTACTGCAGAAAGCTTCATTCTAACGCCTCGGCTCCCCATCAATCATTGTAAAACTTATTTTTAAACAAAGTAAATATCGCAATCACGCCATCTTTGCATTTTATTTTCTTCCCTCCCTCAAAAGACCTGGGACTATACGAGACCGGCACCTCGTAAATATCATATCCTTTTTTTAGCAGCTTTGCGGTCACTTCAGGACAAAATTCAAATCCTTCACAGGTTAATCTTATATTCTTTATAATCTCTGTTTTAAACACTTTATAACAGGTGGGCTCATCGGTTATTTGCGACTGATATAGAAAGTTGGTCAGAAACGTCAATATTCTACCACCCAGATAATATCTATGATAGGATTTTTGAAAATTTTCTGTCAATACACGAGAGCCGTATACAACCCCTGCCGCACCCGTTATTATAGGCACTATTAATTTATGATAATCCCTAGGATCATATTCCAAGTCCGCGTCTTGAATAATCACAATGTCGCCGCTTACATGGTTTAATCCCGTTCGAATTGCACGGCCTTTACCGCTGTTCCTTGGGTGGAAAATTATTTTAGTTTCATTGTTTTCCTCATCTTTTAAAAACTCTCGAGTACCGTCGGTTGAAAAATCATCGACCACAATTATTTCTTTGTTTATCTTTTGTCTCCTAACCTTTTTCAAGATCTCCCCAACCGTACTTATTTCATTAAACACAGGCATTATTACCGACAGTTTCATTATAAATTAGGATATTAACCCCTCCTTCAAATTACTACCGTTCAGAACGATGTTCGCCAATAACAAATCAAATTTTAAAAGCCTTTTCTCCAAAATTGGAATTATTTCCTATCCGTCTCAACGAGAGTAAAGGTTTCCCATTTTCCGGTTGAATTTTTATTGGCAAACAGCTTCCCATTCTCAGCAGTTACATACTGACCATTGACTGCTTTGATGACTACTTGGTTTTTACCAATGTCAATCAATTTAAAAATTTCCCATGAAGCAATCACATCCCTATTGGCAACCAACTCCATGCCTCCTCCACCCTCAGCACACACAAACTTTCCGTTGGGAGCCATAAAAGCCACTTGGTTGCCACCCAGGTCAATTAACTCGAAGGTTTCCCAGTAACCGGGCAGATCTGCATTTACGATCAATTCATCTCCGACATCACCTTCGGCAGACACATATTGTCTGTTGGCAGCCATAAGAGCTACTTCAGGACTGAAATCAGAATTCTGATGAGTAATCAGCGAACCTTCAAATTGAACCTTTGCTATATTTTTGGAGTCGACCTCTGGCAATGATAACCACACTGTGGCATGTTTTCCGGGTAAGATGTATGGCTGAATTTTGAATGAGCTTTTATATTTAACTTGTTCCCCCTGTTTTGTTGTGAGCATAACTGAGATATCACTCGAACCGAGGGTAAGTTTTTGCCATGCCCTTCCTTTTTGAGCCGGCTTTACGATAAAGTTAATATCTATACCGCTATTTGTAGCCTTCCAATGTGACCAGACCACAGTCAATTTTTCACAGACTTGTTCCGCCATTTGCTGTATTTTTTTTTCAACGCCGTGACGTTCCCATACCAAAGAATCCCCCAATTGACCGGCGAACCTGAAACCATAAGCCTGCAGATCGGCTACCGCCCATGATGATATATCCTCTTTTGAGTACTTGTTCAGATGAACTATCAGTGTCGATGCAGGGGTCAGACCTATAAATTTAAAACAATCTTCATGAGGACAATCCTCGGTGTAATGTGACAAAGCATCTGCTGACGGAGTGTACCAGCCACTCTGACCGCCAAGCTTTGGCCGCCAGTATGCTGTTTGATAGTGCAGGTATTTATAGGCATATAAATTGCGCCCTCTACGACCAACTGGAAGTTCTAGCACGGGACCATCATCGGGACTTTTTGCAAGATAGCCGTAAACAGGAGGGAACCTTTCCCCCGTTTCTGCTAAAGTGCCCTCATTGTCCCTAACAGCATAGTCAAAACGGAGCAAAAAACAAAAAGCAATGATTGCCAGCAATTTGATAAATCCGGGCCATTTTTTCCAGATATCAAGTAACGCTGCAATCCCAAAACCCCCCACAACTGCCATGCAAAGCAGGAAAGGCTGAAAGAACCGCGCTGGAACTCTCATGGCTTTAGCACCAGGTATCACATAGTAGGCGATCTGATACGGCATCGGGATACCGGTATTGCGATTAAAAAAGATCAGGTAAGGGCCCAGCATCAGAATGCTAATGATCAGTGCCGTCCAGACATAACGTCTGGCATCGTACTTTTGTGCTGTTGTCAATGGTGACTGTCGAAGACGAATCATAACTAAGCCCAGGAAGGCCAGCATGCAAGGGGTCAGTCCAATAAACACGGCCCCCTCTCCACCGCGTATATCGATCCGAAAAAGTCCGGCCAACCAATCATAATGCGCAAAGCCCCATGGCGGGCTTAAAAAGAAACCTAACGGTTCAGCTGAATATATGGAATTATGACTTAGGCCGTGAATAAAATGCCAGTGTTTTGCAGTTTGCATATAAGGCAAGCCTAATGGTAAAAGCACGGTAATGCTGAGCACCAGCCCGGCAAGGAGAGTGAGGTGGAAGTGTGGATTTGTTAACAAAATCCATCTGCCAGGCCCCCTGCGCTCAAGCGTAAAATGTACAAGGAACAGAATAGCCAGCAGGGTTAAAAGCATGGTTCCAAGATAGATGCTCGCATAGTACTGGACCCATACGGCAGTCAACATTCCAAAAAAATAGCGCCTTTTGGGGGTTGCCAGGAAACGGTTGGCACAAAGGAGGGCAAGCGGCGCCCAGAAAAATGGCAGCAGTTGCAGGTGGCCCGCATGTCCCCAGCGGTAAGGGTTAAAGCTGAAAACCAAACCGGCGATCAGGCCTGCCCAAAAATTTTGCGTCAAATTGTACACCAGCAGGAATACGCAATACATTCCAAGAACAAAAGAGGCTAATAGCAGCATATTTGCAGCGAATGTAGGATTATCTGTAAAATACTGGACCGGAAGTGTTATCCACAGGTTGCCGAACATGGTTTCAGAAAAAGCAAGCGCATTTTTAGCAGGATAGAAAATGGGCGCATCCCAAACAGAGATCCCTGATTTGAATAGAGCGTGAGCATTCCAAGATAAAATCCATGAGTTGAGGAATGAATCACCTCCTTCAAAAAGATGATCCCATAAGTGGTATACAAACCTTGGACCCTGAACAAAAAAAACCAAACCGGCAGTAAGTATTACGATTAAATGTTGTATCAAGGTTGAATTCTTGGCTTTTGCTGTCGTGGATATGATTTGATCAAACATGCGCGTATTCATGAAATAAGAAATCTAAATCTACATTCTCTAAGAAATTGGCATTTTTTGGACAAGCCCGGTATATTTTCGCTTAATCATTTCCCAACTGTAGTTGTCGAGTGTGTACTTCTTTCCGGACGCAGCCATCTGTGTCGCAGCTTCTTGGTTGTTCAGGATGTAATCCAAGCATGCTTCAAATTCATCGTAATTGCCGTACCACAGGCCGCCTTTGCTTCTTCTGCACTGCCCTTTTAAGACTTTGCATCTGCCGTTTACAAGCACGGGCCGGCCGCATAGCCAGGATTCAAGAAGTACCATTGACAGGCTCTCAAAGGGTGACGGCATAATCAGGCATTTTGCACGGGAAATTGCGGAAAACTTATTATCTTCGCTAACAAATCCCAGTGAGACGATATCATCTCTGTCAGGCGTTTCCATTTGGGAGCGGCCTACAAGCAAAAGTTTCAGGTCGCTTTGATTTTTTTTTTTGTATTTATGCCAAAATTCAAAGAGTTCCCGGCATCCCTTGGATTCATCCACCCTTCCGACATACAATACATAATTTTCCGTAAGGCCGGGTTCTGACGTTTTCTTCCTGAGAATTGACGGGTCCAGTTGAATGCCGACCCCGACAATCTCAGAATGCGTGCAGTCGATATCAAACTTTTTCACCAGGAAGTCTTTTTCTTCCGGACTGTTAAAAACGAAGCCTCGCGGTTTTCTGAATAGACCCCCGAAAATCGACAGGTAAATCGGCGGCTCATCATGGGCCGTCGGCACCAGAAGAGCTTTGTCGGCAACGAGCGGAATTCCCCAAAAGGTTGTCGCGTAAAGATACGTAAAAAAGATAAAAGCATCAAACCGGTGCCGGTGTGTTTTGATATAACCTGTCAATGCCGGCGAATCCGGTCCCTGTGCCTTCATCCAGTTAATCTCGTCTGCCCAAGAATGTGATTTTTGAAAGATGTCTTCGCTTAGCCTGTTAAACTCTCTAACATCCCTTGGCTGTGCCACGGAAAACCGGCGTACCAGGACATCATTTATCAGATCATCTCCGGATGGGTAATGATCGGCCCATGTCATATAGTCCAGCGCGCACGTCGTCAGGACCTCGACATCCCACTCATCTTTCATCAACTCGGCGATCCATCGGCATTCAAGCTCTGCACCCCCGTTGACTTCCAAACCGTATCTTTGAACGACAAAGGCGACTTTGGCCTTCACGAGATCTGTTCTTCCATTTGTGAGATAAGTTTGTTTAATCCCGGCAAAACCTTTTCAGGGAGAAAATCGGTCCGCCTGCTTCTTTGGGCCTTCAGGATTTTCTTCTTTAACTTCCCATCATGTACAACAAGCTTTGCCAGGGCCGCGATCCTGACAAGGTCTTCTTTATGGTTGAACATGATTCCGGCTTGCCCCAGTGTTTCCGGTGCAGCCGCACTTTTATAAGCCAGGACAGGCACATCAAACCACATGGCCTCGATCAGGGGAATGCAAAAGCCTTCATGCTCGCTCATCGACCAGAAGAGATGTGCTGTCCGGTAGTAGGCCTGCAGCGCCGAATCGCTCACCAGTCCGGTCACAAGGACATGCCGCCTTAAACCATGTTTCGCTATAACATCTAAAAGATGGTCATGATAAGAATTGCCCGGCTCAATCTGGCCGACAATGATGAGACGCGCATCGGAATCCATGGTAAGATAATGAGAAAAGGTTTCGACGAGTTGATCTTGACGTTTATTCGGCACGATTCTGCCGACAAACAGCAAATTTGTTTTGCCGTCCTGAAGGCGACGCATCAGGTTCGCATTCGGCAAATGGCTCCATTTGGCAGGGCAGACAGCGATGGGCAGCACACCCGGATTGTCAAAGGAACTCGCCTCAAGTTCGGACGCGTTATAGACCGAATCACCCACGGATATCGTGAAACTGCCGGAAAACTTTTTGAGGTCAGTCTGCCCCTTTTTCAGAATACTTGCAAAATCCGGCCAGAACGGTTCAAAAAATTCTGGTGGGGTGATGTTGTGATATATGAGGCATTTTGGTCCCGGGTGATTAACTGCGAAAATTGTGATCTCCGAACCAATGGAATGGTGGTAAAGCATGCCCGCCTTCACACTGATGGAATTCTGGTTGAATATACTTGCTTCATGAGCAATCCGCTGGTCCAAATGCTTGACAAAGATTTCGGACCTGTAACCCAGGCAGCGAAGATAATCTCTGATTAACATGGCCTGATTGGAAATTGCATCACCATAAGCGAGGTTCGGGATTAATTGATGGATTTCGTTAAGTTTTTCCGAAGCCATGGCAACCCTGTAACAATTGTCTGACGGATATATTGCCTTTTCATAACGATCAATCACCTTTTCCCAATCCGCATTCTCTTTTGCAAAACAGCGGCCGTTCTCACCGAACACTGCTATCTGCTTTTTGTCCTGCCTGTTAATTTCGGCAAACATGTGCGACCATTCTTCAAGCGTTCCTGCAAGCCAGCCGCCTTTTGCACACTGGACGGCCGTGGCGGTGGCCAGACAGTCACGATGGGCTACAACCGGTCTGCCATGAAACCAGGCTTCCATCATTGCCCTGGAATAGCTTTCATTCCGGCTGGGCTGAAACAGGGCCAAACAGTTGGCGATCAATCCGTTTTTTTCATCATCTTGAACCAGGCCCAGATCGACAACCCCTTCGATGCAGCCGCCAAAAGAGCCTGTTCCAGGTCCTGCCAATATCAGTTGTAAGTCCGAGCATGGGTTCTGCACTTTAAAACGGGCATAGGCTTCTACGATAAAATCGGTGTTTTTGGCAGGATCTCTGCGTCCGAGGCAGAGTATGAAGCGCGAATTGTCCAGACGCAAAGGCCCTATTTTGTCAATCTGGTTTTTGCCAGCATCAGACATCTCGACCCCCCCTCCGGTGAAAAAACTTTTCTGACAGATCCCCGGGCCGTAAAGCCTCTGAGCCAGAAGTTGCTCCCCCTCGGATATGAAAAGGATCCCTTTTGCCAAATGAAAGATTCGTTCAACCTGGGCCAAGTAGGCATAAGCCTCGTCATGCAAGCATGGCTGCAGAAACGCCCGTTCCGCGACGATGGGTAGTCCGTTAATAGTGAGCCCGTACAGGTAGGGGATAAAGATAAACGCGTGATAGGTGTCTTTTTCGACTCTCAAATAATTTGTCAGAAGTGTGGAATTTATGTTTTCCTTGACGAATGCGTCCGAATGCTCCCATGATATCGGCGGCACACCGGCTTTCAGTTCGGGAAAAGGCCTTTTCAATAAAATCCGATTTATCCGGTCAAAAGATTTGTGATCACGTCTGTCTACCGGAAAACGATGGATGTTGAGGCCGTATTCATGGCTTGTACCGGCACTAAAATGATTGCTTGACCAGTCTTCAAAAAAAGACCGGCAGCAGGTTGTCAAAACTTCCACCTCGTGCCCCCGCTTCGCAAGCCGGGTGGCAGCCTGCCAGGCCTGTTGCTCCGCTCCCCCTTTCAAATTCCTGCCAAACCAGGGAATCACGAAAGCAATTCGTTTCACACTTTATATCCGATCACGGCGTAGTCTCTAGGGCCATAGAAATATTTATTAAATCGCCTGGCGAGTTCGGAGTCATCTCCTTTTACCTTTTCTTCTTCCCCAACGGGATTCAGAGGCAAAACTTTGACCCTGGAAAACCCCTTTGATTCGATCAAAAATTTAATAACGGTCGACGGCAGGGGCTTCCTGTGGGTAGGATCAAAATAAAAGCTGTATGAACCAACTCGGACATTTTCGGGATTCGGTGTCTCAAAAATTATAAGACCGCCCGGCTTTAAAACGCGTACTACCTCGTCCGCAAAGCGCATCAGTACACTGAAGTGGAGGTGTTCAATAAGGTGAAAAGCCGTGACTGCGCCCAGAGTGTCAGCCGGTAGCGCAGCAAGATCTTGAACAACATCCTTCTCCGCCGCTTCCAGTCCCTGTTTTTGACATCGTTCAACCAGCACGCGATTAAGGTCCACCCCCTTTGCGGTCAGTCCTTCTTCTTTAAGAAGCTCCAGCCATTCACCCCGTCCGCATCCGGCGTCTATGACCGGACGATCATCCGTCCCTGCCCCGGATTCCTTAATCCATGGCAGATAAACCCTCAGCCTTTTCTTTATCTCTTTGCGCGTTCCCCTGAACCTGTCTTCGAAGAAACTGTACTGAAGATCCAAAAGATGGGACTTCTCATCGGCAAAAACTTCCAGATGTTTCTCGTCAAACGGTGCGGGCAGGCGTTTTTCAGCCTCTTCCAAAAACCGATCAAGGCGCCTTTCCTGCAAAATCCGGTTCGTTTTCAAAAAGGCGGTATTTTTGTTCAGTTCGTCCAGCTCGCCGGCATCTTTTTCAAGAGAAGTTCTAAGACCGGCAATCTGATCTCTAAGACCGACAATCTGTTTGTCCCACTCCACCGTCATGTGAGAAAAGAGTTTTTGAAGTCCGTCGTTAGCATCGGTTGAACCTTTTAAAATATCGGCAATCTGATCTCTAAGACCGACAATCTG
>PVBE010887865.1_pt1 | contig 11673 bp, 10 predicted proteins | sample 1631181 | NCBI WGS metagenome assembly PVBE01 (sample SAMN08397723, study PRJNA350692) | Marine metagenome, whole genome shotgun sequencing project. | isolation source: water | place: Pacific Ocean | collected 2012-04 | reverse complement strand
GAACATCCTGAAGACTAATTTGCTTTGCTGCGAAATGCTCAATTCTGGTGAAAGCTTCTTGCGTACTCGGCAAACCCAGCAATTCGGCATTGGGTTTTAATTTGTGTGCGATCTGCCTGGTTTCGGGCCAGTTTCTGTTGAGGGCAAATCGCTCAAGGTCGTGCAGATACGCGGGCGTATTCTCCAACAAGACATCCATCAATTTCAGTTTGGCTTCAATCTTTCCTCTTGAAAATGTCTCGATGGCCCGAAGGCAAGTTGCAACGCTTGGGGTTTCGGGTTGCATTTCATTTGTTTCGTTCTGTGGTTTTCCTGTAGCCTCTGGGCCAATTCCTTGCAGCACATCCCAAAGCTGGCCTTCCGAAAAAGGTTTTGGTAACATGGCTGAAATGCCCCTGGCTTCGATTCTCGCGAGTTGCTCGCTATCAGTAACACCCGACATTGCCACCACCTTGGGGATTTTTCCTGTCATGCATATCAATTCATCCAGCACTTGCCAGCCGTCCATTACAGGCATCTGCATATCGAGCAATAACAAATCGAAAGTTTCTTGTTGAATAAGCTCCAGCGCTTTCTGGCCATTTGCAGCCGTGGAAACTTCACAACCCGATTCTGCCAGCACTTGTTTTACAAACAGCTGAACCACAATGTCGTCCTCAGCCACCAGCACTTTTTGTCCCTGAAGGTTCAATTTCGCCAAGGGATCGGACTGTTTGTTTTGGGCTTTTGGTATTTCCTTGAATGCCGGAACAGTAATTTCAAAAACAGATCCTTTTCCAACCTCGCTGGAAACACGAATCTGGCCTTTCATCAAGTCAACCAGTTTCTTTACAATGGAAAGCCCTAATCCGGTTCCACCAAACCTTGCGGTGGTGTCATTTTCTGCTTGAACATAAGATTCGAAAATGTTGTTCAATTTTTCCTCAGCGATGCCGATCCCTGAATCGGAAACCCGAATGATCAATTGTCCTTTGTGGCGAGGTCCTTCAGCTTCAATTTCAAGTTTCACTGAACCAACTTCGGTGAATTTTAGCGCATTGCTCAACAAATTATGAGTCACCTAGTTTAGCCTGACCAAGTCTCCAAAAACCTCTTTGTTTACATTTTCGGAGATATGTGTTTCAAGTGAAACGCCCTTTTGTTCAGCTAATGTTTGGAATGTAGCTTCGGCAGATCTTACCAGTTCTAATGGTTGGAAATTTGTTTCATTCAATTCAAACATTCCTGCTTCAATCTTCGAATGATCCAATAAATCATTAAGAATGACATGCAATTGCCGCGATGACAAATGCAAATTGTCGATGATGGCTTTTTGTTGACTGTCAGTTTGAGTTTTAGCCAGCAATTCAATCATGCCAAACAATCCGGAAAGTGGAGTTTTTATTTCATGCGCAGCTTCAGCAAGAAACTCCCTTTGCGCTGCCTTCGATGTTTCAAGCTCAACCTTCAGGCGAAGAATTTCCGCTTCGAGTTGCTCAACTCGCTCGTCCGATGTTTGATCAGGATGGATGTATTTGGGCCGCATGGGTAGTTTTGCTCGCTTCAGAGTGGGTAAAATCACTTATCAGTGTTTTTGCCCATTGTTCTACGTGTTTTCACGCAGGTTATCTCAGTGTTTATACCTACGTGTTTTATTCTACGCCTTTATGCCCATTATGTTGCAATCTTTAAAGGTAGCTGAACAATTTATTCGACCAATCGCTCAATTTAATCTTTCAACGAAAGGAATCAACTGTTTGGTAATTGTGCCATAAACCCAGCTATAATAAAGCTTGAAGCCCATTCAACATCTGAATACTTGCATTCTTTTAGTGAATTAAAGTAAGTGTTTTTAACTACGCTTTTTTACCCCCCCTGTAGTACGCTTTTTCACCTACACGTGTTTTAGTATATCCATTCAAGACGCTTGGAAAATTGAAAAACAGGAAGGGTAAAATTATCCAAACTGCAATTTTTTTTCCCCGATTACGCCACGATTCACGTCATTGCTCAAAACCTTAAATTTGCCGCCTGTCAAATCTGAATTTGTGATCAACCAGATAGCTTTAGTCGTTATGGATAGCGTAGGTGTAGGGGCATTGCCCGATGCCGCAGATTTTGGCGATGTTGGAAGTAACACACTTGGGCACATCAGGCAAAAAGTTCCAGGGATAAAAATTCCTAATCTACTTTCCCTCGGTATTGGAAGAGTCAGACCCAGATTAGGATTTGATGAACCGAATAAACTAATCGGTGCATTCGGGTCGGCAAACGAAGTTTCACCAGGCAAAGACACCACAACAGGACATTGGGAAATAACCGGAGTTGAGTTGCAACAACCTTTTCCCACTTTTCCAAATGGATTTCCATCTCGAATACTCAACCTTTTTAAAGCAGAAATTGGTTCTGACATTTTAGGAAATGAAGTGGCCTCCGGAACCGAAATCATCAACCGATTGGGAGATGAACATGTTTCTTCCGGAAAACCCATTGTTTATACATCCGCTGACAGCGTTTTCCAAATAGCGGCTCATGAGGAAATTATCTCCCTGGAAGAGCTCTATGAAATGTGCCGATTTGCGCGAACTATGCTGAGTGGTTCAGATGCTGTTGGCCGGGTAATTGCCAGGCCTTTTGTGGGTACCAGCGGCAATTATCAACGCACAGCTAATAGAAAGGATTTTTCCTTGCAGCCACCAGGCAACACGGTGCTGAATTGTGTGGAACAAGCAGGAAAACAAGTGATGGCGGTTGGAAAGATTTCAGATATTATGGCAGGTTCTGGAATTACGCAATCCATAAAAACTGCTGATAATATGGCAGGTGTGGATGCTACAATAAAGTTCATGCAAACCGGAAACCCTGGATTGATTTTCACTAACCTGGTGGACTTTGATTCTAATTTTGGACATAGACGTGATGTTGGTGGCTATGCCGGTGCATTGGAGGAATTTGACCTAAGAATTCCCGAATTACTGGCTGCGCTTCAAGACGATGGACTGCTGATTATTACAGCCGATCACGGTAATGACCCTACGTATAAAGGAACAGACCACACGCGTGAGTACATTCCTATTTTATGCTATGGTAAAACCGTAAATCCCGGGGCGGACTTTGGCACAAGATCTTCGTTCGCGGATATCGGGGCAACCATTGCGGACTTACTGGGTGTTGAATCCCCGGAATTTGGACAAAGCTTTTCGTCCCAAATCCTTACAACCATTTCAAATTGAATCACAAAGAAATCATAGCACAAGCGACATCAGCGTTGCGAGAAAAACTGGGAGAATTTTCACCTCAAATCGGTCTCATCTTGGGTTCTGGGTTGGGTGAATTCGCCAATCAAGTTGAAAACGAAATTGTCATTCCATATAATGAAATCCCTGGATTCCCGGTTTCAAAAGTAGCCGGTCATGCAGGAAGATTGGTTTGTGGAACTATGCATGACAAATCAGTTTTCGTTATGCAAGGTCGCTTCCACTTTTACGAAGGTCACGATATCCAAACCTGTGGCCTACCTGTGCGTGTTATGAAGAATCTTGGAATTGAAACCTTGGTAGTTACCAACGCAGCAGGTGGAGTGAACGCAAGTTTCAAAGCCGGAGACCTCATGATCATCAACGATCACATCAACTTTTCAGGTACGAATCCATTGATGGGTGCAAACCTCGATGAGTACGGTCCACGCTTTCCTGATACCTCACAAACCTATACACCAAGCCTGGTTGAACTTGCAAATAATGTAGCCGAAGAATGCGGGGTGTCGGTTCAAAATGGCGTTTATCAATTCATGACCGGCCCTACTTACGAAACACCTGCCGAGGTCAAAATGGCCCGTAGCCTTGGAGCAGACGCTGTTGGTATGTCAACCTTTCCTGAAACACTCACGGCCTGCCATTGCGGAATGAACGTTTTGGGCATTTCTTACATTTCAAATATGGCCGCAGGAATGACAAACGAAACACTACATCATGAAGATGTCCTGAAAACCATGGACCGAATCAAAGACCGGTTTGTGAAATTGCTCAGCAATATCATTGCTAAAATGTAAGCTACCACAAACGCAAAATTTTTTAATCCCTATTTTCGAAAAATGAACCTTCTCCAAAGTATCACTGAAGCTGCGACATTAATAAAAAGTCGATCCTCGGTTTCTCCACAAATCGGGCTGATCCTTGGATCTGGCCTCGGTTCTATGGCCGATCGAATCGAAAACGCAACCAAGATTCCATATTCGGAAATTCCACATTTTCCTGTCTCTACCGTTGCCGGTCATTCAGGCACGCTGGTTATTGGAACGCTCAACGGTAAGGAAGTTGTTGCCATGCAAGGCCGAATCCATTACTACGAGGGCTACACCATGCAGCAAATCACTTTTCCTGTACGCGTGATGAAGGCCCTTGGCATTGAGCAATTAATAGTTACTAATGCCAGTGGAGGTATCAACCCAAAACTCTATCCAGGGGCTTTGATGTTCATCGAAGACCACATCAACTACATGGGTAGCAACCCCTTGATGGGTGAAAACCATGACGAATTGGGACCAAGATTTCCTGACATGTCGCGTGCTTATGATGAAGAAATGATTTCAACAGGAAAAAGTGCAGCTGAAGAGTTGGCCATTGAAGTTTTCACTGGGGTGCACACAGCTGTCAGCGGTCCTTACTATTTCAGTAAAGCTGAACTTAGAATGGTGCAAGGATTTGGAAGTGATTCCATTGGCATGTCCACTGTTCCAGAGGTGATTGTGGCGGTGCATACCGGGATAAGATGTCTGGGAATTTGCTGCATCACCGATAGTGCGGTACCTGATGACCTTGAACCACTCGACCATGAAACGGTTGTTGAAGTTGCCAACAAAACCCGACCTAAATTCATAGCGTTGGTTTCCAGGATAATTGAAAAATTGCCTGTAAATGCGAATGTATGACCTCATCCTGAAAAAGCGCAACGGAGGCGCTTTAACCGATCAGGAAATCAAATTTTTCATTCAGAATTTTTCTGATGGCCATGTGCCAGATTACCAGGCCTCTGCCTTGATGATGGCTACTTATTTTTCAGGGATGAGCGATGAGGAAACATTCTCCATGACCAAGGCCATGATTGAATCCGGAGATACGATTGACCTTTCAGCCATTTCCGGAATTAAGGTTGACAAACACAGCACCGGAGGTGTTGGTGACAAAACTTCCATCGTTCTGGCACCGTTGGTGGCTGCTGCCGGAGTTCCCGTTGCAAAATTGAGCGGAAGAGGGTTGGGGCATACAGGTGGTACACTCGACAAGTTAGAAGCCTTTTATGGTTTTTCCAGCCACCTATCCGAACCTGATTTCATAGAATCAGTGAACCGCATCGGGATCGCGATTGCCGGCCAAACAGCAAACCTTTGTCCAGCTGATAAAAAGCTTTATGCCCTGCGAGATGTAACAGCCACTATTGAAAGTGTGCCTTTTATAGTTGGTAGCATCATGAGTAAGAAACTCTCTTCGGGATCGGATGCCATCGTACTGGATGTGAAGACTGGCAGTGGTGCATTTATGAAAACAAAAGAAGACGCATTCACGCTTGCTGAAAAACTGGTGGATGTTGGCGAACGCATGGGCAAAAGAATTGTAGCAGTGGTAACAGAGATGGAACAGCCACTTGGAAACACCATTGGAAATGCTCTGGAGGTAAGAGAAGCGATTGAAACACTCCAGGGAAATGGGCCAAAGGACCTGAACGATCTTGTAATCTACCTGGGCAGCCACATGCTGGTTTTAGGCGGAAAAGTTCAAAAATTCGGAGAGGGAAAAAGGAAACTTGAAGAATTGATGACTAATGGGCTTGGACTCCAAAAGCTAAAAGAACTGATAGAAAACCAGGGGGGTGATGCCAATATGGTTGATCATCCAGAGCTTTTGCCTGCAGCCAACTTCACAGAAAACATAGTCGCTCCACTAACTGGATTCGTTTCAGGAATTGTGGCAGAAGAAATCGGAATGGCATCTATGCTTGTCGGTGCCGGGCGCGAAACCAAAACATCCGAAATAGATCTTTCGGCAGGAATAGAGTTACACAAAAAAGTGGGCGAGCAGGTAGAAGCAGGAGAGGCCCTTGCCACTATTCATCATGACGGAAATCGAGATATAAAGAGCGCGACCAAACAAGTTGAAAACGCTTATTCAATATCAACTGAAAGAATAGAACAAAATCCATTGATTTATGGTGTGGTGGACCATAACGGAGTCAACATGCTTTAATTTATTAACACATGATTCAATCCGAAAACCAGGAACTTGCAGATCACCTCATCGAAAAATATCGTGACTTAATCAAACATCGTTACGATTTTGAATCCCTGCAACACAAAATCAAAATTCCACCTACTATCACTCGTGAAGTTGAAGATGAAGTGAAAGGTTATTTCCTCGAGTGTATTTATCCTCCAAGCGAGGATCGGCATGAACTGGAATTAGCCTTCTCTAATCTCGACACCTACTTGTCGCGACCAGCCAAAATGCTCAACCTGGTAGGTTCAATGACTTCAGCAATCTTCAAATTTGGAAGGCATTTTCCGAAAGCTGTAAAGGCCGGCATGACTAGCCTACAATCGTTTCGTGATGCTAAAAATTTTGAGCTCATTCTGCTGAAAGCAGCTATTTCCAGAGATCTCTCCATCCCAATTTCAACAGCCGATTTTGAGCAATGCATGAAGGACATTCCAAAGTATAAGTCGAAGAAACTTGTAAAAGACATCCGTTCGCTGCTTCATTCCATGTCAGACACAGAACTGTCTGGGCGTACAATTGAAATCCTGAACGGAGCTATTGACAAAATGAAAGGACAACCAAGATTGTATGAAGAATTCGAAATTCATGGTGTGCAACTAGGTGCAAGCATTTTACAACGCGGTCACGACCTGTTCAAAAACCTTGATCGCAGGACTCGAAAGGACGTAGTGGGTTTTATTGTTACTGCCGAAAATCACTTTTTGGATGAGTTGCATCAATAGAGCGAAGGTGTTTTGGAAACCTTAACTTTGGGGCCGATTTCGCAAAAAGGTCATCCAAGCATTTCAATTTGCCTTCTAATTCTCTTGCATTTCTGAACCAACCCGTTTCCCTCAAACAACTCGATCTAATCGAAATTGACTTACCACAAGTAGGCGAATTTCAATCTGCCATTGGCATTAGGAAAAGCAGAAAAGCACTCATTATAAAATGGACTGATCGGGATGATTTCTTCGGATTTGGTGAATGCGCTTGCAGGCCCGATCCGTTCTACTCACCCGAGTTTCTGGAGGCCGCAAAATTAGCAGTAGAGCACTTCTTATTTCCGGCAATAAACGGAGCAGAGCAGTACAGCGATGTAGCAACGCGAATGGAAAAAATCCGTGGCTGGAATTTTGCAAAAGCAGCGGTGGAAGCTGCAGCGCACGGTTCCATCCGGTCCAGGCTTGGAACAACAATCTTTGATGAATTTCCTCATTCCAGGCTTAACCATGTTCCTGTTGGCATTTCCATGGGAATTCAGCCATCTGCGGAAGTCATGTTTCAAAAAGTTCAGGAAGCGACCAATGAAAAATACAGCAGGATTAAATTCAAAATATCCCCGAAAGTAAATCCCAATTTATACCGTGAATTGCTTCAACAATTCCCCGATCAACATTTCAGTTTTGATGCTAATGGAACATTTACGGCAAAGGACTTTGACCAACTTAACGAGTTTGCTCAATTAGGTAAAATCATAGAACAGCCACTTCCACCCACCCGACTGGATCTTTGCCTTTTGGCCAAGGCAGCCATTCCTGCGCTTCAGATTTGCCTCGATGAAGAAATTACAGGAATTGGCGTTTTGAAAACCGCACATTCCTTACAAGTGATTGATGAACTGAATGTGAAACCCGGGCGAGTTGGTGGTCTGACAAATAGCCTGGAAATGCTGCAATTCTGTTTCGAAAATGATTTGCCAGTGTGGATCGGTGGAATGTTCGAAACCGGGATTGGGCGCTCTGCAAATATTAACCTGGCATCATTTTGCACTGATGCAACAGGACACGATATAAGTCCCTCGAGCAGATACTTCCCTCAAGATATCGTGACAGATCCTGTGACTATGGAAGATGGAAAAGTTGACCATGCCCGATTTGGGGAGGCTGAAGTAGATGAAGCAATTTTAGAGAAATACACAATTTCAAAAAAGACGCTGAAAGCCTGAGCATGATACTCGATACGCTGATTAACAACGCTTGGATTATAGACGGCACAGGCTCGCCAGCAAGAAAGGGGCAAGTCGGAATTTCCCAAGATCGAATCACATTTATCGGTGAAGGGCTCACCAAATCATCTGCCGAAAATCATGTTGATGCAAAGGGATATTTCCTATGTCCCGGATTCATAGATCCCCACGCTTCAACGGGATTCGGATTGTTCTTTCCCCATGCTGCCGATCATAAATTGTATCAAGGCATTACTACAGAAATTTTCGGTAATTGCGGTACTTCTACAGCTCCGGTAGGCCCCAACCTGGTAGAAACCATGGACAGACTTTCCAATGAAATTGGCTTTCCATTTCATTGGCAGACGATGGCCGAGTACAACCGTGAGATTGAAACACGAGGCTTGCAATTTAACATCGCCCAAATGGTGGGCCATTCAACTTTAAGAGGAGGCTACCTGGCAGATTGGAATCGGCTGGAGGCCTCCGAACTAGAAGCCATGAAAGCGGCTTTGCGACAAGCACTCACCGAGGGTGCATTGGGACTTTCAACAGGATTGATCTACCCACCCGGCTGCTATGCAGAATTGGAGGAAATCATTGAGTTGACAAGGATTGTAAAGGAAGCAGGTGGAGTTTACGCCTCCCATATCAGAAATGAGCGTGAGGGCCTTGAAGAAGCCGTAGCCGAAGCTTTGACCATCGGTCGTGAAGCAAAAATAGATATACTCATCAGTCACCTGAAAGCGGCAGAGAGACCAAATTGGGGAAAAATTCCCGGCATCATCAATACCATCAAAAACTACAATCGCACCAGCGAGTATCGTGCCTGGATCGATGCCTACCCATACACGGCTATTTCTACCAAACTGCGTGCTTTCATACCCAAACACATATTGCAGGATGGCATCGAAAATGCCCCTTCCAAACTTCAAAGCGATTCAATCATCAATGAAATTGATCAATACATCAGCTTCCGGGAATACGATTTGGACAGTATGCTGCTGATCTCTGATGAAAACCCAATTTACGAGGGAAAAACCGTTGCACAAGTTTCTGCTATGCTGGAAAGGTCACCGGGTTCAACGGTGGCCTCCGTACTGGCTGAGAATACCGAAATGTGGATTGTTTACGACTGCATTAATCGTGAAGATATGGACGCTGCCATTCTTTGGGAAAACGCCATGATTTGCACCGATTCATGGAGTTACCCCATAAATGCACCCAAAAAAATCGGGAAACCGCATCCAAGAAGTTATGGGGCCTTTACCGAGTTTCTTGAGAACTATGTGATCAGAAAAAAATCTCTTAGTTTCGAAGCCGCCATTCGAAAAATGACCTGGTTACCGGCTTCATTTTTTAACCTCAAACAGCGGGGAACGATCGCACAAAACCATTATGCGGATTTGCTGGTTTTGAACCCCGATAACCTGGAAGCTTGCGCATCGTACCAGGATCCGATGCAACTTTCGAAAGGCATTGAACATTTATGGGTTAATGGAACCATTGTGATTGAATCACGAGAAATAAATGACTCAAAAAGCGGAATGGTTTTAAGGAGAACTGACCATGAGTGAAATTATTCGCGAATACAGGTTGACAGATGCCAAGGCTGTGGCAGACATTTATAACGAATATATCTCTGCACGATTGGCAACACTCGACACGGAATTAAAAACAGAAACCGAGATCAGGCATTGGATGAATTCATTCAACGATCGCGAAACCATAATAGTACTCGAACGAGAAACAGAAATCATTGGCTGGGGCATCATAAAAAAGTACAGCGATCGTCCTGGTTATTATACCACTTGCGAAACTTCGGTATATCTCACCTCAAACGAAACCGGAAAAGGCTATGGGCCAAGAATGAAAAAGGAGTTGTTAAAACGGTGCACTGATTTGGGTTACCATCACCTTGTAGCTAAGATTTGGGCAACTAACACAACTTCTATTGAATACAACAGAAAACTGGGATACGAAATAGTGGGAACTCAACGGCAGGTTGGTGTAAGCGAAGGGAAATGGATAGACGTTGTGATTATGCAAAAGATCCTGGAAACTGAAATACCGAATCATCTAACTATCTAAAAATATATCATGGAAACAGGAACAATCAATCAAGTAAAGCTACCAGTAGAAGTTTGTGAGATACTCGAGAAAATCGAAACCGGAGGGGAGTTAACACCAAAAAGAGCTGCCGAAATTCTTTCGGAATCTTCAGTTACGGCTGATTCATTGACTGAATTTCATGGTTTTGATCACCCTGTTGAAGATTGTTATGGCAGGAAAATGATTTATGCGGCCGACAATTTCGAGCTAATGTTGATGAGTTGGAATCCGGGAGACTTCTCAGCCATTCATGATCATGGTTATACCCAATGGGGCGCAGTGAAACTATTCGGAGAAGCCCAACATAATATCTACACAGTTAAACAAAACGAAATTTCATTCGGGAGGAAGGAGATCCTAACCAATGGATCAACCGTTGGCGTGAATCATTCACTGATTCACCAAATGGGAAATCCAACTTCAAATAGGTTTGTAAGTCTCCATTTATACGGTTGCCAGGAGAATAGAGTGGTGGTTACTGCAGACACCAAAATTTATGAACTGGAGAATCGGGTGATTAAACATACCACAGGAGGCGCTTTCTTCAACTTACCTGAAAACGAAGTTTACGATTATGAGCGATGCCCGATTCCAGACAATGAAACCCTGATATATCATTGCGGATTGTTATTGGAATATTACAATCGCCAGAACAATGAATCTGCAAGGGAAAAATCAAGGAGGGTGCTGAATATCTTGCAGGAGCACTCCTGGTAAAACGCAACACTACTGTCCTATCGGATGCCAGGTAGTTTTGGTTTCCTGGGTATCCAAAATGTAATAGGGATTGTTGTGTTCTGAAAATGACCAATCTTTTGAGTCTCGCATGATGGCACGTTTCAAATTCAACGTGGCGTTTTCCTGAATCTTCTTGCGCACCTTTTCATCTTTTCCACAATAGATAGTAGCATTTACATCCATGTGGTTTGAAAAATGCCCGTGCAGTTCATCCGTTAAACCCGTCAACAAATTCACCACACCACCAGGAACATCGCTTGAATGCAACACCTCAGCAAAAGACATGGCTAGGGTTGGATACTTTTCAGAAGCCAACACGATGCAGGTATTTCCGCCAATTATTGCGGGAATGATATTGGAAACCAGTCCCACCAAACCTTTTTCACGAGGTGCTATAATGCTTACCACACCCATGGGTTCCAGCATACTGAAATTGAAATGTGATGATGAAACCGGATTTACAGAACTAAAAATCTGCTGGTACTTGTCTGCCCAACCTGCGAAATGTACAAGACGGTTAATTGCTTCACGAACCTCAACGGCTCCTTCAGCACGATGCAAGCCATTTTGCATCAATTCAGAGATGAACTGATCTGATCGCCATTCCAGCATTTCCGCGATTCGATATATAATTTGGGATCGGTT
>PVBE011757444.1_pt1 | contig 11677 bp, 7 predicted proteins | sample 1631181 | NCBI WGS metagenome assembly PVBE01 (sample SAMN08397723, study PRJNA350692) | Marine metagenome, whole genome shotgun sequencing project. | isolation source: water | place: Pacific Ocean | collected 2012-04 | reverse complement strand
CTTCGAGTTGACGCGGCCGGCTCGTTCTCTGGCTCGTTTTGTGGCTCGTTTTCTGGCGCGTTTTCTGGCTCGTTTTCTGGCGCGTTTTCTGGCGCGGCTCCCCTTTCGTTCTGCGCTGCAGTCGACATCGCGCTCGCGGACTCGGGCTTTGGCTCGCCGTTCGCGCCCGTGTCTGCGTCGGCGGCCGCGCCGGCCGGGAGCTTTCCGTCGCCAATCCCGGATGCTCTCTCGGATGTGGTCGCGAACGTCAGATCGTTGGGGTCGAGTGAGATAGCCTCGTCCGGGGCGTCGGTGAGTTCGGAGAGTTTCTCCGCCGCGGCGTCGTTCAGACTGAGAGCGGTTTCTCCGATGCATAGCGGTAGCTTGGTTTCCCAAAGAAGCGCGCGGCCGCTGGGCACAGGCCGTCCGTTTAGGGCGGTCCCGTTCTTGGAGTCGCAGTCGCGGACCCACACGCCGGCGTCATCACGGCGCAGCTCTAGATGGCACCTCGAGGCATCCGGATCGCAGAGTTCGAGATCCGATTCCGGCGATCGACCGAGTCGGTAGGCACGCTCGCTCTCCTCGAGGGTGAGCGTCTTGCCTGCGTCCGGGCCCTCCGTAATCGTCACCGTTGGGGCGGCATGCGTCGGGATCCAGCCCGCCTGGGCGACGATTTCGAGCGCCAGAGCTCGGGTCTCGTCGACGGTCGTCGAGGGCGCGGATGCTCCTTCGACTTGGACGTCGACCTCGATCCGACCCGCGCGGATGCGCGTTTCACGCTTGAGCTTGCGCCGGCCGCGCGACGGCAGCCGCTCGCCGTTTACATAAGTGCCATTCGTGCTGCCTTCGTCAACGACGGCGTAGTGACCATTCTCGAGGCGGATCGTCGCATGGTGCTGGCTGACGGACGGATCCGGCAGGCGGACGTCGCAGCCCGCGCCCCGGCCAATGACAACGCGAGGGGCGTCAAAGCTCAGGGTCCGCGCTCGTTCGGGAGCGCCTAGACAGACGGAAACAGTCACAGCCATGGGGCCGGCGCATGATGGCTTCACAGTCCCAGTCGTGTCCAAGGGATTCCCCAATCGCTTGCGGAGTTTCAGCTCCAATGCCAGCGGAACCCTCGCCTCAGAACTTGGCCCTCGCCGGGCCACCGACTTACTGCGAAGGCGACCCCCCGGCGGCTCGGCCCGCGCCGGACGCGTGCCCGCGGGGTCCAGGAGTCATGTCGATGTCACCGAGGATCGAACGCCGCGATAAAGTAGCAGCTCGCGTGCCCTATCAAACGCTGGTCGAGGTTTGCGGGCAGGAGCCCGGAACCCCGCTCTTTGAGGCGCGTTCCGTAGAAATCAGTGGTCGAGGTCTTCACGTCCGCACCGACTACATCCCCAGTGTGGGGACTCCCCTAATCCTCCGTTTCGAGGACCGCGGTCGCGAAGTGCTCGCCGAATGTGAAGTGGCTTGGGCGACCAGTGGCGAGAAGGAGAGCGGAGAGTTTGGGGTCCGTTTTACCGGTTTGGATGAAGACAGCATGCGCGTGCTGGACGAAGTCTGCGCCGAGGCTGCCGGGCCGGAGCCCGTCGCCGAACCCGCCAAGCGTTCGTCGACACCTGTTCGGGAGCGTGGCTCTGCCGTTCGTCTCCACGTTGACGGATTGACCGAGCCGATGCGCGCCAAGGTGCGAACGGGCACGTCTCAGACTCTCAACGTGGGGCAGCGTATCGATTTTCTCCAGGTCGGTCGTCACCTGGAGGTCGAAGCGCGCGGCGATCGCGTGGGCGCTCAGATCGATGCCGTCCATGTCGTGATCGATCCGCGTACTCGCGTGCCCCAGCTCGTCGTCACGCTCCGATACGACAAGCCCTTCGAGAACACACCGCAGCCGGCCGTCGTGGACGCCCGCGAGGCTGCGCCCGTCGCAACTCCGGACAAGACGCGTGCGATGCCCCCCGTGGCCGCCCGTCCCGCTCGCGCCAAAGCTCCCAAGAAACCAGACAGCACGCTTGTTGCGGCCTCGTCCTCGGCAGCCGCATCCGCTTCCGAAGGCGCCGCCGACCTCGACGTCCTGCCCCTCGACGAATCGGCCATCGCCAAGGTCGGCGCCGCGCTCGCAAAGTCAGCGCAGGTGGCCGGCTCCCACGCGTGGATCGCCACCAAGGCGACGGCGAAGGTCGCTGGCCAGAGTCTGCGCGGCGTGTCGTCGCGAGCGCGCGTGAAACTGCGCGAGCGCCGCGCGAAGCGGCGTGCGCCCAAGCCGCGTATCACGGCGCCGCCGCCCGGCGGACTCATCGGAACGGACGGGCAAAGGGTCGCCGCCGCGCCACAGAGCGGGCTGCCGCTCTCAGAACGACTCAAGAGCCGAAAGGCCCGCGCGGCTATGGCCGTCGGTGGTGCCGCATTGAGCATCTTCGTTGTCGCGAGTCTTGTTGGCGGGCCAGCAGATGAGGCAGCAGACGGTTCAGACAGCGAAGCGTCGGCGGTAGCGATGGCGCCCGATGGAAGCGAGATGGCCAGGACCGGCGCGGTCGTCGTCGACGTACCGCTCTTCGGCTCCGTACCCATGGCTGCGAATCAGGTTCCGCTAGACGTTGATTGGATCGACGTGAAGCCTGGCAAGCATTGGGGCAAAGGTAAGCTGAAGCTGCCCGTTACCCATTCGATCGGTCTGAAGGGCGCTAAGAAGAGCATCAAAGTATCCGCCGAAGGCTCCTTCCTTCGCATCATCGTGCCCGGCGCGAAATTACGCGGCACCAACGAGGAGCTTAGAGCGGCGTTCGGCACTGAGAAGCGCATCCAAGGCATTCGCTCAGCCCAGAACGCGAAGGGCGTCTTCATGGAGATCGCCTTCAAGGACGAGATGCCGCCCTTCCGCGTGAGACTCCGCGACGGTGCTCTCGAGCTACGCGTCAGCCGATAGGGCCCGCTCAGGATTAACTTCGGTGTTTTGGGACCGATCCATCCCACCTGGCAGCGTTGCTCCTCCTCAAAATAGCCCTGCTATTCTTCGTCGTCGCGCCTTGCCAGGCGGGCGCCTCGTCCCCCCTCCACCCGAAGTTACTCCTGAGCGGGCCCTAAACCCGTCGGTGAATCCGGCGTTCCGTTTCGGTCTAACGCGGCCCGCCCGGTTCGCGCCGTCCGCGGCCTTTTCTCGTGACCCGCGGCAGCACCGTTCGCGTGCTCATCCGGATCGCGGCTCCGTCACTTTCGCCGGCGGCAAGGCGATGCATGCCGGCGTACGCGATCATCGCGGCATTATCCGTACAGCTTTTCAGCGACGGCAATAATACGCGAAGGTCGTGGCGCTTTCCGGCTCGGGTAGCGTGCTCGCGCAGCTCGCGATTGGCCGCGACGCCGCCCGCGAGAACGAGGGTGTCGACGCGTTCGATTTGCGCCGCGCGCACGGCCTTTCGAATCAACGTATCGACGACGCTCCTCTGGAACGATGCGCAGAGATCTCGCAGCGATGGGTCGTCAGCAGGCTGTCCGTGCTTTTCGACGTAACGCGCGACTTGGGTTTTCAACCCGGAAAAACTAAACTCCAACGAATCCCGCCGCGGCATGGGTCGAGCCATGGGGATGGCCTTCGCGTCGCCTTCCAAAGCCAAGCGATCGATAATGGGGCCGCCGGGGTACCCAAGACCGAGCAGTTTTGCCACCTTGTCGAATGCCTCGCCAGCCGCGTCATCACGCGTCGCGCCGAGTTCACGGATCTCGCCCGGCTTGACCCCATCGACTCGGTAGATGGCGGTGTGACCGCCCGATGCGAGCATCGCGATGAAGGGGAATTCGATGGGCGCTCGCTCCTCCTCGCCTTCGCGGGTCAGGAAGACGGCAAGTAGGTGCCCGATCAAATGGTCTACGCCCACGATGGGCAGGCCTGACGCCCAGGCGAGACCGAGCGCCGCCTGAACGCCTACCAAGAGCGCGCCGGCGAGACCCGGCTGGCAGGTCACGGCGATGCCGTCGAGATCTGCCAGCGTCACCTTCGCGCCCACCAGTGCCGACTCGATCACGGGACGGATGTTGCGCAGATGGTCACGGGACGCGAGTTCGGGAACGACGCCGCCAAAAGGCGCGTGCAGCGCTATCTGACTGTGAACGACGTCGCTCACCACGGCGCCGCTCTTCGTTACGACCGCGGCAGCGGTTTCGTCACAGGACGTTTCGATCCCCAATACGCGCATATCGCCACTCAGAACCCGCACCCCTCGTCTTGGAGCGCCATCGGAAATAAGGCGAAACCCGCGCGTGGATCGGTGCCGGTGGGGTCCGGAGAGATGTCCTTGATGAGACGGAGCTCCGCGCTGCCGTCGGACATCAACGACACCGCGGTCAACATCGAGCCCCGACACGTCGAGGTGACCCAGGCCATGAAGTTGTAAGTACGCCCGATCCCAAAAGTGAAGGTCGAGAGCGGATCGTGCTGAAGTTCTCTGACCACCCGCAGCGGCGCCTTGTCGAAGGTCGGGCTCGGACTGCACGGGCCGTCGGTATCGTTGCTCGTGAGCACGCCGGGCGCGATCTCAAAACCCTCAGGATCGAAGGTCATCGCCACCTTTAGGTTGGGCCGAAAACCGTCATTCGCGGGCGGCGTGTAGACGTCCGGCAGCGTCACGATAGCCCCACAGTATTCCGCGGCATCGCGGGTCGCCCATTGGTCGAGCTCCTGAAAGCTACAGCCGGTCCCTGCCGTTGCTACGGAAACCAGAAACAGGGTCGACCCCATGCCGATTCGCTGCTTACTCATCATGTTCTCTGAGGATCTTTCGCGCCGTGTCGCGCACACGCTTTTCCGGATCGTGCTGGGCACTCTGCTCCAGCACTTGGCGCGCTTCTCGGCTTCCGGACCCTAGCGCGGACAATGCCGCTTCGCGCACCAGAGCGAAATCATCTTCTTTCGCCGCTCGTTTCAGGGCCTCAAATGCCCGCGGGTCGTGCGATTGCACCGAGCCGAGCGTGCGTGCCGCTTGAGCGCGGATCGCCCAGTCGCTGCTTTTCGCGAGTCGCTCCAGCACCAAGTCCCTGAAATATGGGTCATTATCGCCCCCGGTCGCAGCCCCGGCCTTGGTGCCGGCCAGCGCTTGAAGCGCCGCAATTTGGATCTCCACTCGGGGATCGGAAAGCGCGCGCTCGATTTCCGCTCTGGCTGGCGCTGAGCGTTGCCGGGCCAAGAAGTGCAAGAGCGCCCGCGTGGTGCGAATGTCCGCATCGGGCAGACGGGCAAGCACGATGGGCAGCACAGCCTCGGAGGCGGCGCCCACGGCGCGCTGGACGGCGGCGTGCGACGCCGTGTCGGTCGGGGAGCTGAACACTTGGGCTTGCGCTGAACCGAGCCCAGTTGAGTTCGTCACTCCCATGAGTGCTCTGACGACTTGCAGCGTTCCCGATTCACTCTGCGCCGCCCGCTTCGCCGCAGCCGTCGCCAGCTCCGCTTGCAGCGAGTCCAAGGCCGTCGCCAGGATTGCGGGAGGGGGCGGGGCTTCGAAGTAGGCGGCAAGAAGCGCCTCGAGTTGCGGATTGTGGTTCTCCGCTTCGAACCACGTCGCCGGTGGCTCGTAGGTGCTACCCGCGATCGGCGCGAGCGAGCTCAGCGCCGCGGATCTTTCAAGGCTTGAGGACGCGAAGAGTGCGCGAGCGATCGAGTGCTTCGCCAAGTCGGGAGAGCGCTGAGCCAACGACAGCATCGCCGCCGATCTCACGAGCCGGTCCTTGTCTTCGACGAGCCTTACCAAAGTCTCGATTTCCGCGTTTGAGCGACCCTTTGCGAGGGCCTGCGCGCCCGCGGCGCGAGTCAACGGGCCGACGCCGGTCGCGCTCAGAGCCTTCGCGATTTCTGTCGTCGGAGGGTGTTTGCTCATCCTGCTCAAACCCAGGATCGCGTACGCGCGCAGCGTGTCGGAGTCGCTGCGCAGCAGGCTGAGGTAGGTCTGGCGCGCATTGGGATCGGCAAGGTAGGCGAGGCCCCACGCCGCCGCCAGCACCACCGGATCTGTCCCCGAGTCGTGCAGTTCGCCGTTCGGGCGCATGAATTCGCGGAGGGCTTTCGTGGCGTCCTTCCCGCCCGAGTACGCCGCGGCGACGATGGCTCTCGCGCGCAAGGAGGCGGACGCGCGACTCCCAGCGTAGTTCACCAGGGGCCGCGCTGCGTTTGGATTTCGCACCTGCTTCAGCAACTCGAGCGCGACTTTCTGGTTACTCGTGTCCGCGTCTCGGAGCGCGTCGAGGAGAGGTTTTATCGCGCGGCGTCCGAGCTTGTTCAGGCGCGCCTGGTCGCGCGCGCGCTCGGATTTCGAAAGGCTCGGTGCGCGCTGGATGATCGGCATCGCGACGGCTTGATAGAGCTCGAGTAATAGTTGCCGATACACGGCGCGCCGGGGGTGCGCGACCGACAAACCGACGAGTGTGTTCTCGAGAGAATCCGTACTGTCCTCGCTCAATGCGAGCTGTAACGCCAAGCGCGCCGCACGCGCTACATAGGGATCTTCGTAGGCGTTGCGAACGACTTGCAAGAGCAGTCGCTCGGCCTCTTTGGTCTCGGCCTTGGCGACGAGCAGTTCGGCGAGTTCGATCGTTGCGTCTAGAGCCTGCGGATCCTTGAGTACAACAAAACGCAGTTCCCGAATGGCGCCGGCGTGGTCCTGTTTGCGCCGGTACCAGCGCGCCAGTCGGAGATGTCCGCTGGGGTCGTCGGGATCGAGCGCCACAGCCCGTTCCGTGAACTTCAATGCGTCGTCGTCGCGATAGAGACGGGCCGCGTACTCCGCCATTCGGCGATAGTGGTTTTTGGCTCTTCTCGGCTCCAGCCTTGCGAGCGTTTCGGCGACGTCAATCGCATCGGAGAGGCGGTGTTGCCGCACCAGGACATGTTCGAGTCGTTTCCAGCTCGCGGCATCTCCGGGCGCATGCTTGACGATCCTGCGCAGCGCAGCCTCGGCAAGCCTATCGTTACGCTGATGAATCCTTATCTCGGCAAGCAGGCGTCCGGCGCGCAGATCCGGTGGCTTCGCGTGCAGTTTCTTCCTCAGATCGCGCGTATGGAAATCCAACTTATGGCGAGCAGCCCAGATCGCGACGATGTGTTGGCGTGCTTGTCGCGCATCCTTGCTTGCCGGTTTGCTTTCGGTGAGCAGGGCCTGCCAGATATCGAGCGCCTTCGCTTGGCGCGCGCGCGCTTTCGTCCCGGTGCTTGCAAGTTCGAGGGCGCGAGCGTACGCCTTGCGCAGATCGGCGTCTTTTGGGGAGCGCTTCAGGCCCTTGCGCAAGACCCCAATGGCGCGCTCGTAAAGCCCGTGTTCCAGGAGCGTTGTGCCGAGCGCGAGCGTCCCGCGCTTGCGGTCCGGAAGTTGACGCAGGCGCTCCCAGGTTTTCATCGCCTTGTCGACTTCGCCGGCCGTGTAGTAGCGGCTACCCAGCTCCACGATGGCGCGGCCCTGGCGATCGGGTTGCTGGGCCATTTTCTCGAGGACCCGCAGCGCGAGCTGGGGCTCCCCGATCCGTTCGTAAAATGCGGCCAAGGCGGAGAGTGAAATCGCATCCCTTGCCATCCGCTTGGCCGCCGCGTCCAGTTCGCGCAGCGCCGCATCTCGATCGCCCTGTTGCATCAGAGCGTCGGCGTAGCGAATCGCGTACTCGGCCTCACGGGGCTCGGCTCGAACCACGGCGCGGTAGTGCGGCAATGCTTCGACGATCCGCCCCTCGAGTTCGAGGATGCGGACCAGTCGCATGCGAAGGTCAGCGTCTCGTGGCCGGAGCCGCGCGAGACGCTTATAGGTCTTGAGGGCGCGATCCGTTTGCCCCGTTTCCTCGTAGAGTTCTGCGAGTAGCGACAGGCGTTCGGGACGATTCCCGGAGCGTTTTGCCAGAGCCTCGGCGAACTCCTCGAGTCGTCCTTGTCGCCGATAGACGTCGACGAGAAGGCGGTCGATGTCATGGGCCAAGCCCGTACCGGCGCCCGCGGTCTTCTTTGCACGCAGCAAGGTGCGCTCGGCGTCCGACCATCGGCCCGCATGCAGCAAGGCGATGCCGAGATCGCGTAGCGCGGGAGCGAGCGTGCGCGGATCTCCCCGGGCCGCCACGGCCGCGCCCTCGAGCGCGGTCACCGCGCGGGCGTGTTCGCCGCGAGCCAGGAGTTCACGTCCAAGTTCCGCCCTAACGAAAGGCGAGCTTTTCACCGCCGCGACGAGGCGCCGATGATATTCCGTCGCGGCGTCCCAATCCGCTTGCTCCAGCGCCGTTGTGCGCAGCTGTCGAAGTATCGACTCCTGCTCGATTCGGGCGAGCTTCGGGAGCGCTCGCTCCCAGTGTTTGCGAGCGTTCTCGAGCTCCCCTTTCGCCGCGAAGAGTTCGGCGATGCCGACGTGCGCGGTCGAATCCTCGGGGCGTTCTGTGAGCGCGGCCTCGTAGACGGCGATGGCGCGATCCGTCTCGCCGTAGTGCCGGTAGACGCCCGCGAGGGCGAGCCGCGCGTTCCAGCTTCCGGCGGCAGCGCGACGTTCGAAGTCGGCGACGAGCTCGTCGATATTCCCGGAGTCGGCCGTGTAGAGTTCGACGAGTCGACGTATCGGGAGCTGCGCTGCGGGATCCGCGAGCGCCGCGCGCGTGTAGCGGGCGATCAGCACGTCGCGGCGTTGGGCAGCCGTAGCCGGCGCCGCGCGCTTCGGCGCCCGATTCGTCTTCGGGGCGGGCTGCGCTGGGCGCTTGCGGCCGCGTGGGTTGAACTGCCCGTGGCTGTCCGTCGCCACCGGAACGAGTCCGAGGATCAGGAGCAAGCCAAAGGTTCTAGTCCGCACCCACTAACTCTAGCCATCTTCGTCCGGCTCGACGAGCCCGCGATCTGCCGCTCGACGTGCGAGCGGTAAAACGAGGCCCGTCGGTCGGCGTCTGCCTACGGGGAGCCGGGAAAACCGCCGCCGTCTCCGCCGAGTCCTCCGGCGAGGTCGAGGAGGCTATCGCAGGGGCACTCGTTCATCGCACATTGGAATCCCTGAAAGACGCCCATCGCGGCGCCGATGTTGCCACCGAAGCATCCCATCATGCACATCGGGTCGAATCCGCCGCCGCCGCCGCCGCCCAGGCAGTCCTGCGCGATGCACATCAAGCCGTCTCGGCATTCCGCGTCTGTGAGGCACTCCATCAGCTCAGGGCATTCTGATTGAACGCAGCTCATGCATTGGATCACTTCGCCCGCGGGGCCATCGCCGCCCGGGAAGCCCCCGGAATCGCCGCCGCCGCCGGGCCTGTCGTCGCCCGGCCTGTCGTCGCCCGGCCTGCCGTCGCCCGGCCTGCCGTCGCCCGGTCCGTCGCCGTGCCCATCGCCGGGTCCGTCAGAGCCCCCGCCGGAATCGCCTGGGGTGCTGTCGCTTCCGCCGGAATCGCCCGGAGTAGAGTCGTTGTTCGAGCCGTCGTTGTTGGGATCATCGGCAGCGCCGAGACCATCGGCATTGATGTCGTCCGGGTCGAGTACTGAGCGCCCACCGCAAGAGGCGGAGACCGCCATCCCAATCACCAAGCAAATTCCTATTCCCACGATGCGTCGCATTTTAATATCTCCGGCGAGAATCCCGTCGCGAGTTTGCGTCGCCGAGACTCGAATTCGCTCCATTCTCCGTGGTTTTCCCCGCTAGCGCCAGCAACCAGGGATAAGAACCAGCGAGACTTTCGATACGGGAATCCTGCAAAGAGGGAATCTTCTGCCGCTGTTACAAAACGCGCCCCATCAGCTCGGCACTGACCCCGGCGTCACGATTCTCGTCCCTGCGGCGCGCTGCCGGCCTCGGGCCCGGTAAGTCCGCTTCTGATCCGCCCGATACGCGGCGACATCGCCCGGTGACAGCTCGGCCTCCTCGTCTGCGACGGATACGCAGAGACGTCCCGCGGTGCAGATCACGAACTCCCGCGTGCCCGCCCGATGCGCCACGGTTCGGAGCGAACCACTCGACGAGATATCCACGTTGTCGATTTCGATGCCGACCACATCCTCTGGCACCAGACGCTGAATCGCCGCCCCAGAGCGCTTCCGTTCGGGCAGCGACCCGGCTCGGTAGATTTGGACCGCGTCCTGGGGAGCGCCGATGAGGTCTTCGAGAGATACCTGGAGGGCGGTGGCGACCCGCACCAAGACCGCCAGCGTAGGGTTTGCCTGACCCGTCTCAAGGTTGGCCCACGTGGGCCGCGGGACCCCCGAGAGTTCTGAGCACTTCTGCTGGGAGAGGCCCTGCTTCTCGCGCAACCGTTTGATGTTGGACGCCAGGTGCGTCGACACGTCGCCGGTCATCACGCAGAGCTACCACGATGCTCAGTCGTTAGCAATTTTGATGATTTGTGAACAGATTGGGCCGCAGGACTGTTCCCAAGCGGAATCATTCTGGTAGCGACGGCTTGACGAGCTGGCCCGGGCACTCCAGGGCACCCAGAAAGTCGACGAGGCGGGCCAGCTCCTTATCCGTGAGCTTTCGGTCCGCCAGCTGCGGGTCCAAGAACGCATTCGCCAGCCCACCAGACGCCATCAGCTTGGTGGCCTCTTCGACGGTGACCGCCGAACCGTCGTGGAAATAGGGGGCGCTCTTCGTCGCGTTGCGCAGGGACGGAGTTTTGAACGCGGAAGACTGCGAATCGAGTCCCGTGACTTTCTTGCGTCCCACATCGACGTCTTTCTTGGGGACGCCAGCGGTACCGACGCCCACGTTGTGATAGGCGCCTTTCGGCGAGCCGTACGTGTCGGAAAAGAAGGGCGCGATGTGGCACGACGTGCACCTCGCCTTGCCGATGAAGAGCTTGTAGCCGGCCACTTGCTGCGCGGTCATCGCTGACGTGTCGCCGGCCTGGTACTTGTCGTAGGCGGTGTCGGAGCAGACCATCGTGCGCTCGTAGGAGGCGATGGCTTTGATGACGAGCTCCGGTGTGATGGGCTCGCCAGGAAAGGCCGCCTCGAATTCCGCTGCGTAGCCCGGAATCGCCGCGATTTCCGCCGCCTTCTTGGCAAGGTTCTCCTTGCCCACGCCGAGCATTCCCGCCCAGGCAGCCAGCCCCTGCTCTTCGAGCGAGCCGGCGCGCCCGTCCCAATAAAGCGTGGGCAGGTACCCCACATTCCACATCACCGGAGCGTGGCGGCCCGCGGATTTGCCGTTGTCCTTGATAGCCATCGGATCGTGGCCGCCGGTGCCGTCTTCATTTTGATGGCAGGAGTAGCACGACTTTTTCCCACTCGCGGACATCCGAGGATCGAAGAAGAGCTGGTGGCCGAGCTTCACCTTCGCCGACGTCATGGGATTGCTGGGGGGCACTTTCATGGGGCCACCCAGGGATGCAGGACTTGGGGGGTAGGCGCTCTTCTCCGTCGCGCCCGGCATCGCGGTTGGCGTTTCAGCCGGTGCAGGCGTCTGTGTCGCGGTCGGGGATTTTTTTTCTTTCCCACAGGCGGTTGTGAGGGCTCCGGTGAGCCAGAGGAGCCCGACGGAAACAGCCAAGACGCTGGAGACTCGGTTTTTTGCCCGTACCATGACGAAGATCAAGAACACGCCCAGCGAGGTTTCGCAACGCGGACCGCCGTTCACGTTGACGGCCCGCCCCCGCCGCTCGACGGCGACGCCGGTCAACAGCGACGCCGGTCAACAGCGACGCCGGTCAACAGCGGCGCCGGTCAGTTGCGATGCAGAAGTTCGGTTCGCGTGTGCCGCGCGTTTCCGCCGCTCGAGCCGCGTGG
>PVBE011462375.1_pt1 | contig 11678 bp, 9 predicted proteins | sample 1631181 | NCBI WGS metagenome assembly PVBE01 (sample SAMN08397723, study PRJNA350692) | Marine metagenome, whole genome shotgun sequencing project. | isolation source: water | place: Pacific Ocean | collected 2012-04 | reverse complement strand
CGACGTTTAGCGAAGGTGAGTGAGGTTCAAATCTGTCCCACTCATGTAGATCGTCGGCGTGTTGGCGGAGGGCCGACGGGACGGAGGCCCGGAGCCGGATGCATTGAGTTATACGCCGTTGTCCTTTGGTTTTATTAATGTGAATTGAGTTAACTACATAGAAGGGGAATCAATAAGATGTATGGTTGGAACTTATCAGATATTCGATGGTGGGGAGGAAAGGTCGATTATCTTACTAAACTCTTCCTTGGAGTTCTTTTATTTGATATGGCTCATGTATTAGTTTACAATAGAACGCATTTCTTATTGGATATAATATTAGTTATCTTACCTGTGATTATTGGGTTAATATCATCATGGCAGTTGGAACAAATTACTACTTAGGGATATTATATACGAGTGGACAATAGCGTATAACTACCTATATCTGCCCTTTTTGTTCCGATGAAGTGTCCTTCGTCCTTAGTCGTGTATCGCCCCTGATGCGCTCTAGGTATCTTCACTTTCCGAGATCATTGCAGATGAGTCAAGTTTTCGGAGCCCGTTTCGAAAGCATCGCCCCATCGATGATCTTCCCGATCTCGCGGTCCACGTCCCTGAAGGCGCGTGCGAGTGGTCGAGGGATCGGGTCGTCGGGCTCCATCGCTGCAAAACCCGGACCGAACACGCGCGCATTCATCTTGGTGAAGAACATCGACACCTTCATTCCGTACGGCGTGAGGAGGTAGCTGTTTGTGTGGGGCACACGCCAGATGATACCCTTCAAGCGGAGCCGACGCAGGTCGTACGTCATCTGGCCGCTCAAGTAGGTCGTATGTCCATCATCAAGTAGGTCAGCCATCCCCATGCGCAGGTCCTTATGGGTGAAGCCGTGCGCTGCATGCAGGAACAAGGTGAGCGTCAGGAAGAGGCACATCACGCGCTTGTCACCAAAGCGCAGGCCTGACGCCCGTCGACCGTCTTCCGTGACGGTGGGCTGCACCACACGTTCCACGCCCTCCTGCGAGAGGGCACAGTCCTGGCTGACGCGCTCGACGTCAAGTAGACGCCGGTTCGTCATACGACCGATCTTCTGGAGATAGGGAAGGTTGTCGAGTCCCTTGTTCACCCTGAAGTCCTTCGGGTTGTTGATGGTGGTCTCCGTGCGAAGAGCACGGTTCTCCTTGAAATACTGCTTGACTTGGTTCCTCTTGTAGTTGAAGTGGAGGCTGGGATGGACGCCCTGATTGATGACCCTGGTCCGGAACTTCCCGGGAGTGGCCTTCGTGATGCGGCGGTCGAACACAACACTGATGCCGTCGGGCCTCCCCAGATCGATGTTCTCCCTTATGACGCCCTCAAAGAACCGTCTCCCGTTCTGGGGACGGTCGAAGACCTGGGTGCGGCTTACCTCCATTTGCCAGATGGAAAGCTTGTGACCGTACCCCGCTTCGATGCTCTCGTCACTCAATGGCCAGGGAAGACGTTCCCGCCATCGGGTGAAGAACTCCCTGATCTGCGTGGGACCGAGCCGGTCACAGATCTCTTGTAGCCTTTCGGGGTCGGTGCAGGAGCGGAAGCCGTTGTCCAGCGGCTCGAAGGGGATGCCCTCCTTCCGTAGTTGCTGCTTGGCCCACTCATGGCCGTTCAGGCAGACCTTGACCGGGAAGGGGACATAGGTGCAGACCTTGATGAACCCGGGACCGAACTCCTTGTCCTTGATGTAGAAATAGATGTGGTTGACATTGGCTGGCTGACGAGAGAGATCAAAGTAAACACGGCCCTTCTTCACCTTCTTGTACCCCTTGAAGGCTATCGCCCGCTCCTGGGCTATGCCGATGAAGACGACACCCTCCTCCTTATCGAACTTCTTGAGGTACTTGGCGGCGATGTCGTCCTTGCGTTCACCACGCTTGAAGTGGATGATGGGGGTGTAGTTATCTCGTGCGAAGAGCTCGACGCGTGCCTTGAAGGTCGTCGTCATCTTCTTGAACAACGCAGGTGAGGGAATGGGATAGCCACGCTCACGAAGGTAGTAGACGAGTTGTCCGGATGTCTGGAGTGTGGGGATGTAGCCGTTCAGGTAGATCCTGTCCATGCACTCGATGTCGAGCGTCACATGCTTGGAAAGGAGTTCGTTGATATTGACGGCCATCAGTAGTGATGAGGCTCCTGAGAGTTATCCCTCTTTCCATGAGGATGACTAGCCTTTGTTATGCCATTGATTCACTCGACGGTTTGAGGCGAAGCTTCGCTAGTATACGAAAGAACAGTCATACTCCAGTAGTCCGATAAAATCTCAGCAACGTCTTTATCACGAACTCGATGTCCGATATAAGTCCATGTCGCATTTTTATCCGAACGTCCGAGATGACGGACCCGGTCCTCGTCATGTATCCGACTTGCGGTTCGGATATCACAGGTCCCTTATAGACCCGATCCATCCGCTCCGAAACCCTTATACCTTCACGCCGTCTACTTCTTTATCGAGGCGGATGACCGCACATCGATGTAAGAGCCTAACCGGGCTATGACAGGACCTAGGGTAGGAGACGCCTCGCTTCCTTCTGTCAGAGGCCTAAGAGGAGCCCTCGTCCTCCTCGACCCGGCCTTCCTCCACATCGAGTTCGTACTTGGCGTCCTCGATGAAGGACTTGTACCGGTTGAGGTATTCCTTGGCGGTGTCCTTGTCCTTGGACTCTGCGATCACGTGGAACACGGGCCGCGATCCGTCGGGCCTGATGAGCACCCATCCGTCGTCGAACCACACCTTCAGGCCGTCCAGCGTCTCGATCTCCTTGCCCTCGGCCATCTCCATGATCGTCCGCATGATGCGGCCACGGTACTCCCACGGGCCCTCCACCGTGTCGCGGAGCACGTTGGTGACGGGCACCTTCTCCACGAGCTTGGACAGCGACTCATCGTGGGTCGCCACGATCTCTGCTAGCTTTGCCGCTAGCAGGATGCCGTCCCGGGAGAGCTGGAACTGCGGGAAGATGCAGGCCCCGAGCTCGTCCCCCCCGAGCTTAGCACCGCTCTCGACGATGGTCCTCTCGAGCACCGCCGGGCTCATCTTGGCGCGGATGACCTCGGCACCGACCTTCTGGGCTGCCTCCTCCACGACCAGCGACGCGGTGACGGGCACGACCATCTTCTCGCCCTTCTTGAGCAGGCACATGGCCATGAGCGCGAGGAGCACATCTCCCATCACGATCTGTCCGTCGTCGGTGACGCACATGAGCTTGTCAGCGTCCAGGTCATAGGCGACACCGAAGTCCGCCTGGAGGGCCTTCACCATCTTCGAGAGGTGGGAGAGGGCCTCGGGCGTCGGCCGGCTCTCCTGGGTCACGGTGCCCACCTGGGCATTGAGCGAGAGAACTTCGCAACCGATTTCCTGGAGGATGAGCGGGGCGATGACGGAGCCCGCGCCCATGGCGCAGTCCACGACGATCCGAGGCCTGCGCTTGGTGATCGCCTCGATGTCCAGGTGCTTCTTGATGTTGCCACGGTAGCGATCGAGGTACCGTGCCGGGTACTCCACGTCACCCACGTTCATGGGCTCGGCGCGCTTGAGATCGCTCTTGAAGAAGATGTCCTCGATCTTGCGCTTCTCCGCCTCGTCGATATCCCTACCGTTGTCACCGAACACCTTGATGGTCACCTGTCCCATCTTGTGACCGCCGGTGACGGCGATACCGCCCTTGGCGGCGTAGGAGTTGACCAGGTACTGGATGACCGGCGTGGGCGCCACGGTCACGTTCAAGGCCGTCACACCGACGGAAGAGAGCCCTGCCACAAGAGCCCGCTTGATCATGCGAGTGGACAGGCGTGTGTCGCGTCCGATGATGACCTGGGTGCCCGATCCCAGGAACGTACCGATGGAGGCACCGAGCCTGGTGGCGAACTCGGGTGTGATCTCGATGTTCACCGTCCCGCTGACGCCCGAGTTGCCGAAGAGGTGCTGGAGCCAGGTGACGCCCACCTTGACGTCCATGTTCACTACCGCACCGGGTTCGACGACCTTCCCCGGCCAGAGCTTGATACCGGAATGGATGTGGCTCTTGCGGCCCACTACCGTGTTCTCGCCGACCACCGCGTCGTGCTCGATGATGGCGCCGGACCCGACGTTGACGCCGGGGCACACGCAGCAGCGCTGGAGCACGGCACCCTCGAGGATGCGGGCGTTGCCCAGCACAACAGAACGGGAGATCTGGGCGTCCGGTCCGACGCTCACGTTGTTGCCGATAGAGGCCAGGGGGCCGACCTCGGCGCCCTTGCAGATGATGACGTTGTCGCCGATGACCGACGGGCCCCGGATGATGGCGCCATCCTCGATGATGGCATCCTTGCCGATCCACACGGTCTCTCCGCCCATTTCCTTGGCCTTTCCGGGTACTTCTGCCTTCACCTTCTGGGTGAGGACGTCGTGAGCGCCAACGATGAACTTCTCGGGATTGCCCACGTCGTGCCAGTAGCAGTCGTCGACGTAGCCGAACATGGGCTCCCCGTCGCCCAGCAGCTCGGGGAAGAGGTCCTTTGAGAAGTCGCGCACCTTGCCCTCGGGAAGGCGCTCGAACACGCGAGGCTCGATGACGTAGGTACCGGTGTTGATGGTGTCACTGAAGACCTCGCTCCACCCGGGCTTCTCTAGGAAGCGGGTGATGCGACCGGTCTGGTCGGTGATCACGATGCCGTACTCCAGCGGGTTCTCGACGCGTGTGAGGCCGATGGTCACGGCGGCCTTGTTCTTCTTGTGGAACTCTAAGAGCTTGGTGAGGTCGAAGTCGGTGAGCACGTCACCCGAGAGCACGAGGAAGGTGTCGTCCAGCTGATCGTGGACGAGCTTCACCCCGCCGGCAGTCCCCAGCGCCTTCTCCTCCACGGAGTAGGAGATGTTCACACCGTACTCCGAGCCATCGCCGAAGAACTCCTGGATCTGCTCGGCAAGGTAGCGTGTGGTGAGGATGATGTCAGTGATACCGTGCTTTTTGAGAAGCTCGATGATGTGCACGAGCATGGGCTTGTTGACTATGTGCGCGAGCGGTTTGGGGATGCCGCAGGTGACGGGGAGGAGCCGGGTACCCTTCCCTCCGGCCATGACGACTGCTTTCATGGTTCGGGGACAACGGTCGTAGAAATAAAAACTTTAGCAACTGATCAGTGACCATGGCCGAGGCGCACATGGCCTTTCTGATCATCGGCTACAACCTGAGCTTCATCTCCGAGCGTGCCGCTCCCGAGTGGCGCGACCGTATCTACGAGGCACTTAAGTCCCTCCACACCTGGCTCGAAGTGCTCGGGGCGCAGGACGACGAGATCGGGCTCGAGGTCGCCGGATGGATAGACAAGTTCGACAAGGGCATCGACATAGATTACGAGCGTCTGCGCCGCAAGGCCCGGGCCGCCTGGTGGGACACCATGGAAGAGACCGTCCGGGAGTACGCGGGCTGAGCGCTGCCCTACTCCTCGCCCTGGGTGTCGAACGCCCGCCGACCCAGCAGGTACAGTTCCTTACCCTCGCCCCGCATGATGTGCTCGACGGCCACGCCCATCTCCATGAGCGCTGCCCGTCCAAGGTCCTCGAGCTCCTTCTCGTTCCCATCTCCCAGCTTGAGCACCTGGAGGACCCGTCCACCGGTGATCAGTAATGGTAGGAATCGTGCAGTGACGCCCAAGGAGGCGATCGGGTCCGCGGTGAGGTCGTTGAGGACGAGCGTCACGGGCTCTCCTTCGGTGATGATGGAGGGATCCACGGTGAAGGCGTCGGCGAAGGTCACCGAGACGTTGGCGGACCGGCCCCTCACCCCCTCGAGGGTCGGACGGAACTCATCGGTCACCTCGATCCCGTACACATGAGCACACCGGGGTGCGCAGTAGAGGATGAAACCTCCCGCGCTCGAGCCGAGGTCCAGTACGATGTCCTCCTTCTGGACGAAATACCACGCACCGTCGATGGTCGCGAGCTTGCGGTACCCGCGGGGGAGGATGCCCTCGGGCGTCACCTCGAGCCGGGTGGACGGATCCACCCTAGCGGACGGCTTGGTCACGACCTCGCCGTCCACCGACACGAGGCCGGCGATGACGGCATTCTTGGCCCTGGTCCGTGACGGTAGGAGCCCCTGCTCCACGAGCGCAGCATCGAGGCGCATGGTCATCTACAGGGACATGGCCCTTGAAAAGGTTTCCGGCCAGGACAGCGCCGTCCCGGGAATCCCGTTAAGAGAAATGATTATGGGATTGCCTTCCACAGAGGCGGTCCGGGAAAGAGTCATCGCACCGGACGTCGCGGATCATAACGGCAGGGTGACGTCCGTCCCGCTCACAAGTACTCGAACCGGACGGTGCAAGGCGGGCCCACTTTCGTCATCTCGGCCCGAGGCTTGACCTTTGCGGTTTCCTGTTCGTAGAACATCTCGCCCAGGTCATTGGACACGAAGTCTGTCGGCACCATGACAGTGAACGTCTTCTTCGTACCGACGCTCTTGCACCCGTCGCATTCGGGGAGGCGGTGGCATTCCTCATCTTCCAGGAGCCAGACATCGGTGAAGGGGATGATCTCCACCTCGTTGATCCCCTCCTTAACCTTGTGGAAGTCCATGGACATATGCTGGATGACCGATGGTGGGATGGGTGCCTTCCCGTTGTTCTCGATGATGAAGCATAGCCGTTCCTCGGGCCTACCCTTGCATCGTCCCACCGGACCGGTGCAGTAGCGTGCCTTCTTACACTGCATCTCGAAGACCCAGTCGCCGCCCGCCATGCCCTCTGCCACCTTCTCGGCGGTGAGCTTCCTGACGGTGGTGATGAACGCGAACTGGTAGGCGATGGCTAGGCCGAGGACCATGATGAACGCGCAGATGATGACCGCCGACATCATACCGGAGCCAGCGTCCTCGTCCGCGAAGATCTTCGCCAGCTCGCTCTCGGCCCCGGGATCGAGACCGTCCATACTGGCGGTCGTCAGGCTGGCATCCTGCGAGAACAGGCTCCCCTCAAGGGCGAGCGGTGGTCCCTGTCCGGGAGGGAGATACGATTGCGAGGTGGTATCAGTGCTCGGATTCCATTTCGAGTCGCTGTAGTCGCCCCACGCCGACTCGTCCTGGACCGCGGGCATTGCGGCGATCATCTCACCGGTGAGCTCGCCGCTACCTACCGAACTTATCGGTGTGCCGCACTTCGGGCAGGCAAGCGTCGGATTATCCTGACTGTACCTACCGCTGTTGCCACAACCCGCACAGGTGTAGTACACCCACTCCAACGATATCAGGACTCCAATGAATACTCAGTCCCTAGGCTTATATAAAGCTTATTTCGAGTGGCGGATAATTCCGTCTAATCCTCTCTCTCACGCACCTGGAGGACGCGCTGTATGCGCAGTGACTCGTCGATGATCGTCCGGATGAGGGATGTGCCCAGTTCCCGGGGGAGGCCGAGACGCGCGCATGCCTCGGTGAAGTTCTCTGTGTTCTTGATCTCCTGGTCCGGAACTCGGAGGGAGAGCCCGTACCGACGCTTGATATCGTAGATCTCCCGCGCCACATGGAAACGTTCCCCAAGGAGGGACGCCATGGCGAGGTCGACGCCCCGGAGGCGCTCGCGGAGCCGGGCGAGCTCCTTCTGGCCGGATGGTGGGACCTCGTCGAGCGTCGTACGGGCCTTCGTCTCAACGACCGTGCCGCCCCGCAGGTCGTCGAGGCATGTCACAGACACGTGCGTACCCTCATCGATGAAGTCCAACGCCTTCCGCTGGACGATGGGCGAGCCGTTCTTTGCCAGGGTGAGGATGTCCTTGGTGCTCATGGTGGAGAACCGTGCATTCCTGACCGCTCTCTTTGGATCGTCGGGATAGCAACCGTCCACGTCCTTGGCGAGCACGACACGCAGGCCGAGGAGACGTCCGACCAGTATCGCCGAGAGGTCGCTCCCGCCGCGCCCGAGGGTCGTTATACGCCCATCCCCGGTCATACCGAGGAAACCTGACATGACCACAGTCGTCCCCTTGTCGAGTGCCTCGCGGACCTTATCGAGGGCCGCGTCCGTCATGTCGAGGAGCGGAGTGGCGTCCCCGAAGCGGTCATCGGTTATGATGGGCCATTCCCCGTCGTAGGGCGTGAGCACTTTCGTATCGATGCCCCGGTGCTCCAGTGCTGCACCCAGGATGCGGCAAGTGGTGACCTCTCCCTGGGCCAAGATGGAATCTACGGCATCGGGTGATGTGATCCCGGCACCCAGGGCCGTCGAGAAGAGCCGGTCCGTCTCCCCCTTCATTGCCGAGACGACGATGACGGCAGGGAGACCGAGGGAATCGTTGATGCTCTCGATCACATGGCCTATGTCCAGTGGCGTGGCGAGCACGGACCCACCGACCTTCACCACGTATGGAGCCTTTGTCCCCTTGCGTGTCATGACGAATCACACGAAGGATGCGAAGCTATAAATTCCTTGATGGAATCCTGTGTATCGAGCAGACCATGCAACAGGGAGGGTACGGGCAGGCTGGATATGGCCAGGGTACCTACGATCGTAGTCAGTACCAACAGTACTATCCGGCTTATTACACCTACAAGACCTATGCCAACACCCGCCAGTACCAGGAGAGCGTCGTGAGCGGGGACAATCCGGCCCATCCGACAGCATCCAGCTCGGGCTCGAAGGGAGACAAGAAGAAGCAGATGGCTGTTGCGGCCGTCATCGTCGTGGCCCTCGTCGCCGCAGCCGTCCTCTTCAACATGGGAGAACCGAAGATAGATCCCACCCTGACGGACAAGGTCAGCACCGATCCCGATTCCAGCTACGTGATCGGTGTGTATGTGACGGAGGGTGCGCCCGAGGACATCCAGGGCTACTTCAATACGAAAGGCGCCAAGTATATAGGTAGCAAATCCAACGCCTCCATAGTGCTCGCCGAGGTCCCGGGGAGGGACATCGAGGTTCTCGGCAGTGAGGACTGGGTGACGAGGATCGTCAGCCAGGAATAGACTCCCGCCCGTACGGGAAGAGACTCATTCGTTCGACTTCTCGAACAGCTCCTTGATCTGTACCTCGCGCTGCTCCACGTCCCCCGGATCCACACGCGGGCACCAGGAACCGGGCGACTCCACCGCGAATGAGGCCAGCGCCGTGCCGGCGAATGCCGAGGAGAGTGGGTCGGCGTTCGACGCGTACCGAGCCAGGAAACCGCCGATGAACGCGTCACCGCATCCTGTGGGATCGGTGATGGGGAGGTCGAGGCTGGGGATGGTGTGAATGTTCACGCCATCGAAGATAATGCAGCCACCTGTCCCGATAGTGATGACCACGCAGCCCACTCCTTGGGCGTGGAACGCCTCTGCGCACGCTTCAAGATCGTTCTTACCGACGAGAGCCCTGGCCTCGAACTCGTTGGGGAAGGCCAGGTCGACCGATCCGAGGCCGGGGAATCCCTTGATACCCTTCTTCTCGTAGATCTTCGCATACGTCTGGTTGAAGTCGAGGCTCACGAGACTCGCGTTCCCGTCCATCGCTATGATGAACTTCGACTGGAGGGGAGGGGGCATGGGACAGATGTGCGCGAAGAACGCTCCATTGTAGGAGTCGGGCACAAGGGACGGGCTCAGTTGTTCGGAAACGCCCTCTTCCAGTTCGATCGATGTAGCGTCCCCCTTGTCGTTGTAATAGTAGTCGATACGCGTGGACTCGCCCTCGATCTCGGTGAGCCCGGAGGTATCGATACCATAGTACTCGAGGTCGGTGATCCAGTTCTTCGGGAAATCCGGACCCACGGCCGAGACGAGCCCCGTCTCCAGACCGAGCTGGACGGCCGAGGTAGCCACGGCAGGTGCCGAGCCCCCGGGCAGTACCTTCTCGCGTCCGTCAGGGTAGATGATGCGGTCGATGACCGAGTGTCCGATGGTAATCAGGTCCATTTACGTCCCTCTCCGATGGTCTCTGCGACCTCCATTATGTCCTCGTGGGAGGTGGTGAGCATGTTCTCGATACCGTTGCCCTGGATGACGAAGGACGCTGCCGCGCATCCGTTGACCGCAGCGTAGTACACGTCCTGTTCCTGGGCATAGGTGGCCAGAAAGGCGCCAGCGAAGGTATCACCTGCACCAGTGGGATCGGTGACGTTGGTGACCTCATAGGAAGGTATCTCCCAGATGACCTCGTCGTCCGCCACGACCACGCCCCGCTCGTCGCACTTGAGGCAGAGCACACCCTTGAAGAACCGCTGGAGATGGTCGGCGATGCGCACGAGTTTGCGTGATGTGAGCGCACCCGCTGCCTCCTTGGCCTCCGGCACGCTCATGAGCTTCCCATCCTTGATGTAGCGGTAGAGCATGACCGCCTCCTCGCGGTTGGGGAAGTAGAAGTCGGCTTTAGCGAACACCCTGTTGGTGAACACGTAGTGCTCACGGAAGATCTCGGCGGAGATCGAGTCGAGCGAGACGGCCGCGCTCCCCGTCGCAAGCTCCTCGATGAAGCGCTCCTGGAGCCGTGGACTGTTGGGGCAGAGGTGGATGATGCGGGCGTTGCGTCCATGTGTGGGGATGTCGTCGAGGCAGAGGGAGTTGCCCACGTTGATTTCGTAGTCGCAGTAGGTCGCCTTGAAGGCGTCGTGCTCGATGGTGAACCGCGTCGAGCGGCCTCCTGGTATGATCCTGAGGCCGGACAGGTCGATGCCGATCCGCCTGAGGCTCCGCAGGTAGTCGAGACGGAAGTCCCGGCCGATACGGCCGACGAGGCAGGTGTCGCCCTTGAGGAGCGATGACGATATCGCGGTATACACCGCGGCACCCCCCTGTGCGTCCACGAGGTTACCGCTGGAGCCCACCCGGTCCATGGAGACGTTCCCCACAACAGCGATATCCGTCATAGTCTACCAGCCCACCCTGAAGGGTAACCCATTTGAATGTATCGTAGCCGTCGGCTGAAGTTCCGAACAACTCATATGGACCTGTTCAGAACAACGCAGCAAAACATAAAAGAGGTCTTTCGCACTCCTTAAATATATTTTGAACGACCATCCTATCACGTGACGGAGATGGCCGACGCATCGCCTAAGGGATTCGAGACCGAGTATGCTGCATGGAACGGATCACAAGAGCGCGTACTCAGTATCCTCGATGAGGTCAAGGAATCAGCGAAAGCCGGGGGACTGCAGCCGCCCACTCTGGAAGAGCTAGGGCTACACCCTTCGATCATGCCCGAGCTCTCCGACACGATGGTGTCATCTATCACAGACAAGGACGTCAGAGACGCTTATCTGTTCTCGATCGCCCTCGCCAGAAAGTTCACGATCAACTTCTGGAACGGCCAGGGGTACCCCTTCAAGGAGGGGTGCGAGCAGCACGCTGAGAGGTTCATCTGGCTCAAGGACTCGCTCTCCCGCCGCCCTCCTGTGGTCGCCTGGGCGGACACTCTCCAGTCATTCGTGTCCTCGTGCCTCGAGTTCTTCGACGGGATAAACGCGATGCCGGAGTTCGAGCGCAAGGATGATCTCCTCTTCTCATGGGGAGTGTCCTACGCGTACATATCCCTGTTCGACGTGGCCTTGAACGTCAAGTGCCGCTACTATGATTGTGAGATTGATGGGGCAGGGAAGGACCAGCCCAAGCTCCTGCTCTCTACCGGCGACGTGTTCCTCGAGGACGGGGATCCCGTGAAGGCGGCCGAGTATATGCTCCAGGCCTGGCGGAACGGGGACAAGAGCATCAAGG
>PVBE010880105.1_pt1 | contig 11678 bp, 10 predicted proteins | sample 1631181 | NCBI WGS metagenome assembly PVBE01 (sample SAMN08397723, study PRJNA350692) | Marine metagenome, whole genome shotgun sequencing project. | isolation source: water | place: Pacific Ocean | collected 2012-04 | reverse complement strand
GCTTCCCGAAGCTTGGCAATGATCTGCTCCGGCGTACGTCGCCTGCTCGCCATCTGAATCCCCCTTTCTGGCCAGATTACTAACATTGAACCTGGACCAGTTTTCGGGGGGCAGGTCAACCGAACGCACCCCTGCGCATCATACGGATGACCGTGCCCAGTCAATGTAATTGGTTAGACAATTCAGATGTAGCGAAGAGAGTGCGAGGACCGACCGGTTTTCAGAGAGGTTGATTCGGGAACCGTGAAAGCTGGAAAACGTGCGGCCGCGCCCCGAACTGGTGAAGTCCACCAGACTACTTCCGGACTTCCATGCCTTCCGGACTCATCCTGGAGTCACGGAGAGCCAGCGCCAAGATCTTGCTCTCTGAATGCTTCGAGACGTGCCAATACGGAGAAACCGCATGGTCGCTGTAAGGCCGCGCTGCGAGTTGTGGCCGCTGTTAGTAGCGAGCGCAATTCAAGTTTGCTTCGGTCGGGGCGAGAGGATTTGAACCTCCGACCTCATCGACCCGAACGATGCGCTCTGCCGGACTGAGCTACGCCCCGAAGACACTGATGATATCGACGTTCTTCGATTAAGTCTCTCTGGCGTCTTGGACTGCCTCTTCAAACCAGAATGCTATCGGGATCGAAGGCCCTCCGGAACTCGTCAAACCCCGCGATCCTATGCCCGTCTGATTCGGCGTTCTTCGGCGGCCAGGTCGACGTTTTGCCACCATTTTCCGAAATTACTTCCTCGATTCTTTCCTGATCCGGACCGCGCGCGATGCCCCAGCGGCTCAGCGGCGTAGCGAATGCGGCGTGGCCCGGCAAATCCTTGGATACCTGAACGAGAATCCGCGCGCACGCAACGGAACCGGCCGTCCATTTGACCGCTCGTCTTTGGTCTCCCGTCGAGAGTGAATCAAAACTGACCTGTTTCCCGTCGCCCTGTTCGCTCCATCGAATGCCAAATTCGCGAAGTCCGTCTATTGCGGAATCGACGTCTGCCTCGCGACCCGCAATCGAGATTAGTGCCGAAGCGTCCGTGCTACCCATTGCGGACATGTGAATCGATTCAATTCCCCGCGGTTTCCGCAACGTCGCTTCGACAAGTCCCGGTCTAACGTCTGCAATGGCCGTCATTCGCCGTTCGGGAAGCGCTTCAACCCTGAGCTGAAACTCGACGGGGATAGAGATGTACCCCAACGATCCGACGAGTGCCCGAGTAATGTCGTAGCCGGCTGAATTCTTGATCGTTTTTCCGCCAGAACCCAGAAACGTTCCGCCTCCGAGCAGCCACCGGCTACCGAGTAGCCAGTGACGAAGGTCGGATAATCCAGCGGAACGAACGAGGGCGAATCCGGTGACCACCGTTGCTGCGACCGATTCATGGCCGCCGAAGGGTTCGATCGGCCATCGAAGGCCTTCGTTCTCCAGGGCTTTGGCGAGGGATTCATGACTCACACCGGCCTCAACCCGGACCACTCGATTGGCGGCGTCGACCTCGAGAATCCTTTTCAATCGAGACAGTGACAGCCCAGGGACTGTTGAAGCTGGGGATATCCGGCCCAACGGGCTTGCCGACGCCTCGACTAAGTGAATCTCCCTGGCGTTGGCCGCGGCCGACGTGACCACGGACTCCAACTCTTCGGGCGTCGAGGGCGCGAGGACGAGACGTCCAGAGTCGGTCCGAGCCGTGCCATCAGGGCCTACAATCGCGGACAAGGGGTCGCTCCCCATTTGGCTCCTATGACGGGTGCAGAGTAGATGATCGAGAGTCTCGGGTACTTAATAGCAGATTTGGCGCGTCGACATAGTGCTTGATCGGCTGGCTGTGGCCTCTGGAAAGATCGCCGGCGGTTTGACAAGGACTTTGCGGATGGGTGGCGGGACCGCGATTCCCGGCCTGACAGCTCTCAAAATAAGCTCCGGCATCCTGGGACGGCTGCTTGATGCGATCCCCCAGGGATTCGTTTTCGTTACCGGGACTAACGGCAAGACCACGACCGCAGCGATGCTGAGCCGGATACTTTCGGTCGCCGGTCACGACGTTCTGACCAACCGAACGGGATCAAACCTGTCGCGAGGCTTGATTTCGCACCTGATCGAGCGAACTGGCTCACTCGGTCGCTTGCAAGTTGAGGCGAGCAGCATTGGAGTGTTCGAGGTCGATGAGGCGGCGCTGATCGACATTCTTCCGGATTTGCGACCGCGGATTGTTCTGCTCACAAACATTTTTCGCGACCAGCTAGATAGGTACGGCGAAATCGACTCGATTTCGAAGGAATGGGGCCGGATCATTGGTGCGGCGGGGGAGAGCCTGACCGTCGTGGTCAACGCCGACGATCCCGCGGTCATGTATGCCGGCACTCACGGCAAGGGCAAGATTTCGACCTTCGGCGTGCGGAATGGTCGCAACGGTGCCTCCCCGGACGAATGGGCGGACTCCGCTTCATGCCCGGAATGTAGTACTCCGCTTGAGTATCACGGCCTGAACTATTCGCATATGGGCGATTATGAATGCCCGAGCTGCGGTTTCGAGCGACCGGCTCCCGAATTTGAGGCAACAAGCATTCGCGCCGAAGGACTAAATCCTGCAAGCTTTTCCTTGCGTTACCGAGAATCATCCGACCAGATCAGCCTAAATGTTCCCGGTGTGTTCAATGTTTACAACGCTTTGTCGGCGGCTGCGGTGGCGTTCGCGCTCGGCGTTTCCGCCGATGCCGTGCAAAGAGGCCTTGAGGAGTTCAAGCCGGCATTTGGCCGAGCCGAGCGCAGCGTGGTCGATGGAGTTGAACTCGTGCTTCTCCTGATCAAGAATCCCGCCGGGGCGAATGAGGTTCTACGGGCACTCCGGCAGGAGTCGGAGCCGGCGAATTATCTGATAGCGCTGAACGACCGGGCGGCCGACGGCGAGGACGTATCGTGGATTTGGGATATCGATTTCGAGGGACTTCAGGCAAATAGGATCGTTGTTTCCGGCGATCGTGCGGAAGATCTCGCCCTGCGTTTGAAATATGCGGGCCTGGCCGGATCAGAATTGCTGACCGTGGAAGCTGGTCGTGAACGTGCGCTTTTGCGTGTGCTCGGCAGCGGCGTTGGAAAGGTCAACGTTCTGGCGACGTACACCGCGATGCTGGAGCTGCGGGCATTGCTAGTTCGTCGCGGCTGCTTGGAACCGTACTGGACCGAATGAACCTCCAGCTCGGATACCTCTATCCAGATCTGATGAACATCTACGCCGATCGCGGGAACGTGGATTGCCTCCGAAGGCGCTGTGGATGGCGCGGGATTAGTCTGGAGATCGAGCGGATAGGTCTGAATTGCGAGTTTGATGCCGGGGGGATGGACGTGATGTTCATAGGTGGCGGCCAGGACCGGCAGCAGGAAGCTGCAAGCAGGGACCTAGCGGCTCGAACCGGCTCGCTGGTCAGGGAGGCCGTCGATCGGGGTGCCGTCCTCCTCGCGGTCTGCGGCGGCTACCAATTGATGGGTAATCGATATATCGCGGCCGATGGATCGGAACTGCCCGGGATCGGAATCTTCGACGTTGAAACTCGACATCCCGGACCGCATGCCCGACGCTGCGTCGGCGATGTCGTCGCGGACTGGGAAGATAGTTTGCTGGTCGGATTTGAGAATCATGGCGGTAGAACTTACCTCGGTCCCGAATCCGAGCCATTTGCGCGGGTTGTCGCCGGAACTGGGAATAATGGCGAGGACGGCACCGAAGGTGCGTGCAATGGACTGGCTTTTGGAACCTATCTGCACGGTTCGCTGCTGCCCAAGAACCCTCACTTTGCGGATTTTCTTCTGGAAACGGCGCTCCAGCGGAAGCATCCCGGCGCCAAACTTGAGCCTCTTGATGACTCTGAGGAATGGGCTGCGCATCGGGCCGCTCTCGCCAAAGCGGGCGTTCGAGCGTGACGATCAGGCCAAATCGGACACGGCGAGTCAGGTCAATTCGTCGATAAATCGTTCGATCAGACTCGACACTTGCGCGGGCGCCTGCAATTCGATCATATGCCCGCACCGAGGCAGAACCGTTACCGACACATCCGTGGCGAGAGTGATCAGAGTGTCGTGACTCAGGAGCGAGGCAAGCGGATCTTGGCCGCCGACGACCAGTCTTATCGGAACTTGAATGCTGTCGGCTTGGAATGAGTTTTCTCTACTAAACAACGCATCGATGTTTTTATCCGACGCCGCAATGTAGCCGGGAGTCCGCCCTTCCTTGTAAATGGCCTCCGCAGCGTTAGCTGCGGAGAGTGAGTTTCCGGAGAGGCGGCCGATTGCAAGGCGGAGCAAACTGCGGCTCGAAAGGGCAAGTTCAAGCATCCGTGTTCGGAACGCGCCGCTTAGCGAATTCCAATCGAACGGTAGATTCACGCCCAGGATCGGCGAAAGCAGGACGATTAGCCTGACGTTTCCGTCGGAGGCTGAGGCGGCGTGCAGAGCGGCCGGGGCACCTGTGGATGAAACCGCCAGCACGGCTGGCTCGGCGCATGTGTCGCGGATGAATTTGGCCAGCACCGCACCCTGGGCTTGCGCTGAATAATCAAAATCCAGCGGCTTGCCAGAAAGACCCGATCCCGGCAGATCGACTGAAATCGCCTTCATGTTGGTGGAGAGTGCCGTCGAAGCCGCCGACCACGTCTGGGTCGAACCGAGGAGTCCATGCACGAGAACGACCGGCGATCCCGCTCCCTCCCACCGGTAATGAACGCCAACTCCGTCTATCTGCTGCAGGTGGCCGTCGGTGACGAGGGCCTCTTCTGGAATGGGTTTTCGATCTTGACGCAGCGCGCGGAATAGCCGCCGGAACGTCAGAGCGGTCAGTACCCCTGCGGAGATTTGAAGGATCCGACGCATCATATGGACTTGCGGACTGATGAGAAACCGGTAGCTATCGACAAGTAATGAGGATGACAAAGGCCATCGCGCATGATATTCGGGAGGACGAACAATAGGCATTTCACGCTTTTGCGTACCCTCCAGGGCAAATTGCGACTCCGAGCATATGGACCTTACAATCCTCGCTGAATCTCGCGGCCGGACCTTGAAATGAGGCAAATGGCAACGACTCAGGTTCGTTTCAATATGGCGAATGCCATATTGCCCCGCTTCACCGTCGAGCTTCCGGACGTCGACTACTACCAATCGAGCGTCGACTGCGCCGCGGCATGCCCCGTTCAAACCGACGCTCGTGGCTATGTCACGGCGATTGAGCGTGGCGATTATGAAGAGGCGTGGTGGATAGCCCGGCAGCCGAACCCGTTTGCTTCGATTTGCGGTTGGATATGCGCCGCACCGTGCGAGTCAGCCTGTCGGCGCGGACGGATCGACGATCCGATCAGCATCAGACCGCTAAAGCGGTTCGCCAACGAAATGTTCGGAGTTTTGAAAAATCCCTTCGATCTCGAGAGCGAGCTGAAGACTCCGCAAAACTCGAAAACCGCCGGTTCGATTTCAGCGATTCTGGAGTACGTCCGGGGTTTCTCCGGCGAGCGAAAGACTGGCGCGAGTGTCGCGATCGTGGGAGCTGGCCCCGCCGGACTTACGGCTGCGCATGACCTCTCCTTGATGGGACATCGCAGCACAATTTATGAAGCGTCGTCAGTGCCAGGCGGGGCCATGTACATGGCGGTGCCCGAGCATCGAGTAGATCGACATTTGGTGGCCGCCGAGTGCCAGGCGATTCTGGACATGCCGGGAGTCGATATTCATTACCGCACGAAGGTCGGCGAGGACATCGAATTAACGGATATGCAGGCCCAGTTTGATGCGATGGTGCTAACGACCGGATCATGGCGGCTCGACCGTCCAGATATTTCTGGAGCGAATCTCGACGGGATTGTGGGGACTGTAGGGTTCGTTATGGACAGTCTCGCGGGAGAGCAGCGTGCTGTCGGTGACCGTGTCGTCGTTATCGGTGACGATGATTCCGCGTTTGACGCTGCCCGGGTGGCGGTTCGCTTGCAGCTTTCGGCGGGCAAGGCTATCGACGTGAAACTGATTCTCAGCGATTCCACAATCGAGTCGACGAGTAGCGGGAACGAACGGCGCGAAGCCGAGCTGGATGGCGTTTCCGTCCACGCTGGCTGGGAGCTTGTTGAGTGCGTGGGCGACGGAAACGTGGATTCTGTCAAGTGCAAGCCGACCATGCGCGATCCCGAAGATATGGCAACGCTCGGCCCCGAACGAAATCGGGACCGGGGAACCTGGGAAGTCGAACTGCCTGCTGAAACGGTCATTCTGTCCAGCGCGCGAAGCGGCGACCTTGGCTTCCTGAACGGGATAGCCGGCATCGAGGGAGGGCCGTTGATCGAGGTCGACGCGTCGACCGGTCGAACGGGTGCAGTGGGCATTTACGCTGGAGGGGATGTCGCGTCAGGCGCGGCAACGATTATCGACGCCGTACAAGCCGGCCACGTGGTTGCTCGAAGTGTCGAAGAGGACTACCAGGGCAAGAAGGTCGTTGTACGGCGAAACGGGCGAATGACCGTCATACCTCCTGACGATTACCTCGTTAGCGGATATTTGGACATCCCTCGGCAGGTGCTCGTCAACTTGGAGCCGTTCGAGCGAACGGATGACAAGCCAGTGGAACTCGCGTTCGGCGAGGAGCAGGCGCGCATCGAGGCTTCGCGGTGCCTCAAGTGCAACATCAACACTGTTTTCAGCGCTGATTCGTGCATACTTTGCAATCTGTGCGTGGATGTCTGTCCCTACGATTGTCTGCGATTGGTCACGCTCGACAGCCTGAAGGGTGACGGGCTGGACTCGGCGGTTAAGGGGCGCTATGGTTTCGGGCTGGATTTCTTCCGCACGAGTTCTGACGAAGCGTTGGAACTCGGGACCGCCCTTATGAAGGACGATGACGTCTGTACCAGATGCGGTTTGTGCGCGGAGCGCTGCCCGACGGATGTAATAACGATGGAGTGGTTTTCGTTTGGTGAAAGCCTTGAGCTTGTGGATGTTGGTGCAATCTAATGGCCGCTCAGACTGGCCGGACGCGATCGGCCGTGCCCAATAATCGATTACTCAGATCGATCGTGAAGCCCGGTAGCTCAGATAGCGTTACGGATCAAGCCCGGGCTACTTTCGGCAACTTCTTTCTACAGTTGCATTCCGTAAAGGTCAGGCGAAAGAGCCTCTCTTGGAACTACACATTCGGGCTGGGCCTGATCTCCCTTTACCTGTTCATAATCCTTCTCGTTTCTGGTCTTGCTCTGATGTTTTATTACGTTCCAGCCATCGAACGGGCGTACGGCAGCATGCTCGACCTGAAGTCGGAGGTGACCTTCGGCGTGTTCGTGAGAAACATCCATCGGTGGTCGGCGCACGGACTGATCATCTTCGCCGTATTGCACATGCTGAGGGTCTTCTACACCGGTGCCTATAAGCGCCCGCGGCAACTCAATTGGGTGATAGGGGTGATATTGCTGCTGATGACCGGAATGATGGCATTTACGGGCTACCTGCTTCCGTGGGATCAGCAGGCGTTTTGGGCCGTGCAGATAGGCAGCGAGGTGGTGAGGTCCGGGCCGATACTCGGAGAACATGTGCAGAGGATCCTCTTCGGCGGTCCGGATATCGGTCAGGCGGCGTTGCTGCGATTCTATGTCTTGCATGTGGCCGTACTGCCACTAACTGCACTGCTGCTGGTGGGCGTCCATTTGTGGCGCGTACGGCGTGATGGAGGGCTCGCCATGCCTTCCGAACCTACAAATGGGCAGGCTGCGGATGGAGACCAAATCTGATGTTGGTATCAAAAATGATTATCGGGTGCGGTAACTAACGTGGCCGAAGTTCAGTACCGCCAGGGTGAGGAAGCATTTCCGCGAGACGGCGACAAAACCTACGCGCTCATGGGGCTCGTCAAGGGGACGAGTGATTCCGCTGGTTCCGGGCCTCGCGGTACGGTTATGGCCTGGCCCACCGTTTTCTTGCTTGAGTTTGCGATCTGGAGCGGCCTGGTCTTCGCGGTGATCCTGATAGGCGCATTCGTGGACGCGCCGCTCGGGCCGCAGGCTGACTCGGCGATCCCCAGAAATCCGGCGCTCATGCCGTGGTACATGGCAAGCGTTCAAGAGCTGACGTTGCACATTCATCCCGTTTTCGGCGGAGTCATGATCCCGACGCTTTTTGTGGCGGGGCTCATAGCAATCCCGTTCATCGACAAGGACCGATCCGGCACCGGACGATGGTTTGGTGGCCGAAGGGGAGCGCAAGTTGCGCTCGGATCGGCGGTCGCAGCCGCTGCTATCTGGGTCATTCTTGAATGGCTGGACGTTGGACGCGATCTCGCGTTCAGGCTAAACGAGACTCTCGATCTCACAAAGTTGAGCGGAGATGAAACGCCAAAGTCGTGGCCCGAGGGATTTGGTTTCTTGGGTCTGTACGATCTCACAGAGTGGTCTTCATTTTTGTGGGCCGGGCTGATTCCATTTCTTATCCTCACGGTCTTGTTGGTGGCGATAGGTGCTGCGGCCAGATTCGCCTTTCGGTGCAACCGCCGCGAGGTTGTTATCTCGGTGTTTACGGCTGCAATCGTGTCCGTGATGGTGCTGACGTTTGTCGGGTCCGTAATGCGCGGTACTGACGCCGATTTGTATGCTCCCTGGGACCGACCGAGCGTAATTGAAATCACGAAGTAACACTCACAAGCGAGACCATTGGATTGCCTTGTTGACTAGTCGCTCCCTATTTGGATTGGAAGCATCATGAGCATGGATAGGCCTGTAACGGTCGATCCGATTCGAAGGAACCTCTTCCGGCTCATGTTTGTCGGAGTTGCCGGGGTTATCGCCCCTGCGGCGACCACTGCGGCGGGAATCAAGTTTCTCTGGGGGCGGGACGTGTCGGTCCCCCAGGTCAACGCCGGACGGATTGAGGACTACACGGTCGGTGACATGGTGCTCTTTGAGGAAGGCGAGTTCTATATGGCACGACTGCCTGATCGTTTTATGGCAATCAACCAACGGTCAACGTATATGCGATGCAAGGTTGCCTGGGACCCTGAATCTCGAGAGTTCGCTAGCTCCTGCGACGGATCTAGGTTCGACGACAAAGGCGAGGTCGTACGCGGACCCGCTCCCCGACCCCTTGGAACTCATACGATCACCGTCGAAAACGGCGAATTGATTGTGGAAGTCGGGGACGAAAACGTGCGCAAGCGTGACCGGTATGAACCGGGGCAGGGTGCTTCAGTTGGTTAGGCTGACCAGGGCGGAGTTTTTGATGTCGGCCGTGGCGATCCTAAGCGCCGGCGTGGTTGCCTTGATCGTTTTCGTATGGGCCACTGAATCTTCGCGTATGGGAACGGCCCGAGTTGAGCTTCAGGCGGTTAGCGAGCAAATCGTTCAGGAGGCACCCGTAGGTGAGTCCGAGTCCGAGTCCGTGGCCCAGGTCGTAGCCACAGAACCAGCGTCGGAAGTTCCCGCTCCCGCCGGCGGCGGCGGGAGCGAAGCTGCACAGGCGCTCTTTAAGTCGAAGGGCTGTACAGCTTGCCACTTGGCCCCCGGCATCCCGGAGGCGACGGGGACGATCGGGCCGGATCTGGCTGGCTTCGCTTCGCGCGCGCAAATAGCCGCCACCATGGATCTCAACGCGGAGAATCTCACCAAATGGATCCAGAATCCACCCGCAATGAAACCCGGCACCGCAATGCCTCCATTGGGACTGAGTGAGGCCGACGTGCAGACTCTGGTGGACTGGATGCTTACGCTGAAGTAGGGCAGCGCCGACGGACCACGTCTTAGCGCGGCCACAAGAGTTGCGGCTACCGAACCGCGGACACGCTCGGTTACTGCTCGGCTGGATTTCCGGGAAAGGTCGTCATCAGGTCGTCGTATGTCTCGCGTCGCCGTGAAAGCGTGGCTCGACCGTCTTTGACAAACACAACCGCCGGCCGCAGGGCCATGTTGTAGTTGCTCGACATCGCCAGGTTGTAGGCGCCCGATGCAGCCGCGGCGATAATGTCACCGCTGTGAAGATCGGGCAGCAAGACATCCTTAAAAAGTATGTCTCCGGACTCGCAATACCTGCCTGCGACGGTGACAGTTGATTTTCCAACGGTCGCCTCTCGACTCGCGATATCGACCATGTATTCCGACCCGTAGAGAGCGGGCCTGATGTTGTCCGCCATCCCGCCGTCGACCGCCGCATACGTCCGAACGCCGGGGATCTCCTTCACGGTGCCAACTGTGTAGAGGGCGACTCCCGCATTCGCAACTATCGAACGGCCGGGCTCAAGCGCTAGCTCCGGGCGGGCGTCCCGGGGCAGACCATCCTTGAATGTGCGGCAAATGATCTTGACGAGTTCCTCAATCTCAAGACCCGCATCACCTTCAACGTACTGGATCCCGCATCCGCCACCCGGCGATATGACCTCAGGTGAAATCCCATATTTGGAACGCATTTGCGCCGAAAAGTCCAACAGGACCCTGACCGTTTCCGCGAATGGTTCAGTATCGAATATTTGGGAACCGATGTGCGCGTGGTAGCCGATCAGAGAAATACCGCTCAACTCGAGCGCGAGCCTTACGGCTTCTTCTGCCTGGCCCGTGCTTATTGAGATCCCAAACTTCGAGTCCAACGCCCCGGTGCGGATGTACTCATGCGTGTGCGCCGATATGCCGGGCGTAAGCCGGAGCATGACATTTGCGGTGGCATGCCGGTTCGATGCGATTCTCGATATCAGGCGGAGATCGTCCAAACCGTCAACCGCGAATCGACCTACTCCCGCCGATAGGGCAATTTCGATCTCTTCGGGTAGCTTGTTGTTGCCATGGAAGATCACATGGTCCATGGGAAACCCAGAAGCGACGGCGCACTGGATCTCTCCACCGCTCACCGCGTCGAGACCCAGCCCCTCGTCGGCAACGATTTGAAGCAGAGTCGGATCTATGTACGCCTTTCCGGCATACGTCACGCTCGAGTTGGGATAGTTTCCGCCAAGAGCGTCGAGGTATAACCGGCACATCGTGCGGATAGTGGCCTCGTCGTAGACGTATAGCGGCGATCCGTATTCTTTGACGAGGTCAACCACGTCGCAGCCGCCGATTACGAGATGCCCGGCTTCATTTCGGTGTGTGTCGATCGGAAATATCAATTGACTCGCTCGCTTGTGCGGCCGTTTCGTACCGGCTTTTGTCGATGGGGCACTTCTCGACCGTCTCATCGGCGCCAGTCGTTCACGGATGGTTATGCCGGGATGTTCGCCCGTCTATTTTCCACTATCAACACGAATTTGGCTCAAGAACGAAGCGTCGGACCTCGTTTCGGCGTATTCCCGGCCGGCCTACGGGTTTATGTTCCGGCGTCTATTTGCTGTTTGAGGCGTCGCTGCGCTTCCATCCGATTCGCCGCTCGCGCTGGCTTCGCGTGGATGTGGGTATGGAGGCCGCTGAATAGGCGACATCGACCAATTGAGTCGTATCGTTCAAAGCGGCGCTACTCGTCACCCTGCCTGGCCGCATGTGCGCGAGCATATGACCGACCACCATGGCCGCCCAGACTTCAAAGGCAGGCGGACCATTGGCCAACCGTGCGATGCTGTTGTGACGGGCGTTGATAACGATTTCGAGTTCCTCGGCGTCCCAGAAGGCAGGATCGCTGCTGGAACCTAAACCGAGATCAAAACGGACTCGGATGCCCCTGGCCAGCGATCGCAGCGCTGACGCTCGGTCG
>PVBE011907390.1_pt1 | contig 11679 bp, 12 predicted proteins | sample 1631181 | NCBI WGS metagenome assembly PVBE01 (sample SAMN08397723, study PRJNA350692) | Marine metagenome, whole genome shotgun sequencing project. | isolation source: water | place: Pacific Ocean | collected 2012-04 | reverse complement strand
TGTAGAGGCCGAGCCTGTAGAGGCCGAGCCTGTAGAGGCCGAGCCTGTAGAGGCCGAGCCTGTAGAGGCCGAGCCTGTAGAGGCCGAGCCTGTAGAGGCTGGGCCTAAAGACACCGAGCCTGCAGTGACCGAGCCAGAGCCTGCCCCGAAGCGGGTAGCCAAGAAGGCGCCGACGAAGAAGGCCGCGGCGAGGAAATCCGCGACGAAGAAGACGGCCGCTAAGAAAACTACGGCCAAGAAAACTTCTACCAAGAAAACTGCGGCCAAGAAAACGACCAAGAAAAAAACTGCCACGAAGAAAACTGGTACCAAGGCGTAAGCTACGAGCGGCAGCTACCGTGGTTAAGAGCCCGAAGCTGAAGGATTGACGGCGATTTACAACGGATTGGAGGATCTGGAATGGCGATAAATGCGGCACTCGTCAAAGAATTGCGTGAGCGCACTGGCGCTGGAATGATGGATTGCAAGCGGGCGCTCGTCGATGCCGACGGCGATCTGGACCAGGCGAGCGAGGTACTGCGTAAAACCGGGCAGGCGAAGGCAGACAAAAAGGCAGCGCGCGTGGCTGCCGAGGGCAAGGTGATCGTAAAGAGCACGGACGACGGTAGCCGCCACGTCGTCGTTGAGGTGAACTCAGAGACGGATTTCGTCGCTAAGGACGAGAATTTCGCCGAATTCGCCGAGGCCGTGGCGGAAATCGCATTGGCGGGCGATTTTGCCGACGTTGCCGACCTCATGGCAGCCGACTCGGGTGGCAAAACACTCGAGACGCGGCGTCAGGAACTCGTAGCGAAGGTTGGAGAGAACATTGCTGTACGGCGCTTCGAGGGATTACGGAGCGAGGGGACCGTGGGTGCCTACTCGCACATGGGCCGGATCGGTGTGCTCGTGGAAATCCGGGGTGGTGACCAGGATCTGGCGCGTGATCTGGCTATGCAGGTGGCGGCGACCGCTCCACGCTATGTGAGTGCCGCAGAGGTACCGGAGGACGAACTCGGAAAAGAGCGGGAGATTCTTACGGCACAGGCATTGCTGGAGGGCAAGCCCGAGGACATCGTCCAGAAGATGGTCGAAGGCCGGCTGCGCAAACACCTCGACGGGATCACGTTAACGGGTCAGCCTTTTGTAAAGGATCCCGACACACGGGTCGCGAAGCTGCTGTCGGCCGTAGATGCTAGTGCGCTTGGCTTCGTCCGCTATGAGGTCGGCGAGGGTATTGAGAAGAAAGCGGACGATTTCGTGCAGGAGGTGATGGCGCAAGCCTCCCAGAGCCGCTAATCTACTCCGGTTGCTACGAACCCCGTTAGAGATAAAGGGTTTGAGCCGAACCGGCGAGAAGTGAGGTACGCATGGGGCAGGACTCGCCCGCCTATCAGAGGATTCTACTGAAGCTCAGCGGTGAAGCGCTGCTGGGCAGTCAGGAATACGGTATCGACCCCCCTGTTATCCAACGGGTGGCGGCCGAGATCGCCGAGGTATTGGGGCTGGGTGTCCAGGTCGGTCTCGTGATCGGCGGCGGCAATATCTTTCGCGGCGCGGGTCTCGCAGAGGCGGGTATGGATCGCGTAACCGGTGATCAGATGGGAATGCTCGCGACCGTCATCAATGCGCTGGCACTCCAGGATGCACTAGAGGGGCAGGGGGCGGTCGCTAGAGTCATGTCGGCGCTGCAGATCAACGAGATTTGTGAGGACTACATTCGGCGCCGCGCGGTTCGTCACCTCGAAAAGGGTCGGGTAGTCATATTCGCGGCGGGTACCGGTAACCCCTTCTTCACAACGGATACCGCTGCGAGTCTACGCGCTATCGAGATCGGCGCCAATGTGCTGATCAAAGCAACGAAAGTAGACGGTGTGTACACGGCCGATCCCTTCGAAAAATCGGATGCGGTCCGGTATGACGGCCTGTCGTTCGATCAGATACTGGCCGATAACCTGAAGGTCATGGATGCGACCGCTATCGTTATGTGCCGGGAAAACAATCTGCCGTTGGTCGTCTTCAACTTGAACAACGAGGGCGATCTGGTTCGTTTGGTAAAGGGAGAGAATCTGGGTACTGCCGTCTCCAACCATGCTACGAAGACTGGAACGCAAGATGATTGATGACATCAAGAAAGATGCGGCTAAGCGGATGGCCAAGAGTGTCCATGTACTCAAAGACGAATTCAGAAAGCTGCGGACGGGGCGCGCACGCACGGGGCTCCTGGAGCACGTGACCGTCGAGTACTACGGGTCAGAAGTGCCGATCAGCCAGGCCGCGACGGTCGCAGTTGAAGATGCGCGTACGCTTACCGTCGCGCCCTGGGAGAAACAGATGGTCGCGACCGTCGAAAAAGCGATACTGACCTCGGATCTAGGGCTCACTCCGCAAACGGCTGGCATGGTGATACGCGTACCTCTGCCTCCCATGACCGAGGAGCGTCGTAAGGAACTTGTAAAGGTGGTGCGGCACGAGACCGAGACCGGGCGGGTTGCCGTACGCAATATTCGCCGGGGCGCTCTGGGCAACGTTAAGGAACTGCTCAAGGAGAAACTCGTTACCCAAGACGACGATCATCGTGCCCACGACGAGGTCCAGAAACTCACCGATAGCGCTATCGCAGAAATGGATAAGCTGCTGCAGGAAAAAGAAAAGGAAATCATGGAGTTCTAGACCGATGATTGCATCGATCAAAGGGGTAAACGAAGAGAACCCGCCGCCGCGACATCTGGCCGTGATCATGGATGGCAATGGCCGCTGGGCGCGGAAACGTGCTCTGCCACGACAGGCGGGCCACACTGCAGGGATCAAGCCCGTTCGTAGCATCATCGAGTACTGCGCCGAGCGCGGCGTGGAGGTGCTGACATTATTCGCGTTCTCGAGCGAAAACTGGCGCCGGCCACGGGAAGAGGTACGGGGACTGATGTCGCTCTTCGTCGACGCCCTGAGCCGGGAGGTGATGGAACTCGATGAGAACGGAATCCGCTTGCGTTTCGTTGGCGAGTTGACGTCACTGGGCCCGAAGCTCCAGGATGCGATCCACGCGGCCGAGACGCGCACGCGCGATAACCAGCGGATGGATCTAGTCTTCGCGGTTGCCTATGGTGGACGCTGGGACATCACTCGCGCTGCGCAGACGCTCGCTCGAGAGGTCGCCGAGGGATCGCTGGACCCGCGTGACCTCGACGAGGAGCGGTTCGCCGCCTCGCTCGCGATGGCCGAGTTCCCCGGCGTTGATCTGCTCATACGGACAGGCGGTGAGAGACGCATCAGCAATTTTCTGCTCTGGAGCCTTGCCTATAGCGAGCTTTATTTTTCGGACGTCTTGTGGCCTGACTTTTTGGCGGCGGATCTCGACCGCGCGTTCGAGTTCTACATTAACCGGCAGAGACGCTTCGGTCTTACGGGAGATCAGGTTGAGGCGGCGAGTTGCTGAGAACGAGGATTATTACTGCGCTCGCTCTCGGCGGTGTAACGAGTGCGGCTGTCTTGTTCTTACCGACGTGGGCCTTGGCCGTAGCCTTCGGCTCGCTGTGGCTTGCGGGCACCTGGGAGTGGACTCGGTTTACCGGCATCCAGCGCCTATCACCGGTCGTCTATAGCGCGTGTTTTGTCGTGCTCATGGTTGCGATGGGGCCGTTATTCGATGCCCAGAGCGCGTTGCTGGTCGCCGTCATCGCCATCGCCTGGTGGGTACTGCCGTCGATACTGCTCTGGAGCTATCCACGAGGTCTCTCCAGGGCATTCGTTACGATCGCCGGGCCGCTAACGCTAATACCCGCATGGTTCCTGTTGTCTTACCTGCACGGTAGCGGTCCGCAGGGGCCTGGGCTGACCCTAAGCCTGCTGCTCATCATTTGGGCCGCCGATGTTGGGGCTTATCTCTTCGGCCGGCGCATCGGGCGCGTCAAGCTTGCGCCAACCATCAGCCCGGGTAAGACCTGGGAGGGCGTCGTGGGCGGAGTGGTATCGGCTGCGCTGGCAGCGGCGGTAACCGGCTTTGTGCTCGAGGTACCGCTAGGTGCTTTCGTCGCTGCCGCACTGGCCGCGACTCTCGTATCGGTGATCGGAGATCTAACGGTCAGCATGTACAAGCGCAATGTGGGCTTGAAGGACAGTGGCCGGCTTCTGCCGGGGCACGGCGGTGTACTCGATCGCATTGACAGCCTATCCGCCGCAGTGCCGATTTTCTTCGTCGGGTTGCATATCGCGGGTCTCTGAGTCTAGTTCTTTACCGGAACCTGCGGGCGGTTACGAGGTCTGTCATAGATAGGGATTCTGCTGGACTCCACGACGCATGGAAAACGCGTATAATATTCAATGGCTTACCACATTACACTCTGGATTCAATCGGTAGAGTCGGGCGCCCATGTTTGAAATATTATTCGCGATTCTTGCTTTCATCATCGCTATCGGCGTACTCGTGTCCGTGCACGAGTTCGGTCACTTCTGGGTGGCGCGACAGCTCGGCTTCAAAGTCTTGCGATTCTCGGTCGGATTCGGCCGGCCATTGATGCGCTGGCGGGAGCGCGAATCTTCCGAAGCGTCGAGGATTCCCGTTCGCATTCCGTCCGCTCAACCGATCCCCGTGCCGGAGGACATCGTCTCGAATTCGTCATCGCCGCCCACGGAGTATTGGCTCTCGAGCATTCCACTCGGTGGATACGTCAAGCTTCTAGACGGACGCGAGGGCCCCGTACCTTCGGAGGATGCACATCGGGCATTTAATCGGCGCCCCATTCCGCACCGTATTGCAGTATTGCTCGCGGGCCCCGGGTTTAACTTCTTGTTCGCAATTTTCACTTACTGGCTCATGTTTTCCAGCGGAGTGCCTGGCGTAAAGGCCATCGTCGGTGCCGTTGCGCCGGGTTCAATCGCCGCTGAGGCCGGGCTGGTGCCGAATGAGGAAATCGTCGCGATCGGTAACCGTGAAACACCTACCTGGGAGGCTGCGGTCCTCGGTATTCTTGATGAACTCCTGGCCGATGGATTAATCGAACTGACTGTCGTCGATTCCGATGGGGAGCAGAGGCTCGTCGAACTCGACATTCGCAGCCGGGAGGCGGAGCTTACGGAACCAGGAGCGCTGTTCGCCGGACTCGGATTCGAGCCGGGGCCGCTGCGGCCGGCGGTCCTCGGCGAGTTGACCCCAGGTTTCGCGGCGGAGCGCGCGGGGCTTAAGCCCGGCGATCGAGTTCTCGAACTCGACGGGCAGGCCATTACCCGGTTTACCGATCTCGTAGATGCAGTCCGGGCCCGCCCGGGCGAGATCGTAACCGCAATCATTGAGCGGGAAGGCGAGGAGATGGTGCTCGAGATCGAGATCGGCGAGGAGGCCGCGGCCGGGACGGAAAACGGCAGGGAGGTCGCGGTCCGGGTCGACAACGGCGAGGCGCCCGATCAAGGCGAGGTGCAAAGTCCACGTCGGGGCGTGATCGGTGCTGCCGAGAACGTCGAGCTGCTACGACAGATTGCCGCGAATGCGGCGACCACAGAGCGCTACGGTGTATTGGAAGCTTTGCCCAAGGGTATTGTGAAAACCTGGGAGATGAGCGCACTGACCGTGCGAATGCTGGGGCAGATGGTGGTCGGTGATGTGTCGGTTCGCAATATCAGCGGACCTATCAACATCGCCACTTATGCGGGTGACAGCGCGCGGGCCGGTCTGGGATCTTTCCTGAGTTTTCTGAGCATTGTGAGTATCAGCCTCGGTATCTTGAATCTCCTCCCGGTACCGTTATTGGATGGCGGTCAGATCCTCTATCAACTCGCAGAGGTCGTAAAGGGTTCACCGTTGTCCGAACGGGCCATGATCTTCGGCCAGCAGTTTGGACTGTTACTTCTGGTCGTTCTCATGAGTTTTGCGTTTTATAATGATCTTTCACGGATATTCGGCTGACGCGGATGGAGAGTTTCGGCATCAAACAGCTGCGATCTTGGTTAATCGTCACCTGCTCGCTCGTTGCCAGCGCGGCGCAGGCATTCGACCCCTGGACGGTACGGAATTTCCGTGTCGAAGGCGCCCAGCGGATCTCGGAAGGCACGATCTATAACTATCTGCCGATCAACATCGGCGATACGTTGACCGATCAACGGGTCCAGGAGGCGATACGGGCGCTCTATGCAACGGGGTTTTTCAGGGATGTCTAGTTCAGGAGGGACGGTGACGTGTTGCTCATCGCCGTACTGGAACGGCCTTCGATCGAGGACTTCACAATCACCGGTAACAAGGATATCGAGACGGAGATGCTGGAGTCGTCTCTGCGGGATGTCGGTCTGTCACGCGGCAATGTCTTCGATCAGTCGGTGCTCGAAGAAGTGAAGCAGGCGCTCACTGAGCAGTACTACAGCCAGGGCAAGTATGGTGTGTCGATCGAGACGCCCATCGAGACGCTTCCCGACAACCGCGTCCGCGTGGGGATCGAGATCATGGAAGGCGATCGCGCGAAGATCCGTCAAGTCAATGTCGTCGGCAACACGAGTTTCGACGACGACGAGATCCTCGACACTTTCGAACTGAAAACCGGAACCCTGCTGTCGTTCATCAGAAACGACGACCGTTATTCGAAGGAGGCGTTGGAGGGTGATCTCGAGACGCTGCGGTCATTCTACATGGACCGTGGCTTCGCCGATTTCCGCTGGGACAGCGTGCAGGTTGCGATTTCCCCGGATAAAAGGGATATCTTCATCACGGTCAACATCACCGAGGGCGAGCGTTACGCCATCTCCGACGTCAGGCTCGCGGGCCAGATGGCCGTACCGGAAGCGGATCTCCGTGCGAGGATCCTGACGAGCCCGGGGCAGATCTACTCGCAGGGGCTGTTAACGGCCAGCGAGGATTGGATGCGGCAGCGTCTAGGCGAGGACGGGTATGCGTTCGCACAGGTTCAGGCGGTTCCCGAGTTGGACCGCGAGACCAAAGAAGCGACCATCACTTTCTTCATAGACCCGCAGAATCGCGTCTATGTGCGCAGGATCAACTTCAACGGTTCGGATAGCGTCAACGACGAGGTCTTTCGTCGAGAGATGCGACAGCTCGAAGGGGCCTATCTCTCCAATGTTCTGGTTGATCGATCTCAAGTACGCCTCCAGCGACTACCGTACATCCAATCCGTCGAGTATGAGACGACGCCGGTTCTCGGGAGTCCGGATCTGGTTGACGTCGATTTCGAGATCGAAGAAGGCTTGCCCGGACAATTCAGCGGTGGTATCGGTTATTCGGAAACCTGGGGTGCCCAGCTCAACGGCAGCTTCGTGCACTCAAATTTCATGGGCACGGGAAATCGATTGGCTGTCACGATCACGGGCGGCGAGTTCGCAACGGTTACGAATCTGAACTTCACCGACCCCTATCGGACTATCGATGGGCTGTCTCGGACGCTCTCCCTATCATTCCAGGACATCACCCAGTACACGTCGGCCAGCTCGGCCTTCTCTACAGAAACTTTCTCGCTTGGGGCTGACTGGTCTTATCCGATCACTGAGTTTCAGTTCCTGCGCTTCGGATTCGCTTATCAACAAGCCGAGATGATTACGAGTCTGTTCAGCTCTCGCCAGGCCGTCGAGTGGGTGACCAACAACGGTGGCCGTTTCGACGTTCCCGGAGACAACGTCTTCGGTACCTCGGTGAAAACTCTCGAACTGAACACCGGTTGGATTTTCGAGTCACGCAATAACTTTCTATTCCCAACTGCCGGGACGCGATTCGGCGCGAATCTGAATTTCTCCGTACCGGGGAGCGAGGTCGAATACTATGTGGCCTCGCTGGATTTCGCGAAGTACTTTCCGCTCTGGGGGCGTTGGCTGTTCCGGATCAACTCGGAGTTTGCGTACGGTGACGCCTATGGGGACACAACGACGGCGTTGCCGCCGTTTCGTAACTTCTTCGCCGGCGGTCCGGGCACCGTGCGTGGCTTCAAGGAAAGTCGCCTGGGGCCCAAGGATTCTTTCAATAACCCCTACGGAGGCAATCTGAAAGCGGCCGCGCAGTTCGAGCTGATTATCCCGACGCCGGAGAAATTTGCTGCATCAACTCGGGTTGCGCTGTTTTATGATATTGGTAACGTTTTCTCGACAGGTGGGGTAACCTTCTTCGATAGGTTAGGGGCGCCGACCACGGAGTATGAGTACCGGTCGGATAACCTTAAGCAGTCGGTGGGAATCGGGGTAGAATGGCTCGCTCCGCTGGGCCTGCTGCGATTCAGTTATGCTCTACCGCTGAATAATTCCGAGGAAACGGACCGATTCTTTGCGGACCAGACGGAAGAATTTCAATTTACAGTGGGCAATGCGTTTTAGGGGATTGAGGGATTAAAAAACTATGAGAATGCAAAATACAGCGCTGGCCAGGGCGCGGGTCGGTTTCTTGATCGGTGCGCTGATGATCGCGGCTAACGCGGGCGCTCAGGTCGAGGGTCTCAGGGTCGGAGTGGTCAGTGTCAATCGACTGCTCGAGCAAGCCCCACAGTTTCGAGCTGCCATGCAGGCTCTTCAGGAAGAATTCGCGCCGCGGCAGCGCGAGCTCGTCGCGCTGCAGAGAACTCTGCAGGAGAAGCAGGACACCTACGAGCGCGACGGCGCGATCATGGCTGAGGAGGAGCGGCTGAATCTCGAACGAGAGATCCGGGATGGGCAGCGTGATTTCGCTCGCGAGCAAGGTGATCTCAACGAGGACGCCAATATTCGGCAGAACGAAGAGCTCAGCTCGCTGCAGCGCTCGTTGCTCCAGGAAGTTCAGAACTACGCGAGATCCGCCGGATACGATCTCGTCGTCGCGGACGCGCTCTATTTCAGCACGGCTATCGATATCACCGATGATGTCCTCGAGGCTCTGGAGTTATCATATACTCGTCAAACCGAGGGCCCATAAGAGGGTTCCTCCGAGCCTCCGTTACGGCTCGAAAAATCTCAACTCAAAGGTATGCCCGCGAATCTGGCTGACCTCGCGGCTCGATTCGATTGCGAGCTGCGTGGCGACACGGACCTGATCGTCGATACGGTGGGAACGCTCGCTTCGGCGGGCGCCAACGCAGTCACATTCCTCGCTAACCTACACTACCGCGGGCAATTGGCCGATACCAAGGCGGGGGTGGTCGTTCTCGAAGCGAAGCACGCGGACGCGTGTCCGGCTGCCGCGTTGATTACATCGGATCCATACGCGACGTACGCGCGAATTGCCGATTTCCTCCATCCGCCGGATGCCTTGCAACCCGGCATTCACCCCTCGGCGATCGTCGCGGCGGACGCCGTGGTGCCAGCCTCTGCTCAGATCGGCGCGCATGCTGTGATTGGGGCGGCATCCGAACTTGGCGAGTCCGTAGTTATCGGGCCCGGTTGCGTTATTGGTGCCACCGTTCGTATCGGTGCGAGAACCAAGCTCGGTGCGCGCGTCATGGTCCTGGATCGTGTCGAGATCGGCGAGCGTTGCGTACTCCATCCGGGCTGCGTTGTCGGCAGCGACGGTTTCGGCTTCGCTAAGGACGGCGGATCCTGGCTACAGATTCCGCAACTCGGCACGGTTGTTGTCGGTAATGATGTGAGTATCGGCGCCAATACGACGATCGATCGAGGCACGATCGAAAATACGGTGATCGAAGACGGCGTCATCCTCGATAATCTGATTCAGATCGGTCATAACGTGCGTGTTGGCGCACATACCGCGATGGCGGCTCTCTGTGGCATCTCTGGCAGCACGGACATCGGTGAACGCTGCATGATCGCCGGCGCTGTCGTGATGGTTGGTCACCTTAGCGTGTGTGACGACGTGATGGTAACGTTTCATAGTACGGTCACTCGATCGGTGACAACGCCCGGTACCTACTCGGGAGGACTGCCGTCGGATGAAGCATCGCGATGGCGAAAAAACGTGGCAAGATTCCGAAATCTGGATGAGCTAGTGCGGCGCCAGATTACGCTCGAGAAGCGGCTGAACGAAATTCTGGAAGCACTGCAAGGCAAGCCCGATGACACATAGTTACTGTTTCGCTGTCGACGAGATAATGGAGCGATTGCCGCATCGCTATCCGTTCCTCATGCTCGACGGAATAGTCAATTGTGAGCCCGGCAAGTCGATCGTTGCGGTCAAGAAAGTGGATGCCGACGAGCCTCATTTTGTCGGGCATTTTCCCGGCCACCCGATCATGCCAGGCGTATTGATCATCGAGGCGATGGCTCAAGCTAGCGGCGTTCTTATCTGGGAAACTATCGCCGCTGAGGAGAGAAACTTCATTCTCTATCTCGTCGGCGTCGATAAAGCTCGATTCAAGCGGCCCGCGCTTCCGGGCGATCAAATCGTGATGACGGTCGACATGGTTGCCAGCCGGCGAAATCTATGGCGATTCGATGCGAGGGCCGAGGTCAACGGTGAAGTCGTCGTGTCAGCTGAGTTACTCCAGGCGCCTGGAAAGATGCTGTGATTCACGAACGCGCCGTGATCTCTTCGGACGCCCGGATCCACGAGGAGGCGATGATCGGTCCGTACGCGATCATCGGCCCTAACGTCGAGATCGGCGCGGGCACGCACATCGAGGCCCATGTCGTCGTGAAGGGGCCCACGGTCATCGGCAAGGAGAATCACATATTTCAGTTCGCGTCGATCGGCGACGATCCGCAGGATAAAAAGTACGGGGGTGAATCGACGGAACTCCGTATCGGCGACCGAAATACGATTCGCGAATGCTGCACGATAAATCGCGGGACTGTACAAGATCGCGGCGTTACGAGTATCGGAAATGACAATTGGATAATGGCATACGCTCACATAGCGCATGACTGCGACGTCGGGAGTAACATCGTATTTGCGAACAACGCATCGATCGCGGGGCATGTCCAGGTCGGCGACTGGGCGGTATTAGGCGGCTTCACGACTTCGCATCAGTTCTGTCATATCGGTCCGCATGCATTGACGAGCATGTTCACGTATATCACCAAAGACGTTCCTGCCTACGTCGTAGTGTCCGGGCGACCCGCGGAACCTCGAGGAGTCAACGCCGAAGGCCTGCGCCGCCGCGGCTACTCGAGCGATCAAATTCGCAATATTCGCGAAGCTTATCGTGTGCTGTACCGGCAGGGACTGAAGCTCGAGGAGGCGGCCGAAGCTCTGGCCGAGCGCGCCGAGACTCAAGAGGAGTTGGCGTTGTTTCTCGAGTCGCTCATAGGCAGCTCCCGAGGGCTCGTCCGCTAGCAGTCCATTGAAAATTACTCAGCGGGAACGATACTGCGTTAGCGATCGGCTCGACAATGCGGGGCCGCGAAGCGGCAAACTGCGTGTACACTGGGCTTTGTTGCCGATTCCCCGCCTTGTCTCGCGCCCCGAAGGAAGTGCCCTATGGGTGTGCTCGCCTGAATCATTCTTAACGATCTGCTAGGGGGAACGCTCGGTGACAGTTAAGCCGTTAAGGGTCGCGCTTGCGGCTGGTGAAGCGTCCGGGGACGCGCTCGGCGAGGGCCTCATTGCGGCGCTAAGAGAGCGCTCGCCCGAAGCTGAGTTCTTCGGTATTGCGGGTCCACGGATGATCGCCGCGGGCTGCGATCCCTGGTATCGAACCGAGGAATTATCCGTCATGGGCCTGGCCGAAGTGCTGCGGCACCTGCCGCGGCTATTAAAGCTGCGGCGCGATCTCATCAATCGACTGCGGCGCGCGCGGCCGGACGTATTCATCGGCATAGACTCACCGGATTTCAATCTCCCCGTGGAAGCGG
>PVBE011703409.1_pt1 | contig 11679 bp, 11 predicted proteins | sample 1631181 | NCBI WGS metagenome assembly PVBE01 (sample SAMN08397723, study PRJNA350692) | Marine metagenome, whole genome shotgun sequencing project. | isolation source: water | place: Pacific Ocean | collected 2012-04 | reverse complement strand
GGCCGCCGCGCCTGACCGGCGGCGATGATCCTCGACAAGCGCCCCCCGACCACGCGACCACGCGACCAAGGGATCAAGGATCAGGGGATCGACCTCGCCGGGCGGAAGCCCACGTTGCTGCGGAGGTCGCCGGGACCGCCCCTGCTGCGGCGCGCCGCCCGGACGTCGCGGGCGTCGTTGTACCAGCTCCCGCCGCGGTAGACGTAGGAGCCCCCGGCCTGTGGGCCGACCGGGTCCATGCCCGCAGCGTCGTGGGCGTAGAACTCTGACCCGTACCGGTCCCACACCCACTCCCACACGTTGCCGTGCATGTCGTGCAGGCCCCAGGCGTTGGCCCGCTTGACCCCCACCGGGTGCGTCCTGTCACCGGCGTTGGGCGCGTACCAGGCGACCTCGTCCATGCAGGCGGCCCGGGCGCCGCACGACCACGCGGCCTGCGTGCCCGCCCGGGCGGCATGCTCCCACTCCGCCTCCGTCGGGAGCCGGTAGCCCGTGCAGTCCGGCCCGCCGGGCCACGCCACCTCCGCGCCTTCGACGACGTAGCACTCCTGCAGGCCCTCCCCGCGGGACAGGGCGTTGCAGAAGGCGGCGACCTCCGGCCAGGACACCATCTCCACCGGGCGCGTCCCGCACGGGTCGCCTACGCACCCGCCGGCGCCACCCTGGCGGAAGTGCGACGGGTTGCTCTCCGTCACCGCCTCCCACTCGGCCTGACTCACCTCCGTCGCCTTGAGCAGGAAGGCACGGGTGAGCCGGACCCGGTGCTGCGACTCGTCGCTCCCCCGGTCCGCCTCCAGAGGTGGGCAGCCCCCGCCGTCGTCACAGCGCGGATCGATGCAGGCGCCGTCCGGGCACTCGGGCCCCGGGCTGCCCATGACGAACTCCCCGGGGCACACCCGCACCCATTGCTGCGTCGTCGGCGCCTCGGGGTCGACGGGTCCGGGCTCGCAAGGGGCTTCGCCTTCGCCCTCGCCCTCGCCCTCGCCCTCTCCCTCGCCCTCGCCTCCATCGCTCACGCACTCGAAGCCGTTCGGCCCCTCAGCACAACGAAATCCCTTCGCGCACGCGCTCTCCAGCCTTCTGCAGTCGCCTTCGCCTGTACCGGTCTCCATGACTGCACCATCGAGCTCGACATCCGCGTCAACGACATCGGGGAATTCGGAACAGCCAAGAGCAGCGACCGCCGCGCACATCACAACCACGTCGAATCGCATGGTTTGACCCCGGCACTCCGTTCGGCTCAAGGATGGACAGCATCCACTCCTCTGTCCATTGGGACAGGCTGGGGGTCATCAACTGTGGCACACAGCGCCGAATGACGGTGACAGCCCCGGGTTGGCCGCGACCGTTGCATCGCTCGCGCAGCCACGCATGCACGGTGCGCAGGAGGATGCGAAGCACCTCGCTGGTGAGCGCGTCGTCGTGAAGCAGCCGCGCTTGCGCGGCGTCGCAAAGACGCGGTGCTACTCGTCCCCGCAGTCGCCCGGACGGAACCAGGGATGGTCGCCGCAGACGCGGACGAGCACGTTCGGGCCGGGAATCCCGCAGCACGGATCCGCGAATGGGGCGCCACATTGGGAGACGTCGGTGCATTGGTAGGTGCAGTGCAGGGCGAACTCGATGCCGGCGAAGGACCAGCACTGCAGGTTCCCTTGACACGGCACGCCCTCGCAGGGCTCTCCGACCCCTTCTCGGGCGGCGTCGGGAGCCTGCACGACGGCGTCCACCGGCGGTCCGTCCACAGCGACGGCGTCCTCGATGACAGCGTCCTCGAAGGCGACGTCTACGCGCCCGGCGTCGATGGGGATCGCAGCGTCGGGCACGGCGGCGTCGGGCAGGGGGGGGGCCGGTCCGAGCGCGGGGTCCGGCGCCGGCGCGCGCGTCAGGATCACGCCGTCGCGTCCGAGCTCCAGCCGCCCGCCGACGATCCAGGGCGTCCGCGCGGCGTGGACCGCGTGGAACCCGTATCGCTCGAGGCCGGGCTCGAGCGCCTCGCGACGCCAGGAGGTGTCGTCCGGCGCGCGGGTGAGAATTGCGCCTCGGCCGACGGCGATGGCGACCCCGTCCTCCCGCACGTAGATCCCGCTGAGCGGCGGGGTGTCGCGGGGGGAGACGTCGACCCACGCGGCGCCGGACCACCGTAGGGCGACGCCGGCGCGAAGACCGCCGACCGCATAGACTGCCCCGCCGGGTGTCCCGTGAACGGTGGTGAGCTGGTCGTCGACGCCGGTGTGGACGCGGTGGTACCCGCTCGGCTCGTGCAGGACCGCGACGCCACGCTCGCCGACGATGTGCACCTCGTCGCGGCTCGCGCCCCAGACCTTGAACAGGTTGACGTCGTCGGGCAACGAGCCGTCCTGCACGCGGTACCAGACGCCGTCTCCCTGGGAGCGCATCACGATGCCCTTCGGGCCGTCGGGGCGTGGCGAGCCGCCGACCGCCCAGAGGTTGCGAGGGCCGCTTCCCCACAATCCCCAAAGCACCGCGCCCTCGGGCAGTCCGGTCGACTCCTCGACCCAGCGCCCGTCGCGCAGGGCGAGGATGCGACCGCCCGCCCCGCAGGACCACACGAGATCGTCGGAGATGCCCCACACCCACCACAGGGCGGGACCGGGCGGGACCTGGGCGCGATGGAGCACGCCGTCCTCGGTGTAGGCGAGCAAACCGCCGGCCGGGCCGGGCTCGCCGCCTGCGAAGTAGAGGCGCTCACCGCTGTCCCAGGCGGCCAGGACGACGGGCATGACCTCGACGACCTCGAGCGGCCCGAGGCCGGCGTCGCGCGGGCCGGAGGCGTCGACCACCACGGAATCGAGCCGGAGCGCGGCGTCGGTCGGCACATCCGGGACGGCATCTGGGCCGGCGTCGACCGCCGCGTCGGGCGCCCGTCCGTCGGTCGACTTCATGTCGCGGGACGCCTCGAGCGGACCCCATTCGCGCAATGCGCTGGGGGTCGTCGTCGAGTCGCAGGCCACGAGACACACGAGCGGGATCAGGCGGATCAAGGCAGCCCGTCTGTAGCACGGAGGCGCATCGCGTTGATCGCCCCGGTCCACATGGGCCAGACTGCGAGGCGATTCTTCATCCGGGGGCATGCATGCGAACGTGGTGCTGGGCGCTTTTGGCCCTGTGCGTAGTCTTCGGCTGCGACGACGAAGTGGCCGTCGCAGACGGTGGGACCGGTGGCGAGGGCGGAACGGGCGGAACTCCACCGCCGGTGGACGTCGGCGCGGGCGGCGGTGGCGGGCTCGATATGAACGTCAACCCGAACCCCGACATGCGCGTCGGTCCGATCCCCGACATGCGCGTCGGCCCAAACCCCGACATGCGCGTCGGCCCCGACCCGGACATGTTCGTCGCCGCTGGCGACGTGGGTCCGCTCGACGGCGACCCCTGCGATCCCCGGGAGCTGGCGCGCGCCTGCACCGCGGGGCAGTTCTGCGTCCACGTCCCAGGTGCCCAGGAGCACGTCGGCCGCTGCCAGCAGGGCGACGGCTGCGACCCACTCACCGGCGCGGGCTGCGACGACCCGAACCGGCTGTATTGCCACCTCAAAGGCGGCGGCACGTTCTGCACCGCGCCCGGACAGCTGCGCGAGGGAGAGGACTGCGTCGACGACCGGACCGGCATCCCCCAAGCCTGCGTCGAGGGCCAGGTCTGCAACAACAGCGTGTGCCAGCGACCGTGCGCGCCCGGCCAGGACAACGATTGCCCCGACGGCGGGCGGTGCGCGGACATCAGCGAGACCACCGGGGTGGCGACCGCCGGCTTGTGCGCGCCCCGCGGGTGCGACTGGTTCAGCGGCGCGGGCTGCGGAGACGGCCAGAAGTGCACCTACGCGATCCGCAACGACGGGGTGGTCGTCGGGTCGTGCTTCGATTCAGCGGGGATGAACCAGGCGGGCGCGCCCTGTGGCGGCGCGGTCGGCGGCGGTGACAATTGCGGGCAGGGGCTCTTGTGCATCGGGCCGCCGAACGGCGAGCGCATCTGCCGCATTCTGTGCGACACGGCCGGCTACGAGGCTGGGTGTCCCGAATTCCAGGTCTGCCGTGAGGCGCTGGTCACCCAGCGTGGCCCGGTCCGCGGCTACGGGATCTGCGTCACCAACCAATAGGCCTCGCGGCCCGCGGTCAGATCATCGTGTGGAGGCCGCACTCGGTCTTCGTCCGCCCGGACCAGCGGCCGGAGCGTTCGTCGCTCGAGTCGGTGGCGGGCTGGGTGCACGGCATGCAGCCCACGGACGGATAGCCCTGGTCGTGCAGAGGGTTGTACGGCAGCTCGTGGGCGAAGATGTGTCGCCAGACATCCTTCTTCGTCCAGGTCGCGAGCGGCGCGATCTTCGTGAGCACGCGCCCGTCACCCTGCGGCCGGAAGTCGACCACCGGCGTGTTCGCCCGGCTGGGACCCTGGTCGCGCCGCAGCGCCGTCATCCACGCGTCCAGACCCGAGAGCGCGCGCTGGGTCGACTCGACCTTTCGCATCGCACAGCAGCGGTCGGGGTCGACGACGTGCAGGCGGTCACCGTGGACCAGGGCCTGCTGCGCGACCGTCAACTCCGGCTGGACGACCTCGATGGTCAGCGGGAGGCGCCGGCCGATGCGCTCGACCATCGATAGCGTCTCGTCGAAGTGGTAGCCGGTGTCGACGAAGAAGACGCGCGCGCCCGGGTTCATGCGGCTGGCGAGGTGCATCATCACCACGCCGCTGGGGCCGAAAGCGGTCGACATCGCGACGCGGTCGCCGTAGGTCGAGTAGGCCCACGCGAGGATCTCTTCGGTTGTTGCGCCCTCGAGTCGGGGGTCGGGGGACATAATTCGCACCATTCCGATCAACTTATGCTTAATGATGCGTAGGCGGTCGGACCGTTTCAACTCTTTTTCCGCATAAGCCGGTCGGAATTATGGAAGCTGAGTACAAATACGTGGAGACCAGCTACGTCACCGACGACGAGCTGACGCGGATCGTGAACGAATGGACCGGATCGGGCTGGACGTACGACGGCGTGCAATTCGCGATGCGAGATGCCTCGAAGCGGCCAGCGATGGCGTTCCTGCTCTTCACCCGGCCGCGCCCGTCCGAGTAGCTCCGGCGAGCTCCGGCTACTCGGGGTCGCTGTCGGCCGGGTCGGGCTCGGCGGGCACACCCTTCAGGGCGCGCAGCGCTTCTTCGAGCGACGCTCGTTGTCGGGGCGGAAGGTCGCCGAGCAATCCCTCGACCGCGGGCACCGACTGAAGGTCGCGGGCTTCGACGAGCAGCCGCGCCGCCAGCAGCCGCACCTGAACAGTCTTCGAGCCGAGCGCGGCGCGTAGCAACTCGCGCTCGTTGGCGATGGCGAGGGCGCGCACGGCCGCCTCGGCGAGCGGGACGATGCCGCCCTTCTCGAGGTGGGTGGTGAGCGCCGCCCGGGCGGGCTGGATGTCACCGAATCGAGCGAGCGCCAGGAAGGCCGCCGCGCGCAATGGGACGCGCGCCTTGGCAGACCCCGCCAGCTTGCGCAGGGGGTCGCGCAGCACCTTCAGCTTCACTTGACCGGCGGCCTGCGCCACCGCCAACGCGACTGTCCCGTCGGGGTCGCTCAACGCGTCGCCCAGGCAGGCGGCGAAACGTGGATGCCCGCCGAGCCCGCGCGCGGCCGCCGCGCGAACCTGCGGCCACGCGTCGTTCTGAAGGATGCGGCACAGATGACCGGGTGCAGCGCCCGCGGCCGCTGCCATCGCGCGCACCTCGGGGTCGAGGGCGTTGAGCCCCAGGGCGAGGGCGTCGATCGCCTTGAGCTGCCGCAGCGCCCGGGCCGCTTCGCGGGCGAGCGCCACCGACTCGGGCGTGTCGGCCTGACCCACCAGCGCCTTCAACGGCTCGACGGCGACGGCGTCACCGAGCAACGCCGCGACGCGAACCGCGAGCACCCGCTCCTCGAAGGAACCGCCGGTGTCCGCCACCAGCGCCGCGACCGGCCCGGCGAGTGGACCCTTGCGGGCCTCGGCGAGCTCGAGCGCGTCGAGGGCGAGCACGCCGCGCAGCGTCGCAGGCCGACCCTCCGGCGTCGATAGCGCCTTGGCCGCCGCGGCCGCGTCGAACGTGAGCAGCACGATGAGCAGCGCGGTCATTCGCCGAACACCGTGGCCTCGAAGGTCCACAGGCGCGCGTCCGAATCGCGCCACGCGTCGGCGGGCAGCGAAGCCTTGCCACAGAGGTGACGCAACAGCGCGGGCCGGTCCCAGCCCTGCTCGGGCGCGACCTGCGGGAGGAAGACGCCGCGCTTGCGGCCCTGCTCGATCTCGACGCCGTGACGACCGACCTCGATCACCTGCGGATCTGGGCACGGCGTGCGCTCGGACAGCACCGAGAGCGACACCCTCAACTCGCCCACCTCGCCGGGACCGACCGCCGGGAAGCGCGGATCGCGCAGTGCGGATTGGGCCGTCATTCGGGCGACGGTGGCTGCGAGCCCCTCGTCGCCGCCAAAGCAGCCGATGCACCCGCGGAGTTGGCCACCGCCGCGCTTCAAGGTCACGAAGACGCCTCCGTGACTCGCCAGATCTTCACGGTCGAGCGCGGGAGGCGTGGTCGGCGCTGCTGCGTCGTCCGCCGCCGCCTGAAGCGCGTGGCGGGCGTGGGCCAGAAGCGCCGTCTGCGTCTCGGGGTCGAGGTTCATTCGAGCAACAGCAACACGATCCCCGTCCCGAGCGCCACCGCGCCGGTGATGAGCAGCACGTTGCCGGCGGCGGCCCGGGTCCGCCCCTCCTCCCCGAGCCGCTCGAGTTCGATGCCATCGTTGGTGCGGTCGTATTGCGCCTGCGCCTGCTTCATGAGGATGCCCGCCGTCGCCGCCCCGGCGAGCGCCGCAGCGCCCAGCCCGGTCACCGACCAGCCGAGGATCCGCCGCACGCTGCGCTCGGCGGGTGGCGCGGGCGGCTGCGAGGACACCACCAGCTCCGGAGCCGCCGCGTCCGCCGGCACCCCGTCGAGCAGCTCACCCACCAACGCTTCGAGCACCGGCCGCAAGGCGCCTCCGCGCACCTCCCCCTTGGTGCGCACGAATCGCAGCACCTTCCGGGAGGGGAGGCGCGTGCGCACGTCGACCAGCTCGAGCTCGACCTCCACCCCCGCCTCGAGGCGCACCACGTGGCCGAGCAGCACCAGGTCGGTCTCGGCCGCGGCGCCGGCGCGCGCAGCACAGTCGGCGTCGAGGCGCGCACACGCGAAGGCCGTCACGAGCTCGCCCGGGAGCAGCGGCGTGTCGCCGACCCGCTCGTAGGTCGGATGGCCGGAGAGCGCGCGCGCGACCACATCACCGAGCGCGGCGGCGGCGTCGGCGGCGTCCGGTCCAGCCGCCTCCGGCGTCACCACGGTCACGGTGAGGGCGAGTAGCAGCGCGTTCACTCGCCGCCCCCGTCGAGGATCAGAAGCGGAGCGCCCGCCCCCTCGCGGCTGGTGAAGGCCCACACGATCGAGCCCGCGTCCGCTTCGGCCTGGATTGCGAACGCCACCTGGCTGCGTCCGTCGGCCACGGCCCGTTGCAGGATGTCGGTGACGTCGAAGGCCTGACGCTCGCCGACCTGGGCGGTGACCGGGACTTGCAGCACGTCCTCGGCGGAGACGCGCGGTCGCGAATTCCAGGTCACGGTCTCGTCCCAGAACACCTCGACGAGGTGCAGCCGCGCGGCTTGAGCCTCGCCGGGCGGGTCGACGCGATGCAGCCGCAGCGACAGCTGAGCGCTCTGAGGCGCCGCGCTGAGGACGGCGATGTCGAATTTGAGGTGGGCGAGCCGCTCACCGGTGGGCTCGACCGCCACCACGAGCTGCTCGGAGCTGCCATGAGGCGTCTCCGGTCGGGCCTGGTCGACGTACGTGTCCTCGCTGGGCAGCAGGCAGCGCGCGCCCGCCGGACAGCCCGGCACGCCCGCGTCGGAAGGGGGCGTCGAGGCGTCTGGCAGCGGGATCATCGCGTCGGGCGGCGGCACCGCCATCTCCGACGGCGCCGCGTCGCGCACCACGCAGAAGTGGTTCACGCAGGCCTCGCCGGCCGCGCACTCGTCCAGCGCTCGACACACCACCTCGGCGCGGTCGTCGTCGAACATGCAACCGCCGAGACAGACGGCCGCCACGAGGACGCGAAGCATCATCCGGCGCAGGGTAACCCGGTCCTGCCAAGGGTCCGCGCAGGAATCACTTCCGAGGTTCGCGCCGCGAGCGTGGGTCAGATTCGTTCGCGGCGAGCGAGCGCAACCGCAGGCGTACCTGAGGTACGTCGAGGCTTGGGCGACCGAGCCGCGGGCGAATCTGACCCACGCTCGTGGATGCGAAACTGGAAGTTGTTTCTGCGCAGGCCCTAACCTCGCGCCATGTGGACCCGCCTCGGCGCGTGTCTGCTCGTCGTCCTCATCGGCTGCGACGAGCCTCGACCGCGCGTAGATCCGGACTTCGTGGACGGCGCCGTCGGGCGCCTCGATGGCGACGTCGTCGACGGTGCAGCGCCCGATGGACGTGCCCCGGAGCGCGACGGCGCGGTCGTCGCGGACGGGCCAGTACTGGATGGTCCCGCACCCGACCTCGAGCGCGACTTCGACCGCTCGCCCGACGTGAGCCCCGACGTGCGCCTCGCGGACCGGACCGTTGTCGACGAGGCGGTGCCCGATGGACCGGCGTTCGACCTGGGATGGGATGAAGGCGAGCGCCCAGACGTCCCCGTTCCCGACGAGGGCCCGGCGGACGGACCGTCGATCGACCTGAGCATCGCCGACCTCGGCGAGCCACCAGACCTCGGACCCGGCGCGTTCGTGACCGGGGTGGCCCACGCCGCGGACCACAGGCAGCGCGTGACCGTGTCGGCGGGTGGGGCGGAGGCGGTGGCGGACGACCTCGGCGGCTTCGCCCTCGGGCCGCTCCGACCGGGCGCCCACACCCTCACCTTCGCGGCCGATGCGCACCAGTCCGAGACCCTCGATGTGGACGTCGGCGCAGATGGCGCCGTGCTCGACGAGGAGGTGCTGCTCTATCGCGGCGTGCGCGTCTCTCGCGGTCGGCCCGGCCGGCTCCTGTTCCGCTTCGACGACACCTGGCTGCTGTGGGACGAAGGCGACGTGCTCTACGACACGCGGACCGACCCCATCGCCCGACGCACCCTCGTCGAGCAGGACCACGAGGTGGTGATCGGCTTTGCGCCCGGCGAGGACTCTGTCGTCACCCGCATACGCACCGAGCCGGGCATCGCGGGCGACCTCTACCTGGTGCCGCTCGACGGCTCGCTGCGGACGCGCCTGCTCGTCGAAGCGCAGCCGTGGGCGCGCTGGGTGCGAGACCGCATCCTCGGCATGACCCACACCCGCGAGGCGCTCTCGGAGCTGCGCTCGGTGGTCCCTGGCGAGCCGGACCGCAGGCTCGCAGGCGGCGTTCCGTGGCTGCTCGTGACGACCCTCGCGGAGGGTGAGATCGCCTGGGTCGAGGGGGGACCTGTGGCCTTCGACGTCTACCGCGGCAGCGTCGACGGCGCCCTGCGCGAGCAGATCAGCCCCGCAGACGCCCCCGCCTCCGACCGGCTCCTGAGCACCACCCCTGGCGCGTCCGGCGTGCTCTGGTTGACGCCGGACGACGCTCTGTGGCGTTGGGAGCCGGACGGCGGCGCGTCGCACATCGCCGACGACGTGCTCGACAACCCGCGCCCACGCTTCCTCCGCGACGGGCGGCTCCGGTTCTGGCGGGCGGGCGAGCTCGGACAGCAAGCGCTCTACCTCCACGACGGCCAGGAGGAGCGGCTGCTCGTCGACGGCGCGCGCGGCACGACGTACGTCGACCTCGGCGGCGGCTACTTCGTGGAGCGGCCGGGGCGGGGCCTGTGGCGCGGCGACTTCGACGGCGCCGGAGACGACATCATCGAGGGCCAGGCTGCGAGCTTCCGCACCACGGACGGCGGCCTCGTTGCGCTCGTGGACGGCGTGGCGTGGCGCGTGGTCGGCGAAGCACCCGAGCGCCTCGGCGGAGACAGCTTGTCCGCGCTGGTCTCAGCCCCGGACGGCGGCACCGCCTGGCGACAGATCGATCTGTCGCTCTGGTACGTGCCGGGCCCGGGTGTGGAGACGCCGCTGAGCATGATCGCCCAGGGCGCCCTCCGCCCCGAGCGCATCCGGGAGGCTGGCGGCGAGGCGCTGTACGTCCGTGGCGAGGAGGGCGGCTTCTTCCGGGTGCCGATGCCGGCTCTGGAACCGACGGTGCTCTTCGAGCGTGAGCTGGTTTCCCTGGTCGGCGTCGACGCGGACCGTCTCCTCGGGCGCGACCAGGACATGGCGCTGTGGCAGGTCAATCCCCGCACCGGTGCGAGCTTCGGGTGGGCCCGCGAGGTCACCTTGGTGGTGCTCTCCGTCCGCCGTGGCTACGTGTCCTACGTCTGTGACCGCGGCATCTTCCTCGCGCCGATGCCCGCTGCAGATTGACCGCGTGGCTGGCGGCCTTCGCCTTCACGCAGCTCGTCGAGGTCCCCGTCTACCTGCGCGCCCTGCGCGGCCGCCCGGTGGTGGCCTTTGGCGCGAGCCTGCTGACGCACCCGATCGTCTTCTTCGTCTTCCCCGCCGTCTGGCCCGGCTCCTATTGGGCGCAGGTCGCCGCCGCCGAGGCCTTCGCGGTCGGCGCCGAGGCCGCGTACCTCTCGGCGTTCGGGGTCTCGCGGTCGGTGTGGTGGGCGCTGGCCGCCAACGCGCTCAGCCTCGGTCTGGGGCTCGCCTCGCGCGCCGCATTCGGCTGGCCGTGACTACGTGGTGGAGCCGCCACACGAGCTGCCCTGTCCGGCGGTGCACCCGTAGCAATGCCGATCGGTGGCGATCGTGCGAGCCGCGTATTGCGCCGGATCGAAGTCGCGGATGTGGTTGCGCACCCCATTGGGCGCGCGCGACTCGAGCTCGAGCATCTGGTTGAAGTCGCAGTCGAAGAACCGCCCATCCCACGACACTGAAATCGTGTTGCGGCACATCAGCCCCGCCACGGTCCCCGGGTTGAACGCGTTGGTGAGCCGCGCCATGTAACCATCGAGGTTGTCGGTCTCGAGCAGCCACTCGAGGAAGCGCGAGATCGGCATGTTGTTGAGGCAGAAGAGGCGGTCGAAGGTGAGCCGGTGGTTGCGCCACATCGCGGCCTTCCACTCGCTCGATAGGGCCCCCTGCCCGCCCGCGAGGAACGCGCCCGCCGGGTTCGACATCAGCGTCAGAATACGCGCCGGATCGCCCTGGCCGTAGCCCACCTCGTTGAGCCTCTGCAGGGCGCGCAGCGACTTCTCGTAGGTGCCTTCACCGCGCTGGGCGTCGGTGTTCCGCCGGCGGTAATGGGGCAGCGAGCAGACGACCTCGACCCCGCGATCGGCCATCCACTCGGCCAGGTCGCGGTAGCGCGGCAGCAGCAGCACGGTGAGGTTGCAGCGGTCGATCACGTGCTTGCCACGCGCCACGCATTCGTCGACCAGGTGCCGGAAGTGCGGATTCAGCTCCGGTGCGCCGCCGGTGATGTCGACCGTATGCGCCTCGGTCCGGTCGAGCGCGGCCAGGCACGCATCGACCGTCTCGCGATCCATGTTCTCGACGGTGCGGTCCGGCCCTGCGTCGACGTGGCAATGGCGGCACGTCATGTTGCAGAGGCGCCCGATGTTGATCTGGAAGATCTCGAGCGAGGCTGGCGTCAGCCCACGCGGGAAGCCTG
>PVBE011794722.1_pt1 | contig 11681 bp, 13 predicted proteins | sample 1631181 | NCBI WGS metagenome assembly PVBE01 (sample SAMN08397723, study PRJNA350692) | Marine metagenome, whole genome shotgun sequencing project. | isolation source: water | place: Pacific Ocean | collected 2012-04 | reverse complement strand
GACTAGACCGCCCATCAACCTGGCAATTCCGATCTGACGAAAAATGCCCCAACCGTAAAACGGTTGGGGCATTTTTCGTTTCGGCGTAAACGGACAGCCGCCAATCCGACGCACCTTCCCTTGAGCCGTGCCCATCCGAGGTTTATAGTCTTTACAGCATGACTGATTTCAGCAGATACACCGTTTCCATCGACTACGACCGGCGCCTGTACAAACAGGACATCGCCGGATCGATGGCGCACGCCAAGATGCTGGCCAAGCAGGGCATCATCTCCCAGGAAGACGCAGCCCAGATAACCCAGGGTTTGGCGTCGATAGAGCAGGAAATCACCGAGGAGAAATTTCCCTGGGACCCGGCCCTGGAAGACCTGCACATGAATATAGAAAGCCGCCTGCACCAGATCATAGGTGCTGCGGCGGGCAGACTGCACACCGCCCGGTCGCGAAACGACCAGGTAGCCGTCGATCTACGGCTCTACACCAAGGCCGCCATCGTGGACCTGGTCAAAGGTTTGCGCGGCGTGCAATCGGCGTTGGTTGGCCTGGCCGGTAAATACCAGGGCGTGGTGATGCCCGGCTACACCCACGTCCAACGGGCCCAACCGATCCTGTTCCCCCACCATATGCTGGCCTATTTTGAGATGTTCCAAAGGGACGTCGGCCGCTTTGAAGACTGCTATCGGCGCACCGACGTGATGCCCCTGGGCAGCGGAGCCCTGGCTGGCGTCGCCTACCAGACCGACCGCGAGTTCCTGGCCGCCGAGTTGGGTTTCAGCCGCATCAGTGCCAACAGCATGGACGCTGTGGCAGATCGGGATTTCGTGGTCGAATTCCTGGCTGCTGCCTCTCTCTGCATGATGCACTTCTCCCGACTATCCGAGGAGCTGATTCTTTGGTCCAGCGGCGAGTTCGGGTTCATCAGACTGTCGGACGAATTCACCACCGGCAGCAGCATCATGCCGCAGAAACGAAACCCCGACTTTGCCGAACTAGCCCGGGGCAAGACCGGCCGCGTCTATGGTGACCTGATGGGTATGTTGACCACCCTCAAGGGCCTGCCCCTGACCTACAACCGCGACATGCAGGAGGACAAGGAGGGCTTCTTCGACGCCGCCGACACCCTCACCACGACCCTGGACGTATTCGAGGCCATGCTGCCTGGTATGCACTTGAACGAAGAACGGGTCTCAAGTCTGGCCGGCGAGAGCCAGATGCTGGCCACCGACCTGGCAGACTACCTGGTGGGCAAGCGCATGCCATTCCGTGAAGCCCACGGCATCATGCGCCAACTCTCGAGATACTGTGACGACAACAATGTCAGCCTCCAGGACTTGCCGATGGCCGAGTACAAGAAGATGTCTGACTTGTTTACGGAAGACGTCTATGACATCACCGCAGAATCATCTGCCGCCGCTCGCGACAACCCCGGAGGTACTGCGCCGGTCAGGGTGGCCGCCGCATTGGAAGAAGCAAAAAAGATATTGGAGACTGCCAACAATGGTTTCTGAGGCCAGGATTCTCATCGCCCCATCAGTGCTCTCAGCAGACTTTGCCGACCTGGGCCGCCAGGTCCGTGCGGTGACCGACGCCGGGGCTGACCTGATCCACGTGGACGTCATGGACGGTGTATTCGTGCCCGCCATCTCCTTTGGCGAGGTCGTGGTTGACGCCATCAGGGCCAACACCGACGTTCCTTTGAACATCCACCTGATGATCCAAGAACCCGAAAACCTGATGTCCACCTTTGCCAAGGTGGAGTCCGACCAGATACTGGTCCACGCGGAGGCCTGTGGTCACCTGCACCGGACCGTTTCCCGCATCAAAGACAAGGGGAACCAAGTTGGCGTGGCCATCAACCCAGGCACGGCACTAAGTGCAGTGGAAGATGTCCTCCCCCTATTGGACATGGTCATGATCATGTCGGTGAACCCGGGTGCTTCCGGCCAATCGTTCATCCCCCAGAGCCTGGACAAGATCCGACGCCTCAAGACCATGATCGACCAAGGGAACCACGACGCGCAGATCGAGGTGGACGGCGGCATCAAGGCCGACTGGACCGCCCAGGACTCGGTAAAGGCTGGCGCGACCATCCTGGTGGCCGGATCAGCCATATTCAATGACAACGAAAGTATCCTCGACGCCATGAAAGGGATGCGAGGCTGTTTCCTGGGTTAGTAGCTGACAGCTTTCTGAAAACAAAAAATGCCCCGTCACGAATCTAAGTGACGGGGCATTTTTTGTTTTCTCAGCGTTTGCCTGACTATAGGGAAGCGAAGACCTTTTGGACCTTCTTGGACTTGTGCAGTGACCGCAGGCAGCGGGTGCAAATCTTAACCTTGACGGGTTTGCCGTCGCGCATCAGGGTTTGTTTGTGGACGTTGGCCTCAAACCGGGTCTTGGTATGGCGGTTGGAGTGGCTGACATTGTTGCCGGTCATTCCAGCTTTTAGACAGATTTCACAGCGCATTTTTCGTCTCGTTCACTGCTGTTCTGACTCAGCACCAGACAGCACAATATGTCGTTTTTATACGATTGGTTGAATCCCAGATTAACACAATACCCACGCTCAAACAACTGCCACAGGCGGGCTTCCATATACCACGGTCTTAAATCAGATTGGCTGCTTACGTTTAGCAGGTCTCGGCTGCGTGAATGTTCCCTCAGCTTGGTTCGCGGTGTATTATCCTCACTGAAGTTTTAACTAGAAAATCAGGTTGACCACAGGAGGGTCTTATGAGAGTGATCAGGATTGCGGAAGTTGATGTAGAGCCCATCGCGATTGCCACACCGATTCCCGGCTGGACCGGCGGAGATGTGAAGCGCACCAGGCAGAACCTGCTTCCGGAAGGCGCGAGCAAGACGTTCAACAGCAGCATCGTCAATTTTGAAAAGGGCGCCACCACGGGCTGGCACACCCACAAGAGCGACCAGATGCTGGTTGTCACCGCCGGAGTCGGCATTGTCGCCGACGAGAGCCACGAACAGGAAATCACCGTGGGCGACGTGGTTCACGTCCTACAGGGAGAGAACCACTGGCACGGCGCCAAGGCTAACTCCTACATGTCCCACATCACCATCACCGCCGCCGAGTAACTTCAAGTTCGGCCAGATGCAAAAAGCCCCTGAGATAATCTCAGGGGCTTTTTGTTCTTACGACAGGAACCTGCCTCTACATTATGTTTGATACTCAGGATTGCTTTTCCACCCTGGTTGAGGCGTTTCCCGACCAACCTCTGGCACGTATTCAGATTCTTCAACCAACGTCTGTTTGTGGATGTAGCGCGGGCAGTTCGGGTATGACTCGGTAATCTGAATCCGCACGATGAACTGGGCCTCATGGTACTCAGACATCAACGGGTCATTTTCATCAATGGAAGCCACACCCTGAATCCTCAGTCGTTGCTGCCCATCAAAGTCGATGAACAGCATCCCAGCGTTGGGGTTCTGCAGCAAATTGCCCATGGACTGGTATTTGCCGTTGCCGTCGTAGTTGGGAAAGGCCAGGGTCCGCTCGTCCAACACCTTCACAAACCCACGGTCTCCACCTTTGTAGGAAACCGTAGGGAGACCTCGGTCGTCACAGGTCGCCAGGAAAAACATGTTGACGTTTTCGATGAAATTCCGTTCACCCTCACCAAGGGTCTCAGCCGCGCGCTCTGCCATGCGGTCAGCCAGCTTCAATGTCCCAAATTTCGCCTGCAGGTCTCGGTTGCCTTGGTGATAGTCGTGAACTTTCATTTTTGAACTCCGACCGCCTAGCTATCTCGGCGACGTGTTATCTCTACTGTGGCGTTTTCAATCACCGAGCCGCGTATCGGCGGGTGCGGCTTTTTTACCCTGACGGAAACGGAATTCACTGGGAAATCCGCAAGTATCTTTTCTGTGATGGATTGCGCGGCAGCTTCCAGCAAATTTCGTGGTTCGCCTTCCATCACATCTCTGACGGCGCGGTACATATGCGCATAACTGACAGTGTCTTCAAGCCGATCCGACCCACCTGGCACGCTCAGATCCATCTCAACTGCCAGGTCGACCAGATATTCTTGCCCTTGCACTCGCTCCTCCGGGTTCACACCGTGGAACCCGTAGAACCTCATACCGTCGAGCACGATCCGGTCGGCCTGTGGAAAATCTTCTTTCAAAACTGGACTGCGCCTACCTAGCTTCGACTCTTGGCTTCAATGGCGTCGGCAAAGTCCAGCAGGTTTTGGGCTCGCTTCACCACCGGAACATCAACCATCCGGCCATCCAAAGCCAGTGAGCCACGTCCATTTGCTTGGGCCTCATCCCACGCTTCCATTATCCGGCGAGCGTAGGCTACTTCTTCCGCCGATGGACTGAACACTTCGTTGATTATGTCAAGTTGGGCGGGGTGGATGGCATGTTTTCCGGTGTAACCCATCTGCCGGGCGCGCATGGCATCGGCACGCAGCGCGTCTGGGTCCTGGAACAAGACGAAAGGCGAGTCCAGAGAAGCTACGCCCGCCGCCTTTGCAGCGATGGGCACCAACGACCGTGGCACCTGGACCTCTTCTCCGGTTTCGGACCGTTCGATACCCATGTCGTTGGTGAAATCCTCTGCTCCAAAGGCCAGCGCAATGACCCTGGACGAGGACTTGGCGATATCCCGGGCATCGACCATCGCACTGGCGGTCTCAGCCCAGGCAACGACCTTCGTTGAGCCCACTTCCACGCCCGCCGACGGCTCGATCACCTTCAGCATCCGGTCCAAATCACGCATGTTCCAGGTGGATTCAACCTTGCCCAGGCTGATGCCGTATAGCTGCGGTGATACCAGGGCTTCCAATTCTGTACGCGTCAGTCCGGTATCTAAGGAATTCACCCGTACAATGACCCGCTGGCCTTCCCGGTGGAGTGCCGGAACCCATTTCTTGGCCAACTCTCGGGCATCTTCCTTGCCGCCTGGATGGACTGAATCTTCCAGGTCCACAACGATGACATCGGCTTTGAACGACTTGGCCCGTTCCAGCATGTTCTCCCGGTTGCCGGGCACAAAGATAAAGCTGCGGTAGAGTTCCATATCTGGCATGTATTCCTGTTCCTTGTGGTACAAACCACAACTGCGTTATTTCAAATCAGGCTGGTATCGGGCCAACTACTCCATATCGCCCCAGGTCGGTCCCCACTTGGTGTCCACCTTCAGCGTGACGTCCAGATCCATGGCCGCTGGCATCTCGTCAAAAACCAGGTCCTTAAGGGTGTCCATCTCTTCCATTGGTGTCTCAAACACCAGTTCGTCATGCACCTGCAGCAGCATCTTGGTCTGGAGACCCTCGTCGTCCAGACGCTTCTGTACGCGGATCATCGCCAGCTTCATGATGTCGGCGGCCGTGCCTTGGATGGGCATGTTGATTGCCATCCGTTCGGCGCCGCCACGGACGTTGAAGTTGGGGCTGTTGATGTCTGGCAGATATCTCCGCCGCCCGAGCAGCGTTTCCACGTACTGTTCTGCCCTGGCTTGCACCTTCACCCGCTCCAGGTATTCGCTGATCCCGGGATACTTAGCGAAGTAGGCCTCGATGAACGATGCCCCTTCTTCTCGGCTGAAACCCGTTTGCTGGGAGATTCCGTGGGCGGACAGGCCGTAGATCACCCCGAAGTTAAGCACCTTGGCGATACGACGCTGGTCAGCTACCACGTCGTTCAGCGGCACCTCAAACATCAATGACGCGGTGGACGAGTGGATATCCTCACCCCGCTGGAAGGCCTCCAGCAAACCCGGGTCCTGCGATATGTGGGCCAGCACCCGCAATTCAATCTGGGAGTAGTCGGCGGAGAATAGCAGCCAGTCTGGAGCGCCGTCGGCCACGAACGCCTTACGCACCTGCCGTCCCATCTCAGTGCGGATAGGGATGTTCTGCAAGTTGGGATCACTGCTGGACATGCGCCCCGTTGCCGAGCCGGTCTGGTTGTAGCTTGTGTGCACCCGTCCGGTGGCCGGGTTGACCATGTCTGGCAGCGCATCCACATAGGTGGACTTGAGCTTGGACACCTGCCGGTACTCCAGTATCTGGTCCACCACCGGATGCAGACCCTTCAGATTCTCCAGGGAGTTGGCGTCAGTGGAGTAACCGGTCTTGGTGCGTTTGGTCTTGGGCAGGCCTATCTCATTGAACAGCAAATCGCTCAACTGCTGGGGCGAGTTGATGTTCACGGAGTGACCAATGGATTTGTAAAGTTCCTCTTCCGTCTGATACATCTGCTCACGCAGGTCCTCAGACATTTCCCGCAATCCGGCGGTATCCAGCTTGATGCCGTTCCGCTGCATGGTCACCAAGATCGGGACCAACGGCATCTCCATGTCAGTCATCAGGGAACTCATGCCCTCTCGGACCACCGGCTCTTCAAAGGCCTGTCGCAGGCGACCCGTCATGTCGGCGTCGGCCGCGGCGTAAGGAGCGGCGTCCACGATATCCACTTGATCAAAGGTGATCTGCTTCTTGCCGGTGCCTATCAACGTGTTGATGGCTGTCATTTCGTGGCCCAGAACATCCAGCGCCAGGTTCTTGAGTCCCAACTGCCCACGACTGAGCAGATGCGCGGCCACCATGGTGTCGAAGTCGACCCCTTGGCACTCAATCCCGTGGCTGGCCAAGATCGTCATGTCGTAGTTGGCGTTGTGGGCGCACTTACTGATAGCAGCATCCTCAAATATGGGACGAACTGCGGCCAGCACTTCCTCCATGGGCATCTGTTCGCCCTCTTGGTGCCCGACCGGCACGTACCAGGCGACCGAGGGCGCAGTGGAGAAACTCAGACCGACCAGACCAGCCTGAACGGCGTCTAGGCCGGTGGTCTCAGTATCAAAGGAGAACTTTCCGGCCTCATATAATGTGGCCAGCATCTGCTCCAGTTGGTCTTTGTTCTGCACGATGGTGTAATCGACGTCTTCTGCCGGAGCCTGTTCTCCCGTCTCTTTTATTTCCGCTGCAGTATCCGAGCTGTCAGACTCGGGGATGCGCGGAATGACGGTGAAGAACTCCAGCTCAGTCATGAACTGGACCACGGAGTTACGGTCAAAGTCCCCAAACTTTGCAGCGTCCAGGTCCAATTCCACCGGACTATCACAGTCGATGGTCATGATCTCCCGGTTGAAGAACGCCCGGTCCTTGAACTCAGCTAAAGAGGCCTTCACGCTGGGGCGTTTGACCTCTTCCAAATGCTCATAGATACCTTCCAGGTTCTGGTAATCATTGAGCAGTGTGATAGCCGTCTTCTCCCCAACCTTGGGAATGCCCGGTATGTTGTCTGAAGTGTCCCCAAGAAGGGCTTTGAAGTCGGTCTGCTGGGCTGCGGTGAGGCCGGAGTAACGTTCCATCAGGGCCGCTTCATCGTAGACTTTTCGGTCCTGGATGCTGGAAGCCAGATCCACCTTGATCTTGGGGGAGATCAACTGGAAGGTGTCCCGGTCTCCGGTGAGGATGACCGAGTCCATACCCAATTTCTCTGCCTGGGCCGCCAGGGTTCCGATAACGTCGTCAGCCTCCCAGCCTTCCAGTTCGAACACCGGCACGCCAAAGGATTCCATCAGCTGCTTCACCCGGCCAAACTGAGGCCTAAGCTCCTCCGGTGTGGACTCCCGTTGTCCTTTGTACTCAGGGAACTGCTTGTGGCGGAACGTCGGCGCTGACAGGTCAAAGGCGATGGCGCAGTACGCGGGGTTCCATTCGTTGAGGGCGCGGAGGAACACGTTGGCGAAACCGTAGACACCGGTCACATCCTCGCCGGTGGCATTCACAGTCAGGTGTCGCTGGGTAGAGATGGCCCGAAACGACCGGTGGACCATGGCGTGGCCGTCCATGATCATCAACAGCGGCTCGCGCTTCTTTGCAGCTACAGGTGCCTCTGCAGCCGATTCCTCTGGAGTAGGCGCCAATTCCGGCTGGTCATCGCCGAACATGGGAAGTGTGTGGGCTTGTTCATCTGCCATGGCGGCACCTCAGCAGGTCCGGATTCATGTCCCAAGCAAGTCTGGTCACCCTCTGATTCAAGTTCACTTTTGGAGCCTTGTGGGACTGCGACTTGGGTGGCCGCATTATACATTAGCCACGAGTGATTCGCGCGCGTGGTCCGCGTCAGTATCGTTCTTGTCTTCTTACTTGCAGGCCACCAGAGCCGCACCAATAGGCTCATGCTAAAATGTATGCTCACGCCACGAAAGAAACCCTTAAGAAACGAACTTGGTCAAGCTGGACTAAAAAGTGCCTCTCTACGAATACCGCTGCGGAGACTGCCAGAAGATATCCTCGATCCTCGTTCGCACCACGTCTGAAGACAGCCAGGAAAAGCAGCCCAATTGCGAACATTGCCAAAGCGCGGATATGAAACGATTGATCTCGAAGTTCTCTTTCAGAGGCTCCTGGGGCGACAGCCTCAACTGGGCCCCCAGCGGGGAGACCATGCGAGACGTAGACGAGAGCAGCCCGGCCAGCATCGATAACTATATGGGTCGCATCAAGAAAGAGATGGGCGGCCAGACCACGCCAGATTTCGACAGGGAACGCCGCGATCTCAAGAACCCGTAATCCTTTCTCAGGCGACTCTTACCCCCGACTCTCCGCCCTCTGCGGGAGGCTAATTTGCCGATCTATGAATACCGTTGCAATGCCTGCTCCAAATTGTCGTCTTTCTTCGTGAGGACGATCGGCAGCGCGGTGGAACCGGTTTGCTCCCACTGCCAGAGCAATGAGATGGAAAGAAGGATGTCGTCATTCGCAACCGGCAAGACCGAGGAGAACTTCTCAACTGGCAGTGACCACCGGGAACCAGGGTATTACAACGACCCGAGCAACATCGGTCGCGGGGTGGAAGATGCCTACGCCAAGTTTGGCAAGGACATGCCCCAAACCGTCAGAGATAACATCGATGCCGCCCGTTCTGGGGAAACCCCAAAAGGAATGGACCTATGACCAGCCCTGGTGGAACTAATAACCCGACCCAGAGTCATTACCAAACGCTATTCCATTGCATAGAGGCGGCGTCCCGTTATGTGCCACCGGCCCAATCTCCGGCACCCGCCTTGCAGAGCCTGCGAGATTTGATTCCCTCTATGCCCGCCGCTTCAGCCATGGCAGAAACTGACGACGGCCCACCTACCTCAGCTCAAGAAACCCTCCAATTGGCCAGCCTTGCCGGAAACCTGCTCTCTCTGTTGGATGAGTCATCCCCGGCCAATCCCTTGGGATGGGAAACGTTGGCTGGAGTTAAGCGGACACTAGATGAACTCACCGACCAACTGGCGTCAACGATCCGCAAGGAAAAAGCCGACCTGGTGCGGGGACTTTACGTGATCATCGACCCCCAGGTCACCGGTGGCAGGGAGCCACTGGCAATAGCCCATGCAGCCATCCAGGGCGGGGCGAGCATGTTGCAACTCAGGGATAAATTGCGGGACAAAGGCGAATCCCTGCCTCTGGCCATCGAGCTGCAAAAGCTCTGCACCGGGGCAGGGGCTTCACTGATCATCAATGACCACGCAGACGTTGCTTCCATAGTCGGTTCAGCCGGTCTCCACATAGGCCAAACCGACCTGCCTGTGGAACAGGCGCAGCGAATAATTGCATCCCATCAGGTTATCGGCCGCTCCAACCGCGAGCTTGAGCAAATAGTCGAATCAGAACAGATGGGCGCAGACCATGTGGCGATCGGGGCCATCTACCGAACCACCACCAAAGGAATTAGCGGTCGCCCTCCCCTGGGCATTGGCCCGTTGCGAGAGGCCAAGACCATCGCAAAGACTCCGGTGGTGGCCATCGGGGGTATCACCGCGGAAAACCTTGCTCCTGTGGTTGAAGCCGGAGCAGATGCCATCTGCGTCACCGCTGCTGTGGCCTCCGCTCCGGAACCGGAAGCCGCTGCCGCAGAGATGGTCAAGATCATCGAAGAAGCCGGAGGGCGAATCTGATGCCTTCTCGCTATCGAGCCGCCCTATCTGAGATTGGCACGTCGGTCATCAATGAACTCACCGAGCGGAACAGTGACCGCGAACAGGCGTTGTCTGTATCCAGAGAGGTGATCCGATTTTCCGCCAACGCCATCAGGGCAGTGCACCGCAGCGCCTTCGACGACGCCAGAGAATTGATTGAAAAGGCAGCCGCCAGGCTTCGCGACGCTGACCACATTCGCGGGAGCAGCCCGTCCATCTTCAATGCTGGATTCATGAATGACGCCCGCAAAGAATTCACCGAAGCCAATGTGACACTGGCCGTGATCTCTGGAGCGGACATACCGTCCATCAGCGACTTAGAAGTGGATGCCGCTGCCTACATCAACGGGATGGCCGAGGTCATAGGTGAACTCCGGCGGTTCATCTTAGACGCCCTTCGCCGCGATGCCATCGACGGATGCCAAGAGTTCATGGACATCATGGACGAGATGTATGGTGTGCTGGTGACCATCGATTTCCCAGAGGGTGTAACTAGCGGACTCAGGCATAATACCGACGCCATGCGAGGCGTTTTGGAACGAACGAGGGGAGACCTGACCATGGCTCTGCGCCAACACTCTCTTGAAGCACGATTGGCCGAGTGGGAAAACACTCAGACTAAAAACTGAATATTACTCCCACAGAAATCACATGGACATATCACTTAGCCATTATCATGTTTGTACATTATTACTTTGAGACCAACCGGCATTTCTTGAGATTGCAGCCACCCTCCACTATGCCGGAGACAGTTATCCCGGAGACAACCAGATGCCCCAGATGAAAATCAGTTTCCTCGGAACAGGATCGGGGACCTCCACCAACCGTGCCCATACCGCGATGGTCTACGACTGTGACGATGGCACTCGCCTTCTCATCGATACGAGTTCTGGAAACTCGGTAGCCAGAAGCGGGTCGGCATTGGGAATACCCGTAGAGAGCTACGACAAGGTACTGATCTCCCACCACCACCCTGATCATCTATCGGGCTTACTTTTCGTACAGTTCTCAAGATCGTTGGAACGACTAGATGCACCACCCTTGGACGTTTATATAACCGAAGAATCCCTGTATTGGGCCATCAGCTTATGCGAATCCAATCACTTGAACGTCGCTGAGGTAGACCGTGAAGGCGCCAAAAATTCCGCTGGTAGGCAGGTGATGCGGTGGATCGTAGTCGCGCCTGGTGAACAGATAGAGCTTGGGCCAACCACCGCGGCCTCATGCTTCCCGGCAGACCACATCTCCGGCGCGGTCGGGTGGCAAGTCAGTTCGGATGGAATGTCGGTGGTCTTCTCTGGGGACACTCGATTCAATCCAGAACTGGTCAAAGCTTCCCGGGGTGCCCGCTTATTGATTCACGAAGCATTCCGGACCGATGAAGAAAGCGATATCGCCTTCACCCACGGTCATTCAACCGCCGGTGATGCAGGCAGGGCCGCCACACAGGCCGGTGTCGAAGAATTGGTGATCACCCATCTGGACTCCGCGTACGATGCCAAACCTCAGATATTGCTGGACGATGCTAAAAAGCACTACACAGGCCCCACCAGCGCCGCCAAGGACCTCCAACAGATAACGATCACAATCTCCTAAGTTATTCAGAAAGAAAAACGTCGCTCCGATTGATTGGGACAAGGCTTTTTAAGTCCATATGAAAGGGCGTTAAGCTTTCCATCACCGTCTCAAGGTTGGCTACGGACTCGCCCATTCCACTGCGGACGCTCCTTGCCCT